>Ga0307378_10001107_pt1 | contig 44513 bp, 40 predicted proteins | sample UN1MG_FD_202238 | JGI IMG/M metagenome (GOLD analysis project Ga0307378, IMG submission 202238) | Soil microbial communities from Risofladan, Vaasa, Finland - UN-1 | ecosystem: Environmental > Terrestrial > Soil > Coastal area > Acid sulfate soil | place: Finland: Risofladan, Vaasa | collected... | reverse complement strand
ATAGAAATTCTTGCTCTTTGTGCGGTTTCTTTCACTGATAGCTTCCCCGATAGACATAGCCGGATAGTTTCATAGTCCTTGGGTGGCAGTTGTTCCAGGCTCTTCTTCAGGGTTTCTTTGAGCTTTTGTGTCATTAGCTGATCAGCATAGTCTTTCTCTTTCCTTATACTCCACTCTTCTTCCATTATAGCTGTGGGAATTGTTATGGGCTGTTTCTGCTTATCCTGGTAGTACCTGGCTATAAGGTTTCTGGCTATGCCAATAAGATAAGCCTCTGGATTTTGAAGATTACCATCCCGATTGTTATTACGATAGAACTCCAAAAAAACGCTTTGTGCCAGATCCTCTGCGTCATTATAGTTTCCTATCTTTGTAGCGACATAATGTTTTATTCCTGAGTAATGTTTGCTGGTTTTCACTTAAAAAGCCTGTACTATTAATCATCAATTATATTGTGTAGGTACAACTGATATTCGTGATGCTCCTGTTTGCCACAATACTCTGTGCCCCGGTCGGTCAGGATCTGCAAGAACGGCACATCCTGCTGCTCAAAGAACAGCAAGACCCGGTCATTCAGAAGCGAGCAGCGGGGTCGTTGGCTTTACGCGAAGGTGTCCGGTCTGTGACAAGAGGCTCATTGGGAATCCGAGCTATTGCGGCGAGTGTGGGAGTAAGGTCTCGTAGTACAAAGGTGCTGTTCACGTGAACAGTCTGCCACGAAATGACCAACGGACAATCCTTCCTGACATATGTCTCACCGGTCATGTGGTAAGCCAAATCCAAATGATATCAGCGCATTCGTCATCTGGCTATCACTCCCCCTCCTGCTATTCTGCCGTCCTGGAGGATGGCGAGTCGCCCCAGTTCCGGCAAGATGTCAAATGGGTCGATACACATGGGCGACTCTGTTCGGACGACGATTTCACCCACTTGAAAATCATTCAGGCCAGCAACCTCCGTTCCGATTGTCTCAAGGGAGATGGGATCGATCACCTTGGCTATTCTCTCAACGCAGCCCCTGTGGCTTTGAGTTCCACAGAGAACCTCGATTCTGCCATTCGCTTCGAGGGATCGCGGGCCGATCCAGAATACTCTGGTCGAGAGCCGGTCTGTGACCAAAGGGGCGCTCTCGACGTTGAAGCCCACATGCCCTCTTTTCACAGGATTGGGCTCTTCCAGAAGAAGCCCCACAGATTGTCCTGGCGTAGCCATACCAACTTCCTGCTGCCCCAGCAGCACGGATGTCACCGATGTCTCATGACCGCCAGGGCCGAAGACAATGGTCTGGCCTTGGTTGAGACGGCCAGATGTCACCCTGCCCAGGATAGCTCGGCGGTTGTTTGCGGGAAAAGGGCACTGGACCAAGAACCGCAACGGCTGATGTCCATTCTGCTCTTGAGGAACGAGTTCATCCATCGCCTCGACAAGGGTAGACGTCAGATTCCATGGCATTCTGTCGCTTTTTCTGGCAATGTGGTCTCCCTGCTGAGCGGATACGGGAATGGCCGCTCGGGGTGTTATGCCTATTCTTTCCAGATGGCTGGAGAGCTGCTGCGAAAGGACATGAAAGCGGTGACGGTCATAAGAGACCAGGTCCATCTTGTTGATCGCGAGGATCACCTGCCCGATACCCAACATTGAGATCAAATAAGCGTGCAGGTACGTTTGGGGGAGTGGTCCTTCGTTGGCATCCAACACCAGAATGGCCGCATCGGCCCTGGTAGCCCCAGTCACCATGTTCTTGAGGAATTCCCGGTGTCCCGGAGTGTCGATAAGAGTGTAGTCTCTCCTGGCCGTGCGGAAGTGCGCCTGCGCGGTGTCCAGAGTGAAACTGCCCTCCTGTTCTTCGGACAATTGGTCTGTAACGAAGGCAAAGGCCGCCGTATCGTTGGACGTGCCAGCTCTCTCGAACTTGTCCATCATGTGTTGAGGCAAAGACCCCGTGTCACACAGCAGCCTGCCGATGATCGTGCTTTTACCATGATCCACATGGCCCGCCACGACTATGCGAAAGTCATCCATGCGTTGAGTTCCTTACATGTACCCAAGTGCTCTCAATTGCTGCATGGCATACGCAGCCTCTTTGTCTTGTGCTCTGCCTTGACGCTCCCCGATCCGCGTCGTCTCAAGTTCGTGGAGGATGTCATCAAGGGTCGTCGCGTCAGAGCTTACGGGCTCACAGCAGGGCGCGCATCCAATACTGCGGTATCGTTTTCCCTCTTTCGCGAAGTAGAGATCCATGATCGGGAGGTTCTCTCCTTTGATGTATCGCCAGATGTCTAGCTCTGTCCAGTCGAGCAGCGGATGGACCCTGACATGGGTATTGTCATCGGCCCTTGCTCCAAAAAGATCCCACAATTCAGGGGGCTGGTTGCGATAGTCCCATTGGAAATCCGTGTCACGCGGTGAGAAATGGCGTTCCTTGGCTCGGACGCCATGCTCATCTCGCCGGATGCCCAGCATGATCGCATCGAAGCTCTCGTCATGAAGCAGTTGTTTCAATGCCTCAGTCTTCAACGCGGTGCAGCAGGCCAACTTGTCCGCATAGTCTGCATTATCAGACAAGCCGGCGGTGTTCCTTGCAACTAAAATCTTAAGGTCCCATGCCTGGGCCCACTTGTCTCGGAACGCGTACATAGAGGGAAACTTCCGCCCTGTATCTATATGGACGACCGGAAATGGCACTGTCCCCAGAAACGCCTTGCGACACAAGGCGATCAAGACGGTGGAATCCTTGCCCATCGACCACAACACTGCCGGCCTCCTGAAACAGGCATAGGCCTCGCGGATAATGTAGATGCTCCGGTTCTCAAGCTCTTCCATTCGTTCCATGAGAGACTTCCAAATTCGATTCTTGTCGTAATATACCTATATGCGGAAATTGAGGAAGAAGCCTGCCTCTCCCTCAGATTCCCAATAGCCTTAGCACATTAGTACCGCTTCGCCCGTGCGGCGGGCGGGCCACGTTGCGAACGCAAATACGATCATGAGCACAATGATGCTGTAGAGATGGCGGCTCAGCATGAAGTACAGCAGCCCTGGCACTACGCAGGCGACAATGGAAATCAGGAGCATGATGTGCTCGGTTCTGAAACATCTGCGCATCGAGACACTCCAGAAAAAAGTCAGCAGTGTCAGAGAATAGGGTACGACAAACAGGATATCCTTCAGGATCGAGTCTTCCAAGGGGTAATATCTATACGGTATGAACACCTTGAGCTTTGTAACCATGGCCCGGAGGAATTTCACAGGAGCACGTCTCACTTCAGATACGGCGTAACGCTTGAACTCTCTGTCCAATGCAGGACCACTGAGTTGAGTCAGATAGCCATGTGACTCATGAAACCTCCGCAGGAAACGGCGCTCTATGGCATCCACGTGCTCACAGGGAAACGACCTTATGAAGTCCTCTGATTGGGTTGCCAGGAGAAGCCGAGCACTACCAACAGACAGTACCGGTCTTCCATAGATCGAGTAGTTCCGACATACCCAGGGCACGAGCACCAAAGCGTACACGAAGATAAACACAAGAGCATGCTTGTAGCTCCGTCTACAAATCGGTCGTATTATGATATAGGCAAAGAGCCCGACTGCCACAAAGACTGTCGTGTACCGTGTCATGGTTGACAAGCCAAGCACTATCCCAGACAGAACAAGTGGGACCATACGATTTTGATTGTTTCTATATCGGCCAAGCAGCCACAGTGCGGTCAACAGGAATGCCATCATCAAGGGCGCTTCATCGATCGAGCCGGATTTCAGGAAGTTCATCGGGAACAAGAACAGACTCCACATGCACAATACGGCACTGCGACGCTGGCATGTACTTGACTTTACAAGCAAGTACCCAAAGTAGGCTACAGTAGATGTTATTATTGAATGCAAAAACACTAGGACAATGGCGGAACACCCGCTCAGGCGAGTGGCTGCATACAGAAGCATCGGGTAGACTGGCGGTCTGTATGATTCACTGCTCATGTCATAAAGATCCGACAAACCATTTTGTACCAACATTGAGTAGTCACCGCGGTACATCGTGGATACCAGTTGATACCAGCCATAACCTCTCCGAATACCCGCCGGACCATTCTTGTGATCAATCACATTTTGGTAACACAGGAGGATGACCAAAACCTTGCATACGGTTGCTGCTATGAGAGCGTTTTCCGGAGAGCCAAATGGCGTCCGCCACATTCTCATCGTCATCTCCCGACCTTTAGGGCTATGCCCTTAAAGCTTTGCGGATATTGTAGATTCAGCCATGCAGCAACGTACAACCACAATACGAATTGCGTGGGGATAATCAGGAGAGACCACACGGGCGCGAGCCGCGCAGAAAGCCGGGCGTACGCCTGCTGGCCTCCTCCTTGGGTCTTGATCATCAGGCCGACCTCCTCATCGAATTGGGTGGAAGCATCATCTCGCATACCGTTCAATCCGATTTCGTTTCAGCCAGTCCTTCTGGCGATCCAAGCGACACCACCTGTCCTGATCACGACGTCTGACTCCCCCTACTGTATGAGGAGAAGGTCTCTTCCCTTCATGTGCCCAGGTTTAGCCAGGCCGAGGCATCCGAGAACCGTAGGGGCAACGTCAATACCCCGATAGGACTGTCCATCCAATTTGGCGTTGCTAAGTATGATTCCCGGCATGAGATCCGGGTCAAAGATGTGATCTCCGGACCATTTGGACTTGTTGTCCTCGATGAGGTTTACGGGGGCACCGCCGAGGGCCGTCTGCCAACTGGCGCGATAGCCGGGCTCTAATCCGATCACAAGATCGGGTGCCTTGTCCGCCAGAGGGCTGTCTTGATAGATCCGGCTGCCCAGGTAGACCCTGTGAATGACGCGATTGCCATTGTCGGGGTCGGCAATGGTCTGGAGTTTCGAAGCGATCTCGTCCAGCAGCGAGCACCATTGCCCGTCCCGTTTGACAATCCCACCGCCTTCCCGGCCTATAAGGTTCACATAGATACTGGAAAAGCCCACGGCGTAAGCTCTGGTATTGTGCCAATCCACGTCCTGGAACAGACCTCGGCCCTCCATATCCTGCGACTCCTTCAGACGCATGAACCCATTGTCAACCAGCCAGCGATTCACGTGAACCTGTTTTCTGAAACTGCCGAATCCATGATCGGAGACCACCAGAAGTAGAGTTCTGCCATCGGTCCGCTTGATCGCCTCGCCCAGGTATGCATCCATCTCCTGGTATATATCCCGTATTACGTTACCGTATGATTGGGCCTCTTTGGGATCATACATGGGATGAGTCGGGTCCCTGGTCGCCCAGAAGGCATGCTGGATGCGGTCGGTGTGATCGAACACGAAAGCGAATACCCCCTTGTAAAATCGCTCCAACTCGGCCAGGAACATCTCCCTGCGTTCGGTTCGGACTGCCTGAACCTGGGCCAAAAACTCGTCGAACCCATACCTCCGATGACTCAGGGGGTGTACCATTTCCGGCATTCCCAGGGTATGGAACGCTCCGATTCGATCGTGCAATGAGCGTGCGTATTCGGCCGGGCAGGAGAGGTCAAACGCAGGATTTGCTGGATCCAGATTAATGGGGGAAACCAGCAGTCTGAACTGAGGCTCAACCTCCAAGAGAATCAGCTTGACCATGCCGTGAATACGACTCAGACCTGCCTTGAACGTGATTCCGATCCAAGGCGTCCACTCTCTGCGGCGAATCTCAACAGCAGGCCCGCTACCGAACTGCAGGGAACTGATGTCGGGACTCCTCATTCTAACGATTAGGGGGACTTCTGCTGCACGGCCCCGACCGATCATCGGACCCTTGAGGACTGCCCGGACCGTCCCTGCCTCAGCCTGCTCCCACCGTACCTGGACCACGTTATGGGGGCTCGGATCATCCTTCGGAACGGGCTCTGTCGTATAAAAGATGTACTGGCCTTCAGTCCCCAGCAGATCCGGCACACCAAGACCGGACAGGAATCGCCCGTTGACCTTCTCCGGAGGAAACGTCACCGGCCACCGCAGGACGGTCGTGGGCAGTCCGGCGTCACTGGTATACCGCCAGAAACCATCGACCTGCCGAGCCCGCTCATACCGCGTCCCGAAGATGCCGTCGGAACTCCTTCTGAGAGAGATATAGGGCATGTAATCCTTGGGGTCCCTATGGAGGAAATCGAAGATCCCATGATGGCCGGGACCTGCACCGGTGGCGATATTCGACCACGCGACCGGACTCATGACCGGGTTGCTCGTTTGCAGAGGCCCAAAGGTCCCGTCATCGGCAAGCTTGGCAAAGTTAGGCAGTTTGTTTTCTCTCATCAATGCGGCCACGATCTGCGGGTCCAAACCATCCATTCCCAGGATGATACAACGACCGAATCGTAGCTTGGCCTCAAGTTGGTCGCCCATGGTATCAGCTCTCCCAGAAGTCCCCACAGATAGGCTCAGGCCTGAGGCAACAGCTGTTTTGAGAAATCGCCGCCGCCCCATACTTGCATTGTTCCACCGCGTCTTCACAAGGGGGTACTCTCCGCCTCGGTCCTATTCACCATATGAGTCTGCAGATAATCACTGATACGATGGCCAACACTCCAACAATAATTGACGCCACCGCGATCCTCGTCGCCCAGGACACCTTCTTGAAGTAGGATGCGATTCGGTGTCGGACAAGCACAAAACCAGTGACCGCCAGCCCTCCTGTGGCGGCCAGTAAGGCCAGTATTGGCCCCAACAAACTGAAGACGTGTTGCGAAGTATTGGGATCGATGTATCCGCAAATGTTACTTCCTGCCCACATATCAGTGTCCTTTCAAGGGCGGTTCTCAGTTATTGCGTCGGAAAAACCGCCGTTGCCTTGTTGAATCTCATTACCTTTGAAACGAGCCAGTATTCCTTCCGCTCGTTTGGCAGACTCAGTGCCTGGGAAACCCTTCGTGAGCTTCGTCAGCAGCTCACGGCACTGGTCATACTGCTGGCGAGCCAGAGCATCGGTTGCACGCTCAAGCAGGACAGGAGCAACACACGGATTGCTGGGGTACTGCTCTATCAACCGCTGAGCAACCCGGACCGCTTCGTCCTGCCTGTTGACCTTGCACAGGGCCCACCATCTCAGATAGAGAATCTGTGGCAGGTAGGGCTTGCACCGTACATCCCGCAGAGCGGGTTCCGTTTCTGTGACGATCTGGTCGGTTTTGGCCTCTCTGGCGAGATATCCGAAGTATGTAGCCATGGTCCTTCCATAAAAAGGAGCATCAGGCAAATCGTCGGCGATCTGTCCGCACGTCCGGGCCGCCGCCGCATAGTCACCGCATCGGGCGTAGCCCTCGGCGATCTTCAACCGCAGTTCCGCTATCTTGCTTCGCTCCTTCGTATCGTCAATAGCTATATGTAGCAACTTCCGGGCCAGATCCGGCCGATGGTTGGCTATACACGCGTCTGCGGCATCAAGTGCCCACACCGCGAGAGAGAAATCCTTACCCGTCATCTCGGCCTGGCACCGAGCGATCTGAGCAGATGCTTTGGGTCGCTCGGCCTGAACCAGAGAAAACCGCCACAACACGTCAAGCTGATTAGGCGAAAAGAGGGCCAAGAAAGATTCTACTTGATCCCAGGCATTGTCTCTCCCACAAAGATACACTAGTGGCAGCACGATAGCGTAACAGGCGTTTTCTGAAGAATTGGGGTCGGCCACAACGATCTGACGACTGATCTTCATGATTGAATCCTGCATCTGCAGATCGTAGTATCGGCCAATGAATGTGGCCTGCTGCATGGGCAGGTCATCCAGTGCCAACTCATCGGTAAACGCACTCAAGTGGGTCCAGTACAAATCCTGGGCAGGCGGCGGGAGCGAGGTCCGAGTAGCCCTATCCTCATGCGCCGGGGGCGGCAGCCCTATATCCTCCATACCTGGAATCCCCTCAAGAAGCTTCGGCCGGCTCGGTCTGAGACCGCTTATGACAAGTGCACTGATCTGTTCGGCTACGCCCAGTCTCTGCGTTAGCAGTGCCAGTGTTGGATTCTCCGGCTTTTGCTCAAGCAGGGCCTCAAAGAGCGAATCCCCCAACTCCAGAGCTTGCGCTCTTTTGCCATCGTCGGCCATCTGCATGAACCGTTCGTACTCCGGATCGATGACCTCCCCGGGAGAAGACTGACGGCTCAATCGAACGATCCGGATTGACACCGGAACCAAGACAACGATCAGGATCAACACTGAAGCTGGAGCGAGGCGTCTGGCCGTCATTGTGGTTGCCCTCCTTCCAGCGGACGAGTCTGAGGTCGGATGGATAAGATGTACACCTGGGCCGAATCGATCATATCTGCTGTAAGTTCGAGGACGCCGTTCCGACAGCCCCAGCACTTGCGATCGAGCGACGCAAAGGGTGTCGTTACCTCCTGCACCGTAATCCCCTGTGGGATCTTGCCATTGACCCGCACGGGGATGACGGCCCTCCCAAAGGGCGGTGTGTGGAATCTTCCATCTCTCTGCCGACTGAAGTAGCGACGATCGAAGACTATGACGACAATAGCCTGATCGCCGCATAACAGGCCCTTGGCTACATAGTTGCTCTGCTCCGTCGTAATCCACTCGACCGGCTCTGCAATCGACAGGAGCGGCTTGAGGTGCTGAAGTTCTCTGTTCAACTGGCGGAAGGCATCACGGCTCAGTGTATCACCGGCCGGCAGGCCACGGTATATCACCCCCTTGGCGCCTGAAGCCACTGCACAATACACCAAGAATCTCCATTCCTGGGACGTCAGCCCCTTAAGAAGGAGGGATCGCTCCTTCACATCGGGACCTGTCGGTATGATCGCCAGGAATCTGCCAGGTTCCGCTGCTCTCTTGGCCAGATCCCCAACACAAGAAAACGGGCAGAACCACTTCTGTGGATCCTTATCGTAGCACGATGGTGGACGAAGACAAGTGTTCATGACTGCCACATCCGGCAAATCGCCGAATCGAAACCACGCTCTCGGAAGATCACTGCGGCAGATAGCTATCTGGATTACTCGGCTGGGGTTCTCCGTAAACTGCTGGGCGTAATCATCCAGGAACTTGGCTGCGGCCGCCTCATGCGTACCATGGGCATGAGCGGGGCAAACCATCGTCTGGAGAAAGGGTCGCAGTATGTCCAGCCCCAGGCGAGGATCGCCGGTGCCACCCTCCATAACAAGAGGAACCGCATGGATAACCCTTACTACGGTGTGCACCTTCGATTCGCGTCCGCTGGTGTTCGCGGCTATGACTACATGGACGAACTCCCCCGCACTGAGGGGAGAAGGCAGATCGCCTATCAAGCACCGCTTATCCTTCGGTGGAACCGTGAAACGAACCGTTTTCGTTCGGTCCGCTATGTCGAAATCCCCCACCTTGAGCAACTCGGCCTCTATCGATTCCCTGCCGGGGTTTTCCACATAGATGAAGGCCCTTCGAAGATCCTCGGAGAAGCCTACGAAGGATATCCAGAGAGGTGGCTCAACCAGGCGGGCTACATGGGAAAGCGTCCCATCCCTGGCAGATATAGTACACGTGAGGCGACAGTCTATATTCGGCCGATCCAGGAGTTTAGCCAGAATCTCCCCATATTGCCCCCGCCGCAATACCGGGGGCGAGAGCTTGGCATACACGCACCTGCGCTCTGTGGTCGACGTTTCAGTACCGGCGGCCCTCTCGGCCAGGATTCGAACCTTCAATTGAACCATCGACAAAAGTCCCGGGCTGTTATTCTGAATGCATATTCTCGCCTCACCCGCGTCTTCAGGATCTCTCTGATGGAACTGCGAGCCGGCTACAACGAACGCTGTCGAGGCATACATACCTTGGACACGGGACAGCGGCAATAGGGCAGTTGCGATGCAAAGGCGCATCGCGGCCGTCTGAACACCTCGCCATACACCCGTGCACCTCCCGCATTGATATATCTCTGGAGTCGTCATAAGCAGTCCTTGAGTTCATTTGGATCGGGCGGCCTCTCTGTGCCCTCCGAGGAGTCCACAATGGTCGGTTGGAGGAACAGGACCAATTCGGTGTCCTGACGCTCCTTGCGATCGGACCGGAAGAGCAGCCCCAGCAGTGGGATATCCCCCAGGATCGGGACCTTCTCCTTCACGTTCATGTCCCGGTTGAACCGCAGGCCGCCGATCATCAGAACGTGGTTGTCCTTGACAGCGACGCCCGAGCTGGCGATGTTGCGATGAACAACCGGAATACCGTTTCGGACCTCCACCAGCGAGCTGACGTCTAGCGCGATGTCCATCTCGATGGTGCGGTCCTGCTTGATGCGGGGAGTGACCTCGAGCACCGTTCCCACCTGGAGGAATCTGACGTTTTCGATCACGGCGCCGCTGTCGGAGTCGATGCTGGTTTCGGTGAAAGGCTCATCGGTGGCCATGCGAACCTCGGCCGGGTTGTTGTCCATCACCAGGATCCGTGGATTGGCCAGGATATGGCTGCGATTATCCGCCTCGATGGCCCGGATTACCGCCTCGAATTCGGTGCCGGTGAGCTTTCGCAGGGACAGGGACCCCGAGTGATCCGCCGTCACCTGCGAGGGCAACGAACTCTGGACGATGAAGTCCGCGCCATCGATGTCGAAGACGGACTTGAAACTGACGCCAATATCTCTCAGGGCACTGGTGCTCACCGTTAGGATCTTGGCGCGAATGAGGACTTGCCGGGCGGGGCGGTCCCATTCTTTGAGCACGGAGGTCAGCCGCTCAGCCATAGAGGGAATCGTCGTGAAGTGGATGCTTCGATTCTGCTCATCGAGAAAGTAGCTGTCTTCCCGCGGTCGCAGAAAACCTGGGATCATCTTGTCCAATGCCTCCGGGTCCAACTGACGGTACTGGGCCGTGTAGCTGTACACCTTGACGGGCACGTCCAGATCCCCAATCAGTTGCTCGATCTTAGTCAGTAGGTCGAGCGTCTCGGTGATGATGACGGTATTGCTTCGATCATCGACAGCAACCGTGCCAGCCGTGCCCAGCCTCCCGGAGGTTCCCTCTGCGGTGGCGGAGGCTGTGTCTGTCTGAGAAGGCGGAGGCGCAGCCAATGGAGCGGCAGAACTGGCTGCCCCCTCCATCGTCGGGGCCCGGACGCCAGCCAATCCGGGCGGGGAACCGGACGATTGAGGAGCTGTCCTCACCGCGGAATCTGCACGTGTGGATGGCGCAGCAGCGCCGGATTGTGGCGCAGCCGCCTCAGGTTCGGTACCCGAACGGCCGTAACCGCGATCCGGGGCGCTAGCGGTCTGTTGAGGTCTTTGCCTAGACAGGAACGTCTGGATGACTACCGCCACACTGGAGGCCGGTGCGTGCTGCAGGTGGAAGGTCCTTGTGAAGTACGCGTCCTCGGTGTCGAGTTTGGCGATGATTTCCTGCATCCTAGCCACTTGGGAGACGCTGTCACTGATAACGATCTGGTTGGTCCGCGGGTCCGCACGGAACGCTTCCGGGTTGGTTACCATGCTCTGGAGGACGTTCTCGACGTCTGACGCCAAAGCGAACTGAAGTGTGATGACTTTCGTTACAAGGGCTTCATCCAACTCCAGAAGGACTTTGCGGATCTGGTCCACGTTGTTGGAGTTGTCCCTGATGATCAGGTTGTTACCTTCGAGATCGGCCGTGACGTTCTCGGGCCGGCTGGCCAGGTGAGCAATCTGAGGCATGACCGCGGCGGCCGTGAGACGCTTGAGAGGAATCGTCGTGGTGATGACCTGACTGTCCAGTTCCCGGATCAGACCTGCGATGTATTCGATCTCCGCGGCGCTGCCGGTGGCAATGATCTGGTTGGTGGTCTCGGAAACCACGATGGGATTGAACAGGTCGTTTCTTGAAGAGCCAACGGAACCACCGGGGCTGAGAGTCCCCGCCGCGGGGGCCGCCCCTGCGCTTTCGCCGAACCCGCTGGAACTGCCCAGCAGGCTCGACAATTGCCTGGCCAGTTCGGCCGCTGATTGAAACCTGATCGGAAAAATCCTCGTGATTCTGTCCTGGTCGAGCCGGGCAATCAGTTCCTCGATTCTCTGGACACCACCCTGCGAGCTGAACACCACGATGGCATTGGTCCGGACATCCACCTGAATTGATCCTTCCTTCGGGTAGATCCGCTGGATGATCTGGGCCACCTCGACCGCCTTGGCATGGGCCAGTTGAAACCGTTTTTGTTCGAATCCTTGGTCGAGCCTGGCGATCAGGGATTCCACCTTCTGCAGGTTTTCCGCGGTGTCATTGACGACAATCGTGTTGCTCCATGGATCGATTCCCACTCTGCCGGTCTTGGTCAGGCTCGACTCGATCAGAGGCTTGATGGCCTCGACCCTCTGGAAATTGAGGCAGAACATCCGAGTGATTCCACCAAAAACCTGCTCGTACTCGTCCTTGGTCATCAAGTAGATGAGGTTGCCTTCCTCTTCCTTGTAGACGTAGTTGTTGACCAGACACAGCTTGTCAAGCAACTGGCGAGCCCCGGCTCTCTTGCACCAAAGACTGACCTTGGCATTCTCTGTGACCTTCTTGGAGGGGATAATCGTCCAGCCGCCAGTGTCGGAGATGATCTTCAGCACTACCGCCACGTCCATGTCGACGATATCCATGTCGATCCGCCTCTGTCCTGTATCGGTCTGAAACACCGATGCCGGATCACGCAGAGGTTGTTGGCCTAAACACAGAAGACACAGAAATACCAACGCAAGGATACAACACAATAGCCGCAAAGGGATACTCGATCTCATAAGTCACTTCTCCTATCGCTTGAGAATTGCTTTTTCATCGCCTAATTCCAGGATCAGTCGATCTGGCTGGACATCCTTGAGCACGAACTCCGCCACCCTGTCTCCCATGTGGAAGGTTCCGGGTCCGCGGTTGGGGATGAACACCAGCGCAGCCAGCCCCCCGGCCTCCTCCATGATCCCGACGAACTGCAGACGGTCGGCAAGTTCCTGGGCGGTGGATTTTCCGATTCCGCCTTCGCTGGGCACCGGGATCGACGGTTTGAACAGATCCCGCGTCTTGACCTGCCGCAGACAGATCTCCAGGGAAGCCTTGGACCTGGCTCGGCCCGCGATCAATGGAACTGTCGAGCCCCCATCCGCGACTTGAGGGGTAGCAAGCGAGGGCAGCGGCGCTCGCCACAGATAGACAGCCAGACCACACAGTGCCGTGGCGAGCACACAGCCGCCAATGGCCAGACACAGCCGCCGATTCGGCTGAAGGACGCTTAATCGCCCCATCCAGGCGACAGGTAGGGTCGTCCGCGCGTCAGACTTCAGCCGTGTACTCGTCCTGCTGTTCTTTCTTTGTGTCACCATATATGCAATTACTTCTCAAATGCCTTCAGGAATGGACAGAGTCTGCGACGGCGGCTGGGATCGTCCTTCGCCAGAGGTCATCCTCGAGACCACCATCGACGCCCCCAGCAGGTTGGGCCCGGACCGTAGGGCCTGGAGCGTCAGTGACTCCACCGTCAGGATCTTGGCCGAACTATCGATGGAATACAGCAGCTCCAGCATGCTGTTGACGCGGGTCTCGATCTCCAGGGATACGACGAATTTCCGATAGTCGCCGATCCTCTGCGACGGCATGGATCGAATGCTCTTGACTTTCACACTGGCCGCCCGCGTCAGGGTCTCCAATTCCTTGAGTAGCAAACCGCTTTCCTCCGCATCGGTGCCCCGGGCCAGGATGCGCTGCTCGAATTGCTTACACTCAGCCTCGACCTGCTCTTGTTGGCGAAGAGATTGTTCCATGGCGATCAGCTTTTGACCGACCTGTCCTACCTGTCTGTGCACTTGCCACCATTGACCCACAGGACTGGAGAACACGATCCACCCCAGTAGACCCATGACGACACCCACCAACTGGACCGGAGTCAATCTGCTTCGCCACTTTGGAGGATGCTTCAACGGCTTCACAGTCCGGCCTCCGTCGTGGGATGTCTCTCCAGATCGGCCCGAAGCTCGAAGTCGATCAAGACCTGCCCTTCAAGCTCTCGCAGGTGGGCATAGCTCTGCCTCACATTGAAGAGATACACCGACCGCTCCAGGGGATCGATGCAATCGAAAGCCTGAGAGAGCCATTTTGCTTGCGCCCGGACCACCACCTGCCGATTCTGGTCGATACTGAGGTAGTGGATCGTCACGCCCAGCGGCAGGACCTCGTACATCTGGCTGATGATGTCGAGCATGGATACACTGCCCTGGACTTGGGTCTGGATCATGTTCAGTTGGCCCTGCAGGAATTGGAGCTTCTGGGCCAACGGAGCAATCTGTGCGATCTTCTGCTGGTACTGCCTGAGTAAACGCGTCTTGCGCCATACGCTCATCCTCAGACACAAGAGCATCAGCAAGGCGATCAAGCAGGCTTTGAGCCCGATACTCAGGATCTCCCGGCGACTACGAGCACGACGGTCCTTTTCTTTTCTGTGGCTGGGGAGGAGATTGATACAAGTGACATGCGCACGTGTGCTGCGCCAAGAGCCCACGGTCCTGCCGCATGTCACCCTATCCATAGCCAAGGCCGCGTCATACATTGCCAAATAACATCCCGGATCGGCACGGATAGATACGGATTGTCCGAGTCTCTCGACCAGACGGGGAACCTCCGGGTTTGTCCCCCCGACATGAACGGATAGTCCGGCATCGCAAATGCCTCTTTCCCTGAGCATGGACAGGCTTCGGCCCACCTCTGCTTCTGCACATCCCAGCGCTTGTGAATTCTGTCCGCGAACTCGGGCACCTCGCAGGAACACTAGTCTCGGCCCGTTCATGGCAGAGAAATCCAGGGAGCCATGATCCCACCACACGCGTCCGCAAAGCCTCGTCTCATCCCCATCTTTGCCATGGGTCGGTCGCATGGCGTGAAGTGCAGCACTGACTGTAGCCAGGTATGGTTCGATGCCGAGCGCGTGGACCTGCTCCATGGCAGACTCGACGACGGATAGTGGAGACAGAACTACTAGGACCTGTGATGTGCCATCCTGTCCCCAGCCAGTAATGCAGAAATCCCACGTCCAGGACTGCGTACTGCATGGCACAAGTTGCAGGACCTCGAACTCGAGCATGGCCGCGATCTCCTCCGGGCGGCTCGAAGGCAACTGGATGCACCGCGTCGTACACAGGTAGGTGGGCAGGACCAGCAGCCAGTGCCGCACTTTAGGGATGCCGACTACCTCCTCCGATACGCGGCTGTCATTCTCGTTGCGGATAACGCCCATCCCCCAACATGGGCACGATCGGCTGTCCCATACCTCAAGGTCCAGCCCCTGCTCGCGGACAAAGATCAAGCCGATCTTCTTGTCCCTGAACTTGAATATGGATTTCAGATGCTTCATCGTCTAATCCATAAACTCCGCCATCTGACCGGGATCCGTAGCCCCATCTTGATTGCCACTTTTATGGGGCAGCTTCCGTTGCCAGCTCAGAACCCGCACTTCCGCCCCATCCCTTTCAAGGATGGCGGCATATTCACAAATGGAAGACATCCTTTCGAGTTGAATTCTGACTTGGAGCCTAAAGAGACTGGAATTGAACTTGGCCACCTGCAGCAGAACAATTTTGTCCGTCGTGCTGAAGGTATCGTTGGCCTCGATATCCTCCAAGGTAGTGAACTTTCTGGCGCTCGGCTGCTGCTTGGAGAGAATCTCATCGACGGCGGCTTCCGACAGAAAGGGCAGGGCCTTCAATACACCCGGCAGCGCCGTATTGAGATTGATCTTGCCGTTCCCGTAGACGGTCAACAATTCGCTGAGCCCAACCGAGCCTTCCTCTTCTTCCTCGGTCGTACGATCCTGCTCCAGAGCCAGATCGTTCAAGTCCTCCAACGGCTCTGCCTGCCGGGTGCCAAAGTAGATCTCAGTGGTGACCCCCTTGACAAACGCTAACTCCTCCAGGCTCTCAAGCGGACCATTCCTGCATGCATAACTGTAAGACAGGCTTGCGTAGTACTCGTTCTCCGCTCCATCCGGGTTGGGGAAATCGTCCTTATCGATCCAGTCCAGGATTGACGCCACTGCGGCCTGGTCCAAGCCCGGCATCCGCGAGAGCACATCCAATGGGGCCAGATTCACATTAATCCTCGCGGATTCATCCATAAGACGCCACCAAACCTGCCCTGAGAGCTTTCTGCCAGTGGACTCCTGCGGCATCTCCAACGCATGCCAGCCCGACCATATATCCTCCTGGCTGTCCACATTGGGGTCATCCAGAGATAGAAGTCGGCACGCCTGGGTGCACGCCGCCAGGGCTATTTCATCCTGCTGGATTCTATCCATCAGAAGCTGAGCTTGGCACAGGCCTATTTGGCTTCGGAAGGCCAAGGCGAATGCCAATGTCCCAAGGGCCGCAAGGACATAAACCACCACGATCAAGGCCAGGGCCTTGCGACGGCACTTCTTAGACATCGGTACGACGCTCATGGTTGTCCCTCCGAGTTGCCACAGGGCAGCCTGACTGATAAGGGCCAGACTTGGCCATAGGCCATTACCACCAGTTCCACGCCCGCCGGGAGCTTCTCATTCGACGAGAAGCTGGGCTCCGAAGTCTGTCCGTTGTGGAAAGCGATCTTGATCTGCTCGACGTGATCCAGGATTAGCTCACGACCCTCATTCCCTGACACCGGACCAGCCCCAACCACAGGGGCGGCACTTCGATATAGGCAAACGGAACCCTTGGTTTTGACCAATTTATAGCTGACCTGGTACATCTGTCGCAGACCACGAAAGCAGTCGTCGCCATATCCCGTACATAGCGAGTAGAACCCCAGTAATCTCGTCGTCTCCTCCTCACCCTCAAGGCTCGGATTGTTTCCTGTGAATATCGGCTCGCGGGACCCGGTTTGCGGCAGGGTATGCAGAAGGTCTTCCCGAATCCTGCTCAGGCCATGAACAACTCCGGCCGTGGCGGCCAAATACTGGCTCTGGTCGTCGCCGGCTGTCTTCAACGCCTGAAAGAACTCGTACCCGCTCAGCAACGTGACAGCCGATATAGACATGGCCACGATGAGTTCCGCGACGGTGAACCCTCTCGATCTTCGGCCTCTATCGATCATCCGGCACCACCATCTGACTCCACAGCAACACCGCTGTGCCCGATCGATGCGCGACCTTCACCCATACGTCCACGATGCCAAGGTCCTGGGACTGGGAGTGTAACTGGGCCTCCCATGTGTAACCATCAAACGGGCCTTCGAACGCCCCGCCTGTCCGCGTCAGCTCTCTTGCATCGGTCATCCGAAACTGAGCCAGTTTGCGTTCCGCAAGCAAGACAGCAATCTGCTTTTGTCTTGAGGTCGCGTTGGCATGCACAATCTGTGAGAACGTCCCTCCCAGACCCAGCATTCCGACAGTGAACACCGCCAGTGCCACCGTGGCCTCCATCAGGGTGAAACCCCTGTGTTGTCTATTCGCCCACTTCATTGGCAAGCCTCTCCTGGCACTGGACAGCGCCGCAATCATCGACAGCGATCTGCCACAGGGTTTCTCGGTTGACGTATAGTCTGCCGGCAGTCAAGACGATCATCGCCGCCTCTGATGTGCCATCAGGCCGGAACACCAAGACCTTTTCTTTGCCCAAATCTCTGAGCCCCTCCATCCGGACGATCTCGACGCCCTGACCGAACGACTGCCGGCCTATCGGAAACAAGCCCCGGGTGGCAGCCTGTCCGCCCTCAAGAGGTCTCAGACTGAAGACGCCCCTCTTTGCATCCAGAGCGAATACGACAGCTTCCTGCCGCACACAAGCCCAGTGCGACGCCATCTGTAGGGTTGTCTGGAGATTGCGGGCGGTTTCCCTGAGCTGCCATTGGTCCAGGGTACCGTTGAGATGCGGCACGATTGTCGCCGCACTGATCCCAATCAGCATTATCACAAGCAACAACTCAAGCAACGTAAATGCACGCCGCGAACTAAAATTGGCTGGTATCCTGCTCATCATCGAAGTTGGTGATATCGTCCTCGGTTCCCAGTTGGCCGTCCGGTCCGGCACTGGCTAGATCGTAGCTGGTAGTATTGTGCTGGCCAGGGCATTGGTATTGGTACTTATTGCCCCAGGGATCCTTAAATTGTTTGGCTTGCCGAATGTAGGGCCCGCGCCAGGTGGAGGCCTGATCGGGCTTTGTGATCAGGGTCTCCAGGCCTTGCTCCGTTTTCGGATACATGCCCACGTCCGATTCAAACATAGTCAAGGCAAGACCGATCGTGCTGACGATCTCGGTCTTGGCCCGTGTCTTACGGGCCTCCTCACTGCGGCCGGAGATGTTCGGCAGCAGCATCGCCGCCAGAATGCCGATGATAGCCACTACCAGAAGCAGTTCCATCAGCGTGAATCCGTTATTTCTACCCATGTCTCATACTCCCATTCACAGTTACAAGATCACCCTGATCAGGGTCAGACACCCCAACACAACAATCACAATTCCCACGACAATCCGCCCGAGCTTCTCTGGAATCCGATTCAGCATTCGGGCCGCCAACGGGATCGAAAGCAAGGCTCCTGTCGTCAAACAAAAGATCAACGACCAGTTGATACCTGGTTTCTGCAGGCAGTATAAGATGAATCCCATCAGGCAGGTGATTCCTTCCGACAACGAGGTGATTCCCACGGCGTTCCGGACGCCGATCCCGGAGAGCAGTTGACCGCCAGTCACTAGCGGACCGTACCCTCCGCCGCTGAGCCCCTTGTTGAAGGAGGCCACCGTCCCGAGAAAGGCGATTCGCCGCCAAGTGAAGAGAAACGTGCGATTGAGCGCCACCAGGATCAGCAGACCTGTGACGAGCACCAGGGTCCCAATCCAGACCTGCAGCACCCGACGGGGCAGGCGAACCGCCAACAGTACCGCCGCGATGGTGCCCGCGACAGCACAGCAGGCCAGCACCAGGGCCACTTTAGTATCCCTTGAGTTGGATCGAAAGTCCACATTCTGCTTGCGATGATGAGCCAGGGCGGCGGTGATCCCGGTGACACACTCCGAGAACAGTAGAGAGGGCACAATATCCAGGACCTCGAAGCCCATCAATAACAAAATAGGTGAAAGGATCGTGCCATAGCCCATGCCAAGGCTGGAATCGACGAACTCACAGAGAAACGCCAAGGGTATGATCAGAAGGTTCATCCGCTTAAGAGCTCCTTTCCGTATCCGACAGGATCATGGCTCAGACATCTATTTGACCAGCGCGCTTGCCCGAAACACGGGCATCAGCATCGACACCACCACAAACCCGATGAAGCCTCCCATTATCAGGATCATCACAGGTTCGATCATTCCGGTTAGGGTCCGGATGCGGCGCTCCGTTTGCTGCTCGTACTGTTGACTCATGCGGATTAGCATCTGAGGCAGGTTACCGCTTTCCTGGCCCATCGCAATCATGCCAATCACCGACATGGGGAATGCACCACCTCTGGAAAAGCACTCGTGGAGCTTTATGCCCTTGGTCACCTGCTCCGAGGCATGGATCAGTTCTCCGGCGATGAATTTATTGGAGAGGGTTTCCGCCGTGATGCAAAGGGCGCCCAGCATGTTGACACCGTGGGAGAGCAGAAGACCCAGGGTTCGCATCAACCGAGCCAGATGGAAACTGAGGATAAGTCCTCCTATCAACGGCAGGCGAAGACTGAACCGGTCGAATTTCAGCTTGACTGCCTCCAGTTTTAACAAACGTACGATCAGCAGAATCACAAGTAGCCCGCCCACAATCATCAGCGGGGCGGCCTTGACCAGAACGGAACTCAGACCAATCACTATTCGCGTGGGCAAAGGTAACTGCTGTTCCAGCGACTCGAAGAAGGAACTGAACTTCGGGATAACCCACACCATCAGGACTAGGACCGTCCCCAGACCGATGCAAACGAGGAATAGAGGATACACCATCGCCGCCCGCAGCTTGCTACGCAGTTGGTGCTCGTCATCCAGCGATTTGGCAAGCCGCCGGAGCATCTCGGTCAGCAGGCCCGCCTCTTCGCCCACTTTGACCATGCCCACAAAGGTCTTTGGAAACACCTTTGGCCAAGCGGACATGGCCTCGGCAAGCGACTTGCCGGCACACACCGATTCTCCAAGGCTATCAAGACTGGCCTTCAGAGACGGCGTGGATACATGTTGAGCCTGCAGCCGAAGCACCCGCTCCAGCGGAATGCCCGCCTCAAGCAAATCCGCCAGTTGATCTGTCAGTTCGGCTAAGGACGCCAGACCTACTCTCCCGAGACGCCATCGTCCCGCAAGCCAACCGAATCGCCGTACTCCGCGCGAGCACGTCTCGACACGAATGGGGTATAGGCCCTGTGCTTTCAAATGCCGGGCTGCCGACATAGCCGACTCGGCCTCAATCGTCCCCTCCTGCATCTGGCTGGGATTGACGCGCGCAGTGTATTCGAATGTGGCCATACTCATCTACCTGATTAGCAGCCGTGCTGGGAGTCTCGGACACGGCTTATAGCGCAATACATCCTGTTCTTCTCTAAGTGTTGGTGTTTATGAAATGGGGAACCGTTGCCCGTCGTCAACAATCCACTTCCCCTTGCACAGGATCAATAAGTGGAAGTAGCCAAGACCTGCTTATTCAGACCCAAAATCGTCATCGTTACCGAGAGCATAATCACAAGCACACATCCCGACGCCACAGCTCTTATTGAGAACACCCTGGCTAATGGCCTGCCAAGGATCGTTCTGAAGCGTGATTGCCTCGCCCGGCCTGACCGGAAATTGCTCAACACTCGCCATGACAGACGGATTACTCGGATGGCCAGGGCCGCCGAACAACGCAGAGTCGACAAGACTGCTTCCCGGCCGCAACGCAACCAGAGGAATCACTGACGGGAGTTCTATGGCGGTCATCGTGATCCAGGGATTGACGTGGATCGTGCCGAAACAGCCGCCACGACCACAGGTCCTTACCGGCCATAGGTACCGTCAGCAGTTCATGGCCTTTGAGCACCGCCGCCGCCAGCAGCAGGCCAAGGACCTTCAACACGATATCACTGCCCGACAGTCTTCTCATATCACTTCACCATCTCATATGACCCATCGAGTACCCATCCAAGCCGACATTCCGGCCTTCCATCTTCATCAATGAGAGATCTTGCCAAGACCTCCAAAAAATTCTTGTGATTTTCTCATTTTTTTGTGTTGGCCTGCTTCCCTGAGCCCACGAATTCATCCGCGTGGCTCATACGAAGGACTTCACTGAGGCTGGTGATTCCGGCCTTGACCTTCTTCCACCCATCCTGTCGAAGCGTCTTCATCCCGGCGGCGACGGCCGCCGCTTTCAGGGTCCCGGTGGTCACACGTTGCTGGATCAGATCCCGGATCGACTCGGTCACTCGAAGGATCTCGAAGATGCCCGTCCTTCCGGCAAATCCCGTGTGCCGGCACATGGGGCAGCCGACCGGCTCGTAGATCTGGTCGACATCACAGTCGTCTTCGGCAACGCCTGTTTGCTGCAGAAACAAGGGCTTCACCGCCACCGGCTGTCGGCAGTGCGAACAAAGGACCCGGACCAACCGAATGGCCAGGACTGCCAACAGGGACGAGGCCACCAGGAAAGGCTCCATTCCCATGTCGACGAGACGGGCGATAGCCCCGGCGGCGTCGTTGGTGTGGAGTGTACTGAGGACCAGATGGCCGGTCAGAGCGCTACGGACCGTGACCTGGGCCGTCTCGGTATCCCGGATCTCGCCGATCATCATAATATCGGGGTCATGCCGCAGCATGCTCCGCAGGGCTCTGGCGAAGGAGAGGTCGATCTTGGCGAGGGTCTGCATCTGGACAACTCCCTCCATCCGGTATTCGATGGGATCCTCGATGGTGAGAATCTTGCGATCGACGGCGTTGATCCGGCTCAGGCACGCGTAAAGAAACGTGGTCTTGCCACTACCGGTGGGCCCCGTGACGAGAATGACGCCATTGGGCCGCTCGATCAGGTCCTCCACCACAGGCTTGTCGTGGATATCCAACCCCAGTTGGTCCAGTGCCATCAGCCGCATGTGCTGAGAAAGGATGCGGATATTGACGGCCTCCCCATGGGGACTCGGCAGAACCGAGATCCGCAGGTCGTACTCCTTGCCATCGATCCTCACCTTGATCCGGCCATCCTGAGGCAACCGCTTCTCTGCGATATCCAACTGGGCCATGACTTTTATTCGCGAAGTGATATTGGCCGAGTAGTCGGCCATCGCAGTCGGAATAGGTATTTCGTACAGCATGCCGTCGATCCGCTGACGAATGCGAAGCCTCCCTTCGAACGGCTCGATGTGGATATCCGTAGCGCGGTTCTTAACGGCCTCGACCAGCAGCAGATTGACAAACTGGATCACGGAGGGCTCACCATCAGTCCGGATATCGACCAGATTCTCCTGTTCGACGGCGGTCGCTTCGTCCGACGACGGATCCGAAGACGCTTGCGTCACGAGCCGCTCCGCCGCCTCGGCGCCCAGACCGTAGTTATCTTTGATGGCCTGAAGGATCTCCTCCCTGGCTGCTATGCAGAATGTCGGATCCAGAGTTCGGCCATTGCGCTGGGCAAGAAGCACGAGGCGCAGGTCGTCGATTAGCTGGAGATCGGTGGGATCATTGACAACCACCTCCAGGCGGTTTTTCTCAATTCGAAGGGGGATGCAGCATCTCTTGACCGCCAGTTCCGCCGGAATCAAAGCCAGCGCCTCGGCACTGGGCCGACAACTGAACAGACTGACGCGCTGCAATCTAAGCCTCTCGGACAACAGTTCCAGGAGCCTCTGCTCCGACATAAAGCCGCCTTCTATGAGTTTCGCAAAGAGACTGGAGCGACTACCCGCGACACTCTGTTGGATTTGGTGCAGTTGCGCCCGATCCACCGCGTCAGGCGCCATGGAGAGAATGTCCGTCAGACTGAGTTGAACGCCCATCGTGATCACGATTTCACCTGTCATTGTGCGTATCCAAGGGCCCTGAGCTTTTGAAGCTGTTGCTCATTTAATTGAACCTTTTCGATTTGTCCCCCATGCGTGAGGTTCCCTGCAAGCGTACTATTGTCCCTGATCCATCGTTCCCATTCCGTCATCAGAGTAAGCTGCACGCCGGTCGTAGAAGGCTGAGCATACAGATTTGTCCGCTCATCAGAATCCCGGCGGAGGTAATAGAGCTCCCATGTGTCCTTGCTCACATTGCGGATGAGTTTGTAGTGGTTGCTTACAACCGCTTGAACGTGGATCCACGTGTTCAACTCCGCCCAGACCGTGTCGCGCAGTCTCTCGGCCTTTCCTTCGATCAAGGGCCGCAAACTGGCACCTTGCATGGGACCTTCGTATGGCACGCCGAGGTAGTCGAGGATTGTCGGCATGATATCAATCTGGCTGGTGACCGCATTAATGCGCTTGCCCAGGGGAAACCGGCCCGGCCCCCAGAAGACCAGAGGGACATGGATGATCTCGTCATATAACGTCCGGTCATGTGCGGTCTTCCCATGCTCATAGAACTCATCGCCATGATCGCCGAAGAGAACAACAACCGTATTCTTCAGCGCGCCTGACATAGCAAAAACCCGCAATAGCTCAGCCACACAACCGTCGGTGTATCGGATCTCTCCATCATAGAGGGCCAACAGATGCTGCAGATCTCGGTCGGAGGGCCGCTGGCTGTGGCGTGGCTCTCTGTTAATCCCTCGGCCATCGATGTGACCCTCGTAGCTGGGGTCGAACATTGTGTCAAAAGGCGCCGGTGGGATGTAGTCGTAATGCGGATCAATATAAAATACAAACATGAAGAACGGTTCGCCCCGATTCCGTTGCAACCACTGAACGGCCATCCGCGTCACCAGTTCACCGGTGCACACGAGTTGCTGATCATTGAGAGTCTCATTATGCTTTGCAAAGATGTCCAGGCCGGCATCCAGCGAAACGGTGAAGTCGTCATAGAGATCAAATCCATCTGAAAAGCCATATCTGCCATCGAGAATGGGATTGCTAATGAAACCAACAGTCGTATAGCCGTTCGCCCTCAGAACCTCCGCCAGAGTGGCGACCTCTCCAGGCAGCCGGTTCTTATACGTGTATGTCTGGTGCACATTTGGATACAGCGAGGTCATCACGGACATGACGCTGGGTAGCGTCCACCCTGATGTGGACATGGTCCTCACACACAAAACTCCCTCTCGGGCCAAACGATTCAGCGTGGGCGTAGTATCTCTCTCATATCCAAGACAGCCAACATGATCGGCACGAAGAGTGTCAATCCCTATGAGCAGTACATTTGGCCGTTTGGATTGCTGTGCCCCTCTCCTCACCGGTGAATCTTCACCTGTACGGGTTCGATCACACGGGTCAACGATGTGTATTTTCCCGCCAGTTCCGTAAGCGGTCCCATACCAACCACAGAGTATCAAGATGGCGAAACACAGACCCGTAACAACGAGCACATGGGAGCCTGGAAAGTCTTCGATTGGCGACGTGTTCATTGGGATACTCTACTCAATCGGTCAATGAGGCTTTGTGCCTGCGCCACATACTGCGATTGGGGAAACTGTTCGATCAGTTGTTTGAAGGTTTCAAGGGCTGCCGCGTACTGCTGCCCGGATAACTGTGCATACCCTATGAGAAACTTGCTGCGTGCGGCCAGGTCGCCGTCCGGATACCTCCGAATGACTTCGGTGAATCGGCCGATAGCCTCCTGAGTATTACCTTCGGCCATCCGGCTCAGGCCAGCCAGCAGAATTGCCTGTCTCACTTGGGGATGCTCGGGATATCTTTTCAAGAAACCATCCAGTTGACCGACGGCGCCGGTGTAGTCCTTGTCGAGATAGGACAATTTACCCATAAGGAATTCCACTTGGCTTGTCTGGGCACCGTCAGGATGCATTCGGATGAACTTCTGACACTCCTGAATCGCCTTGTCATAATTCTTCAGGCTCTCAGCATAGATGTCGATGATCTTGAGTTGAACGATCCGGGCCTTGCCGGGATCTTCCGCCTTTGCGACAATTTTCTCGTAAGCATCGATTGCCTTCTGGTGGTTGGAAGCTGCAAGATACATCTCGGCAATTCTTTCCAGTATCTCGGCATTCGCTGCGGAGGACTGTTCGCTCGCCGCGGCATCCAAAGCACTCCTGGCCAGATCCAGACGCTTTGCCCTCTGGGCGAAAACTGCCAACCTGTACATCCGGTCATTCACTCCATCCACATCCGACAAGGAGGAAAGGCTCTCTTTGATTCGATCAAAGGATTCCTCACCAAGTATCTGAGCGACAAACAAGAGCGAATCCAGGCTTGACACGTATTCTTTCGTCCCACTCCCAGCCAATCGCCGCTTGGCGTAGTCGTATTCTGCCTCCAGTATCCGGGCAACATGACACTTCTTAGCCCGTACATACATCTGTTGTACGTCACTTTCTGCTGCCCCGGGGGGTGATGCAAACGCGTCGAGGACCATCGCGGCATCATAGACGTCTATCACATCCTGCAGTACCGCGAGGGCGGAAGGCGCATCGGTCGCTTGATCCCGTACCTTGGTCAGCAGTCGAATGATGGCAACGTCCACGTCCTGGATCTTCGCTGAGAGCGCTCCGATCCCTGCGTGATCTGGATTATCCAGGCCGCATTTCTCCACGGCTTGATATCCCCATGCCTCGGCCTCCGCCGGATCTCCCAATCCAAACCAAGCCAACATCATCATGCAAGGTAATATACGCTGCAGAGGGTTGGGCAGGGAGTGAGGATCTTCCGCCACCTGGTTTAAGCTGTCTGCAGCGGCAGCATAGTTGCTATCGATCAGGTCATTGCAGCCCCTTAGAAAGAGCGTCTGTGCCTGAAGTCCCGATGTGGGCGTTCCTGCGTCTGGTGACCGGACTTGCACAAGCTCTTTGTACCAGGGCGGCAAAGCTGTTGGCCTGTCGACCTGGACGGCTCTGAAATAGAGGCGCGCGGATTCCGCGATGTTCCCCTTGGCTCGAGCGATTTCGGCTGACACGGCGATGCTCTGCGCTTGCACGAGAGGATTCGAAGATTCCGTCAATCCTCGAACCGCCGCCTGGGATGCATCAGCCTTGCCCGCATTAAGCATTGCCCTTGCGAGGAACACGCGGCCAAACTGATCGGCCAAACTCCCGGGCTCCGCTCGGTCGGCAACCCCCTGCCATTGCTGAAAGGCTTCTTCCGGCATCCACAGCGCATCAAAGAGTCGGCACAACTGCAGTGCCTGAGGTCCGTTTGTCGTCTTGGACAGTTCACCAAGAAACCGCGTAGCCATCTCTGCCCGATTGAATTGGAAATTATTCAGGAAGTCCTTGATATCCGGGGCTGTGCACTTCACATTCGGGAACCTCTGGGACAGGATGCCCCAGGTATTCCTGGCTTCCCTCTGTCTTGATTCCAGGAGCAGGATACGAGCAAGATTCTCAAAAGCCTTCCTCGCTTGTTCGCCAGAGTCCGTGCTCCTGAGTATCCGTCCGTAGACTCTCTTGGCCCTGCTGTGAGCACCAGTCCGCTCAAGCTGCGTTGCCACCTCGAGCCAAGTGCCGTCGTTGTCGCAGTCTTGGTCAAAAAGGATAAGGTACTGCCTGAGCCCGGGCTCCAACCCATATCCTTGCCAGAGACAGCGGGCAAGACGCTCCCTTGCCTTGTTCTGGGCATCTGCCGAGCCTGCGTTATTGATGAGATAATGGTACAAGTAGGGTGCTTCAGCCGCGCCAAAAGCCCCCGCCGGAAAAGCACCTCGCTCGGTTTCGTCCGCCGCCAACAACTCTGTGCCAAGCCTTGTGCGCCATGTATCCCCCGCGGCAGGCATCGCCACCAAACATGCCTGCTCGATACATTGGTCGAACTGCCTGCTTCCCCAGTCTCCCAGTCTGGTGCCGGAGAACCGCACCGTTAAATTGAAGCCCAGAATACATCGAGGATTGATGTCAAGCGGTATCCGTCCCGCAATGGCTATGGCCTCCTGCCCATAACCAGCAAGAGCCTCCACCAGGATGGCTTCTGCGGTCCCCACTACCTGTCTGGAATCGGGTTCCATGACATCCAACTCGCGGTTGAGCCACTCTGCAGAGGAGCAACGTCCTGTCCCCGACCGATAGAGCAGGAGCCTGCCGAGGTCCCGCCACATCTCGCAGGGAGCACTCGTATCCTCAGCGCGACCCAAGGATAAAGCACTGAAGGCGAGCAGATAGCCCCCTATCATACCCAGCAAACAGCCATAGTTTCTTTTGAAGAACATACGCACTCCTTCATCTCTGGTCTCATGGGGAGACCTGGGTGCTCAACCGATGCTCTAACTCCATCACGACATCACAGGGGCTGAGGGCCTTTGCCTTGGCCAGCCACTCCTTTGCATCCTCCCCTATCGCCATCTTTGCTCGCGCAATGTCATAGTAGGCCCTGGCGGCAAGAACACTCTTACCGTCGCCCTGAACAAAACGCTCATACGCGGCGGCCGCCTTGCCAAGATCTCCCCATTCGGCGGCAACCAGACCTTTCCAGAACCAGACCTCGTTCTCGGGACCGCTTTCACAGTACTTCACCCCTTTCTGCGCTGACTTCTCAAAGCGCTCCAGGGACAGCCCCTCAATCGCCGCGATTTTTCGTTGACAGTGAAGAGCGACAATGTTCAGCCCCAATTCGCTGGCCTTCTCGGTCAAGCCCTGGTAGATTCGCTCCGGATCGATGGTGCCCTGCAGGAGGGTATTTGCCCGATAGTATGTCAGAGTGTTCTCAATGTTCTCCACCGTCTTCGACTCAGTTTGACTGCTTGAGAAAAGTCCAGGCTGAAAGACTTCGACGGCCTCGACATAGTGCCCTATCGCATAATAGGTGTCTGCCAGTATGGCCATTGCACACGCGGTCAACTTGGTATCCTTGAACTGGGTTGCCACCCACCGCGCCAACTCCTGGATTCGGCTGTTTCCTTGTCCCATTTGGGACTTCAAGGCCATATACCTCAACGCCACGACCGCAGTCTGCTCATTCGACGGCTGAGTCATACTGTGCTGGATGAGACTCTTGCAGACCGATGTAGCCTGTTCGTCGCTTTTGAGATCAGCTATCGCTTCATCGAGCAGCGTGAAGCTTGAGCTTTTCCCGATATACTCTACAAACGACCGGATGACAGCATCTCTGGCCGGGGTTTCTGGTGCATTGCAGTAGCCTTTCATCACGGCCAGGTAAAACCTGTCCTGATCTTCTTTGGATTTCGTCTGGATGCGCGTCAGAGCATATTCCAGCCCTTTGCTTCCATCGAAAATTGTGATTTGAGCCAATACGTCAGCGGCAAACGACGAGTTAGGTAGGACCTGGGTAATCCGATAATAGTCGGGCAGAACCGTGCTTGTGGGCTCTCCACTAAGTTCCCTCGCCCTGGCAATCGTGAAGAGAGAACTGGCAATCAGGTTCCCATTTTTCTCGAGTGTCGCCGCATTCTCGCGCCAGTTGCCAAGTTGCTCCAACTCCTGGTAGGCCTCTACGAGAGCTTGCCTGGGATTGGCCAACAACTCAGCATCTGGAATGCCGCCTTCCTTGCCGGAGACAGCCACGCTGCCGAATTTGGCCTCACACAAGGGCCCCCTGATGTGACTGGTCACAGCCAAGCCGACGTAGACGGTTCTGGGCATCGAGATCGTCTGCGGCTTCCACGCCATGGACGTCCAGATTGTACCCCCTCCATCGGTGGAGTAGTACCCGCGAAACTGATTTCCTTTTCGCTCCAGCTTGATCCAGACGGGGGCCCTCAGAGCTTTCTGCTCCAGAGACGAAACAGCCATGTCGGACAATGCCATGCTGGCCGTGTCGATCCTGACCTGGAAGCATACACCGTAGTCGGGCGTGGTATAGACGCCGGCGAATCGGGACCTTGGTTCGAGACTCTCACGGATCATTACACCGCCTTTAGCCCAGGGATCGGTCTTGCCAATGCTCTCAACCTTGGCAATGATCGAGCCATCTCCCTGAAGCCGCCGGCAAATATACTGGAAGCTGTCCTCGACGCCGAAGATATCGGAACCACTGCCTCGCACAACCCAGGTTGTCACATCCTCGCTGTATTGCGCACTTCCTCGGGTTCCAACATTGCCGATGTCCTGACTGGTCCACCCTGCAGGGCCCTGCATCCAATCAGTCGTCGCTAATGCAACCTGTACACACAACATCAACATCTCAATCATATGTCGTACCCCCGGAAAATCCATAAACTGTCAAGCCGATAACTGAACATTCCCCAAGAGGTAGTCCCCTATCCTCTTGAACACAACCACTTCTGCAAGCTGTCGCATACTTCAACTCCAGCAGTAAACCTTGTTAGCTCACCGATGCCGTGCCCCCTTGCCTGTGCGAAGGGTCAAGATGCTCTGCGCCCAGGCTTTCAGAATTGCCGTTCGTCGAGGGCATGTTCATCCGGGGCGGTCCATCCGCTATCTGTCCTTCCATGCGAACTTTGATGTCCGGGATTGAGAATTGCGCGCTCTTCCACATGCGCGGCACATCTACGGCTCCGTACATCCACGAGAACTGCTTCAGCCCCGCGCAAGCGCGGCTCAGCGGTTGGGTTGGCCTCCTCTTTTCTCCCCTCTCAACCAGCGCCCGCCGCCTGGTCTATCGCAGCACGCGCCCGTTCACAAAGATGCTCACATCAAGGTAATAACCGATTTCTCGTCCTTATGGCTGGCCCCCTCAACTCTGTCCTGTTGGCCTCCGTATAGGCCCAACTGGCTCATCTGCCCGTACCAGGATGATCCATATTATGTCAACCTTTCAGCCTCGATCTGTGTTGCCTTCGCACCGTAATCATATTTTCTAATACCGGCCAGTTCAAGCATGACATGGAACAGAAACTGAGGGCCGTCGATGAAGTCACGCCTCCAGAGTTTCCCGGGTTCCATGGCAAAGCGCCATGCCCATTCGAAGCCGAAGTCGCCGACCACCTGTGGCGCGCGGTGAACCATCCCTGCCAGAAAGCGAAATGCGGCACCCACGCCGATGGCCACCCGCGCATTGAGCCTGTACTTATGGAAAAAGATCCACGCGTCCTGTTTTGGCATTCCCAGACCCACCCATACGATATCCGGCTTCGCTTTGTTGATGGTGCGAACAATTTCATCGTCCTCCTCTGGGGTCAATGAACGAAATGGTGGTGACAATGCACCCGCTATCACATGCCCGCAGTACTTGACCCGAATGTTCTCGGTGAGCCGTCCAAGTGTCTCCGTCGTGTCGCCATAGAAGAAACTGCGGTAGCCCTTCTCTTCTGCCGAGCGCAGCACTTCGTGCATGAGCTCGGCACCGGGGATACGACGAGCGGTCTTGATGCCCTTGAGACGAGCCATCCACACAGGAGCAACTCCATCGGGGATCCACAGATCTGCCGAATTGAGTATGTGGTACACGGAAGGGTCTCGGTGTGCTTCCCAGAGGCCGTGGAACCCGGCAGCCACTACGTGATGACATTTGCCATCCGGGTCTTCTATGAACCTTCGGATCATACCGACAGCGTCCTCCAGAGTGAGGATGTTCACCTGAGACCCCAGGACGCCAATGCTTGGAAACTTGTCGTTCATCTTCATCTGATCGCTTTCTTAGAAGGTGGTTCCGAATCTCTCTTCAGCGTGTCCGCGCGGCAATCGGCCGCTCATAAGGTTATTCGGCGGCAAGCCGAACATCTTCCGCCCTCCCTTGGCATTCCACGGCGCAGGTACTTCGGTGCGTTGGCCGACAGCCGCCCCCAGCATCAGCCAGAGATGTCATCGTTTATGGATGAACAGGTTTCTCACGATGGGAAATATGTGCCAGTACCTCTTCGTTTTCCATGTACTGAATCCGGTGAAGTTGAGCCAAGCATCATCCGAAAGGTAGTTGATCTTCTCGTGCCTGCCCGGAAGCTCAAAGCCAAGACTTGCATGGCTTAGCTGAAGCCTGCGCTCATAGGAACGCAGTTGCCAGAGAAACGAGTGAAAATGGGGTTCAAGCAATGTTGTGACACAGGGTACAACCACGAGTGCTCTTTTCGCAACGCGATCGATCTCACTGATACAGGCATCAAGTTTTGTCATGGGCGTGATGTGCTCGAAACAGCCTATCGACACGGCAACATCGAACTCGCCGTTCGCGAAAGGCAATTCAGCTCCCTCGGCGCGACGAAATGTGAAGTTCGGTGCGCCATAGTCGGACAGGTTCAGGTCGACACCAACAATCCTGTTGGTCGTGTTGAATGCCTCAAAAGACAGGCCGTGACCGCAACCCACATCAAGGACACTATCGCAATCTTCGATTCCCAGAAAACTGACAATTGCATCGTATCTTCTGCGTCGATTGCGCACGGGATTGAACAGCCTGCGATAATTCATGCAGCTATTATCCTCTTTTCAGCCCTCCATCGTCGCCATTGAGCCTTCCTGTGACGATAGAACGAACTCCACGCCGGGAATATCATGCTCTGTCATTCTTTGCGCTTGAACTCTACGAATTCCGTTCCAGCCATGTTGGCCTTATGCCACCCTGGCGGGCCGACTGTGATCGCTTTCTCATAGACCGCCATTAATCGCTCGTAGTGCTTCTGAGGCGAGTACTCCCGAAGAGCTTTCTCCCGGCCCGCTTGACCCATCCGTCTACATTCTCCTGGGCGATCCCACAGGTAACGGATCTTCTCGGTAAGGTCTCCAGCATTGCCCGGCTCAAAGAGAAGACCGGTCACATGATCATCTACGAGTTCCGGCATGCCGCCGATCTTTGAGGCGACAACGGCTTTTCCCATTATCATGGCCTCCACCACGGCCATCGGGAACCCTTCAAACCACGTGCTGCAAAGAACCATGAAACGCGAGCCCAATATGAATTGGGGGACAACCTTCCTATCCAGAAACCCAAGGAACCGGAAATTCTTTGGCGCACAGCTTGGCAGGTGCGGCGTACTGTCGTAGGACCCCGCCGCCTGAAAGGGTATGCTCTGCAGTTCCTTTGCGGCTGCGAGGAGCTTATCAACACCTTTTTCCGGACTGATCCTGCCCACGTAACCCACATATGTACCAGCATCGTCCAAATCCAAAGCCGGGTACGAATCCTCGGCCATATTCGGCACGACGGTGACCCTGTCCGCAGGGAAACCCTCACAGATGAGACGCTGTCTCTGAAATTGCGTCAGGCACACATAGGCCGCCACATTGTCCAGGAACAGACGGAGGCTTCTCGCCACCCAATTCCGCAGGGCGTAGCCGATGCTCTTGGGCATACTGGCTTCACAGTTCCTCAGGATGCACCAGTACTCCTTCCCACCGCAGCATTTTTCACAGACCGTGAGGGTCTTCTTCGACATGTGCAGTCCATTGGGACACACAAGACGGTAGTTGTGAACGGTCATGACGCCGGGAATGCCCTGCTTTCGTAATTCCGGTAAAACCGATGGCGAAATAAGCGGAAAAAGGTTATGAAAATGCACGATGGCGGGCGCGTTCTGCTCCAGAAATCCGCGGATCGCTGTTCTCGACCCTGGGGCAAAGATCCCCGCAACGAACGCCCTTAACCTCCCTAGACGAAGATGTGAGAGCTCAGCACTGCTTCGCCAATAGACGCTGACCTCATGTCCGCGTTGGCATAGGAGATGAATCTCCCTTTCAACAGCGGCCTCTTCCCCGCTGTACATGCCGTATGCATTGTGAAACACCGCTACCTTCAAATCACTCCTTTGGTACTTCCGGGACAGATTGCAGTAGTCATTTGTACGCTGAACAGGCGGCAACGCGCCGTTCGATCTCCTCAATAATATGGCGATAGCCTTTTCCGCCCACACCTCCATAGCATGACTCGAACTCCCCATCAGATATCCCTTCAGGCATACCGTCCGCCGGGGGGAAGACAGCCTCAATGGGAAAACCACGAGCGAGACGGTCCTGCATGGCGCGGGCGGCCGCTTCGTCGCGAGTAGCGACAACAGCCAATGTGGTGCCTGCCCGATCCGCCAGCAGGTCGGCAAAGGAGAAGCCGCTTCCACCCTCATCGGCATCGAGCTCTTCTTTGAGCAGGCCGATGGCATCACTGATGACCTCCTGCGACAATACAGTGATCGCTGCACTGATGCAGAAATGCCTGGCCCAATCGGATCGGCCACGAAGAACAACGCGATCTACAATTCGTTGAGCGGCATCCTTGTCGGGGTCGGCAAGGACCGGTCCGATGAAAGTTTCGATCCGGGGATGCCCAAGAAGCACTCCGAGGGCCAGGATAGCTGCCTGGTTCTCGGCGACCGGATTGTAGTCGATGGATCGACTGCGAGCCAGAGCGAACGTTGTCGTCAAGCACAGATTGAAGCTCGGTTGGGGATCAAGCTGTGGGCTGACGGCAAACAGAATCAGAAGGTGATCCACCTGGGCCCGTGTCGAGGCAAGCAGTTCTTCGCTCGCGACGGCAGGCCCTAAAAGACTCTCTCGGAGTCCGGCGGGCAAATCCAAAGGTCTGCAGGTGAGTTGGACCCAATCCGGCTCGATGACTATTTCCCTCGCGCTCGCGGCATGCAGAAAGGGCCTCAAGTGTAGGTCACAGTTCAATAGTGAATTGATGAGCGGGCGGAGGGAAGGAAGAAGCCAACGAGGAACCTTATGGGAACCGATCCGGCACCGATCCGCACGCAAGTTCAGGACTCCGTCCTCGATTTCCACACCGCCAGTCACATCCAGATTCAGGTAGCGTGATATTCCTCCTCCAACGGGTACAATCGTGGACATCAGGAGCGAGACGCAATCGCGATCCAGGCTGACCTTTGCTTTGCGGTCCGTCGGTCCGAGCGAGAGGCCCCAGGAGAGCAGGGCATTGATGTCGTGCTCCGTCAGCAACACGGTGTGAGTCTGGCCCTTTTTCAGAGCCCCAGGACTCTTGCCACAAGCCAGATCAACCAACCGTCGCTTTTCAACAGAAGTTACGCAAGCGGCCTCGAAAGGCAAAGGCATCTTATCCAGTGACAGCCACACGATGAGACCTGTGCCGAGAGCCGCCAGGAGACATAGGGAGACGACCTTCAGCATGAACCTAAGACGGGCCCGCCATCCACAAAGCCACGTCGTTCCGGCCCACGCTCCAAAGAAACAGCCGAGCAGGGGAAACGCCAAATCAGCCATCCCAGCCAGATGCCGTGAGCCGTTAGACTTGGTCAGGCATACCAGGACCGTAAGTGTACCGCTCACAGCCAAAGCCTGAAGACTGACCGGACCCCGGCACAGCCAGCCCGAACCACGGGGAATAACGACGGTGGCAAGAAAGCCGAATACGGCAAAACGCGCAAACTCCCGGAACACACTCAGGGCAAGCCCTCCGATCCATTCGATCAACCAACACGAGTCCTGCAGCCCCCACAGGAAGGTGTCTGCAATCTGGCCACCCGTATCATGGGAGTGAAACCGGCATACGAGAAACAACAAGTATGCGGTGAGGATCGCCCAACCGACATACTCACGGTAATTAAGCCGCTTCAAATGGAATCTAAGATGCCTGGATCGAGTATTTCTGAGCAAAATAGTGCCCCTTCTTCGGCAAGCCGTGGTTAATGCAAGGAACATTGGGAGTCCTTTGTCATTCGCAGTGGAGCCCACAATCGGCCAAGATCTTCAGCCAAACGATTCAAAGCATAGGGCCGTGACTTCTCCAGAGAGTACGAGCGAGCGTCCAACGATAGGGCTCTGACCATTGCCTCGCAAAACAATCCTGCGTCACGGTGCCCAACGATATATCCGTTTTCGCCATTCTCAATCAATTCCGCGGCCGCGCTCACCGATGTGGATACAACCGCCTTGCCGGTGGCGAGGGCTTCCACCATTACTGTGGGCCAACCCTCGAAATGGGATCCCAGCACAAATACGTCGGCGGCATTCAGGTAGGCCGCGACCCCCCGCGAGTCGAGATAGCCGGTAATATGCACCTGTTCGAAGAGGCCGTGCTCTTGAAGCTTCAGCTCTATCTCGCGTCTGTCCTCGCCGTCACCCACAAAGTAAAAGTGCGCGTCACCTCTCGATCTTAAGAGGAGATGGAATGCTTCGATCAGCAGGTCCCATCCTTTTCCCCAGTTGAGTCGCCCGACGTTCACGAACACAGGTACCTCCTTGGGGACACCCAGCTTCTCTCGTACGGCCGTTTGATCTGTGGGTTGGAAGATATCTGTGTCCGCTCTTGTGGGGAACGAGATGATACTTTCTTTTGAAATCCTGCCGCCGGTCTTAGCAGCGAACTTCTTGATAGCGGTTTCATCGGCAGCGGCAAGCAGAAGGTCAACAGATTGCATAACCGATATCAAGCGGGACTCCAATGGACTTGCCAAGAACTTGGCCCATTTATATCGTGACATATGCAGAGGATTCTCGATTCCCGAGCAGAGAAAGCACACACTCTTCCAACCCCACCTGTAACTAGCGAGCAGGGCTTCCGGCGAACTGATAAAGGCAGAGCGTATATCGGCAGACAAAATCTGCCATCGATACTGCTTTATGCAATAATACGCTCTAATCCGCCTCGGAACTATCGGCTTGTGAGCGGATGCTCTCCATCGGTCGACACTAAAGAAGTCGCATACTGTCCCGTCAAAAGCCCGCTTTACCCATCGCCCAACGGGAGTCTCATCAGTCGAGATCCCGACCAATGCAAGACGTGAGCCGAACGTGCGGATCATCTGCTTGGCAAATGAAAGCTGCCCCCCCACAGGGAAGTCCTCGAAATTACAGGGCTCAATGAACAGAGTGTCAGGCATGTGTTCCTCCCGGTTAGCCTTCGGCTGGACATGCATGCAGCCAGGTCGCCGATGTCCACCAAGGCATCCATCATTCCTTCGGTCGCGTTAAGTGACGCGCGGTGTCACCTTACACACTGCGGTCGGAGAGCTCTTGATCATAGAAGAGCGAGTGTCGAGTTCTGGCCCTGAAGAGATGCGTTCAGTGCGACCCGCCCAGAATCCCAGTGCGGCATAACTGAGTGCCCACGAGGGCTCAAAGATGCCTCCGGTGCCAATGGAGATCAGGCCCAGCATGATCAGGGTGGCACACGCTCCCTGGAACAGACCGTCTCGGCGATCTCGAAATCGCCAGGCGAGTCGAGCCAGTTCAGAATACCACCAACTGATTCCAATCAGCCCAAACAGGCCAAACGAATGGACGAGATCGAGCCAGTCATTGTGAGCTCCTATCGAAAGGCCAGTCTGCTGTCCAATTACATCCCTTATGCTTCCCATACCTTCTCCCTGCAGTTGGAGGTACATCGGGCGATTCACAATGTGTTTGAGAGAGACCTGCCAGAAAAAGTATCGACCAGAACCGGCGCCTTCAAGGGGGTTGAGATCTCGAAATCGTGCAATCAAATCCGCGCCAGCAGGGGTGTTCAACCCGATAACGGCCAGCAGGATCAGAATGCCGGCAGGTGCCGAGACCCTGCGCCGGGGAATCCGGTGTCTGAAAGAACTCAGGCTGATCACAAAAGAGCCGCATGTCGCTGCGACGGCAGCTATGAGTGAGCTTCGGCACATTGTGAAGAACAATGATGTAAGGAGAAACACGACACCAGCAATGGCTGAACTACTGTTGGGAACAGATTTTAGGAACACAGGCAGAACCGACAGTGTCAAAGCAGAGGCCACGCTTGGTTCGTCAATCAAGCCGGCCGTGGCATACGGGCTCTCGTATACGCCAACGCTTCTGCCTATCGCCAGTCCAATGCCGGTGTTCAAAACTATAATCAACAAAACGATCCAGGCACATGCCGTGAGCCATCGTTCACCGAACAGCCCCTCCTCAGCAAGGTGGAAGGCGTTCGCAAATACCAGTGTGATGAAAATCATTTTCACTGCGAACACAATGTTTTCATAGGGAAACAGACCTGCAAACGAAGTCACAACGGCATATGCCGCGAGGAACAGCAAAGGACGAATGAGCCTGTGTTTTAGGAGACTCAGTCCTGTTGAGTGGAGCAAGGAAGAGAACATCAGGATGCAGAGAAGGCCGCGAGCGGCCTGTGCGACGCTGAAACTGCCTGTCGCAGCATCTGCCGACCGCGTCAGACGGTACACAATTGTTATAGGTGGTCCTGCAACCACCGCCAGAGTAACAGGGATCGCCAGCAGAACATACCTAGGAACTCTGATAACTGTATCCCCTGCTCTTTTTGGATCGGCGGAGTCTGCGGGACGGGTCAGAATATTGTGCATATGTGCTACTCGTACGATCTAATCAGTATTAGGCAATGTGTGCCCATTTCGGTATTCGGTGCGGGATAGGCACTCCGGCGAACCGGAACCAAGGTGGGATACCATGGATCTGATCGGCTCCCCCTCAAGCCAAGTCCTACACAACGTCTCCAATGAACGCTGGTCCTTCATCCAAGCAAGCCTGTTTGCAATCCTCTGCGCAGGTCTGGCGCGGCGTGCCATCGCAGAGAAGCGAGGGAATGAGCCGCGCCCATACTTCTGGCAGATACGCTGATCATCGCTCCTCCCCACACGGAGGCATGTGGCGGTCTTCTGACGAGGGTGCAACCGAAATGCGGCAAGGTAATGAGGTACCAGACGCATATCTCCGGCTCGCTTCAGTCGCACAAACAGGTCGTAGTCAAATGAAAATGATAATGTTGTGTCAAGTCCTCCAACCGCCTCATACGCGCATCGCCTCCAGAAGGTGGCCATCTGAGCCAAGCCATGGCCCCAAAAGAGCATGTCGTTCCACGTTCGTCTGGCCTTGGGGACGGTCACACCGATAGGTCTGTTCGCACTATCAATGAAAACTGACCGGCCTGCGATAGCGATCACTTCTGGGTCATCTGGAAACTCAGTCGCCACAGTTCTCAAACACCCTGGCATCAGTACATCATCACTGTTCAACCACCCCAGGATCTCCCCGCGTGCGATGTTGAAGCCCTTACGAATGGCTGCGGCCTGCCCACCGTCCGGGCCGGATTCCCAATGCGACAGCTCTGCAGAATACTTCTTGATGATATCAACGGATCCGTCGGTTGAACCTCCATCCATGACGATGTATTCGCAGTCTGGATACTCCTGCCCCAGAACTGACAGAATTGTGCTCTCCAGAAAGGTCGCCTGATTGTAGGACGGAGTAACAATGGTGATTCGCGGAGTTTTCATGTTTGCACCAATTCGACTGGCAAGATCTGCTGAATGTCACCCATAGCCAAGCTCTCTCATAGAGACGACTGTGCTAAGCTCTCTCGACCCAAGCCCCACGTGATATTGCGTACGTGCGCACGGGGCAAGCATCCCGTTTTCCTGACCTCTTCCATAGCATCTCGGACAGCCGCCGACATCGGCCTATCAGGTTCTGGACGACTATGATCCTGGTGGTACAGCTTCATCGGACTCTTCAAAATGATTTGCCTTAGGCCACCAACCTCAGCCATGTGGACAGCAAGACTGTCTATGTGTTGTGATGTGCCCTGCGTCTCCAACTCAGGAAATCCCTGCATGGCATCCCAATGGTCTCGGTGCATGAGAAGGAAGTCTCCCGCGGCATTGCAGTGCAACGGGACGGCCGGGAACATGCGAATTCTCGCCAGGGTGTACGCGGCAAGTGCTCTCATCTGTCTGCATCGCCGGAGCTTCACGCCTATCTTGCGATCGTAACGCGACCAGAAATAACCGTATACCTGGATGACGTTCTCTTGACAGTAGCGCAGTTGGTTCTCAACCGTAGCAACCGGGAGGGGCATCTTCACATCGCGACGATCTATGCGATAGAAATGGCCGCGATGGAGTCTCTGTGAGGCAAGGAATTTCACCAGATCCTCGTTGAAAAGCGTATCCGAATTCGTTGTCAGAATGTACTCAGCCCGAGCATGCCTCAAACCCACGTTCTTGCCAACAAACTCAAACAGTTGCAGTTTCCTGGGGTTCGGCAGCTTTTGATGCACCTCACCAGGGACTTCAACAATACGAATGCGGATGAATTCCCTGCGGATGTCCGGCCAAGATAGGGCCTCTCTCAAACGAGGTCGGTCGCCGGGCGGATTCCACTCGACGACGATCAATTCACAAGGGAGATGACACTTCTCCGACAGGACGATGATATTCCTGACGAAGGCATCCATTCGAGAAAGAAAATCCTCCCCGTGATTGTCGTTGCGCGCGACGACTACAAAACTGATGTAGGGTTGGTCCATCATCTCATGCACCTCAGACGATCATAACTGCGTTAATCCATTGCCTCATGAAGGATCTCACATAACCAAGCTAACGAGTAAGCCCTCCGGTCGGGGCGCCGTGCGTCCCGGCCCAGGATCCCGAACACTTCTTGCCTTGAACCCGAAACGTCCCCCTCCGGCCACCACCCACTGATACAGTGCAAGCTCTTGTGGCGCGGCATTTTCTGCATCACGTCATTGACTCTGCGGATTCCGACCACCAGAGAGGCCGTTGGCAGACGAGTTCGCGGTATCAAGGCCCCATGCATTATGTCCATACTGTTCAAGATAAGGGACCAGTACACTGCCAATCTGGCCAGCCGCTCCGAGCACCAGGTACTTCATGGCCAAAAAACTCCTAACCATCCTGATCGAAGGCGGCATGGCGCGGACGCTGAACTTTCACGCTTGGCCTGTCCGAGAGGCGATGTATGGGCATGAACTCATTTTCTGATGGGGGCAAGCCTCCGGAAGATTCCATCTCCCATGGGTGTTCCTCATCGAGCCGTCTGGCTCTACTCTCGGCACAATGCTCATGGGCAAGCAAACGCCGCACTTCATTGACCAGGTATGCCGTCGACACCACGCAGGATGCCGCCATACACCATCCGATGCTGTGCGCAGAAAGATGTCCGCTGATCGAGCCGTAAGCCACCACCAGGAGACAGTTACATCCAGCCGCAATCAAGTTCGACACTATCAGACGCCGAACTTTACCGCACCCCATAATCACATAGTAAGGAAGACCGCCTACGAGGCTGGTGAAGGATGTTCCTATCAGCATGATCCGGAAGGCACCCGGCAGGGTTTCCACGAAGCTGTCTCCCAGCCATCGCTTGAGCAGCAGGGGTGCAAGGATCGTGACCCCTGCGTAAATGGGAATGCCAGCCAAAAAGACCAATCGCATGGAATGACGGTACACCTGTGATATCCGGTCTTTTGCCTTACCCGTCATCTCGGCGCCGATGCGGCTGACCTCGGGAATAATGGCACGAAGTCCCGAATCGATCAGACTCCTGACCTGCATGCTTCCCGTAAAGGCAATCTCGTAGACGGGAACCGACGCCACTCCTGCGTACCGTGAGAGCATGAGTTTGTTGAAGGGATTGAATAGCATGCTGATAAGGGAGGCACCGAATACGTTTCCGCCGATGCACAAAAGACGCTTACAACGAGTCCAGTCCAGGTTTTCGAGCCGAAGCGCGCGGAGCTTGGTGATGCGCCGGATGTAGACCAAGCTGAGCACGTGGGTGACCAGGTGCGAAAGAGCGTTTCCGATGAGCAATCCGGCCACGCCGATTCCTTTGTATAGGAGTACGGTAGCGGCAGTGACGCCAACAATGCGACTGGCTGTCTGTATGTAGTTGGCCAAGTCCATGCGTCCTAAGCCTGACAGAACCGCGTTTGGCACCTGAACGGCAAAGACGTAAACGCTTAGAATGCCGATATAAGGTATTAGTGAGATTGCGATCTGAGCATTCGCGTCAGTCAGTTTGAATGCCGCGACAATACTGCTCTCGAAGAGCAACATGAGAATCAGCACAAGCGAGCCGCTGAGACACAGAAGTGCCAGAGCCGTCGTGACGTAGTGGTGGATACCTTCCACATCGCCGCGACCGTAGTCCTCGGCCACCAACTTGGTCACGGCCGGGCCGATGCCCAGGCTGCCCAATTGCGCAACGGTCAACACGACAGAAAGCACAAGCCAAAGCCCGTACTGCTCATATCCCAGAAAGTGCAGGTAGATCGGGTAACCGATCGCGAGGACCACGGTATTGATAACTGCGGTTATCACACCGGAGGCCATGTTGATCCGAAGCTGCGAATGGAAAAGTCGCTGAAGCATGATTCTTGAATCCAGCCGGTTTCAGGAGCTCACGGTCGTGGTCAACCGCATCTCGTTCTCGTCCAACAGGCGGGCGAAAAGCGTGGCGCGACGGCTGGCGGTTTCGAGAGAATCGTCTCGGGCGATCGCCAGTTCCAGGTCGACTATCCGCCCTGGCGTGCCGCTGTGCAGCGGGATTTGAATGATCACCATGTAACTGGGGTCTGGTTGGGGACCGGAGGTTCGCCACAGTTCTTCCTTGATGGGACCATCTGCGCCGCGGGTCCTCAGGGAGACCCAGGCAAAGCCCATCTGACTGGCAGTCCGGCATACAGCTTGCCACCATTGATTTTCATCGCGGAGCTGCCGAAACTGCAACTGGTGGTCCTGAAACACTCCTCGCTCGTACCGCTTACGCCAGGAGGCAACGTATGTCTGCCGGAGGCGAGTTAGCATCGTGTGCAACTGAACTACGCCTGCGATGCAGAACACAAAGACTATCAGGAGTAACGCTCCCACGAACACAAACAATGAATGGATGTCGTTACTGGCCAACATCAACAAGCCCAGGCCGGTGGCCAGTAGGGTCACCATATAGGTGATCAAAACAGCGCGGCGCTGGTTCAGACCCAACTCCAACAAACGATGGTGAAAGTGGTTTCGGTCGGGAGCAAAGAGGGACTGGTGCTCCAGGAAGCGTCTGAGCATAGTAAATAAAGTATCGAAAATCGGGACGCCCAAAGCCAGGGCCGGCAAGGCCAATCCGACCAGAGCGCCGGACTTCATCATACACATGACGCTGGAAGCCGCGATGATGAAGCCCAGGAACAAACTCCCACAATCACCCATAAAGACCTTGGCCGGATGAAAATTGAAGACCAGAAAACCACACAGGCTTCCGAGCAGGGCCAGCATGAAGACACCCATGATCACACTACCGCTGAGGAAAGCGAACAGGGCGATCACGCCACAAGCGATGGAGCAAATCCCCGCGGCAAGGCCATCCAGCCCGTCGCTGAGGTTGACCGCGTTGGTGATACCGACGATCCACAGAATCGTCAGAGCGTAACCCCAGCCGCCCAGAGGCAGCGTCCACCCATCGGCCAGGGTGATCCTCGAGATTCGGAGTCCACCGAAACACAAGGCAGTGGCTGCCAGCAACTCCAACAGGAACTTGGTGCGTGCAGACAATCCCTTCAGGTCATCCGCTAAGCCAACGATAAAGACTAAGGTCGATGAACTCAGCAGCATGATCAACTGCACTTGCACGGCGCTGAAGGAATCACCGATGCCATTGTTCAGAAGGATAGCAGAGATGACCAATGTCATCGTTGACACGAAAATCGCCACCCCTCCAATGCGTGGAATCGGCCGCTCATGCACTGTACGTATGCCTGGTCGATCTACCGCCCCAATCCGGCCAGCCAGCCAGATCACAGCCGGTGTAGTCAGGATCGTCAAGACAAACGAACCGAGGTATACATATAGATAGATATCCATCGGGGGCAAGGAATCACATTGGCATGTCCACAAGTGCTCTCAATACATCTGATACAATCGGCGGGGCATCTTTATCAGGCTCGGTGACATCGTCGTGCATCAGCACTTGACCATGTGACTTATGCATGCGTCACCACATTATAGGAATTTTGCATACGCAATCGACTACTTAATGGCGTGTGGAATCTTTGGTATCACCGTTTCCCCAGCAGACTCCGTCCCCGTCGGTGACAACCGACGTTTCTCACAGATGCCATTCGGCGCCTGTTTTGCACTATGATTGCTGACCTCTTTGTCGTACCGGCGTGTTGTTCGTTCGACAATACCGATTACATGACTTACATGGCCACCCGGTAGCGATCATCGGTCTCCTCGATTAGACTGAGGGCGAACGCAAACGCCTCTTCAAGCCGCAGGCAGATTTCATGCCTCGCGGCGGCTTTCTCTGCGAGGTCGGTCCGAACCAACAATTGAGCCAATGCAGCATGTACTGCCACCCAACCCGGTTAAATCCGGCCACAGGGCGCGCATTGCCCTCGTCGTCTGATGGGCGAATCCCTCACGATGCTATGCGAGTACATCTCATGGGAATGGCTCCTTCTCATGGCCAGCATCCGCAGAAATAGGCCAAGAATAGTGCCTTCCCACAACTTAATCACACACTCGCGATTCGAATTAAGAAAAAAACCTTAACATGCTATTGGTATTATATTAGAAAGGATTTTATCCTCACAAGAGCACATAAAGAATCCCTTGGTTTCGATTGGGTGGACTAGCCCTTGCTTTCAACGGCTGTTGTCTGGCCCACTACCTTTCTATCTGCCCGACTCTCTCATTTCGCTTCGCACGCGCAGTGCATCTAAAACTTAAAATGCCCATAGAATTCTGTTTCCGCCCAGCACAAGGGCGGGTGACTCATTTGGTTTCCATGCTCCCTCATGACTACCTGCTCGACCGACAGCTCAGCCGTACAACCGAGCATGGTACAGTCCGGTCCACAAAGATACTTAAGTCAGGATAATAGCAACTGAAGTTCAGATTCCCGCGTAATACAATTAAATAGTGTCACTAAAGCTCGAAATGGGTCGTTCTTTTTTGGAATCTTTTCAAGTTTTCTCGATATCACTTCTTTTGTTCTCTCTGCAAAGCCTCATATCGCTCACCGATTCTCGTTTCCGTTTCCGTTTCCGATTGGTGAGATTTAGTTGCAAGATTACTGGCTTTTGAGAATAGGTGCGAGTAGCTCCCGCGACCGCTTGCGAGCCCGCTTGAGGCGGCATCTCAAAGCTTCTGGTGAACAGCCAAGTTTCTGTGATGCCTTGTGGAGGGAGGTTCCTGTAGCTTGAGATAATTCCAGGACTTGTCGTTGCTTTGCAGTCAACTTAGCTTTTGCTTCTTTCAGAGCAGCTGCAAGCTCCTTGAGGTAAAACTTAGCTTCGGGTTGAGACAGGTCATCGTGAGAATCCAAAGTAAAACTCGCAAGTTCTTCCAAATTTCCCATTCTTGCCATTTTGTAAGATTGTCTCATCTTCTCGTTCAGCGTATATCTGGCAATACCCAGCAAATACGTTAGGAAACACGAAGTACCTCGATAGTTCTTGCGCTGCTGCCAGAGACGGGTAAAGACTTCTTGAATGAAATCGTCCAATGACATGTGACGATGACCGCATTTGGCAAATAAGCGCCTTAAGATTGGACAGAACTCATCGTAAAGGCGGTCAAATGCATCGACGTCACCATTAGCCACCTTTCGCATAAGCTCGGCGGCTTCGTCAATATGCCCCTTAAATGTTGATCCATTTTTATAGCCATGTCGCCTCGAACCGGACCAGCAATCTTGAGTGGGTGTCGTTATTCTGTTTCCATGCTCCCTCATGACTACCTGCTCGACCGACAGCTCAGCCGTACAACCGAGCATGGTACAGCCCGGTCCACAAAGATACTTAAGTCAGGATAATAGCAACTGAAGTTCAGATTCCCGCGTAATACAATTGAATAGTGTCACTAAAGCTCGAAATGGGTCGTTCTTTTTTGGAATCTTTTCAAGTTTTCTCGATATCACTTCTTTTGTTCTCTCTGCAAAGCCTCATATCGCTCACCGATTCTCGTTTCCGTTTCCGT
>Ga0307378_10001106_pt1 | contig 44528 bp, 27 predicted proteins | sample UN1MG_FD_202238 | JGI IMG/M metagenome (GOLD analysis project Ga0307378, IMG submission 202238) | Soil microbial communities from Risofladan, Vaasa, Finland - UN-1 | ecosystem: Environmental > Terrestrial > Soil > Coastal area > Acid sulfate soil | place: Finland: Risofladan, Vaasa | collected... | reverse complement strand
ACAATGGACAACATCAATGAATACTCTTGCTTCTCAAAGGTTTGGCTGAGTATAGTGGTATTGTATATGAAGAGGTGAATGATACTAAACTTTACATGGAGACACAATCTCTATTTCGTATTAATGAGCGGTTAACCTATGTCTATCCCATATCATGTATCAAGTATCCCCGATAGATCATGATTTTCGTTTCGCTTCAAATAGGATCGAGTATCACTTCAATCCCGCATCCACCTTTCGAATAAATTCAATATCTTCATACACCCTATCCGAATGGCATTTCGTAGCAAACATCTTGGCCCTCGTCTTAGCCAAAGAATCCAGAGTGAACTCGGGGTTGATACGTAAAACCTCTGCGGCTGCGGCCCGAGCATCCTTTTTGCGGCCTAGTTTAGCATACGCAATGACCAGGCCAAGGGGGGTTGACAAATCGTTGGGATTAATCTGGAACGCCTTCTTGCTCTCTACGATGCTATCTTCATACCGTCCCACATGCCGGTAGGCCATAGCGAGATTACGGTGGCAAACAGCAGGAGGAAAGGGATCAAGCACTACCGCTTGCTCTAGCATGGGAATGGCTTCGCTAGGCCTGCATGCAAATAGTAGCGCTATGCCCAAATTCTCGTATGCACCAGCTCCGCCGGGGCATAGCTCCAGTGCTCGTTTAGATGAGGCAATGGCGTCATCATGTTTGCCTTGCAATACGTATAAATTGCTCAATACTCTATGAATGCGGTGATCGGATTTGTCAAGAGCCAGGGCCTTTTGTATCGCCTCAACCGCTAGACTCAAGGATTCTTTAGGTGATGGGGTGTAATGACATACCACATCTAACATGTAACACCAGGCCACAATGGCATAAGGATACCCATACTCAGGATCTAGAGCGATGGCCTCCGTGGCCAATTGCCTGGCCTTAATACTGCCCTCTTTATCCATACGCAACCATTGCTCCTGAGCGTTTAATGCCCTGAGGTAAGCATCGAGGTTTTTCGTGCCCCTTCCAGTTACTCGGGCGGTTTCACCCATTGTGAGTTCCACCTGCACAGCCTTAATGATCTCAAGGGTTATCTCGTCTTGGATAGCAAAGATGTCTTTCAGGTCTCGATCATAACGGTCTGCCCATAAATGATGCCCTGTCTTGGCATCCACAAGCTGAGCTGTGATCCGCACCCTATCCTTGGACTTACGAATACTGCCCTCTAACACATACCGTATCCCTAACTCTCCGCTCACCTGTTGGACTTTCACGGATTTTCCTTTGTAGGTAAAGGAGGAGTTCCGTGCTATTACAAATAACTTTGGCGTCTTTGAAAGGGCAGTAATAATCTCTTCAGTAATCCCATCACTGAAATACTCCTGTTTAGGATCATCACTCATGTTGGTGAAAGGCAGCACGGCAATGGAGGGTTTGTCGGGCAGGGTTAGGGGTGGGGTTTCAGGTATTCCCGCTCTGCGCAGGCTCTCACCTAAGCGTTCTATTACCGATTGATCCTTATAAGGCAGCTTCTGTTTCTTACCTTCCAAAGAGAAACGGGGATTTATCTTCAATATTTTTGCTGCTTCAGCTCGGGCCTCCTCCTCACGGCCTAGCTCAATATGGCTGGCAGCCAAATAGACATAGGCAGGCCAAAAATTGGGATTGCGGTTGAGTGTTCTCTTGAGTGCTGCAATTGCCTCATCATAACGTCCTGCCAAATAATAGGCATGGCCTAAGCCGTGAAAATACCAGACAGGAGGAATAGGGTTGAGACGTATCGCCTTCTTGATTAATCCAATGGCTTTCTCCGGTCTCCCTGCAAAGTACAGAATTTCTCCTAGTCCAGCAAGGCCATCAGCATCATTGGGGTCAAGGGCCACAGTTTTCTCTAACTCTGATATGGCCTGATCGTACTCCTTTCTCCACAAATAAACCTTGCCCAATAAGGCGTGAGCATCTGACAAAGAGTCATCCAGTGATAGGGCCCTCTGCGCTAACTCAAAGGCCCGCTCCAATGACGTGGGGTCCTGACTCCATTCAAATGACCACTCCATCCAGTAGGTCCAGCCCAACCATGAATAAGCTAAGGCATAATCCTGGTCCAGTTCAATAGCATGTTTAAACAGCTTTCGAGCCTCAGCATTTTCCTCACCTGTCATACGAAGGAAATAGTCTATCCCGCGTAATATGTGGTCGTAGGCTTCCAGACTGTCTGTTTTTTTATGTACAAGGAGTTTTTGTTCATCCTCCGTCAATTTTACCACAAGTGCCCGCACGATTTTCTTTGTGACCTCGTCTTGCAGTGCAAAAATGTCTCTCAGATCACGATCATACTTTTCCGCCCACAGATGGTGACCCATTGTAGCATCGACAAGCTGGGCAGTAATTCGCACTCTCTCTCCAGCCTTGCGGACACTTCCCTCAAGCACATACCGTACCCCCAACTCCTCGCTTACTTTCTGAATTTTGACAGATTTTCCTTTATAGGTGAAGGTGGAGTTTCGGGCAATCACAAAGAGCCTTGGAATCTTGGATAGGGTAGTAATGATATCTTCGGTGATCCCATCACTGAAATACTCCTGGTTAGGGTCTTCACTCATATTGACAAAAGGCAATACGGCAACGGAAGGTTTTACGGGCAGTGGAAAGGCCATTCTCTCCACTGACGCAGGCTCAAACTGAGGTCGGAGATAATGATGCCAGACAGCCAAGATTCCTGCCACTATGATGAGGACCACCACCCCACCAATAGCAGCCCACCGCCACTGCTTTGGTGTTGGCCTTTCTTCGCCGATTACCTTTCCCACTGCTTCGGGTTCCATCAGTACTTTATAGGCTCGTACTGGCTTCTCGATATTCTTAACTGTTTTTTCGCCCAAAAACTCATATCCGAGCGCGAGCTTCTTTCCGATTTGATCAAATGCAGTTCCAGAAATGCATACGCCTCCTCCTTCAGATAAACTCTCCAACCTTGCTGCAATGTTGACACCATCTCCATAGATGGTATCACCTTCCTCGATCACATCCCCGAGATTAACCCCAATACGGAACTCCATCCTCTTATTTTCAGGTAGCTCAGCATTTTTCTCCTTGAGTTCCTTTTGGATTTCTATCCCGCATCGAACCGCATCTACCACACTGCCAAACTCAGCCAGCACATTGTCTCCCTTAGCATCCACCACGCGACCGTCATGTCCCCGGATACGATCAGTCATCACTTCACGATAGGCCGTAATTGTACGAACGGTGACTTCCTCATCGTCCTGCATAAGCCTGCTGTATCCTTTGACATCCGCACTGAGGATAGCAGTGAGTTTGCGTTTAAAGCCCTTTGTGGTCATTACAGTGCCTTTTCGTTTTTATAAAACCGTAAAAGTTCAGCTTCCTCTTCTTTGACAAGATTAATCCAGATTACAGCGGGAGATTAATTTGTACCGAGCCCTAAAGGTATTGATCAATATCGCTACCAGGAATGGCATGCACCTTCTCGGATACGGGATAGGGATTCTCAGTTCTCGAGGCAATAAAGCCAGCAGTTACACTATCTTCTCCATAAAGTTTTTTTAATGCATTTATTCCTTTCAGGGCCTTGACATCAGGATTTTCGGAAAATTTGGCTTCAACAGCGATAAATCGTCCTCCTTGCTCTATTAATAGATCTACCTCGGCTCCGTGAATGGTGCGCCAGAACCACAGCGGTCTGTTTTTCCCAAGTGCCTGAAAATGCTTGATCACCTGCATTACAACATGAGTTTCCCAGATGGCGCCGATAATAGGGTGATTGATTACAGCTTCAAAATTCTCAAAACCCATTAGAAAGAGCGCAAGACCTGTGTCACACATGTAAAGTTTTGGAGACTTGACAAGGCGTTTGCCGAGATTCCGGTAATAAGGCTCCAATAAAATGATTTGCCCGGATGCCTGTAAGACTGATATCCATTTCTTGGCAGTATTTGGCGAAATTCCCACATCGCGGGCAAGATCGGAATATGAGAGCACTTGAGATGTCCGGATCGCAACAGCCCGTAAAAACCGATCAAAATCCCTTAGGCTTCCTACATTTAGAATGTTTCTCACATCCCTTTCCAAATAGGTGGTCAAATAAGAAGAACACCAAAAATGAAAGTCAATTTCTGGTTTTGCATAAAGTTCGGGGTATCCACCTGATATCAGGTAATCATTTTCCGAATACGCGCCCACTCCTTCCTGGATTTCTCTTGCAGACAGGTTCAACATATTGATAATACCGCAACGTCCGGCCATGCTTTCTGAAACGCCTTGCATCAAAAGAAAATGCTGTGATCCTGTCAGAATAAATCGACCGGGATTTTTGTTCCTGTCAATTGCGACCTTCAAATATCTAAAAATGGAGGGGGAATACTGAACTTCATCTATAATGAGCGGTTCGGGATGGCTTTTAATAAAGGCTTCCGGATGATTTTCCGCCTGGGCAGCTATAGCTGGAATATCCAGTGTAACATACGTATAATCAGGGAATACTTTTTGAACAAGTGCAGTTTTTCCCACCTGTCTTGCTCCGGTAACAACGACAGAAGGAAACTGCTCTGATAGGGCCTTGAGGGTTTTTTCGTATTTTCTTATAATCCACATGCGGATATTTTGCAATACTATTGCTAATTTGTCAATTTTTATCTTGAGAAAAATACATAAAAAAGACTATTTAAGCCTGTTAAAGTAAAAGCATACCTTCATTCCGCATTCTGCATTCTGCATTCGTAATTTCCCCTCAACTCCCTTCACTTCAGCCCAGCTTTGCGCAGGGCATCAATATATCGCTTTTTCACAACTTGATTTTTTTGTGGATCTGTCCTTGCCATTCGCTCCACAGAAAACTTAGGATTTAGCCTCATAATCTCTTTGGCCTGGACACGGGCCTTATCCATTCGGCCTGCCAGACTGTAAACGCTACAGAGTACAACACGAGAAAGGGCATTTTTGGGATTCTGCTGAACTGCTTTCTCACCCCATTCTATGGCTTCCTCATACTTTTCAATTTCTCTATATGCCTCGGCTAAAACGTGCAGATACCAGCCCGGTGCATGAGGGTCCAGGCGTATTGCTTTCTTAAGAATCGGAATTGCTTCCTCTGCTCGGTCTGCAAATAGAAGCCCCATGCCCAAAAATGTATGGGCATCGGCGCCATTCGGCTCAAGCTCGACGGCCCGTTCTGCTTCCCGAATGCCCTTGTCATATTCCTTTCTCATAATATAGATATTGCCCAGAAGACCATGTGCACCACCCAGAGAGTCATCCAAGGAGAGGGCTTTCTGAGCAAGCTCTACGGCTTTTCTCAGAGACTCCCGAGGCGATTTGGTAGAGCCCAACCACACATCTATTAAGTGAGTTCCGCTCAACCATCTGTAGGCCTGTGCATAATCAGGATCAAGCTTAATAGCTTCCTCTGCAAGACCCCGAGCCTTACGATTATTTTCAATGGTTTGGTACCTTTTCAGATCACGTGCCTGCAAGACCTTCAAATAAGCATCAAGATTATCTGTCCCACTCCCAGCTACGAGAGCCTGCTCTCCTTCAGTCAATTTCACCTCAAGGGCCGTAATAATCTTCATAGTAATCTCATCCTGAAGTGCGAACAGATCTTTGAAATCACGATCATACCGTTCAGCCCAGAGGTGATGGCCCTTTCGAGCGTCAATCAACTGGGCCGTTATCCGGATACGGTCGGCAGATCTCTGGACGCTACCCTCCAATACGTACTGCACACCAAGGTCCTGTGCGACCTGCTGAACTTTCACCGGCTTGCCTTTATATGTGAAGGTGGAATTACGGGCAATGACAAATAGTTTTTCCACTTTTGACAGAGCAGTAATAATGTTCTCAGCTATCCCATCACTGAAATACCCCTGCTCAGGATCCCCACTCATGTTGACAAAAGGCAGCACGGCAATGGAGGGTTTGTCAGGAAGCGGGAGTGGTGGAGTTTCGGGCAGCCCCGTTTTGCGCAGGGAGTAAATCACAAGGTCTTTGTCAGCCTGATTTTTGTATGACCATTGCTTTTCGTAATACTCCAGAGAAAACCTGGGATTTATCTTAAGTACCTGTTCGGCTTCCGCCTGAGCTTCCGCCATCCGGCCCGCCAAACTATAAGCCTGGGCCAAGCCAACATGGGAAAGTAGATCATTAGGAGACCGATTGAGCGCTTTCTTGAATGCCATTATCCCGTCCTCATACCTTCCAGCAAAGTTATAGGCGGCCCCTAGGGTCCGAAAGTAAGTACTAGGAGGGATAGGGTTGAGACGCAACGCCTGCTCGGAATGTCGAACCGCTTCCTCGTGCCTCCCACCATACCTGAGAGCTATACTCATCCAAATATGGGCATCAGCTGAATTGGGATCAAGGGCAACAGCTCGCTCACATTCGGCAATGCCCTTGTCATGCTCCCTTGCCAACGTATAGAGCCAACCCAACTGACTGAGGGCCTGCGGGGCGGAGTCATCAATTGAGAGGGCTTTTTTTGTCAATTCAAAAGCCCGCTGAAGTGAGGCTTTGGGGGACTTGGTCGATTTAAGGAAGATATCCATCCAGTGGGTAGCACCTAGCTTACTGTAAGCCTGTGGAAACCCCGGATCGAGGGCAATAACATCCTCTAATAAACGTCGAGTCAGGGCGTTATCCTCTTTAGTCTGGGTTTGAAAATGCTCCCTTGCTTGCAAGTACTTTAGATAGGCCTGAAGATTTTCCGTCCCTTTAGCAAACAGGCGAGCTTGCTCACCATCCGTTAGCTTCACTTGAAGCTCTGTTATGATCTTTTTGGTGATCTCATCTTGAAGGGCAAATATATATTTTAGATCTTTATCATATCGTTCTGCCCACAGATGATGCCCTGTGAGAGCATCGATCAGCTGAGCCGTGATTCTGACCCGGTCTCCCGCTTTGCGCACACTACCCTCCAGCACATACTGCACGCCCAATTCCTCAGCAACTTGGTGTACCTTTACTGGTTTGCCTTTGTAGCTAAAGGTAGAGTTTCGTGCAATTACAAAAAGCTGTGGCACCTTGGAGAGGGCAGTGATGATTTCCTCGGTCAAACCATCACTAAAATACTCCTGCTCAGGATCGCCACTCATGTTCACGAAGGGCAGCACGGCAATGGAAGGCTTCTCAGGCAAAGGAAACGCCATCTTCGCTACAGATGCAGGGTCCACATCTGGCCGTAAATAGAAGTTCCATATGGCAAAGGCACCGGCTGCCACGATGAGAACCACGAGAGCAGCCAGAGCTGGCTTGTGCCAGTGTTTTGGTCGTGGCTTTACCGCAGTCTCAGGGCCAACGCGCATTCGATACACCCGAACCGGCTCTGTGATGTTCTTGACGGTATGTTCACCTAAGGACTCATAGCTCAGAGACAGTTTGTTCTTGATGCTGTCATAGACGGCGCCGGAGATGCAGATTCCTCCTCCCTCAGCTAGTCCTTCGACACGAGCTGCAATGTTGATCCCATCACCGTAGATCCGCTCTTCCTCCTGGACGACATCTCCCAGGTTGATCCCAATGCGAAACTGCATCCTGCGGTTCTCAGGGAGCTCAGCGTTTCTTACTCTGAGTTCTTCCTGGATCTCTACAGCACAGCGTACTGCATCGACTACGCTCCCAAACTCAGCAAGGAGGTTATCTCCTGGGGAGTCGACGACTCTACCCCGGTGTTTTTGAATGAGGGTAGCCATCAACTCCCGATAGGAAGTCAGAGTTGTAATGGTTGCATCCTCATCCTCACCCATCAGGCGGCTGTAGCCTGCCACATCGGCGCTTAAAATAGCTGTGAGCTTACGTTTAAATCCTTCTTGTGTCATGGGATCACCTCCTTAAAGCTTTTAAAAGCAAAAATGAAGCATGACTTTTTTCGATATAACTTCACAGTTTTCTGTGTTATTCAGGCTGATCCAGCTCCTCAACATGTGAAGCGATTTGAAGCTTCTCATCAAAACATGAAAAGATAATTCGGGTAGATAGCTCCTCACGCAAGGTTACAGCCGACGACAAATGGATGGCATCAAAACCCCTCAATTCATGTTTTTCAGCCAAGTCCCCGGCCTGACGAACAAGCTCTTTTGTGACACGTACTATCAGATAGTTATCCCAGTCTTCATTAAAAGAGGAAGTCAACCGTTTGTATTCACGCGGTGTGAAGGCATTCTCTCTGAATCTGCGGGCGAATGCTGCCCTCGCTTCAGCGTAGGCAACCAGTGAAGTGCCCGTAACCTTCGACGATCTCACCAAGTCTGCTACCTTCAACGATTCCTCTTCTTCAACATACAATTTTACCAGGCTGCTGGTATCAAGATAAAGGATCATAGGTTATCTTCTATCTTCAAGGACTGCCTCAGATACGCTTCTGCCTTTTGATTCGATCCGAGATCGCATGCCAATCGGTTTCGTCCCGTTCCAATAAGCAACACCTCGTTGAGTCAATTGAAGGATCTTTTCTTCGTCTGTTTCCGTTCCAAAAGGTACAATGATGGCCACCTCCTTTTTTCTGTCCGTAACAATGATTTTATCTCCGGACTTTACGCTTTTCAGATATTTGCTCAAGTTCTCCTTGAGTTCTCTAATGCCAACTGTTTCCATATCTTTTCCCTTCTTCCAGTAAAATAAAGTGACTACATTTTATTCTATGTGATCTCATATGTCAACCCAATTGCTCATTACTTTTCATTTCATGCGATGGGTTTTAGTCTGGGCGTTGATGAACAGAAATTCTAAAGAGTTATTTCCCTTCAACTCCCCTCACTTCAGCCCCGCCTTGCGCAGTGCTCCAACATAGCGCTCTTTATCAGCTTGATTTTTAAATGGAAGTGTCTTTGCAAAATACTCGAGGGAGAACTTGGGTTGTATCCTAAGAACCTCTCCGGCTGCAACACGGGCCTCCTCTTCACGATCTGATAAACTGTACGTGGCGGCCAGGCCGGTGTAAGCAAACAGGTTATTGGGCCTGCGGTGAAGCGCTTCTTTGTATTGTGCGATCGCCTCCTCACACCGCCCCATTGCGCGATAGGAATGGCCTAAAAAAAGTAAATACCAGTTCGGAGGGATAGGGTTGAGACGTATCGCTTTCTTAAGCAACGCAGTAGCTTCCTCGTGCCTACCCGCATAATGAAGACTTTGGCCCAAAAACGCATGGGCATCAGCCGAATTGGGATCGAGGGCTACGGCCCGCTCGGCCTCGGCAATGGCCTTCTCATGCTGCCTTTTCATCGTATAAAGCTGGCCCAATAAGCCATAAGCACCGGCCAAGGAGTCATCTAGGGCGATGGCCTTTTGTACCAGTTCTATGGCGCGCTCCAGAGACTGCTGAGGGGACTTGCTCGAACGAAACCATACATCCATCATGTGAGTCCCAGCCAGGAACCTGTAAGCCATTGCATACTCCAGGTCCAGAGCAATAGCCTCCTCAAACATCTGCCGTGCCACGGCATTATCCTCTTTAGTGAGGCGATACTTATGTTCGCGCCCTTGCAAGACCTTTAGATATGCGTCGAGGTTGTCCGTGCCTTTTCCATACAAGCGGGCTTGCTCTCCCTCGGTCAGCTTCACTTCCAGGGCCAACAGGACTTTCATAGTGATCTCATCCTGCAGAGCAAATATGTCTTTAAGATCCCGGTCATAACGCTCCGCCCACTTGTGATGCCCCGTAAGAGCATCGATCAACTGAGCCGTAATCCGTAACCTATCTCCAGCTTTGCGGACACTGCCTTCCATCACATACCGTACGCCAAGTTCCTCGCTTACTTTCTGGACGTTAACAGACTTACCTTTATAAGCAAACGTTGAATTTCGGGCTACTACGAACAGATGGGGAACCTTCGCGAGAGCGGTGATGATCTCCTCGGTCATCCCGTCGCTGAAGAACTCCTGTTTGGGATCATCACTCATATTCACGAAGGGCAGGACGGCAATAGAGGGTTTGTCGGGTAGTGGCAGCGGCGGCTTTTCGGGCAGCCCCGCTTTGCGAAGGGCATCAATGAGGCGATCCGTATCGGCTTTATTCTTGTAAGGAAGTGTCTTTGCATAAGACTCAAGACAGAACTTAGGATTTATCCTTAGAACCTCTGTGGCTTCAGCGGCAGCCTCTGCTTTACGATCTAATGAACTATAACAAGCTGCCAGAAAAGCGCGGGCAGGCAGATAATTGGGATTAGCATCAACCGCCTTTTTAAAAGTTAAGATGGCCTCATCGTACTGTCCTGTCATGAAATAGGCACGACCTAACCAGTGAAAAGAGGTAAGCGGAGGGAATGGGTCGAGGCGTATAGACTTTTTGCCGTAGACAATGCTATCTACCCACCTGCCTGAACAGCCGACAACCCCCGCCAAGGTATTATGGACGATAGCCCCATTGGGATTTAGGCTAAGAGCATGCTCCGCCGCAGCGACTGCCTTCTCATACTGCCGTTTCACCAAGTAGAGGGCACTCAATAAGCAATGTGCATTGTCCATAGTGTCATCCCATTCGAGGACCTTTTCCGCGTATTTAAAGGCAATCTTAGCAGATTCGGCAGGAGAAGTACTCCATCCAAACCTTGCATCGAAAAAATGAGTCCAACCCAGCCCCACATAGGCACCTGCAAAACCAGAATCCAAGGCAATAGCTTCCTCAAATAACTGCCGAGCTCGAGAATTATCCTCTTTCGTGCCCCGATATAAATAATTCATTCCTTCAAGTGATTTTTCATAAGCTTTAAGGTTGGTCGTCGTCCGTCTTTCCCACAGGCGGGCCTGCTCGCCTGCTATGAGCTCTATCCGCAGAGCTTTTGTAATCTCCATGGTAATGTCATCTTGTATCGCAAATATGTCTTTTAGCTCTCGGTCATATCGCTCCGACCAAACGTGATGCCCTGTGGTCGCATCAATCAGCTGGGCTGTGATCCGAATCCGATCTGCAGTCCTCTGCACGCCACCTTCCAAAACATACTTCACCCCTAAATCTTCTGCCACTTTTTGAACCTTCACCGGTTTGCCTTTATAGGTAAACGTAGAGTTGCGGGCAATTACAAATAGGTTTCGTAACTTTGATAGAGTGCTGATGATTTGATCAGTAAGCCCATCGCTAAAATATTCTTGCTTTGGATCGTCGCTCATATTGACAAATGGAAGCACGGCAATGGAGGGTTTATCTGGCAAGGGATAAGCCATTTTTTCAACTGAGGCAACCTCCATTGGGGGAGGACGAAAGTAGAAGTTCCAGATGGCCCATGCCCCTGCTGCCACGATGAGAACGACGAGAGTAGCCAGAACTGCCTTGTGCCAGTGTTTTGGTCGTGGCTTTACCGCAGTCTCAGGGCCAACGCGCATTCGATACACCCGAACCGGCTCTGTGATGTTCTTGACGGTATGTTCACCTAAGGACTCATAGCTCAGAGACAGTTTGTTCTTGATGCTGTCATAGACGGCGCCGGAGATGCAGATTCCTCCTCCCTCAGCTAGTCCTTCGACACGAGCTGCAATGTTGATCCCATCACCGTAGATCCGCTCTTCCTCCTGGACGACATCTCCCAGGTTGATCCCAATGCGAAACTGCATCCTGCGGTTCTCAGGGAGCTCAGCGTTTCTTACTCTGAGTTCTTCCTGGATCTCGACAGCACACCGTACTGCATCCACTACGCTTCCAAACTCAGCAAGGAGGTTATCTCCTGGGGAGTCTACGACTCTGCCCCGGTGTTTTTGAATGAGGGTAGCCATTAACTCCCGATAGGTAGTTAAGGTCCGAATGGTTGCATCCTCATCCTCACCCATAAGACGGCTGTATCCTTCAACATCTGCACTGAGGATAGCGGTGAGTTTGCGTTTAAAGCCTTCTTCGGTCATGAGGGCACCCCCTTCAAGGGTTCAAAGCGGTAAGAATGAATATAGTCTGGGTTAACGATGTCTAAAATAAAAAAGCCCCCAAAAAGGCATAATGATGCCTCGGAGGCTTTGTGTCAGCACCCTCTGGAAACATTTATTCATAGTTTCCTCAAGAAGGTTAGAGGGTTATGTTGTGGTGTTTACTCGTGGCTTAACAAATTGAGTTACGTTCATTAAAACTGAAAAGATAGCTGTTGTCAATCCAAATCGCATTGACACCTCCCCCTGCAAAATTTCAACTTGACGACTAAACTAAAGGCGAGAAAGGCACAACATTGGTAGTTTTGAATGGAAAATCAGATTACAATTGAGTCAAACAGCTGCTATGATTCGCTCGTTTGAAAAAGCCGAAAAACTTATAACCGGCAATTGTAATCTTCAGCAAAATTGAATTTAACCCGACCATCTGCTATGGCAAGCAACATTCAATTCAAGAGGTTCGTAAGATAGCACAATATGTGGTAACTCGCCTCCCATCATTTCAGCCCTGCCTTGCGAAGTGCTCCAATAGTTAGGTCTAAGTCAGCTTTGTTCTTGAACGGCATTGTTATTGCCCATTTCTCTAAAAGGAATTTTGGAGCTATCCTCAAAACTTCTCCCCCCTCAATAAGCGCTTCTTCTTCCAAACCAGCTAGACTGTACGCAGCTGCAAGGAAGGCTCTAGCAGTCATATTATTTGGATCAATACGTACCGCTTCCTTACCTGCACTGATCGCCTTCTTATACTGCCCCGTTAAGCAATACGAATTTGTTAATCCCTGGTAGTAATTACTCGGGGGAATAGGGTCGAGGCGGATTGCCTCCTTACATTCTATAATGGCTTCCTCAGCTTTACCCGCATACCTGAGGGCCAAACTCAGGAAAAAATACGCTCGGGACGAATTAGGCTCTAGGGTAACAGCTTTCTTACACTCTGCTACCCCCTTATCATGTTGCCTCATTAGTATGTGAAACCAACCTAATAAACTGCGCGCGTAGGCTGAGGACTGATCCAGAGCGAGGGCATTTTGTAATATTTTAAAAGCCTGTGCGATTGATTGCTTCGGGTTATCAGTCAAACCGAGCATCACCTCGATCCACTTTGCACTAGCCAATAGAACGTACGCGTCGACATATTTCGGATCCAGCTCAATAGCCCTCTCTGCCATTTGACGAGATAGGAGCATACCATCTTTATTAGTGCGTCGAAGTTGCTCCGTCCCTTGAAGGAATAAAAGGTAAGCTTGAAGGTTATCCGTACCGCCACCTCGAATACGGGCCAACTCTCCTTCGGTCAGTTCAACTTGAAGGCCCGTAATGATTTTCATCGTGATTTCGTCTTGGAGCGCAAATATGTCTTTCATCTCCCGGTCATACCGCTCCGCCCACAGGTGATGGCCTGTTTGAGCATCCACAAGCTGGGCAGTGATCCGCACTTTCTCTCCGGCTTTGCGCACACTGCCCTCAAGAACATACTTCACGCCAAGTTCACGCCCTACCTGTTGCACCTTTGTCGGCTTTCCCTTGTAGGTAAATGTGGAATTACGAGCTATGACAAATAACTTTGGTGTTTTTGATAGGGCGGTAATAATCTCTTCAGTTATTCCATCACTGAAATACTCCTGTTTGGGGTCGTCACTCATGTTGGTGAAAGGAAGTACAGCAATGGAAGGTTTGTCGGGTAGAGGGAGTGGTGGGTGTTCGGGCATACCAGCCTTGCGAAGAGCTTCGAGGACGAGAGTCCTTAGGACAACCCCGTGTTTCGATGGAAATCCCATTTTTGCAACCCGCTCAAGAGAATACCTCGGATGCCTTTTGAGCAACTCTTCGACCTCAATACGAGCCTCTTTTTCGAGGCCAGCCAGCCCATAGTTGACAGCCAAGATCTGACGGGCCATTAAGTCATCTGGGTCTCGACTGAGAAGCTCCTTGGCCAAAGGAATAGCCTTGTCGTATTGCCCAATATAGCGATACGCTAAGGATAGGATATAAAGATAGTTCTTGGGGGGTATGGGGTTGAGGCGAATTGCCTTCTTAAACACAGGGATAGCTTCCTCCGGCCGACCTCCAAAGGTCAGCGCCATCGCCAAATATGCATGGGAGTCGGCGGCATTTGAGTTCACAGCGATAGCACGTTCTGCCTGTGCGATGGCCTTTTCATGCTGTCCTATCATCGAATAGAGGTGACTCAATAGGCAGTGGGCTGGCACGAAAAAGTCATCCAGAGCGATTGCCTTTTTTGCATACTTTATGCCCTCCCCTATGGATTGCTTTGGAGATTTGCTCACCCCCAATATCACCTCGAGCAGGTGTGTACCACCCAACCACCTGTAGGGGGCGGCATAGTCGGGATCAAGTGCGATGGACTCCTTCAGGTAAGGACGCGCCATATCAAGACCTTCTTTAGAAAAACGATAGACTAATTCCAACCCCTGCAAGCATTTAAGATACGCCTCGAGATTGTCTGTCCCTTTTTCATAAAGCCTTGCTTGCTCGCCATCTGTGAGCTTCACTTGCAACGAACTCATGATCTTCATTGTGATGTCATCTTGTAGGGCGAAGATGTGTTTCAGGTCTCTTTCATAGCGCTCTGACCACAAATGATGACCTTTTATGGCGTCGATTAGCTGAGCCGTTATCCGTATTTTGTCACCAGCTCTCCGAACGCTACCCTCGAGGACATAGCGAACGCCCAGATCCTCGCTCACCCGTTGGACCTTTACGGGCTTTCCCTTGTAGGAGAATACCGAATTGCGCGCTATCACAAGAACCCTTTCGCTTTTAGACAGGGCGGTTATTAGCTCCTCCGTTAACCCGTCACTGAAGTATTCCTGCTTGGCTTCACCACTCAAGTTTGTGAATGGAAGCACTGCAATGGATGGTTTATCAGGTAGTGGATATGCCATTTTCTCCTCAGATGCAGGCTCTATTGGGGGAGGACGAAAGTAGAAGTTCCAGATTGCAAAGGCACCAGCTCCTAGGATAATGACAGCAGCCGCTGCAACAGCCACTTTCTTCCACTGTCGTATCCCAGCCTTCTTCTCTTTCCTTGCTCCCAGCTCCATAGGAACTTTATACACCCGCACCGGTTTGGTGATGTTCTTGACAGCATGCTCCCCTAAATACTCATAGCCGAGGGCCAGCTTGTTTTCAATCTGCTCGTAGGCACTCCCAGAGACACAGATGCCTCCCCCCTCGGCAAGGCCCTCGATTCTGGCTGCAATGTTAACCCCGTCGCCGTAAATGCGCGCTCCCTCTTCTATGACATCCCCGAGGTTAACCCCAATCCGAAACTGCATCCTTCGGGTTTCAGGTAATTCAGCGTTCTTGGCCTTGAGTATCTGCTGAATCTCTACAGCACATTGCACTGCATCCACTACGCTTCCAAACTCAGCAAGCAGGTTGTCTCCTGGGGAGTCTACTACCCTTCCCCTGTGCTGCTCGATAAGATCAACCATCACGGTACGGTAATTTTCTAAGGTGCGGACGGTAGCGACCTCATCATCGCCCATCAGACGGCTATAGCCTTCGACATCGGCACTGAAAATAGCGCTGATTTTCCGTTTCACACGTTCTTCTGTCATGGGAGTACCTCCTTTAAGCTTCCACATCGAAAGAGAAGGGGAAAGGGATAGATGAGAAATGGAGTGGAACAAAGCGTGCGTTTGGGTAGTTTGCTCTTCCATGAAGATGTGCTTTCGCTCAGGGGGAGTAGGAAGTTTCAGGTTCGTAGCTTTTTGTCTCTGTTTTTCACGTGGTGTGGTTGCTATCAAGAACTACAATATAAAAGCCTCCACGGTAGTCTAACAATCCCTTGGAAGCTTTGTTATCGGCACCTTCTGAAAACATATGGTCATGGGTTCCTCCAGAAGGTTAAGGTTTTGGTGTTGATGTATTTGAAAATAAGTACCAGTCACTCTCATTAATACCTCGTTTGTTTTCATTGTCAACTAAAATCTCATTTTCTAGCACTCTCTCTAACTACCAAAAGGGGGAACTGGGGTCCTTGATATTTATAGACCATTCTTTGGGAACTTCGGGTGTGATCAAGTACCAGAACTTTTTGTAAACGTACGTTCTTAGCTGCCAACTTATTGATATTACCAAAATTCCACCGTACTTAATACTCGTTATTGACTTGACAGACAGTCAACTTTTGATCATACTCCATTGTCATGAAACACATTCATATTACTTTATCTCTTTCCGAATAGGGTTTATTACGAATGCCAATCTCACCTAATGAAAAAAAGGCCCTTAACGCTCTTAGAACTTCATTACTGGAGAACTACAGTCTTTTAGATTTGAGATTATTTGGATCAAAGGCTAAAAGAACCGATTCACACGATTCGGATCTGGATGTCATGATAGTTCTTGATGATTACTCTCCGTCAATTGAGTCGGAAATAGATGATCTTATCTTTGAGATTAATCTCAAATACAATTGTTTTATTACAGCAATATTTTTCAGTCGTAAGGAACTCGAATCGGGTCCTCTTGATGAGTCCCCAATTTACAAGAAGATTTTACAAGAAGGTATTACCCTGTGAATATGAAGGAAAAAAAGCGAGATCTTGCCCTATATAGGCTTCAGCAAGCATCGGAATCTCTGGATGAAGCTAATTACCTTTTTAATGGCGGTAAATCTTCGAGATCTGTTATTAATAGAGCTTATTATGCAATGTTCTATTCGATATTGGCATTGCTTGTTTTTGAAGAGTATTCTTCATCGAAGCACTCAGGCGTACTTTCATATTTCAATGCTCGATTCATAAAAGATGGGTTGTTTTCAAAGATCTTGGGAGAGCTGCAAATAAGGCTTTTGATTTAAGACAAAGAGGGGATTACAGGGAGCAGGCTACTCTTACCCGTGAGCAAGTGGAACCTTTCATTGATTGGGCAAGAAGGTTTATAAATGCAACCAGAAAATATTTAGAGGATCACGGATATATCTGAATGATATCCATTACCCACCCGTAATCCTTCAATCAAGCATCCCCGATAGATCGGAATTTTCGCTTCCCTTCAACCAGAATCGAATATTACTTCAGCCCTGCCTTTCGCAGGGCGTCAATAAAGCTTTTTGTATTTGCTTGATTTTTATGCGGGCGTGTCTTTGCCAAGCGCTTGAGAGAAAACTTGGGGTCTATCCTGAGAATTTCTGCAGCTTCAGCACGTGCCTCCTCCTCACGGCCTGATAAACTATATGTCGCGGCGAGGACAAGGTGGGCAATCACATTCTTGGGTTCTCGATTGAGCACTTTCTTACATGCAGAAATCGCCTCCTCGTACCGCCCCGTGTCGCGATAGGCCATCGCTAAGTTGTATAAGTACCAACTCGGAGGGATCGGGTTGAGACGTATCGCCTTCTCAAGGACCGGAATGGCTTTCTCCGGCCTATCCGCCCAGTAAAGATTTTGTCCCAACCACCCTAGGGCGCCAGCAGAATTGGGATCGAGGGCAACTCTCCGCTCGCATTCGGCAATGCCCTTATCATATTGTCTTGTATATATGTAAAGATTGCCCAATAAGCCATGGGCGTTGGCAAAAGAGTCGTCTAGGGCGATGGCCTTTCGTGTCAATTCTATGGCTTTCGTCAGAGACTCCCTGGGTGACTTACTCGAGCCCAGCCACATATCAAGCAAGTGGGTCGTAGCCAGGAATGCGTAAGGCTTTGGATACTCCGGGTCAAGAGCAACGGCTTCCTGAAGCAACTGATTGGCCAGCGCATTATCCTCTTTGTTCTGGCGATAAACATGTTCACGCCCTTGCAATAGCTTAAGATAGGCCTCAAGGTTGTCCGTACCTTTCGCTAACAGGCGGGCTTGCTCCCCCTCTGTCAACTTCACCTGCAAGGCAGTGATGATCTTCTTGGTGATCTCGTCCTGGATAGCAAATACGTCTTTCAACTCCCGATCATAGCGTTCTGCCCATACATGATTCCCCGTTTTTGCATTCACAAGCTGGGCTGTAATTCGCACCTTGTCTCCAGCTTTTCGGACACTGCCCTCAAGAACATACTTCACGCCAAGTTCACGCCCTACCTGCTGGACCTTCACAGGCTTGCCCTTGAAAGTGAAGGTAGAGTTGCGGGCAATCACAAATAACTTTGGTGTTTTTGATAGGGCAGTAATAATCTCCTCGGTTATCCCATCACTGAAATATTCCTGCTTCGGATCATCACTCATGTTTGTGAAAGGCAAAACGGCAATGGAGGGTTTGTCGGGGAGAGGGAGAGGTGGGGTTTCAGGTAACCCGCCCTTGCGAAGAGAACTAAGCCACCGTTCCGTGTTGGAAGGATCCTTCCAACGGTATGCTTTTCTTGCAGCTACTAGCGAGAAGTCCGGATCTATCTTCAATATTTCTGATGCGTGGGTTCTTGCTTCTTCCTTGTTTCCAAGCTCCGCATATACAGCACAAAGTCCTAAGTGAGTAAACAATGGGGGGATTTCTCCTTTTTGAGCACGTCCAAGAAATTCCTTGAAGACGGCAAGGGCCTCCTCATGGCGACCTGCCATAAGACACGACATCCCATAACGCCTGAGGTATGACGCTGGATAAAAAGGATTAAGTCGCATTACGTTTTTGTAATAAGCGATTGCTTCGTCGAACCTTCCTGCAAACTCCATAATAGTGGCCATTATAAAGTGATTGGTTGCTAAACGCGGGGCCATAGCGATGGCCTTCTCACCAAGGGCAACAGCTTCCTCGATCCTTCCCTGTAGCATATAAATTTGCCCCCTATTTGCAGTTGCGCAGGAAAGTGTCGGGTCTAGGGTCAAGGCTTTTTCATTGCACTCAGCAGCTAACTTGAGGGACTCCGCAGGAGATTCAGTGATCCCATATCGGATCTCTAAGGTATGTATAGCTGCCAAAATTGCCCAACCAAAACCATATTTGGGGTCAAGCGTGACGGCCTTTTCTGCTAATCCGCGAGCTTCAACTACATTCCTTCCACCACCACGCGTAAGCAGACTATACGCTCTCGTTGTAGACGCCCAAGCGTCGAAATTGTTCGTCTTACGCGATAAGTCGAACCATTGTTCGGACACTTTAATCTTAAGTTCTATTGCGATTGTTTTTGTTATCTCATCTAGCAGGCTAAAGAAGTCATTCATCGTTCGATCAAAGCGCCCCGACCATATGTGATACCCACTGATGGCATCGATGAGCTGCGCCGTCACCCTCACACGGTCTTTTTCTCTCATGACACTGCCCTCAAGGACGTACCGAACACCAAGTTCCTCTGCAACCTGCCGGATCTCCACTGGTTTCCCTTTGTAAGTAAAGGTCGAATTACGGGCAATCACGAACATGCCGGGGAGATATGATAGTGTGTAAATAATGCTCTCGCTGATTGAATCACCAAGTGAGTCATTTACGGTATTCGCACTCAGGTTGTCAAATGGTAGCACGGCAATGGAGGGTTTATCAGGCAGAGGATACGCCATCTTCTCTACAGAGGCAGGCTCGATCGGGGGCGGCCGGAAATAGAAATTCCAGATTGCCCATGCCCCTGCTGCCACAATGAGAACTACGAGAGCAGCCAGCGCTGCCTTATGCCAGGGTCTTGGCACTGTCTTTACCGCAGCCTCAGGGCCAACGCGCATACGATACACACGAACCGGCTCTGTGATGTTTTTAACCGTATGTTCACCGAGGGACTCATAGCTGAGGGAGAGCTTGTTTTTGATACTGTCATAGACAGTACCAGAGATACAGATTCCTCCACCTTCAGCTAGTCCTTCCACACGAGCCGCAATGTTGATCCCATCACCGTAGATGCGCTCTTCCTCTTGGACGACATCTCCAAGGTTAATGCCGATGCGAAAGTGCATTCTGCGGTTTTCAGGTAATTCTGCGTTTCTTACTCTGAGTTCTTCCTGGATCTCCACAGCACACCGTACTGCATCCACCACACTTAAGAACTCAGCAAGAAGGTTATCTCCTGGGGAGTCGACGACTCTACCCCTGTGTTTTTGAATGAGGGTCGTCATTAACTCCCGATAGGTAGTTAAAGTCCGAATGGTTGCATCCTCATCCTCACCCATCAGGCGGCTGTATCCTTCAACATCGGCACTGAGGATAGCGGTGAGTTTGCGTTTATAGCCTTCTTGTGTCATGGTATTACCTCCTTAAAGGTTCCCTCTCACTTTTTCTCGACTTGCACAGGGAATCAATGAAGCGGGCAGTAAGGCAGCCCCGCCTTAAGTAATGTATTCCTAAACCGTTCATTGACTTTAGGATCCTTGAAGCGATCTCCTCCTTTCCGTCTGACGCAGTATTTTGAATTTATCTTGAGGAGCTTTGCAGCTTGGGCTCGCGCTTCTTCTTCATGACCTCCCGAACTGTAGCTCATGGTCAGGACTGCATGTGAAAGCTGATCTTGAGGAGACCGCTTGACCGCTTTCTCGCCCCATGTAATGGCCTCCTCATATTGACCTAAATGCCAGTGAGCAAGTGCGCGCATATGAAAATAATGGCTCGGAGCGAAGGGATTAAGACGTATCGCTTTTTCTAACGATTGAATGGCTTCTTCCGGTCTGTCTGCAAATACAAGCGCCATTCCTAAAAACCAATGGGACTCTGCCCCGTTGGGGTCTATCTCGATCACACGTTGCCCCTCTGCAATAGCTTTCTCGAAGGCCTTGCTCAAAACATAAACTTGCCCTATTAGGGTGTGCGCAGGTGGCAATGACTCATCTAGGGCAAGAGCTTTTTTTGCTAATCCCGCCGCTCTCCGCAAAGAATCTCTTGGGGACTTCGTAATTCTTAGCCATACTTCCCTCATATGGGTTGCACCCAACTCTCTATATGCACTTGCATAGTTTGGGTCTAGAGCAATGGCTTCCTCTGCCATCCGACGAGCCTTAAGGTTGTCCTCCTTGTTGAGGCGGCGACCAACCTGAGCTGCTTGCAAAACTTTTAAATAAGCCTCAAGATTGTTCGTACCTCTCCCGTAGACTAATGCCTGCTCTCCCTCAGTCAGTTCTACTTGCAAAGCCGTGATGATCTTTTTTGTGATTTCGTCTTGAACGGCAAATATGTCTTTGAGATCCCTGTCATAGCGCTCAGCCCACAAGTGGTGACCGGAGAGGGCGTCTATTAGCTGAGCCGTGATGCGCACCTGATCTTCAGCCTTTCGCACACTCCCCTCCAGTACATACTGCACCCCAAGCTCCTCCGCCACCTGCTGAACCTTGACCGGCTTGCCTTTATAGCTAAACGTGGAGTTACGAGCAATCACAAGCAGTTTCGGTATCTTGGAAAGGGCAGTAATAATTTCTTCAGTAATTCCATCACTGAAATATTCCTGCTCTGGATCGCCACTCATGTTGTCAAACGGCAGTACTGCAATTGAGGGTTTATCAGGCAATGGATAAGCCATCTTCTCCACAGATGCAGGCTCAAACGGAGGGCGGAAGTAAAAGTTCCAGATAGCCAAGCCCCCAGCCACTACAATCAGTGCGAGTGCTGCCCAACGCCATTGTCGCGATATTGGCCTTTTTTCGCCGATCACTTTCCCTGCTGCTTCGGGATCCATTAACACCCGGTACACACGTATGGGTTTTTCTATGTTCTTTACTGTTTGCTCCCCTAGGTACTCATACCCGAGAGGCAGCTTCTTTGCGATCTGGTCATAAGCAGTGCCAGAGACACTGATCCCTCCACTATCAGATAGACTCTCTACTCGTGCGGCGATATTGACGCCGTCCCCATATATCCGCCCTTCATCCTCGATCACATCACCAAGATTGACACCGATGCGGAACTCCATCCTACTCTTCTCAGGAAGCTCACTATTCTTTGCTTTCAGTTCATGCTGAATCTTTACGGCGCAGTCAAGCGCATCTACCACACTGCCAAACTCGGCCAGCAAGTTGTCTCCAGGCGAGTCCACAACCCGCCCCCGGTGCTGCTGGATATGGAATGTCATGACCTCCCTATAGGCCTTTAGGGTTTGGACTGTGGCAGTCTCATCTTCACCCATCAGGCGACTGTAACCTTTAACGTCAGCACTAAGAATTGCACTCAGTTTACGTTTTGTACGGTCTTCTGTCATGGGATTCCCTCCTTAAATGTTTTACAATCGAAAGAGAAGAGGAAAGGGATAGATGAGAAGTGGCGTGGAACAAAGAGTGCGTTTGGGTAGTGTGTTCTTACATGAAGATGTGGCTCGGCTCAGGGGGAGGAGGAAGTTTCAGGTTCGGGGTCTTTTGTCTCTGCCCTTCGTGTTGTTTGAATGTAGCAAGAACGAGAATAAAAAAGCCTCCAAGGAGGTCTAACAATTCCCTGGAGGCTTTGGTATCGGCACCTTCTGAAAACACATTGTCATGGGTTCTTCCAGAGGGTTGAGGGTATGGTGTTTATTTATCTATAAATGAATCGAACGCATTTTAGTAAACTCCCAAGCGCTCTTTTTGTCAAGGGATATCTTATCTCGACAGATAAATGCTTGACTGACAAATCGGAGATCCCTATTCTATCTCTTAGAAAAAACAAATCCCAGGATATTTTCTAAGAGTAAAAAAGAGCAACGGGATAAACCCAACGGAGCTACGTTCAATATAAAGGTCTATTATTATGGTCGATATGTTATTTGTACAATTTTATAATAAAACAAAGGGTGGGTATTTTGATTTATCTAATGGTTTTTCAGACACGTATGATCTCTGTAAAAGCAAAGGAGATTTTTATTGGACTGAACATGAGGTAGATCGCAAAAAATGGTTCCTGGATGAGACATATGCTAAAAGAAAACTGCCTATTGATAAGGGAACAGTCTATATAAGCGCTATTTATACGAACCATTTATATCAATCGTATGTATGGGCAAAAGAATATCCTCATATTAGGTTTATAGTAGGTGGCCCTGTTGCAGCAGAAAGAAGAATCGATGCTAAAGGCTGGAATCCTCTTTATTTTACAATTGATAGCAATACAATGTTGCCATCAAACTTAGAAATAACTGGCAAGAGTGTGGAGGATTGGTTTGGGGTTGTAAACTTTTCTGGAAAATGGAAACTTGATGTACCTGAATTTGTGCCGAATGATAGTAAAATTTACTTTTCATATACATTAGATAACGGATGTTATTGGGCTAAATGTATATTCTGTAACATAGCCTTACATGCAAAAGACCTATTCAGGAAAAGAAAGGATATGAATTTTGAATTTCAAGACATAGAGCACAATGGAACGAAAATAGTTCGTTTAAATACAGGGTCTATAACAATACCGTATATACGAGAAGTGCTGCCTGCACTGCCACGCAGGGATGATATGGAGTACCGACTGTTTATGAGGCCTGCTAAAGCGGAGAACAAGGCATTAAAGGAGGTATTACATAAGCATAGTGGTGAATTTCCACATTGTGTGTTAGGTTTTGGCATAGAGTTCCCGTCTAATCGTATGTTGAGATATATTGATAAAGGGTGTAATACGGACGAAATAGTAGAATTTCTTTCTTTATGCAGGAGTAATAGAATTCGTGTGAATGCAAATCTTATATTAGGCTGGGATAACTTGATTGAAGATGATATCAGAGAAATGAAAAATTTCATGGATAGTGTACCTGAGAATTCTATTACGACAGTACAAATGAGATGGCTTTTTGCCCATCCACATACAAAGGTCCATGATACGTATAAAGGGAAAGGCATTACATTAGGCCCATTTTATGAAGGTTTTCATGCTGAAATAAGCGAAAAACAGATGGCCTTAAACAAAGGAGCAGCAGATATTATTAGCCTATATCGTACTATAAAGCATTACAAGCTTGAAGGTATGGCAAGTATCAGAAAGAATTTGCAAAAGAATTAATCTTGACGGCTTCGTAAAAAGTCCAATATGTTTCTTAATTGTCATTCCTGCGAAACCAGGAATCCAGTTATTTGAACTTAGCCGCCTGCGGCGGAGCTTTTTTCGACAGGATTCACAGGATTAACCGGATTAAATAAATATTGAACACTCACCGCCCGTTCATTTCCTTCACTTGAGTCGCAGAGTACTCTGAGAAGAGCATTGAATCAGATGTAAAGGATCGCTTAAAAAGCATATGGGAAGTCTTAATGGGAAAAATAAGCCAACTTACTTTTCCCATTATAGGCATTCCCATTAGTCCCAATGTAGTTCCCATTGGGACCCCGCTATGCGGGATTTTAAGCGATTCTCTCCAAAGAATATTTCTCAGCGTTCTCAGCGTCTCTAACGAGCAAAGCGAGTGGGCTGTGAGTAAATAAAATCCTGAACGTCCCGTCTATCCTGTCTAAAAAATGGGATTTCCTATACTATCAAGTTATTATGGACTCCCGCTTTCGCGGGAGTGACTCGATTTTTTGCTTTTTACGAGAACATCAATCTTGGAGCATTCTTGTAATTGTTCGAACCAGGTCATCTCGACCGCGCTCTTTTAAAAACGGAAGCATCTCCTGATAAAACGGTGCTCGATGTCTGATTGTAATTTTAAAACCTGAGAAAAGTTCGGGGGAGACATCGTTTTCAACAAATGCGTGTGTTTTGTCCAGCGCCCCAATCGCTATCAGTTCGGTCATGGTTCGAACACATTTCTCACATTTTCCGCAGTTCAGCCGATCGGCTACATTTGCCAAACATACCCTAAAATTCTGAAAGGCAACATCCCAATCAGCCACTAATCTGAGTTTCTCCAGTCTGGATAGTGAAAGTCCCATGAGTTTGATTCTCAAATCAAAGCTGGAGTATTCTGGATCCAAGAGAGGGTGAGAACCACACGGGACTAAATTGGGTATATCATACGATGATGCTATATAGGCTAAATGAAGCCTGGAGGCAAAGGCATGCCCCACTGATGCAAGAACAGCCCCGAAGAATTTATCCAACCAAAGATCTCGCTCATCGCACAAGTGTCTGATATTCGTATACACCGGGATGAGTGTCACATTTGCATCTTTTGCCACAGCCGAAAGCGCAGCTCTGGCCCGATCAAAAACCTGGTATTTCATCCCTCTTTCTTTAACACCCCCAATATCAAAACCATGAACAAGCAAGCAGTCTTTTATTGATCCGGGATGCTTTTCAGGATAATTCTGTTTGTTAACCCGCAATGCAGCAAGGGAATCTATTCCACCAGATAAAAAGAGCCCTGCCCGCCTCTGCTTATGTAAGTGGGCAGAGGCAGAATGTGTCTTCGCTTCTATGCTCAAAGGCTTGTATGCTCCATTGGACCATTCCTTCATCAAGGACATCACTGTTTGCAAACCTTCTCGTAAACTGGGACATATTTCAGCATTTAAATGAATTCTTTTTTCGCCAAAATGCATGGCCGGGATAATACACCCAACCAAAAATGCATGGGGATTACAGGATATATCCCGCCCAAATTCTTCTTCTGTTTCAATAAATACTTCCCGAGTCGGCTGATCACAATCCTCCCACGTGACGGTTGCGGTCGCGCGCACTCGTTTTCCACTTGGTATTAATGTGAGGTTGGATATACGCATGGTATCATTCCTAACCGTGCTTACTTCCGCCGTAGGTGTCAGCCACGTAATCCACAATTCGGCCCGCGATGTCTAAGCCCGTAGCGGCCTCCAGGCCCTTAAAACCCGGGGAATAGTTTACCTCAATCACACTGACTCGACCATTTTTATCCACAATTAAATCAACCCCTGCGATTTCAAGGCCTACTGCATTCGCAGCCTTGAGAGCAATTCTCGTAAGTTCTGGCGTGAGATCTCTGGGTCTGCTTTCTTTGCTCAGGTGGTAGTTTGCCCTGAAGTCTCCTTTCCTTGGGTGAAGTTCCATAGCCCCCACTATGTTCCTGCCCGCCACCAGCACCCGGATGTCCTGCCGACCCGCCGGAGGGATGAAGCGCTGCACTAACAAACCCTTGCGTTTGTCCAGGTGTTTGCGAGTAACCGCCTGCTCATTACACTTTTTCTTTACCAGAATAACCCCTTCCCCTTGTCGACTGCTGACCTGCTTGACCACTACTGGGTACCCCCCCAACCGGATGAGGGCCTCGTGAAAGCCTTTCGCAGAATTAACAAACACAGTGTGAAGGACCGGGATACGGGCCTTGGCCAGGGCCTGCAAGGTAAGAAACTTGTTTTTGGTCAGGCGTATGGAATCCAGATCATTCACCACCGGAATACCCATCAGGCTGAAATGGCGTATCAGGGCCAAGCAGGAGTCCCCCACAGTGGCACCCTGCCGGGGAAGCACTACATCCAGGAAGGCCATGCCAGGCAAACCTACCAGGCTCAGTTTATTTTCCTCAAGTTCAGACCACACTCGGTAAGGATGAACCAGTGTAACCCGATGCCCCCGCTCAGCTGCCGCCTCCCGCAACCTTCGGTTTGGGTGATAATGAGGGCCCCTGACCGTGATGATTCCAATGTTCATAACTATAACTCCTCACCCTCGTGTGGTTAAATGGCTCGCTTAATCCTCTATCATCCAGGCCGGTATCCACACGCCTATCTCCTTGCCCAGGCGTTCACTATAAAAGGTGGCCACCTGCTTGGTCTTATTGCGCAGGGCTATCTTCTGGGTGGCTACATTATCCGAGCTAATGATGGAGAAGACCTTTTTCTTGCCGACCCGTGCGGTCAGGCCTTCCAAAAGCGTGGTGCCGATCCCCATGCCCCGATATTCGGGCCGTACCGATGTATAGCCGCGTTCCAGGTAGTCAGTGAGATCGAGGCCGGACTGCTTATTAACAGCCTCCACATACTCAGACCTGGGATATTTCAGGCTTGAGTTTCCCACGATCATGCCTTCCTCCATGACGTATCCGATTAAAAAGGCTCGCCCCAGGTTATATCTTACCCACTTTGTTTCCACCGATCCCCCTGCCTCTACCATCCGGCAGATCTCATCAAGGTATCCTGGCGGGAGTTCATGAGGTGTAACGAAATGGTAGGTAATGTTTTGACCGAGGGAGTAGACCGAGTACCCGTCATCCCGCACTCGCCAGCGCATTACCTTTTTACCCCCGTGCCTATCGAGATAAAGCAGCTGATAGACCGGTTCATTGAGTCTCTGCCACAGTGGTTGGCCAGGCAACTTTGCTACCTGTATATAAGCCACTGATGATTTTTCAGTCTGCTCTGCGGGGCAGCCAAAGGGTGAGATGCAGGGCTGTTGTTGAATCCAGGAATGTACTATGTTGGGGTTTGCTGCCATAAAATCTATGAGCCCCTGTGCCAGGCTGCTCTCCTGTTCTGCCACTATCACCACGTGGTTCCATATGCCTGCCATGGAAACATCCCACAAGAGCGTGGTGAGGGAGTTAAGTTCACCTGTTGGATCTCGCCACTGTACGAGCCGTACCCCTGCCTCGTAGGCCGCAGCCATTTTCTCGGTGCCGGTTGAGGCATTCAGAGCACATTGTAGGCCTATGCACAAGGATGGGTGCTCCTCTGCCATCTCACCGGCCATTTTCGCTATATATGCCGGCGTTAGATGCGCATCTTTGCTGAGAAAGCCCTTCGCACCACAACTTTGCTCCTGCTTTACCAGGTGGGCCATTAGTTGTGAGGGTGGCCTTAAATTCTCTTTGAAGCCAGGCGGCTCCTCAAAGGGCAGCACTACTGCCGGAGCCAGATAGTCTTTCAGCGGCAGACCACTGAAGTCGGGACCTGCTGAATCTCTTTTGATGGTAGACTCTGCCAGGCTGGCTATCAGGTCAAGAAGCACCTGTGGCTCGTTTTCTGGCAGCAGCCTATCGCCATAATCCTCAGTACCCGCTAACAATCCATGATTACCTAGCAGGGCCACATGTAGCCTGGGACGCTGTTCCTTGCAGAAGCGGGCTATAGTGAGCGCAGCAAGCACCTGGTACGGGGCAGACACGAACAGGACTATAAGGCCTGGTCTTGCTTGAGCAATCCTGGAAGCCAGCCCATCCTGGCAGAAGGGCAGAAAGGGGTTGGCCTCATAATCCTCGACAAAACTCTGCGCCTGGGATAAGTTCTGCACGTCAGGATTAGAAAAGTGCCCCCATTGTATGCGGGAGGGATAATAGGCCAGGGAGGCAAGATCCAAGAGATCACCTATGTCCTTAAGGGCAGTGAGGCAAAATTCAGGCCTATAGAAATCCTCTGTTCTGAGAAGTTCGAGGCTGTGTCCCACGCCGGCGATCTTAAGGGCCCACTGTTCAGAGTTTGTGTCCAGATTGGCAAAGAGAGAGATGAAAAAGGGGTCAGCATCATTAAATATTCCCTGTTTTCCCCTCTTTTCAATCAGATCCACAAAACCGGTCAGCCTTTTAGGGGTCAGAAAATGGTTGAGAAAGAAGTCCAGATTGGCATCGTACTGCTCAAGCGACAGGTCCGAACCAGCCAAGAGCCCCGCCACCTGGGCCAGAGCCAAAGGAGGCGCAGCCGGACTTTCTACTGGTGGGTGGACCAGGAGGATATGAAACGAGCCCGGTTTGTGCATTGGTTGGCTCCCTTTGGCCAAGTCACCGTGCAGCCCCTCTAACTCGGCCTCAATTTTGATACAATGCCCTCTTTTAAGAAAGGTAGAATAAGGAAATTATAGTTGTGTGTCAATTCTAAATCTACCGCATTATTGAGTAATTGAAAATTTTACCAGATTGGTTGCGGAAGTATGGCCTTGTAATGGAATCTTTATAGGGAACTTACTCCTTTGCAAAAGAGACTATTTGTGATATGAATCGGTTATTGCACGTGGCACACTCCTTCCCTGCTGCGACCGGGCAGGTTGCTCGAAAAACTTTAGGAGATGCTATTTATGCTGGGACTGATCTTCACATATCTTGTCTTTTGCTTTATCCTTATCATATACGGCGCACAGGTCTGACCCTTCCAGGCAGGCCTCGGGTATTCAAAGGCCTCAATCAATGCACTGGTTCCGGTGTTGCTTGTTCTGCCTTTCAGATGCTACCTTCACAGGAAGGCTATCAGGGAGTTGGGTAAGGCCCAGTCTCTTAATAAGTCCCTTTACCTTCTGCCATGGCGGGAGTTCGTGGCAGATCTGTTGGCATGGCTGGTCGCCGGAACGCTCATTGCTGCCCTGTATTTGATCTATTTTAAGGCCCCCATACTGACAGGCGCAAAAATATTGTTTGCCTGCCTATCCTTTGGCCTTTTCGGGGGAATGTTGAGTCTTTTATCCACAGAAAAGCGTATCATGGCCTTGCTTAAGACAGTAAAACTCAACAGACCCACGCCTCCAAAAAGAATTTTTTCAGTCAGCAACAAAATGATTTTTTTCTTTGTTATTACGCTGCTGACCATGTCCATAACTATCGTGATGATGGTATTCAAAGATATCACCTTCTTGTTGACGAATAAGGATGTTCTTGGTCCCGAAATGTACTCAGGAGTTTTCAAGGAAATCCTCTTTACGTTCGTTGTGCTCGTTTTATTGGGTTTGGTTATCCTGGGTCGATATTCTCAAAACCTGAAGCGCATCCTTGCCATTCAAATGAAGGCTATGGACGATATCACCAAAGGAGAATACCATACTCAGGTTCCCGTGGTAAGCAATGACGAATTCGGTATAATAGCCGCCAAAACGAACGATATGGTGACCGGTTTGAAAGAAAAAGATTTCTGCGAGTTGAGCTTCGGAAAATATGTCACGCCTGAGGTAAGCGATAAAATCTTGAAAGGAGAAATCTCCCTCGAAGGAGAATTGAGCGAGGTGACCATCCTGTTTTGTGATCTGCGGGGCTACACGTCTTTTGTTGAAAAGAAGGACCCGAAGGATGTAGTAAGATTCTTGAACGCCTATTTTACCGAAATGCACTCTGTTATAAGAAGACATAACGGGATAGTATTGCAGTATATTGGCGACGAAATTGAGGCCGTTTTTGGAGCTCCAATCAACGAACCTAACCACCCTGAGATGGCAATCCTGTCCGCCCTGGAAATGAGGAAACATCTTGAAGACCTGAACAGGAAACGCAGGGAAGCAGGAGAAGACCCTGTAAGGCATGGCATAGGCATCCATACAGGAGTGGTGTTGGCCGGCAGCGTGGGAAGCCCGAAGCGCCTTGTGTACGCCATGGTGGGTGATGCCGTTAATCTCGCATCCAGAATACAGAACTTGAATAAGAAGTTTGGAACAGATATCCTTATTAGTGTTGCGACAAAGGAATTGTTGGGGGGTAAAAATTTTGCCTTTAAAAGTCTCGGCCAAACTCCGATAAGAGGCAAAAGTGAGGAGATAGAAATATTCAGCGTTCTTTGAAAGACCTTTGAAGCAACAGCGCTTTCTCTGTCTAACCAACATGGCAAAAAGGTACATTTTTCTTTTCGTCTCTCTTGTTGACTCTCCGGTGAGCTTGAACTTATCGGAAAGATACCATAGGACCCTTTGATAGAGAAAAGGACTTTATAATCCATACATAGCCCAGGGGACAAACAGAGTTATCGCTCCACCTTTTTTTTGGTTATATTATTGAAAAACCATATAATTCAATTTCTGTCAAAGCCCTTTGAAATTCTTTGAAATTTTCACCTGAAGGGGTTGTAGATATGCTGCCAGAAGAAAGAGAGGGTAATGCCATGGACAAGATGATAAGAAGGCCAGGTAACTTATTCATCCTATTCTTTACCGTCTTTATAATTCTAACTACTTCCCTTCCTCTCCGAATCCTTGCTTTTGAAAAGACCTATAGCAATTCTCTCGGCATGGAATTTGTCTTGATTCCAGCAGGTACCTTCATCATGGGGAGTCCACTGAATGAACCGTATCGGGATAAAAGGGAAATTCAACATAAGGCAAGTATCAGCAACCCCTTTTATATACAGACTACTGAAGTCACTTTAGCCCAGTGGAGGGCTCTCATGGGAAAAAAACTTTTTGGACAGCGTAAGGGACCAGGTAATATGCCAGTAGTGAAGGTCTCCTGGCACGATTGCATGGATTTCATCAGAAAGCTAAATGCCCTCAGTGAATGGTCGTATCGACTTCCTACCGAGGCAGAATGGGAGTATGCGTGTAGGGCAGGGAGCTCCACTGCCTATAGCTGGGGGAACACCATTGATTGTGGGAAAGCCATGTATGATAATAACAGCTTAAAGTCGAGTGAGTGTCTTGATTATGTAAGATCAAGAGGATTGGCCATTGATCAGCCGGCCCCGGTGAAGAGCTACCATTCCAATGCCTGGGGGCTGTATGACATGCACGGTAATGTCTGGGAATGGTGTCATGATTGGTATGGAGATTATACGATAAGGGCAAAAATAAACCCCCTTGGCCCTGATTCAGGAACTATGAGAGTGCGTCGGGGAGGAAGCTGGTTCAAATATGGATATTCATGCCGCTCTGCTAATCGGAATTCTGGTCACCCCGGCAGCAGGTTTCAAACGACAGGTTTCAGGCTTGTTGGGCAGAAAGTGGCTGATCAGGCCTATAGCGAAGGAGGGCCATGAACAGACTGTATCGTGGGCTAAAAAGGCTACAATCATTTATCCTGGAAATAGGCTAGAACCTAGAGGTCATCAATGGTAAGACTATTAGGCAAATGGCTCAAGGTTTACGAAGATGAAATAGGGCTTTTCCTCTGGTCCGCACTTCTCCTTTTTCTGATTCGTAACTCTACCATCCTTTTCAATAATTTTGCAGAGACCGCCTTTCTTAAAAGGTATGGCGTCGAGTACCTGCCTATCGTTTATGTGGTCATCTCCATATCCACTTTTTTCATCATGGGGCTTATTACCGGCCTAATGGGCAGACTCCCGGGAAGCCGACTTTTAACCTACATGCTCCTGGTTTTTGGAGGGTCCGTAGCAGGGCTCCGCTTCGTTATACCTCTTGGCTTTGATCTCCTTTATCCCGTGCTCTTTGTCTTGAAGGCCCAATATGAAATTTTGCTCGCACTGGTCTTCTGGAACCTGGCCAATGATCTTTTTAACACGAGACAGTCTAAACGACTCTTTCCACTTATTACAGCCGGTGGGGTTCTTGGAGGAGGAATCGGCAGTTTCGCGACCCCTTTTTTGGCACGGGCACTATCTCTTGATAACCTGATGTTGGCCTATCTGGTTATTACTCTGATGGGTGCCATGGTAGTGAAAAGGATGGGTACTCGCTTCCCTACCCTCTTGCTCTCTGAAAAAAAGGCCAAGAAAAAGGGATCTCAAACCTCAATCATAGATGAAATAAAGAAGGTTTTACCCCTCATTAAAGAGTCGAAGCTCTTAAAAATCCTCATTACGATAACCCTCATGCCCAACGTGGTCATCCCCATCTTGAATTATCAGTTCAACTTCTCCATCGACCAGACATTCGCCACTGAAGGGGGAATGCTCACATTTTTTGGCTACTTCCGGGGGGTATTGAATACTATTAGCCTGATTATCCTTCTGTTTGTTGGAAGGATATATAGTCGCTGGGGCTTGCCTGTTGCCCTTATATTCCATCCCTTTAATTATATGCTCGCATTCATTGCCTTTTTATTGCGGTTTGATCTTTTTTCGGCCATGTACGCACGAATATCCACAAATGTTCTAAGGACCACAATAAACAACCCAGCAAGGGCCGTTTTAATGGGCTTGTTTCCCAAATCTCACCGTACGGTAATCTTGCCGTTTTTAAGGGGAACGGTTGTGCGGATCGGAATCCTTGCAGGCTCGGGCTTTATCATGATCTCTGAAGGATTCGTTCACCCTCGGTATCTTTCCCTTGTGGCAGTTATATTTGCTGGAGGCTGGATTGCCGCAACCATTATCCTTAAGAGGGGGTATTCAACAATCTTATCTGATTTGATCTCTAGGGATATGCTGGATCTGAAGTCTATGGAAGAGGAAGATGTGGGCCATGTCTTTAAGGACAAAAAGATTCAGTCTCAGTTAGTCAACACATTTTTATCGGCTCGTGGGGACGACTGCCTGTGGTATGCTCATCTCCTGCACTCGTTGCAGGTAGAAGATCTCGATACTCATATCCTCTCTGTTCTCAAGGAACAAGATGAGAAAACTACTATCGGTTTGCTCCCTCTGCTTTCTCCTCACGCAGGCAAAGAGGCTATTCAGGCGCTAAAGGAATTGCGTGATCCTGAAAAGCCGGATTTAATGGTTGCTATCATTCAGGCTGCTACCCGGCTCGCCCCTGAAATTTCTGCCGGTTTTAACACAGAAGCCTACGTAACCAGTAAGTATCCTGAAGTAAAGGCCTATGCGGTGATTGGTCTCTATAACCAGGCACCGCATAAACATAAACAGATGATTGATTCCTGGTTGGGTTCAGATGATGAATCTGAAAGAAAGGCAGGTATAATCGCTGCAGGTGGATCGGGAGATGGCTCATATATTCCCAGACTAAAGGAGATGCTGGTTACAGAAAGGGATGGCTCTCTACTCCCTTTTGTTTTCAAGAGTCTTCACCACCTTGATGCTACAGATTTGGATGCGTTAGTTCTGCCTTACCTTTCTCATCCTTTGGAATCTGTCCGTTTAGCCGCTTTGGAAGCCTTTGAAATAAATGATGATGAAACCCTGAGAAAGATAATTTCTCTTATGGGGGATTCATCGGAGCAGGTTTATCAATTAGCAAAAGATAAGATTGATACCGCTCCCTATGAAAATGGCCGATTGTTAGTCGAATCGCTCAGCATACCACATCGCAAGGTTCGTGAAGGTATATTTAACTTGTTAGAATCCTTAAATATTAAGGATCTGGATGCCTTTCGATTCGCTCGTTCCCAGATTGAGGGCAGTTACACATATCTGGCGGAGGCAGAGAGCCTGCAAATTCTTCCAGAAGGCCCGATAAGAGATCTGCTCAAAGACCATTTGGATCAGAAAAGGCTTCTACAGATGGAAAATACGCTTCGAGTCCTGGCTGTACAGGATCGTTCCGGGCAGATGAGGATTATCTACAGAGGCATATTTTCGGCCGATGCCCGTCAGCGAGCAAACAGCCTTGAGGCCCTGGATGACCTGATCGATGCCTCTTTGTCTAAAATTATGATACCTCTTATGGAAGATTCTCCTCCTTCTCAACGCCTTGCAGTTGGCAGGAGGAACTTCCAGCTCCCTGATTTTCATTCTGACACAACCGCCCTCCATTCTCACCTTTTAGGCAAAAAGGACTGGGTAACGGTTACTCTGGCCCTCTATATGGCAGAAGACCTAGGCCTGGAGAGGGTAGATCGAGAAACTGTTCTTAACCTTACGAGGTCTGAAAATACATATATTCGTCAGATGGCTCAATGTGTAATGGATCAGCACGAGGGTCATTCCGGTAAAAAGGAGGATAACATGGAAGCAGAAATCACTATTCCGGACAAGATTTTACTCCTGAGGGGAATCGAAATTTTTGGAGCGTTATCCGTGAGTGAATTAGCGGCTGTTGCATCGGTCACCGAAGAGATCGTATGTCCACCTGGCGAGATCGTAATTAATGAGGGTGAAACTGGAGAGACCATGTACCTGATTATCAAAGGAGAGGTGTCGGTTATCAAGAGGCAGGGAGAAGACCATGAAATCGAACTTGATCGGATCAGTGCAGGTGATTATTTTGGAGAGATGGCCCTTTTTGAAGATGTGCTACGATCAGCAACAATTCGTACAGAGCAGGAGTCTCGTCTTTTAGTTCTTCACAAGCAGGAATTCAAAGAAATAGTGAGGGAATACCCCCAGATTGCCCTTAATATTTGTAAGGTATTGAGCGGACGAATCCGTAAGCTGCACAAAAAAGTGATGGCTTAGTGCCGAGTGAGCCCTTCTAATTGAGACATGTCGACGAGCCCTTCGGCTGTGAGCTCAGGGCCGAACGGCTCATGTCGAGTCGCTCAAGGTCGAAGATAATTGCTCAGAAGTAATTCGATGGACTACGGCACCGTATTTACGGATCGAAGCACCGAGGTATTTTATCACGGTTTTAATTACTATTTAATAGACAAGATTGACCAATTTTTGTAAAAACATTTCAGAATTGGAAGTCTATGCTTCGGTTATCGAAGGCAATTATACTCTTGGCTAACAAATGTTGGGGCTCATGCGTGCCTGAAGATTGATACCCACATCATCCTTCATGTAGTTCGGGCCTAAGGAAAGATGTTATGAGAATAGCCTTCTTAATGGATAGTTTAGAGTCTATCAATCCGGAAAATGAGACCACCAGTTATCTGATGTATGAATGCAATCAGAGGGGGCATACCGTCTATTTTCTCGAATCGTATGACATCTATATTCGAAACGATGAGGTGGTAGCCAGAATGCGAAATATTACTGTACAGCCTGATCTCTCCATGAAAAAATACTGGCGTTCTCTGATAAGTTGTATGAATAAAGAGGAACTGATATTTGAAACCCTCACTGATATTGATGCCCTATTTCTAAGGAAGGACCCTCCTCTGATCTATCAGACCATGGAATTCCTGGCGTCCATTAATGATCGCGTGTTTATGATAAACAGCACCACAGGACAAATCCTCGGTAACAGTAAGCTCTATATCCTCAATTTTCCCGGCATCATACCAGAGACTCACGTCTCCAGAGATGCAGCTCGACTTAAGAAGATCATTGATAATTTTGGAGGGGCCATGGTGGTTAAGCCATTAAAGGGATATGGTGGTGAAGGGGTTATTAAGGTAAGCGATCGCGATCACGAAAATTTGATCTCATTGATCAGTTATTATATAAGAGCTTCAAAGCCCTACCCTGAGCGTGAGCCGATTATGGTTCAGGAATATCTGGATGTGGTGCGAAGAGAGGGTGATATTAGAATTCTTTTACTGAACGGAGAGATTCTCGGTGCAATGAGAAGAAAACCGCTTAAAGGGGACTTTAGGGCCAATATTCATGCCGGGGGTCAGGCATATAGGCATGAAGTGACCGAGAAAGAAAAGGAGATTTGTCGAATTCTAAAGGAGAGGTTGATTAAGGATGGACTGTATTTTGTAGGCATTGACCTAATAGGAGATAAATTGGTTGAGGTAAACTGTGTCAGCCCGGGGGGTATTCCCCGAATAAACCGACTGAGCAATGTGAAGCTTGAAACCAAGGTCATTGATTTTATTGAACAGAGGGTTAAGGAAATGAGAGAAAAGAGCTAACAGCTCAGTAAAACTCGCGTTTCGAAATTTTTATCGGTCTAGCGTGGAAAATTAAAGGGATTATTGGTGGTGGTTGTTCTATATTTTAATACGGAATAATGAGTAGTCAGAGAGGAAAAAGCCATTAGTTATATCTTCCCTGTAAAAATTACAAACCTTTTAAAGAGCACCCCCTCTTTTATTCTTTCAATGCTCTTCCTGCTCTTTCTGGGCCTGTCCTGTGCCGAGAGAAATGCGACCCACATCCTCAAAATCGGCCTTCCAGAGGAGCCCAGAACACTCAACATCTGGCTTGCAAGCGATACAAATTCTCATAAGGTCCTATCACAAATATATCAACCCCTCTATAACCGCGATCCTGACACACTGCAACTTGTCCCGTGGCTGGCGGAAGGAGACCCGGTATTTGATGCGGAAACACTTTCATATACAGTCAGGATCAAACCGTCCAAATGGTCTGACGGTTCAGAGCTGACCTCAGAGGATGTGGCTTTTACCGGGCGTTTGATAAATGATTTTAGAATTCCCAGGTATGTATCCCGTTGGAATTTTATCAAGAAGATTGAAACGCCGGATAAGCACACAGTGAGATTTTATCTCAAGAAACCGAAGGCCATTTTTCTGAGCAGAACCCTGACAGCATCAATTGTACAAAAAAGGGAATGGATCAAGATCGTTGAAAAGGCGAGGAGCTCAGAAAAACCGCTCGCCATGTTGCTTAATCACAAAATAGAGAAGCCGGTAGGGACCGGCCCTTTTGTGCTCAAGGAGTGGCGACAAGGGGCCTATCTTTTTCTTGAGAAAAATAAATACTTCTTTGGAACAGGCCGTAAGATAAGCGGCCGGATTTTAGGGCCTCACATCGATGGGATTATTTTCAAGATCTACGGTACCTCTGATGCAGCTATTCTTGCCTTAAAGAAGGGCAGTATTGATATGTTCTGGTGGAGTATTCAGGCGGGGTATCTTGAAGATCTCAAAAGACAGAAAGATATCCAAATATTCTCCAATGAAAAGAGTGGGTTTTACTACCTTGGCTTCAATGTCAGAAAACCTCCCTTTAACGATGTACATCTCAGGCACGCTGTGGCTACATTAATCGATAAGGACTTTATTATTACCAGGATCCTTCAGGGATTAGGGAGTAAAATGAGTTCCATTGTGCCGCCTGGCAACCGGTTTTGGCACTGTCCGGATATGCCACAGTACGGTGAGGGACTCAGCCAAAAGGAGCGTATAAAAAAGGCCTATGAGATTCTGCGAAAGGCAGGGTATGCTTGGCAAGTGCCGCCTATTAATGGCGAAGGTAAGGTGGTCAATGGGAAGGGAATCGGGATGCCCAATGGACAGCTTATGAAAAAATTCACTATTCTGACCCCTCCCGCTGACTATGATCCTCTTCGCGCCATGTGTGGAATGATCATTCAGGAATGGCTCAGAATGCTAGGCATTCCAGCATTTGCCAAACCTATGGCATTTGGATCTCTAATCCAACAGGTCAAAGGACGCCATCAATTTGATTCTTTTATCCTTGGGTATGGAGGGTTGGATATTGATCCTGATTGGATGAGGAACTTTTTTCATTCCAGCAATGATAGAGCGAGGGGATGGAATATGAGTGGATACAAGAATCCTGATTTTGATCGTATTGCCGAGGAGTCTGCCAACGCCCTGGATCGAGAGAAACGACAGAAGTTGATCTGGAAGATGCAGAAGATGATTTTGCAGGATGTTCCCTATATCCCCTTGTACAACCCTAAACTGATTGAAGCGGTCCGCACGGATAAATTCAGCGGTTGGGTGGAGACATTGGAAGGAATTGGAAACCCCTGGTCGTTTTGTGAAGTGAGACCTAATTAAAACATGTGTTCATATCAGGGATACATACCGTTTGTGATGGTTTTAACCATGGTGAAAAGGATTTCGATTTTTTTTTCATTCGGCCCAGGGTCATTGAGCAAGCCAGGGGCTGAAAAATTCAAGAAGGTTTAGCGTGACATGGAATTAAGGAGATACATTGGCCGGAGGTTAGTTCAGATCGTTGTCATTTTTTTTGTGATCCTTACGGTCTTGTTCCTGCTTTTCCGCCTGGCACCCGGAGACCCTGTGTCCAGAATGGTGGACCCAAATCTAACGCCAGAGGACGCAGCACTTCTTATAAAAGAGTTTGGTCTTGACCAACCCCTGTGGATGCAATACCTCTATTATCTAAAAAACTTTTTCACAGGGCATTTTGGCTTTTCCTTTCATTACGGGCAGCCGGTGGTTCAGATTATAGGGGACCGACTACCGAATACCATTCTGCTTTTTACCACATCCATTATCCTCTCCGCCCTTGTGGGCATATTCTTGGGAAAAATCGCAGCCTGGCACAAGGGGAAAAAAACAGACACCTGTATGACCTTAGGAGCTTTAGTCACTCATACCATTTTTCTTCCCTGGCTGGCCCTGATCATGATCTGGGTATTTGCCTACAAACTGGGTTGGTTCCCCATCACTGGAATGATTTCGGTAGAAATATGGCTTGACCCGAAGGCCGGCGTGTGGATAAAAGCATTGGATGTCCTGCATCACATGACCCTCCCTCTGGCCACCCTTTTTCTTATACATTTCGGGAGTTACTTGCTGATCATGCGCAGTAGTATGCTGGACACCCTCAAGGAGGATTATATCCTTACAGGAAGAGCCAAAGGCCTTCCTGAAAAAGTGATCAGAGATCATCATGCTGCTCCCAATGCTGCGCTTCCTGTGGTGACGAGTGTTGGTCTGAGTCTGGCCTTTTCCATCAATGGGGGAGCGCTTACAGAAACGGTTTTCACGTGGCCAGGAATCGGAAGGGAGCTTGTATTTGCGGTAAGTCACAATGATTATCCCCTGGCCCAGGCCTCATTCCTGCTCATCGCCATTGTGGTGCTGCTTTCCAACCTGGTAGTGGATATTCTTTACGCGTATCTTGATCCGAGAATCAGATATTGACAGGAGAAATACTCAAGGTGACCGTATTCAATAACGACATAGGGCTTTCAGAGCGATTTCACTGGATCAGCCGTTTATTAGAGGGATGGTCAATCTACAAGAAGAGTTTCCTTGGTAAAATCGGCCTTACCCTGCTGGCCGTATTCGCTTTGATGGCACTTTGCAGTTCTATTCCACCCCTGATAGACCCCATGTACCAACCTATGGCAGGTGTGGATCCGGAAATTTTCAAGGCTACAGGCCCGAGCACACGGCACTGGTTGGGAACGGATTTCATGGGCCGAGATATCTTGAGTCAACTTCTGACAGGTGCAAGAATTGCTTTCATGGTGGGAGTTTCAGCGGCTTTCATGAGTGTCTTCCTTGGCACGGTCATAGGAATGATCGCCGGTTATACAGGGAAATTCATGGATACCTTCCTCATGCGGTTAGCAGACATGATCATGGTAATGCCAGCCCTGCTGGTGTTGCTGATGCTGGCTGCACTTTTTGGCCAGCTCAGTATCTGGTTTATTGTCTTCTTTATCGCGCTATTCCGGTGGCCGGGAGTGTCGAGGGTCATCAGGGCCCAGACCCTCTCTTTGAAGCACAGACCTTTTATCGAGGCAGCCAGGGTAGCTGGGGCCTCAAATCTTAGAATCATTTTCAGGCATATCATGCCCAATGTATTGCCTCTGTCATTTCTTTACATGACCTTTCAAGTAACCTCCGCGATTATTATTGAGGCGGCTCTTGCCTTTTTAGGGTTTGGGGATCCTGGAACGGTCAGTTGGGGTATGATGCTTCAATGGGTATGGAAGACCGGACACATGTTCAAAGCCCCCTACTGGCTCCTTCCCCCGGGTATTTGCATCTCACTGATTACACTTTCCTTTTATATGTTAGGCCGAGCTATGGATGAAGTTCTTGACCCGAGGCTGAGAAAAGAGGGGGAGACTGATTAAAATGGCTCTGTTGGTTGCAGAAAATTTGAGCGTGGGTTATCAGACCCAAAATGGCTATCTCCATGCTGTAGAAGGGGTTTCTTTTTCTTTGGATGCAGGAAAATCCCTCGGGTTTGTGGGAGAGTCAGGCTGTGGAAAGACCACGCTGGGTATGGCCGTGATGAGATTAATGCCCTCCAACGGGTTGATTCGGGAGGGTCGTATTCTCTTTGATGGGGAAGATCTCCTTAAAAAGACTGATGAAGAAATGCGACAGATCAGGTGGCAAGAGATATCTATGATCTTTCAAGCCGCCATGAATGCACTGAATCCAGTCCATCGGGTTATCGACCAAATTACAGAGGCTATCCATACCCACACTCCTTCACATAACAAGGATGAGGCATATGAACAGGTCAGAGTACTTTTTAAATTTGTGGGGCTTCCAGAAGATCGCATGAGAGATTATCCGCACCAGTACAGCGGTGGCATGAAACAGAGGGCCATTATTGCAATGGCGCTGGCCTGTAAGCCTAAACTGATTATTGCCGATGAGCCCACTACTGCTCTGGATGTTATTGTCCAGGATCAAATTCTTGAAGAGACAAAGAGCTTACAAAGGGAATTTGGGGTCAGCATCATCTATATCTCCCACGATATCTCAGTTGTGGCAGACATATGTCATGATATCGGCGTTATGTATGCAGGACAGCTTGTGGAATACGGAGCCAGGGAAGAGGTCTTTGATAATCCGGTGCACCCGTATACAAAGGCTCTCCTTTCATCATACCCCACGCTGACAGGAGAAAAGTCAAAACTGATGCCAATTCCAGGTGAGGCACCCAATCTCATTAATCCTCCCTTCGGATGTCGGTTTTCCGATCGCTGCACTGAAGCGAGGGTGTCATGCAGAAGTAATCCTCCGGTGTGGCTGGAGATAACACCAACGCACAAGGTGCTCTGCCATCAGTACGGAAAGCATTGTGGTGAATAGAAAGCATGGATCATGATGAATCATGGAGAAGAAACCATCCTTGAGCTTGACCGTATCGTTAAAAAATATAGAACCAAGGCCTTCTTGTTCGGGGCACGCGGTCAAGAGGTCATTGCCCTCAACGAGATAAGCATCAAGGTAACGAGGGGGGAGATATTCGGTCTTGTTGGCGAAAGCGGGAGTGGAAAGACCACAGCTGGACGCCTGATTGTCAGACTGGAACAACCTGGTGAGGGAAAAATATATCTGGATGGCCATGATATTACTAGCCTGAAGGGAAAAGCCTCAAAAGCCTATTCGCGCAGAGTCCAGATGATCTTCCAGGACCCTTACCAGTCTCTAAATCCCCAACTCTCAATCTTTGAGACAATCTCAGAACCTCTCATCATCCACAAAATTGGAAATACTAAAGCGAAAGAGGACGTGGTGTGGCAGGCTATGAAATCGGTTGGTCTATCTCCTCCTCATGACTTTGCGCATCGTTATCCACACCAACTGAGCGGAGGGCAGAGACAGAGAGTCGCTATTGCACGGGCCATGGTCCTGAACCCAGAGTTTGTGGTGGCTGACGAGCCCACGTCCATGCTTGACGCATCTATGTCTGCACAGATCTTTAACATCCTCCTTGAAATGCGTAAAAAGCTTAATGTTAGCTTTCTATTTATCACGCACAGTTTGGCGGCTGCACGCTATCTTTGCGACCGCATTGCTGTGATATACAGGGGTAACGTGGTTGAGGTGGGACCAGGAGACGAAATCATCGAAAACCCAAAACACCCCTATACACAGGCCCTCATCGATGCTCTTCCACAATTCGGGCATTCCGGAGACGTAAACCGCTACGAGACCCTTCTCCGGTCGGAGCGTGCACCCTCTGGATACGGGGGGTGCCCTTTTTTCCTGAGGTGCAAGCTTGGCAGCATAGAGAAATGCAGCCGCGAAAAACCCCCTCTAATAAGACTGGGCGACTCCCACTCGGTGGCCTGCTTTTATGCAGAATCAGGAATCAAAACCAGTTCCGGAGACAACGCATGAAATATCCTTTCATCATATCCCTGCCACACTGCTCCAAACGGATTCCAGAAGAAGTGAAATGGACTTTCGCCCTCACTAACGAGGAAATCTGGGAGTCTACCGACAGAGGGGTACTGGAAATTTTTGGATCCCTCCCTGCCAAGAAAATCATTTTTGCCCAGTGGAACAGACTAGTGGTGGATCTGAATAGGAGCCCCAGCCGACGGGATGTTAAGGGCATCGTCCCTCACGTGGATTACCATGGCCGCTTTATCTATCGCTCAGGCTGCATTCCGGATGAAAATGAGAGAAAAAGGCGACTTAAGGAGTATTACTGGCCTTTTCACAAACGCCTGGTTGATTCACTTATAGAAACGGATATTAAGGCGTTATTTGATTGTCATTCTCTCGACGGGACTGGTCCAGAAGAAGCACCCGACCCCGGAAAGAGAAGAAATGATATCATCTTGGGTAATCATGGAGACGATTCTGGAAACATGAATCCAGCCCGCGGTAGCATAACCTGCCCCCCGGAAACCCTGCAGTTGATCAAGAAGGCCTTTGAAAAAGCCGGATTTTCTGTTTCTCTCAATGATCCCTATCCCGGCGGTTTCATTACGGCCTATCACGGTAATAAATTGACAGACATGGGGAAGATTGCTGTCCAGATTGAAATTAATCAGGATCTTTACCTGGAAGGCACCCCTAAGCGGCTATCGCCCATCAGGTTAGAGAAGGTCAAGACCAGGGTTTCGCAATCATTTAAAGATATCGCCAGCAAATTGTAAGTGAGTTGCAATAACTTTTAAGGAAGGTTTTTACCTATGATACGTGCAAGAGGAAAAAGAAATATGAGACGTATGATTACATTTTTAATCGTAGTTGGAAATGCAATCGGGGCCATTTTGACATATCTCTACTTTTCTAAAATTAGTCAAATCCATCAGACCCAACAGAACCTCCCCCCTTATTACGCTGATCTTTTTTTTGGGATCGGTACAGGTGTCCTTATTTTTTCTTTTGTGTGGATTATGAGGCGGTCATTCTTTCCTTTATATCAGATCGCAAATGATGAAGTATCAATTGGCAGCATGGACAGTGCAACTGCCCAAACACTTAAAAGAAAGGCCATTCAACTTCCCTCTATTATAGCGGGAATCTGTTTTCTGGTCTGGATCCTGGCAGGATTTATCTTTAGCTTGCTCCAGCCTGTTATTACCCAAATTCTTTATGGAGTCGACCCTGATCTTATCGAATGCTTAAAACAGTTCTTTGGTACTGCCTGCATCGGAGGATCAATCACTACCCTCTTTATCTATTTTTCTATAGAAAAACATTGGCGAGAGGCCATACCAAAGTTTTTCCCTGAAGGAGATTTGAGCCAAGTGAAAGACGCATTTAAGCTCCGTGTGCATGATCGACTTCTTATAGTGTTTATTGCGATAAGTTTAGTGCCCCTTCCCCTGCTTGGGATTGCAGCCTACACAAAAGCCCAGGCGTTACATAAGGCTGATGCAATAGTGAGAGCCCAACTTCTTTCATCTTTATTTGTGGAAATTATCGTTATCACAGCCATTTGTGTAGCTGCCTCCATTGTTTTATCAACCTTTGTTTCAAAGAGTGTCTCCATCCCTCTGGACAAGCTTGAAAATGCTATGAAAGAGGTCGAAAAAGGGAACCTGGATGTGCGTGTAGAGATTGTATCAAACGATGAAATCGGGTCTGTTACTGAAGGTTTCAATACGATGGTTGCGGGATTGAAAGAGTCTGAATCAATAAAGGATTCCTTCGGGAAATATGTTAGCCAGGAAATACGAGATGAGATTCTAGATGGGAGGGTATCCCTGGATGGGGAGATGAAGAGGGTGACTCTCTTGTTTTCCGACCTTAGAAACTTCACCCCTTTTGTGGAATCTACTCACCCCAAGCAGGTAATCACCATAATGAACCAATATTTTACCCAGATGACAGAAGCCATCAAAGAAAATCGTGGTCTGGTTCTCCAGTATGTTGGTGATGAAATTGAGGCAGTATTTGGAGCCCCTGTAAGCTATGACGATCATACGGATATGGCTGTTGAGGCTGCATTGGGGATGAGAAGCCGACTGATTTTATTAAATCAAAGCCTTGAGAAAAAAGGTTTCAGCCCGTTCCAACACGGGATCGGTATTCACACTGGAGCTGTATTAGCCGGTAATATCGGAAGTAACGATCGAATTTCATATGCCCTCGTAGGCGACACAGTGAATTTAGCCTCAAGAATAGGGGGTCTTACCAAGAAATTTTCCTGTGATATTATCCTAAGCCAAACTACCCATGACCTTCTCGCTGGTACTTTTCTCACCGAGCAGCTATCTTCTGTTACAGTCAAAGGCAAAAAAGAAGGAGTAATGATTCATAAACTTTTAGATCATGCGTGAATAATTTTAGACGTAAAAATGAAGCTACCTGCAGTAAAGTGGAGGGAATGTGTGCGTGCTGATAGCGTCTGCTTTCTCAATAAAATAGGAAACGTATAACCGAAACCCAGTGAAAGCTCTTAATGATGGCGCATCAGAATGATTTATGGATGTTTTTAGCCAATGGTGATTAAGGCACGCAACTTTGTATATTGCACTGATTCACCCAAACCCGACCTTTGAAACTATAAGCCTCCCTACATTTAATACCTTTCAGCTACTATATATTGTGTTGATTTTTATCTTGACATACAACATTTTATATTTCTATACTCTTCTAGCAAAAGAAAATTCCATCTCTCTA
>Ga0307378_10001105_pt1 | contig 44545 bp, 30 predicted proteins | sample UN1MG_FD_202238 | JGI IMG/M metagenome (GOLD analysis project Ga0307378, IMG submission 202238) | Soil microbial communities from Risofladan, Vaasa, Finland - UN-1 | ecosystem: Environmental > Terrestrial > Soil > Coastal area > Acid sulfate soil | place: Finland: Risofladan, Vaasa | collected... | reverse complement strand
CCTCTCTTGCGGGAGTTCGAGCGGGGATTTCCCCACGGGCACGGACCCGCGGAGGTAGGTTTTGACGAATGATGCTTCAGAGTTCACCATGCGTCTCACCGTTTGCGACTTAGCCAAAACACACCTGTGACTCACACCACACGCCGTGTGCCGTAACCGGCGGACGGCACACGCCGTGAGCCTGCGACGCGAGAGGGCCGACCGTCAGGTCTCCGGCTCGCTGCGACGACGGGAGACTTTCAGTCGGCCGGTGTGCGGGGCTATTGAGCCTTGCACAGCCCATGAACGGAGGGGTCCCACCGGAAGCCCGGGACCCAAGGGCCCGGTCCACCTCCGGGGATCATTGCCCACGCAGACATCAACAGAACAGCAAGAGGCCGCCACCAGACCCGTTGCGTCGAGGGGGAATTGTGATGCGAACGATCGTGCTGTTGGCCGGTTGCGTGGCTCTCGTTGTCGTGTCGACTGCGGTGCCGGGCGAGCCCGAGCGCCCGAGAAAAATCAGCGAGATTCCTTCGGAGGCGGAGGTCCGCGACGTCGACTTGCTGGCCGGTCTGAACCCCGAGTACGCGCCCGTCGAGCAGATGGTCCGGCTCTATCGGGCGGGGAAGATCGATCGGGCCCGCAGCGCCCTGTGCGACTACTTCCGCCGTCGCCGGGTGGGCTGGCCGTACTTCTCGCGGGACGACGTGAAGCACTTTCCGCGTCACGCCTATTTCCCGGGCAACGTGTATCCCGGAGGGCCCACGCTCCTGGAGCGGGCCACCGCCATGCTCGACAACCGCCTGCACGACAACTGGAACGCCGGGACGTTCGCCGACCTCGGGCCCGATTTCGACTGGCAGGCCGCCTGGGATCAGGAGCGGCACAAGACCAGCCTGTTGCGGAATTTCTTCGTGCACAATCTGGCCATCGCCTACGGTATGACGGGCGACGAGCGTTACGCCGCCAAGCTCCGTGAGGCGCTTATTGAGTGGTTTCGCACCTATCCGATGACGCCCGAATGGTTCAAGCTGCACGACGGCTATATGAACACGGGCAACCGGCTGTTCCACTGGATCGAGGCGATGAACGCCGGCTTCCTCCAGTCGGAGCACTGCGACGATGAATTCCTGATGCGATGGCTGAAGGCCGTCTGGTACCAGGGGGGGCAGTACCAGCGGATCGCCGGCGGCCAACGGCACGGCAACCATCATCAGTGGGAGTGCGGCGCGGTGCCCGTCTTCCTGGCGTGCTACTTCCCGGAGTTTGCGGAGTTCGGCGTGCTGTTCGACCGCGGCCGCGAGGCGCTCGCCTTCCATCTGGACGAGTGCATGTTCGCCGACGGCGGTTACGAAGAGCACAGCGTGATGTACACCGCGGCCTGCTTGAGGCAGCTCTACGAGCCGTTCTGGGCGGCGAAGTGCACGGGCCGCGAGCTGTTCGACGAGCGACGCAGCGAGCGGCTCCACGGGCTGGTGCGGCTCCTGACCGACGCCACCACGCCCGACGGCGAAGTGGCCGAGATCGGCGATCATTACAGCAACGGAGCCTCGAAGTGGCTCGTGGACGGGATCCTCTACTTCCGCGACCCGGAGCTGAAGACGGCCTTGTCGGCCATGGGCATCCCCACGCCGCCGATGTCGAACACGTTTCGCAAGATCTGGGACGCCCTGCCCGATCGGCACCCCAAGCACACGACGGCCTTCTATCCCGAGGGCGGCTACGTCTTCTTCCGCGACCGCTGGTCCCCGGACGGGCTGTTCCTGGGCGTCTCCTGCGATCCCAAGGAGTTCTGGTACCACGATCAGAACGACCCGCTCAGCTTCGTCGTCAACGTCGGCCGCCGAAAGCTGCTGGCCGACCCGGCCACGGAGCTCTACCACGCCCGCGAGCATCCGAGCTACGCCTACGAGCGGGTCTTCTCGGCCCACAACGTCGTGCTCCTCGACGGCCAGGAGTCGAGCGGCAACCAGGTCGAGCACGAAGCCTGGCAGTCGGACGAGCATTTCGACTTCTTCCGCGGCTGCTTTCGCGGCTACCCGTTCGAGCCCACCCCGGGCGGGCGGCCGTCGAAGGCCGGTCTGGCCCAGGGCAAGACGATCCCCCCGTGGCGCCGCGACCTGCTCTTCGTGCGCGGCCGCTACTGGATCGTGGTCGACCGCTACGACGAGATCCCCGATGGGGAGTCGCACGGCTTCCACCAACTCTTCCACGTTGCCTACGACGTGGACGTCCGCCACTCGGGACGCCGCTTCTGGACGACCACCGACGAGGGCAACGTGCTGGTGGCGCCGCTTGCCGGCGATCCGGAGCTGCGCGTCGAGCGCGACGGGCGCCTGTTCAGCAAGATGGCCATCCTCGAGCGGACCAGCCCGTGGCTCGCGACGCTGCTGTACCGCGGCAGGGGAACCGTGCTCATGCCGTTTCTGATCTATCCCTACTTCGGCGGGCGCCCGGCGGAGGTGAAGATCGACCCGGTGGAGGTGACCTCGGCCGGGCGCCGGTTGGACGCCGCCGAGGCGGTGGCCGTGCGAATCTCCGGCCGGGAGTGGTCCGACCTGTTCGTACACAGCCGGGTCCGCCCATTCACGGTCGAGGGCAACGAGTACGACACGACCACGCTCTTGATCTCGTCGCGCGGCGGCACGCCGGGGCCGACGTTCGCGGAAAAACCGTGACGCCTCGCGGGTCGGCCTCTTGCCACGCAATCGCCGGCGTTTGGCCGGTGTTGAGCCGCGTGGCCCGGTGCAGTATGTTGGGAGGGGGCGCCGTCTCCCAATCAGCGTCTGGGTCTGCTCCGAAACCGACGGCAGCAAGGTCGCCGAGTACCCGCTCCCCTCGCCGGTGGTCCGGGACGGCATGGCCGCGGCCGGCGGGAAGCTGTTCCTGTCGACGTGCGATGGATCGGTCCAGTGTTTTGCCGGGGCGCGGTGAGTGGCTGCCCGAAGCAGAGCTTGGGACCGAGGAGAGAGTAGCAGGCACACGCCGTGTGCCGTCAGCGGATGTGATGTTCAGGTCAGCCCAACGACCCGACCAAGCGACTCTGCGGCGTACTGGTCGGCGCGCAGACGGCACACGGCGTGTGCCTGCTACTGCCGGCCGTGAACGCCTACGCGATGGAAAGGATGGAGATGGCCGTGAGCGGGTTTGCTGAGATCGAGTTCGTGTCGTATCGCGAGTCGGTTCCCAAGGTGCTCGATGCGATCGGTGCCCGGGACGTGCTCGAAGAGCAGACGGCCGTCTTGATCAAGCCGAACCTGATCAATGCGTCGCCGTTTCCGATCACCACGGCGCCGGAGTGCGTCGAGGCGGTGATCGAGTACGTGCGGTCCTGCTCGGAGGCGGAGATCGTCATCGGCGAAGGCTGCGGCGACCCGGGGCTGGAAACCGACGAGGTGTTCGAGCGGCTGGGCTACCGCGAGCTGGGCCGGCGTCACGCGGTGGAGCTGGTCGACCTGAATCACGCGCCGCTTACGAGGCTGGAAAACAGGGACTGCGAGGTGTTCCAGGAGATGCATCTGCCCGAAATCGCGATGTCGCACTACCTGATCTCCGTCCCCGTGCTCAAGGCCCATTCGTTCTCGGAGATCACGGGAACCTTGAAGAACATGATCGGGCTGGCCCCGCCCAAGCACTACTCGGGGCGGTTCGGCACGTGGAAGAAGGCCGTTTTCCACCGCCGGATGCACCAGTCCATCGGCGACCTGAACCGGTATCGCACGCCGGACCTGTCGCTCGTGGACGCCACGGTCGGCATGCCCGACTATCACCTGGGGGGAGCGCATTGCGACCCGCCGGTGGGTAAACTGATCGCAGGGTTCGACCCGCTACAGGTCGACCGCCGAAGCGCCGAATTGCTGGGGTTGCGGTGGCAGAAGATCGCGCATCTGAAGGGCTGACGGCGCTCAGCCTCGGCTCAAGAATAACTTCGGCATTGCGGAGTAGCAGGCACACGCCGTGTGCCGTAGCCAGCGGACGGCACACGGCGTGTGCCTGCTACGGAAATCGGAAAGTCGTCTTTCGGCGGATCCGCGGCGTCGGCCCTCGATGACAGAACAACTCGGCAAGGCAGGAGAGATGCGATGCGTAGACTGTTGTCGCTTTGTCTACTCTCGGGCCTCGCGGCGACCGGTCTGGCCCGGGACGGCCTCGTCACCGTCATCCCCCGGCCCGTCCGAATGCAGGTCGGCGGGGGCACGTTTCGGCTCACGCCCGAGACCACGATCCTGGTCGAACCGGGCTCCGGCGAGGTCCTAAGCGTCGGTCGCCAACTGGCCGAGAAGCTCTCGGGCGCGACCGGGCGCGCGGTCGCCGTGGAAGAATCTCCAACCGGGAAGTCCTCCCGCAATACGATTCTTCTCACGACCGCCGAAGGCACGGAGGGCCTGGGCGCCGAGGGCTACGAGCTGAAGGTTACACCCGACTCCGTCGTGATCCGCGCGGCGAAGCCTGTCGGGGTGTTCTACGGCGTCCAGACCCTCCGCCAGCTCCTTCCGCCCGAGCTCGAAGCCGGCGAGCCGTCCCCTGCCGTTTCATGGACCATCCCGTGCGTGCAGATCGAAGACCGGCCGCGCTTCGCCTGGCGGGGGATGCACCTCGACGTGGCCCGGCACTTCTTCGACAAGGAGTTCGTCAAGCGATACATCGACTTGCTGGCCTCGTACAAGATCAACGTGTTCCATCTCTACCTGACCGACGACCAGGGCTGGCGGATCGAGATCAAGCGATATCCCAAGCTGACCGAGATCGGGGCGTGGCGCGAGGGGACCGTGATGCACCGCCGGGGCGAGCAGCCCGACAATCGCCGATACGGCGGCTACTTCACCCAGGACGAGATCCGGGAGATCGTCGAGTACGCCCGCCAGCGGTTCATCACGGTGGTCCCTGGGATCAGCATGCCCGGGCACAGCCAAGCGGCCTTGGCGGCTTATCCCGAGCTATCGAGCACGGGCGGCCCGTTCCAGGTATGGACCCAGTGGGGGATCACCAAGGAGGTCATGGACCCCGGGAAGGAGGAGGCCTTCGACTTTGTGGAAGGGGTGCTCACCGAGGTGATCGAGCTGTTCCCCAGCCCGTGCATCCATACCGGCGGCGACGAGGTCCCTCGCGATCGATGGAAGGCAAGCCCCCACGCCCAGGCCCGCATCAAGCGGGAAGGGCTGGCCGGCGAGGACGAGCTACAGAGCTACTTCACGAAGCGGGTGGAGCGATTCCTCAACTCGAAGGGGCGGCAGTTGATCGGCTGGGACGAGATTCTCCAGGGCGGCCTGGCCCCCAACGCCGTGGTGATGTCGTGGCGGGGGACGGCCGGCGGGATCGCGGCCGCCCGGAGCGGGCACGACGTGGTCATGACCCCCAATCGCCAGACGTATTTCAACTACGCCCAGGACTCCTCGCGCGAAGGGCCGGGGCACACGGGCGGGCTGTTGACGCTCATGACCGTCTACCATTTCGACCCCACCGAGGGGCTGACGCCCGACGAGGCGAAGCACGTCCTCGGCGGGCAGGCCTGCCTGTGGACCGAATACGTCCCCACGCCCACCGACGTCGAATACCTCCTCTTCCCCCGGCTGTTTGCCATGGCCGAGGTGCTCTGGTCGCCGAAGGACCGCCGCGACGACGAAGACTTCCTGAAACGCGTCCCCGCCGGCCTCGAGCGGCTCGATCAGGCGGGCGTGAACCACTATCGGGGCGGAGACTACCAGTCCGACAATGCACCTTGAGTCATAGCGAGCGCATGATGACGCACCGAGGCACGATTTTGTCCATTCTCTTCGTGATGCCCGCTCTCGCCAACGGCGCCCTGGCAGAATCGCCGAGTGCTCCGCACGATTGGCGCACGAAGCTCGTCGATCCGGGCACCGAGTTCGCCCAGATGCCGTTCTGGTTCTGGAACGACGAGCTGGACGACGCGGAAATCCGCCGGCAGATGGCCGAGTTCCGCGAGCATGGCGTCTACGGCTTCGTGATCCACGCCCGAATGGGCCTCAGCGAGAAGATCCCCTACATGGGCCAACGGTGGCTGGGGCACGTGAGGGCCTGCGTCGAGGAAGCCGCCCGAACGGGGATGCACGTCTGCCTCTACGACGAGGGGATGTACCCTTCCGGCTCAGCGCACGGGGCGGTGGTCCGCTCGAACCGGGCGTTTGCGGCGCAGGGCATTGTGGTCGAATCTCGGGACGTGACCGGCCCGATCGAGATCGTCGCGCCCCCGCCGAGCGAAGGGAGCCACGTGGCCGCCGTCGTCGCGCGGTCGGTCGACGGAAAGGACGGGAAGAAGCGACTCGATTTGGCTGGCGCCCGATTGCTGGGCGAGCCGGACGCGAAGGCGTCGGTTCCCGAGGGCGCGTGGCGGGTGATGACGTTTTGCCGAGTTCCGTCGGGCGGGCACATGCGCGGCGTGCATTGGGACGAAGAAGACGGCCGACCCAACGCCCCGTCCGCCGCCGACCTGCTCAGCTTCGAGGCGATGCGGGCGTTCCTCCGCTTCGCCTACGGCCCCTACTACGAAACGCTTCGGGAACACTTTGGCAAGACGGTGTTCGCCATGTTCACCGACGAGCCGAGCATGCTGGGCCGGGGGGCGCGGCGGGGGCTCCAGCCTTGGACGGAGGGGCTCGACGCGTATTTCGAGAGCCGGCGCGGCTACCCGCTCCTGCCCGTGCTGCCCGCCTTGTTCTACGACGTGGGCGAAAACACCGGCAAGGTCCGCGCCGATTTCGAGCTCACGCTCGCCGAGCGGCTCGAAGAGACGTACTACCGGCCCCTCGCCGAGTGGTGCGTCGACCGGGGCATCGCCCTGACCGGCCACCCCTCGGGGAGCGACGAAATCCGCCCCCTGCGGTGGTTCGGCCTCCCGGGCCAGGACATGGTGTGGCGGTGGGTCGTGCCCGATCACCCCTCGGCGCTCGAAGGGGCGAACAGCACCGTGGCGAAGTGCTCGTCGAGCGTCGCCCGGCACGACGATCGGCGCCGCAACTCGAACGAGCTTTATGGGGCGTACGGCTGGGACGTGACCATGGACGAGATGAAGTGGCTCGCCGACTGGATGATCGTCCGCGGCGTGAACCTGCTCTATCCGCACGCCTTCTACTACTCGGTTCGCGAGCGCCGGGCGTACGAGCGGCCGCCCGACTTGGGGATGCACAACGCCTGGTGGCCCCACTACCGCGTGTTCGCCGACTACACGCGCCGGCTCTCGGGCCTGATGGCCGACGGCCGCCACGTGTGCGACGTGGCCGTGCTCAGCACCGACAACCGTCTCCCCTGGCGCGCGGCCAAGTGGCTCCTTCAGAACCAGGTCGATTTCAACTACCTCGAAGATTGGCGGCTCGAAGAGCAGGCGGAAATCCGCGGGGGACGCGTCCACGTCGGCCCCGTGAGCTACCGGCTGCTCGTCGTCGACCAGGACGGCCCGCTTCCCGAGGCGGCCGCGCGGCGGATCGCCGAGCTGGAAGCGGCGGGCGGGCTCGTGCGGCGGTGCCCGGCCGAGCCCTCGGCCGAATTGGTGGCCGGCCTGGCACGCGACGTGACGCTCGATCCGCCCTCCCAGGACGTCCGCTATGCCCACGTCGCGAAGGACGGGATCGACTTCTATCTGCTGGTCAACGAGGGGGAAGCGGCGGTCGACACGGTGTTGACCTGCCGGTGCGTGGGCAAGGCGGAATGGTTCGACGCCCTCTCCGGCACGTTCCGCCCGGCCACCGTGCTTTCCCACGGCGAGACCACGTCGCTGCCGCTCCGTTTGCGGCGACGCGATTCGATCGTGCTGTGCATCGACACGGGCCAGACGCCGCAGACGCCGCGGCCGCCGCAAGTCACGGCGACCGCAGAGAAGCCGGCTTCCGTCGTGCCGATCGCCGGGCCGTGGAAGATCGTCGACGCCGACGGCCGGAAGCTCGGCGACCAACTGGTCGATTGGGAGAAGCTGCCGGGCCTGGAGAAATTCGCCGGCACGCTGCGGTACGAGACGACCTTCGACCTCCAGAAAGGCGGCGATCGTGCCTACGAGCTCGACCTGGGCGGCGTGGGCGATTGGGCCGTGGTCCACCTGAACGGCAAGGAGCTGGGCCCTCGGTTCTGGGCGCCCTACCGCTGGGACGTCACCGGCCCGATCGTCGACGGCCGGAACCGGCTCGTCGTCGAGGTGACCAACTCCTGGGCCAACCGCTACGTGCCCGACAAACGCCGCCCCGCCGGACTGTTCGGCCCGGTTCAACTGTCGGTTCGCGCCAACAGTGATTGATGATTTCATGCGCGGCGTGTAGGGTGGGTCGAGACGTGTAGGGTGGGTCGAGACGTGTAGGGTGGGTCGAGGCACGAGACCCACGCGCCTGCCTTTTATACCACTGGAGAAACACGATGACCACGAAGCAATCCGTCGCGTGGGTCACCGCCCTGTTGCTCGCGTGCGGCCTCGCCCCGGCCATCGCCCAGGATCTCGGCGGCGGGATGGTCGATCCCCGCATCGACGTGCCCGGCGAGCCGTTCTCGTACTTCGCCAACCCCACCGACGTGATCGGGGCGCTCTACGCTCCCGTGGCCGGCGAGGTGACGCCGGAAGGGTACGTGTACACGGGCTTCGGCGAGCTGGTGTTTTTCGTGGGCAATCCGCCGGAGCCGGTCGACGTGCGGATCAAGACGCTCCACCAAGGCTATTTGCCGATCGTCGAGTACGAGCTCGTGCGACACGGGGTTCGCTTCCGCTTCCGCACGTTCGCGGCCGACCTGGGCGGACCGCTGGCCGGGCTGCCCGTGAACTTCGTGAAGGTCGAGTTGGCCAACGAAGCTGCCGACCAGCGCACGGCGTTCTTCAGCTCGGCGTATCGGTTCGCCCCACCCCGCACCACGCTCTATACGCGGGGCGATTACCGGTTCGGCCAGCGCATGGACCTGATCCCCAAGCAGCTCGTGGCCGGCCAGACGAGCCACAACCCGGCATGGGTCTATTCGTTCACCAAGAGCGCCGTCATGCGCGACGGCCGCCTGCTCTACGTCTTCCCCACCGAGCCGCGGCCGCACCTGGCCGCGCTCTCCCAATCGGACTACGGGCTGCGCACGCTGCGTTACCTTTCGGGCGAGGTCCAGGAGCGATCGACTCGCCAGCATCACACGCCGCAAACGCCTATGGGGCTGGTGATGTACCGCGTTCCCCTCAAGCCGGGCGAGACGCGCGAGCTCGTCTTCAAGATGCCGGTCGCTCCGCTGGTCGCCGATTCGGAGGAGGCGCGCCTGGTCGAAGCGGCCGACTGCGACGAGCACTTCCGCAAGACCGTCTCCACGTGGGAGGAGCTCGTCGGCAAGGCGGCCACGCTGCACTTCCCCGAGGCCAAGGCGCAAGAGTACCTGCTGGCCAACACGGTCTTCGATCTGTTGGCGATCGACCAGCTCGGCGACGACTATGCGATCAACGTGAACAAGTTTCAGTACCACCGCTTCTACCCGGGCAACGGGGCCGACATGATCGTCGCCCTCGACTACATGGGCCTTACCGACGTCGCCCGAAAGTGCCTGCTCTACGCCCGGAACGCCCAGCAGCCCGACGGACGCATGGAGAACCCCCACGCGCCGCAGTCATTCCGATGGGAAGTCAACGGCTACGTGCTCTGGGCGTGGGGGCGACACTACCAATTGACGCGCGACCGGGAGTTCCTCGCCCAGGTGTATCCGCACGTGGCCCCCTGCGTGGCATGGGTCGGCACGAAAGGGGGCGACGACCCGATGGGCCTGCTCCCCCCGGTGGCCCTGGCCGACGACGCGATGCTGGCCGGCGTGCGCCAGACGGGCCAGCACATGTGGATCCTGATCGGGCTGTTGAACGCGATCCGCATGGCCGAGGCGATGGAGAAGCCGGACGACGTGGCCGCGTTCCGCGCCGAGTACCAGCGCTTCCGAAATGCGTTCGAGAAGGCACTCGCCGCCCAGCTCCCCAAGACCGGGGGCGTGATTACCCCGGCGCTGGAAGGCACCGCGGCCGGCAACCATTGGGACAACCTCCTGCTGCTCTATCCCGAGCCGCTCTTCGAGCCGTTCGATCCGCGCGTGACGGCGACGATCCGGGCGTCGCGGGCGACCTACGCCGAAGGGATCCTGTCGTTCATCCTGCCGCATGCCACGGCCGAGCTCGGCGCCGCCGATTGGCCCGACACGGGCCGCACGGGCATGGCCGGCACGGAAGACGCCGGCTACGTGTTCGAGGCCACGCCCTCGCTCCACTACTGGCAGACGCCGAACAACGCCCAGAACGCGTTGGTCCGCGGCACGCCGGAAGACCAGCAGGCGGCCGTCGAAGACCTGTACGCGCTATTGCTCCACACCACGTCGACGCACGCGCCGCAGGAGTTCGGCACCGTGCCGTGGGGCACGCGCGACTGCGGATACCACCGGCTGAACATCCTGCCCGACGGGGCCGCCTCGGGCAAAACGATTGAGCTTTTGCGCAACATGATCCTTCGCGAGCAGGGGGAGGACCTGGTGCTCTTCTCGGCCCTGTCGCCCGAGTGGATGCGAGCGGGCCGCACGATCGAGACGACCCAAGCCCCCACCGACTTCGGGCCGGTCAGCCTGCGACTCGACCGCCGGGCCGACGGCTTCGACGTGCGAATCACCAGCCGGTTCCGCAATCCGCCGAAGCGACTGCTGGTGCGCATCCCGTGGTTCTTCGCGGTGGACGGCGCCGAGGCCGACGGCCGGGCCGTCACCCCGACCGACGGTCAACTGACCCTCCCGCCCGGCACGCAGGAAGTGAAGGTCCGCGGCAAGATCAAGCCCGACACACCGCCGATGAGCTTCGACGCGGCGGTCGAGCGTTACAAGCAAGAGTACCGTCGCCGCTACGACGAGTTCCTTCGCACGGGCGTGCGCCCGTCGTGACGTGTGAATAGGGGTGACCGAAAAATGAGTTCCCCGTTTCGTGACTACGGAGAGTCCTCCCTCGTCGGTGCCCTCGTGCGAGCTGTGGGCCGTGCCTGTGGCTCTTACTCGCAACGGGCCTTCCAGGCTACCAAGAAGCCTGGAGTGGATGCCGAAACCAGTCGGCTTGAGCCGACCGGGGGTCTGCCACCAGCTTTAGCTGGTGGGACGGGAGACAATCCCCACCAAAACAAGCCGGCTTCAGCCGGGCTTCTCGACAAAGGGAGTTTCAACCAGCTCCCCATGTCGGAAGAGCGGCCGCGACGCCCGGCTCACCCCGGCTCGAGTCGGCGCGTGGGACCCCCTTTCCACCAGCTAAAGCTGGTGGCAGAGGGACAGTCGGCTGAAGCCGACTTGCGCGCCCGGTTACGCCGCCCCTTTCGCCTCCTCGATACTCGTATGGACGGGGAACGGGGGCTTTGTATCCACTGCCCTCGAAAACTTGGCTCATTTACCACAACGTTCCCAAGACAAGTATCCTAGAACGGAGCCGTAACGTCCCATGGTTAACGATCCGAGTCGCGAATACCGTTTGGTGCTAGTCGCTCAAGCGGCGTTGTCGTTGTTCCTATCCTACACGGCCCACGCCGAGTCGCTGCTGAAAAACGGAAGCTTCGAGGCCGTCCGAACGGTCACCGGGGCACCCAGCTCCGATGCCGGCTTTGGCCTGTGGACGTTGGGCCCCGACCGCACGGCCCCCACCGACTGGGTCCTCAACTCGGCGTACCCGGGAGAGCTCCGGGTGGTCTCCGACGGGGCGCCCTCGGGCGAGAAGCTCGTCCGCATCCGGGCAACCGGAGCGCGCCGCTCGGCGCACGTCTTCCAGCCCTGCCCGGGGCTTCAGCCGGGCCGATGGTATCGGGTCACGGCCCGGGTCCGTGGCGGGGCGCTGCGTCTGCACTTCTACGAGTACTTCCGGGAAGGCCCGATGGCCGTTCAGGGGATTCTGAGCACAACGCCCGGGCCGGACGCGTGGCGGGAAGTCCGGGCGTACTACACGCCGAGCAAGCCGGACCTGTTCGGCAGCGGCTCGTTGGCCGTCGAGGTCCCCGTGGGAGAGACTGCGGACGTGGACGACGTCCGGGTAGAAGAAGTGCAGCCGGCCGACGGCACGGCGGCGCTGGAGCCGATCGTGCTGGAGAACGACCTCGTCCGGATGACGCTCTCGCCCCAAGCAAGGGTCGACGAGCTCGTCTGCAAGAAGACCGGCGTGAACCACGCGGCGCCGGGGTCTTCGTCGCCCATGTTCACGCTGTCGCGGGCGGGCGCGACGATCCCGGCCGGCTACCTTCGGCGAAGGGGAGACGCGATCGACGTGCACTTCCTGGACGGCGCGACGAAAGCGACGCTGAAGCTGGAAACCAGGCCGCACTATTTCACCCTGGCCGTCGAGGACGTCTCCGGCCCGGACGCCGAGTGGCTCCAGCTCTGCGACCTGCGCCTTCCGATCACCGAAAACGTGGGGACGTTGATCAACGCCGCCTGGAACGACCGGTTCGGCGCCTGCGTGTTGGCCTGCAACGATCGAACCCACTCCTACGGGGCCAGCGGCGCCAGCGCGGTCCTCTGTGCCAAGTGCTACGGGCAGTTCGGCATCCAGGGGGCGAAGATCGCGATCTGCGGCGTTCCCACGGACGGGCCCGATCCGGCCTCGAAGCTCCTCGACGTCATCGAGGAAGTGGAGCTCGACCAGGGCCTGCCGCATCCGGAGATCAACGGCGTCTGGATCAAACGGGCCCCGGAGCGGTTCAGCTCCTATCTGATGTCGCACGGCGTGGGCGAGAAGAACGTCGACCGGGTGATCGAGCTGGCCAAGGGAGGGTTCGGCTGCGTCGAGATCTATCCGTGGCACAGCATGCCGACGTACGGGGTCAATCCCGGGTTGTTTCCGAACGGTCTGGCCGGGCTGAAGCAGTGCGCCGACAAGATCCACGCGGCCGGCCTCCAATTGGGGCTGCACGCGATGCAGGGCATGGTCGGCTGGGGAGGGATGCACGATCCCTACGTACGCCCCAAGGCCGACCCCCGGCTGCTGCAGGACCGGCACGCCACGCTCTCCGCCGCGATCGACGCCGAGGCGACGGAGCTGGCCGTGAAAGAGGACTTGGCCGATTGGCCCGAGTCGGGGGACCTCTACGTCGACGGCGAGATCGTCCGCTACGCCCGCCGCACCGAAAACGGCTTCGCCGAGTGCCGCCGCGGGCTGCACGGCACGGAGGTCGCGGCCCATGCGGAGGGCACGCGCGTCGGGCACCTGGTCAACTGCTTCAAGATGTGGGGCCATTGCATCTATGCCCCCGACGTGAGCTCGACGATGATCGACGAGGTCTGCGACAACATGGCCCACGTGTTCAACGAGACGGGCGCCGACATGGCCTACTTCGACGGCGGCGAGGAGGTGGCCGTGCAGCCCCCGCATTGGCACAATCAAGGGAAGATCGCCCTGGGCGTGATGCGGCGGTTGAACAAGCCCGTGGTCCTCGAAGGCAACGCCCTCTACACCCATCTCTCCTGGCACGTGATCACGCGGGGCAGTCCGAGCTTCGATCCCATCTACTGGGGGCGCCGGGAGTACACGCTTCGGTCGAAGGGGCAGAACCCCGCCAAGTGGGCCAAGAACCTGCTCACCGGCGACGTGGGCTGGTTCGCGCCCCACGTCCATTCGCTCTCCACCGACGCCGTCACGCCCGACGAGGTCATGCTCCTCTGCTTGAAGGCGGTCGGCGGCAAGGCCCCCATCTCGTTTCACCTCGACGCGAACCATCCCGACGCCAACAAGCGGATGCCCGAAATGCTCCAGATCATCCGCACCTGCGACGAGCTGAAGCGGCGGGAGTATTTCTCCGAGGAGGTGTGCGCCGAGCTGACCCGGCCGATGGCCGAGCACGTGCTCGAGCCGGCGTCGGGCGGCGAGTGGGTCGTGCGTCCGCTGCGGTTCGGGCCGCCCCGCACGCTCAACGCCGAGCGGCCCGGCGGGAGCGAGTGGAGCCAGACGAATCCGTTCGCCGCCCAGGTCCCGTGGCTGCGGCTTCGCGCCCAAGCCCAGTTGGCCTCCTATGGCGAGGAGGACAACCTCGTCCTGGCCGACTTCGAGGGAGACGTCCCGTTCAAGCTGGATGGATCGGCGTCTCCGACCCTGGTCCAACACGTGGAACGCTCCTCGGAGAAGACTCCCGACGGCTCCGCGACGTTCTGCTACCGCGCCGCCAACCAGGGCGACTCGCCATCCGGCTGGGGCAAGATCTCGCTCCCGTTCGACCCGCCGCTCGATCTCTCCAAGCATCGTCGCATGGGGATTTGGGTCCACGCCGACGGCCAGGGCGGCATCCTCAACGTCCAACTGGCCAACACGTACGGATACCGCGACCATTACATCCCCCTCGACTTCAAGGGATGGTCGTACCGCGAGCTGGACCCGCCGGAAGACACCCGGTTCTACGACTACGGCTGGCCCTACAGCTTCGTCGACCTGATGTACTGGCGATTCCGCTACCACGAGGTGACGGGGCTCAACTTGTACTACAACGCCCTGCCGGCGGGTGCGGAAGCGTCCTGCTTGATCGGCCGCATCGAGGCGCTTCGCGAGTACCCGCGGCCCCTGAAAGCGCCCGCGCTGGAAATCGCCGGGAAGCGGGCCGTGTTCCCCGTTTCGCTCGCGCCGGACGAGTACGTGGAGCTCGATGGGACGGGCCGGTGCCGGCACTTCGAGCCCAATGGCGGCGTGATCGGCGAGGTGCAGCCCGACGGGGAGATCCGGCTCGCGCCCGGCGACAACACCGTGCGATTCACTTGCGAGCGGAGCGACGCGACCACGTCCCGGGCGGAGGTGATCCTGTCGGTCAAGGGGGAGCCGTTGGAGAACCGACGGCCCCCCTCCGGCAAGCCCGGGCCCTGAGGCGATCAGCGCGTCCGCGCCGCGGCTTACGGATCGGTCGAAAGACAACTTCCGCTTCGTGCCTGCCGGCCCCATGCCGGCGGGGGAGAGACCACGGATCGAGAAACGCTGAAGTCGTTCCTCGTCCGCTCCTCAACTGGATTCTTGCATACCGTGGAGGTGAAACCATGCAGTCGATCACAAGGCGTTCGCTCATCAAGCGCGTGGCGGCAGCCCCGGCGGGAGCCGCTCTGTTTCGTGCCTCCCAAGCGAAGGCCGGGGCGGACGCGTCGAAGCGTCGCAAGTTCTCCGAGGTGGGTTGGTGCTGGGACGGGCAAGGCTTCAACGGGGGCGTCAATCCGTCGATCTTCGGCGCGGGCGAGGGGACGCGATGGTTCGGGCTCAGGCGGACGGCGTTCATGTTCCACCCGAACACGGAGTTGGCGCTGGAGAAGCTCCGCGATTTCGACGAGGTGATCTGCGAGATCTCCAAGTGGAAGGTGCGACGGTGTGAGAACGGCGTCGCCCACTACCTCGATGGGTCGATCGACACGAAGCGCGAGGAGGCGGCCACGGTCAGCCGGCTCTCGCGATCTTTCCCCAACGTGACCGGCGCGATCGACGACGACCTGCTGGGCATCATCCGGCGCGAGAAGATCGAGCCCGACCAGTACCGGCTGGTCTACGAGGCGCTCAAGCGGGAGAATCCCGACCTGAGCCTGTGGGTGGTCGTCTACGACACCGAGCTCGAGAAGGAGAACTGGGCCGGCTTCGAACCGTTTGCCGACGTGGTGAACCTGTGCGTGGGTCACGAAACGGAAGACTTCCCCCGGCTGGGCGGCTTTCTGGACCAATGCGAGGAGATCTTCCCGGGCAAGCCGGTGAATCTGATCTACCGGCTGCGGGATTTCCGGCAGCGACCCGTCGGGCCGGTGCGCATGGATCTCCTGGCGGAGCATTGGAGGGACATTCGCAAGTACGTCGACCAGGGGCGGCTGTCGGGCTATTCCATTCTCGGAGGGTTCCTGATCGACATGCACCCGGAGCAAGCCCGATGGGTCCGCGATTTCATTGCGGCGGAGGGGACGGCGACCTAGCTCAAGCGGCGGAAGCGGTGTCCGAAAGGTCGGTCGCGCCTCCTACTCGGGCAGTCCCGCCAGGAGCTCCTCCGAAGAGAGGGAGTACTTGCGGGTCATCTCCAGCATGAGGATCGCGCCTCGGGTCTGCCATAGACCCGCTTGCGTCTCGAACGACTCCATGCCGGTGGTGCAGTCCCGCACGAGGATGATCTCATAGCCGCGTTTGTGCATTTCCACGCTTCCGTAGTCCCGCGCGAGGATGCACATGTTCGTGTTGAAGCCGAGGTAGAAGAGGAACAGAATCCCGCGCTCACGGCAGAACTGGTGCAGCTCCTCGCCCGTGGCGACCACCACGTCGGGCCCTTCGGGTTGCACGTCGGGGTGGATTGATATCCCTTTGAGGATTCTCGCCCGGTCGGCGGCCATGGGCTCCTGGGGCCGGGCGTACTTGAGGTATGGGCCGGTCTTGCGGCGGAACTCGAGGGGCGGCCAGGGCTTGGCGGCCGCGGCGCCCGCTTCGGCGGCCGGGGGAGCGGTCGGGGGCTTCGGTTCCTTTTCCCGACCCACCCAGGCGGCACTCTGCTTCGCGTGGGGAGGAGACGGGGCGTGGATGATTTGCAGGCCCGCCTTGCGACACGCCGCCACCAGCGGCCGGATCCGCTCCTGAATGATGCGTTCCGCCCGCTCTTCGGGCTCCTTCAAATAGTGCCGGTCCCAGACGTCCACCAGCACCAACGCGGCCTGAGCGATGGGGATCTCCCAGTCGAGCCGGGCGTATCCGGTGTTCTCTTCCAGCCAGGCTTCCCCGGGGTCCACGTGCCAGCGATAGTACCGCGGCTTGACCCGCAGAGCCCGTTCACCCGTCAGGGCGTCGGCTTCTGGGCCGGTGCTTGCCTCTTGTGCCAGGCCCGCGGGCGTCTGGGAGAGCGCGATTGCGATCAACAAGCTCACGTGGAGCACGTTCTGTTCCTCCTGTTGACAGATACCGATCGCAGGGCTCAAGGATCGGCGCGTCAGTTGGTGGGCAGTCCCACGAGCTGGTTGCCCAGCCTCACGGCGTCGCCGGGGCCCGAGGCGAATCCGTCCGCGCCCATCTCGTCGGCCAGCTCCTCGGAGCCCGCCAAGGCGAGCCCGCCGACGAGGATCTTGACGTCGCCGCCCCGCTTCCGTTCCCGGACCGCTTGAATCGCGTTTTTCAGCGTCGGGAGCTGCGTGCTCTGGGACGCGGAAATCCCCAGCAGGTCCGCGTCGAAGCAATCCACCGCCTGGACGAGATCGCTGATCGGCACGTTCGCCCCCAGGTGAATGGTCCGCCACCCGTCCATCTCGAAAAAATCGCCGACTGCTTGAAGCCCGATGTCGTGCTGGTTGCCGGCGACGGCCGCGGCGAGCATCGTCTTGCCGTTGGGCGGCCGGAAGGTAGCCCGGGGCAACAGTTGCGCCATCACGATCTTGGTGGTGGCCGACGTGAAATGCTCCTCCGCGACGTTGATTTCGCCGGCCAGCCACATGCGGCCGAGCTCCCGCTGGGCAGGCATGAGCACCTGGAGGTAGACGTCGGGCACGCTGAGGCCCTGGTCGACGGCCTCGAGGATCAGCTCGCGGGCCCTTCTCCGATCGCCCTCGAGCAGTGCCAGCAGGTACGTCGACGCGAGGCGGCCGGTCGGCGTGTCCGGCAGCAGCCGGGCCGAGAGGTCCGCCGGCTCCTGGTCGAACGCGCCCAACGCTTGGCCGACATATTCGTCCGCCAGGGGTCGGACCTGTTCCGGCAGCTCTTTGGCCAGCACGCTTCGCAAGCTTTGAAGGCCCGCTCGGAAGTGTTCCGTCGGAATGCCTCTCGCGGCAAGCACCGCCTTGGCCCACTGAACCTGCGAGGTGAACAGCGTCGGGTGGTTCGCCGCCACGGCCGCGGCCAGTTCTTCGACCCGCACGGCGAGCCAGCCCTGCCACGCGGCGAACGGATCGGGGCCGACGCCGGCCCCGGCCTCGGGGTGCGTTTCGAGCAGCTCACCGGCCGCGTACGACGCCAGCGCCCGGCTCCCCGACCCCAGGATGCGAGACAGGTATTCGTTTTCTTGGCTCATGGTTGGCTACCCGCGACTGCCTGGGCCACGCCCGTCGTGTCGACCGGGCGATACGGACTCCATCAGCTACTCTCCGTGAGAAGTTCCCGTCGGAGATATCGGTGGGAAACAGACCCTCGCTTGGGCCCGGACCTTTGCCTCAAGGGCCGAGGGCAACGGCTCCAGCGCCGCCGGCAGCCGCGCCAGTTGCACCGTCGCAGCCGCCAGCTCCACCGAATCGGTCTCGAAATCGGGCATGGTCCGCCGCAGCTCGTCAAGCTCGCATTGTGCCTCTGACTCCAAGCCGAAGGTCGCCCGGTCGGCGAGAAGCTGGAGGAGACGCTTTTCGGCGGATTGCCACGGCCCGCTCATGCTCCCCCTCCTTTCGCCGCTCGGACGTCGGCCCCGAGCAGCTCCCGCAAACGGATCAGCCCCCTCCTGGCGTGGGTCTTCACGGTGCCCAGCGGCATCTCCGTGACTTCGGCAATTTCGCTCTGCGACAGCCCATGGTCGATCGAGAGCTCGAGGACCCGGCGCTCCTCCGGCCGGAGCCTCTGCATCTGTTCCCGCGCCCGGGCGGCCTCTTCCCGGATTTCCGCTTGTTCGACGTGTTGGCTCGACGACGAGTCAACCAGCTCGTCTTCGAGGGGAGTCGTGTCGAGATCTCGGCTCCGCCGGCGATATCGGTCGATCAATCGCCTTCGGGCGATCATCGTGATGTACGTCGCCTCGGAGCCGCGTCCGGCGTCGAACCGGCCGGCGTTTCGCCAGATCGCGATGAAGATTTCCTGGACCGCGTCCTCGGCCTCGGCGTGGTCGGCACAGAAACGCCGGGCGAGCGACCAAACCAGCCCGCCGTAGTGCCGAAGGCACTCCTCCACAGCGGCCGGGTCCCCGGTTGCGACCCTCGGAAGTATGGTTTGAGTCACTCCGTGGCTCCCCAGCTTGGGGGTCGCGCACAAAAAAAGGGGCCCCACTCGGGGGGCCCCAAGCGAGGAGCCTTCAGCTTACTCGGGCAAAATGACCGAGTCAATCACGTGAATGACGCCGTTGCGGCACTTGATGTCCGTGGCGGTCACAGTCGCGTTGTCGACGTGGACCTTTCCCTCGTCAACCTTGATCTTGATCTCCGAGCCCTGGACCGTCTTCGCCTTGGAGAGATTGACCACGTCGCTGGCCAGCACGCGCCCCGGGACGACGTGGTAGGTGAGAATCGCCGTGAGCTTCGACTTATTCTCCGGCTTCAGCAGCTCTTCGACGGTTCCCTCGGGCAGCTTGGCAAACGCCGCGTCGGTGGGCGCGAAGACGGTAAACGGGCCCTTGCCTTTCAGGGTCTCCACCAGATCAGCCGCCGTCAGGGCCGCGGCGAGCGTTTTGAAGCTGCCCGCGCCGACCGCGGTGTCCACAATGTCTTTCGGTTTGTCGTGCTTGGCTCGGCTACAACAGCTCTCGGCTGCCGCGAAATCGGTGGCCACTGCGAACGTCAATGCGGCCAAAGCAAGTCCACAAGCTACGCGCTTCATTGGTAACTCCTTTTCTGTACTTCCGTAAAGGAAAACTTTCATGCCTCCGGAGGCCCCTCTCATTCCACTCCGGGCCACACCAGCTTATTCGCCCGGGGCTCCGCGCCGGATTCATCCGCGGTTCGATTTGCGGTAACGCTGATCTGAAGTCTCAGTCGCCCTGTGAGTGCGTGCCGTGGAACCGGGAGGATTGACCGTGCAGCCGCGGACGCGAAGAATACCGTGGCACGCGTCGGCGTGTCGTCCTGCACCGGCACAGTGACCTTCGAGAGGCCCCAAGATGGCAACCTGGCAATTCAAGCTGTTCTACGACGGGGAGTGTCCGTTCTGCCGCCGCGAAGTGGCGTGGTTGAAACGGCGAGATCGGGCCGGAAACTTGGCGATGGAGGACATCGCCGCGCTGGGCTTCGACCCGGCCCTCTACGGCCTGACGCGAGACGACGTGGCCCGCGTCCTGCACGGCGTGAAGGCGGACGGCACCGTGCTGCGAGGCATGCACGCGGTCCGCGAAGCCTACCGGGCGGTGGGCCTCGGCTGGCTGCTGGCGCCCACACGGCTGCCGGTGGTAAGAACCATCAGCGACTGCCTCTACTTGCTTTTTGCCCGCAATCGGCTGACCTTGGGGCGGCTGGCGGGGCGAGACTGCTCCCAGGGGAGCTGTACCGTGCGGTCGTGAGGCGAAGTCGTCCGCCGGGCCTCATCCCAGAGCTTTCCCTCGACGTGAGGCCCCGCGTACAAGGTCTCGGCGGCTTTCGAGAAAGCGTCGGCGGCGCGGCGGCCATCACTCGTCGTCGGGCGCGTGCTTCTTGAGATAATCGCCCAGGCGGAGCTTTCGCGCGGTGTTGTCCGAGCTCATGTAGCGGATCTTGCCGAAGATCGGGCGCTCGGGGCCCCAAGGGCGGTCGTAGCGGCCGAGGACCCAGAAAATGCCGGAGTAGGAGTTGGGGTCCTGGCCGTCCAGCCCGTACTTGTTGTTCAGCTCGATCATCACGTCGAGCGCTTCGCGCGGGCCGGCCGACCACTCGAGGATCTTCTTGCCCCAGAGCATGCGCACGTAGTTGTGCATGCGCCCCGTGCGGACGATCTCGGTCTGGGCCGCGTTCCAGAGCGGGTCGTGCGTGCGTCCCGCTTCGAATTCCTCGAGCCAGTAAACGTACGGGCGATCGTCGCCGGCGTGGTCGTCCAGGGTCTTCTGGGCCCAGTCGGGGAGCGAGTCGTATTGATCGTAGTCGGACCTGCGGGCGCACATGTTGAAGCCGACCTCCCGCCAGGTGATCAGCTCGTCGAGGAATGCCTCGGCCGGCTCCGACGTCCCCCACCAGCCCTCGCGCTTGCCGGTGGCCTTTTCGGCCAGCCGCGTGGGAGACCAGCCTTCCGCCTGGGCCAGCTCGTGGAAGACCTCGTGCACGGAGACGTGGCCGAAGTGGAGGTACGGGGACAGGCCGCTGGTGCCGTCGACGCCGGGGTGGTTGCGGTCTTCAGCGTAGCTGGGCAGCTTCGACTGGAGGAACCGCTTGAGCATCTTCCGCGCGGCGGTGGGCCCACCAGATAGTCGCGCAGGAGCCACCTCGTGGTCGATGGGCAGGGAGGCCAGAGCCGCGGGCTCGGCCGCCAAAAGGCGGGTCGAGGCCGGAGGCCAACGCGACGTGATCTCCCCGGGCAGGCTGCGAAGGCGGGGCAGTTCCAAGCGAGCCAGGGCGTTCGGCTCGGGCACCTCGGGCAGATGGTCGGGAAGCGTCCGGTGCAGGAACCGTCGGAAGGCGTAAGCCGTCGGGAACACCCGATCCGCCGCCCGAAGCGGCAGAAGCCCATTGGAGTCGACCCGTTCGACCGCCACCTTCACACGCCGCGCAACTTGCTCCGCGTCGACCACCACGCTGCTGATCGGGAAGTCGTCCGTCACCACGATGCAGGCTCGCGCGGCCAACGCCACGACGAGGTCGATGCCCTCCCCTCGTTTCGCCTCGGCGTAGGGATAGTATCGCACGCCGTGACGCGCGCAGACGGCGGCGTTTTCGGCCATGCCCTCAAGCACCATCGCATGGTGCCGGTCGCTGGCCCAGCGGCAGCCGGACGCGAGCGTCTCGGCGATCACCAGCGGCCTGCCCAGTTCCCCGGCCCACTCGACCGCCCGCTCCAGCGCGAAGTTCCAGGTGGTTCGCCTCGACGCGGTCATCCAGTAGAGGACGTAGTCGGCCTGGGGATTCACGGCCGCGTCGTTCGACGGCGTGACGCGGATCGGCGGAACGCGTTTTGTGGGTGCTTTTGGGGACATGCTTTGTCGTCGCGCTCTGTTTGGTAAAAATCAGTTGTCGTTGTAAGGTAGCCCGAATTGTAGGGTGGGTCGAGGCACGAGACCCACGCGCACTCATCTCCGACTCCTAATCAGACACGTGATCAAACGCGTGGGTCTCGTGCCTCGACCCACCCTACCCCTAGCAGATTCCTCGGTCCCTGGTTGCAGCACGATCGCGCCTCAAACGTGATTCCGCAGCGCCAGCTCCTTCGGATGGGGATGCAGGTAGACCTGGTCGCGGAGGTACTCGACGTCGAGCAAACGGACGTAGTGCGCCACGAGGGTCAGCGGGACGACCAGCGGCACCAGCCCGCGGTGGTAGTCTTCGATGTGTCCGAGCAATTCCTGCCGCGAGGCGCCGTCGAGATCCTTCTTGAAGAAACCGAGGATGTGCTGGAGGACGTTGGTGTTCTTCGCCCGGGTGGCCATCTTCGACAAGGCCGCCATGAACTGCGACTCGTAGCCGGCGCGCAACTCTTTGCGATCGATGCGCTTCGCCGCCGCGACGGTCCGCCCCAGCTCGCGGTAGTCCTTGGGCGAATGGGCCAGCAGGAGGAGCTTGTGGGCCGTGTGAAATCGGACCAGATCGCCGATCGTCCACCGCCGCCTCCACAGCCCGCGGAGCCGATGGTACGCGAACACGCGCGTGATCCAGTTCTCGCGGAGTCTCGGGTCGTGCAGGCGACCTTCCTCCTCGACGGGCAGGTTCGGGAAGCGAGCCAACAGGGCCTCGGCGTAGAGCCCGCGCCCGTTCCGGTTCGGCGGGCCCTGCCCTTTGTACATGCGGACCCGCTCCATGCCGCAGCTTGGCGAGTCCTTCTTGAGCAAGTAGCCGCTCAGCTCCTCCCTGGCCAAGGCCGCCACCCGAGATTTCGCATACGACCGCATGGCCTGCGTCAGGTCGCGGCCTTCCTTGGTTATCACCATGCGGACGCCGCCGTCGTGCAATTCGAGTCGCAGGGTGGGTCGCGGGATGGGCAGCCCAACTTCCACTTCCGGGCAGACCGGCACCCAGTCGAAATACTGCCCGAGCGTGTCGGTCAGGTAGCGATCGTGCTTGTGGCCCCCGTCGAAGCGGACCTTGCGGCCGAGCAGGCAGGCCGACGTGCCGATCCGGATCGGCTCGTCGGCGGTCTGATCGTTTTCCATGGGGACCTCGTGTGGTTCGCGCGTTGAGCGTGGACGGCGCCGGAACGATGCTGCACCAATCGGGCCCTTCTGCGAATCCTAGCCGGTCCGGCCAGCGCGGCAAGTCCTCCCGGTCCAAGTTTGGGCGGTGCATGCGCGACGTGTACGCAAGACGATCGCTGCCGGGGCTCCGGGACCGTCTCGAGCCCACGCTCGGCATCGAACCAAACGGAGGTGCCTCGACCGAACGTGTTGATCACGCTACGTTTACGACGCACGCGGCCAGGCGTCCGGCACGGCCGACGGGGGCGATCGTGGCAGAACGAAGCCGGGGAGCATTCCGGCGCCCCACCCTCCTGGGGGAGCACCCTGTTCGGTCGGTCGAAAACCGTTATACTGCGCGCCGCCTCCACGCCTCTGAACTCGACGGGAGGTTGCCGGCAGACAGCGTGGTGCTTGGGTCGAGCTCGGGCATCGTGGCCGGCAGCCGGGATAGCCGTAGGCGCACTTCGCGCGGGAGGGACCAAGGCATGCTCTACCTCGGGAAGGGTCAATTCCAGAAGGTGGTCCGATGGATGGCCGGGTCATGGATGACCGCGAACATGGCCACCGTGTTCGGTTGCGTTTTCATCGCGCTCGCCGCAGCCGGTTTCTATCTCGGTTTGTCGGTTCCGCCGCTGCGTTTCCTGCTGCTGTGCGTTCCGCTGTTCCTGGTCATGCGGATGGCGATGAACGCCTTGGACGGCCTGCTGGCACGGGAGTACAAGACGGGAACGGTCGCCGGGGAGATCTGGAATGAGGCGCTCGACGTTCTCGGCGACACGGTGTGCTACGGCGTTCTGTACTTCGTCGACGGAGGGCCACGGCTGAGCCTCGCGGTGTTTCTGTTGACGATCTGGGCGGCGGAGTTCTTCGGCGTTCTGGGCAAGAGCATGCCCAACGGGGTGCGCCGGCACGAGACGGTTCTCGGAGGCAAGCCGGATCGGGCGGTTTGGATGAGCGGGCTGGCCCTGCTCCTCTTCTTCCGGCCGAGCTTCCTTTCGTATACCCACGTCTATCTGGGCATCGTGTCGGGGTTCGTCGTGCTGACCAGCTTGATTCGCATCCGGAAGACGATCACCGTTGCACGGGGCCGCGAGTACCAGTCGTACACCTGGATCGGACGATGAAGCCTCTCCAGATCCTCCTCGTCGGCGTCCTGATCGGCGTCTCGGCGCTCTGTCTCGTCGAGAGGCGGGAAACGGGGATGCTCCTGGTTCTGGGAATCATCGTCGCGGTGCTGCTGCTCTTCTCGTTGACCTATCGCGTGATGCGGTGGAAGCGGCATCCCATGGCGGAGGAGATCCAGAGCCGCACGCTCACCTGGTGGTGGATGATCGCCGTGTTCATGCTGGCGGTGGCAACCCACCGGCTCGTGTCGTTCGGGTTTCTCGGATTCCTCTGTTTCGCGGCGCTCCGCGAGTACTACTCGCTGATGCCGATGGAGGAGACGGCCGAGTCGAAGGTGCTCTCGTTCAAGGACCGGCTCTCCGTGCTGATCACGTACCTGGCGATTCCGCTGGTCGTGTACGTGGCCTACATCGAGTGGTACGAGCTTTTCATCATCGTGGCGCCGGTCTATCTGTTTCTTCTCCTGCCCATCGTGTTCGTCATCCAGAATCGGACCGAAGGCGCGATCAAGTCGCTGGGGATTCTCTCGCTGGGGTTCATGTTCTTCGTGTTCAACCTGGGCCACTGCCTGTTCATGATCAACATGGGGGCGTTCGTGCTCTTGTATTGCTTCGCCCTGACCGAGGCCCGGGATCTGCTGGCGTTCTGGATCGGCAAGTGGACGCAGGCGCTGGTTGCGAAGCGTCCCGGCGCGCTCTGGGCACGCGCGCTGGACCGCCGCATCGCCACGGAGATAAGCCCCAACAAGACCTGGGCGGCGGGCATCCTCACCGCGGCTCTGATCTCCCTGCTCTCGCTGGCCTTCGTGCCCTTCATGCCGGCGTTCCCCGACGGACGGCTGACCTACTCCTTCGGCGCGCTGGTGGGGCTGTTGATCGGCCTGCTCGGCCTGATGGGAGACCTGGTCTTCTCCATGGTGAAGCGCGACGTCGGCACCAAGGATTTCGGCGCGCTACTGCCGGGGCACGGGGGCGTCATCGACCGGATCGACAGCCTGATCTACACGGTCCCGATCACGTTCCACATGATCAACTGGCAATACTTCTGATCGATGCGAATCGCCGCGCATTTGCTGAGCCGAATCCTGCTGCGCCTGCTGTTCGCGTTCCGCGCGCCCACGCGATTGGAGCACCGGCAGTGCATCGTGATCGCCAATCACAACTCGCACATCGACGTGATGGCCCTGTTCGCGCTCTTCCCGTTGTCGATGATCCCGAAAGTCCGCTGTCTGGTCGCCGGGGATTACTTCCGCCGCGGACTAAAACACTGGGTGTCGCGGTACCTGTTCAACGCCATCGCCGTCGAGCGGGGGGCGAAGTTCACGCGCGTCAAGGCGACCGAGCCGGGAAAGCAGGCCCTGCGCGAAGGGCAGTCCCTGATCCTGTTTCCCGAAGGAACGCGAGGCGAGCCGGGCAGGATGGCCGGTTTCAAGGCCGGGATCGGAGAGCTGGTGCTCGCGTTCCCCGAGGTGCCCGTCGTCATCGTTGCGTTGCGGGGAGTCGAGAAGGCCCTGCCTCGCAACGAGGCGTTGGTCGTGCCGTTCTCCGTGGCGGCGACCGTTCTGCCTCCGGTGACGGGCAAGGCGCTTGTGGAGGAACACAACCTCCGCACGCGTAAGGAGATCGCCGCCGAGCTGGAGGCCCGCCTGAGGGCCGCGGTGGACGCATCGGAGCCGCCGCGTGCGGCCCGGCCGAAGTGAGTGCTTCGTGAACCACGGCGGCCACCTTCGGCTACGGGTTAAACGACGATCGCCTCGCTCTCGGCCATATCGACGATTCGTCAATCTTCCCACGTCGGCGTGTAACCCCGCCCGGCAGCCGCGCATCAGAACGTATAGAGGATGCGGACGGTTCGATGTGCCCATATTGCCAATTGCATCAGGAGGATTTGGAAAATGAGCCCCCTATTCGCTACCGATTGGAGGTTGACTGCGGTGGCAGCCTTGCTGATCGCCGGCGGCCTGCTGTCGCTTTGCCCTTTGAGCGGAGAGTGTCCGCTCGTCCGGATGGTCAGCCGCAGGGCGCAGACCGGTCCGGTTGTCCGGCCGGAGGTCTCCGCGCCGACCCCCGCTTTGCAGTCACCGGATGATACCCCCAGTGCGGATCAACACGACCCCCCAGCAGGAGGAGAAACGATGTCTACCCTGAAGTCGCAACCCGCTTCGACCGGGCGAGTATTGCACGCCGGCCTGGAAAGCTTCGAGCAGATCGTCCTCCAGTCGGAAGTCCCCGTCCTGGTGGACTTCTACGCGGATTGGTGCCGCCCTTGTCAACTCTTGGCACCGACCTTGGAAGAGTTGGCCCGAGAAATGCCCGACGCGAAGATCGTCAAGGTGAACGTGGATGAGAGCCCGGAGCTAGCAGGGCACTTCGGCATCAACTCGATCCCCGCTCTGATGGTCTTCAAGGACGGCAACCTCGTGGCCAGCCGCCTCGGGCTGGTTGACAAGGCTTCGTTGAAGCAGTTGCTTCGCAGCTAGCGGCGATCGTCCGAAGCGCCGCAAGGCGAAACGCCCCCCTGGGAAGCCGTGGGTCGGGTCCAACGCGCCGGCCCACGGCCCGACTTGACCGCAGCGCCGAAAAGGCCCAGAATGCCGGCAGTCAATCTTCGGGTACCGTTCACGGCGTTCGCTGAGAGTAGCAGGCACACGCCGTGTGCCGTCAGCGGACGTCATGTTCAGGGCAAACCAACGAGGCGTGCAGGCGACTCTGCGGCGTACTGCTCGCCGAGCGGACGGCGCACGGCGTGTGCCTGCTGCTTTGCCCGCCGTGAAGGGCTGCGTCTTCGGATACGGCGGTCGGCCATCGAGAGGGGAAGCATGGAGGGGATGGAAAGCGGCACCTCGCCAAGCGACCTGGAACTGCTGCGAAGCGCGCGCGAAGGGCAATGGGTGGCCTTCGAGGCGCTGGTGGCGAGGTTCGAGCCCCGCGTGTTCCGCCTGACGTGGCGGATCCTCCAGCAGCGTCAAGACGCCGAGGACGCCACCCAGCAGACGTTCATCAGCGTGATGGAGCACCTGGACCAGTTTCGCGAAGAGGCGGCCGTGGGGACGTGGATCTTCCGGATCGCCACGAATCAGGCCCTGGCGATGCTTCGCAAGCGGCGCGGGCGGAATACGGTCCGGCTCGACACGCAGGCGAATCAGGGGGATGATGAGACGCCGATGCCGCACCCGGAGTTCATCGCCCAGTGGCGCGATGACCCGGCCGAGCTGGCCGAGCGCAGAGAAGTGAAGGAATTGCTGGGCCAGGCTCTCTCGGAGCTCGACGAGAAATACCGGATGGTCTTCGTGCTCCGCGACGTCGAGGAGTTCTCCACCAAGGAGACGGCCGAGCTGTTGGGGATCACGGAGTCGAACGTCAAGGTGCGGCTCCTGCGGGCCAGGCTCCGGCTGCGCGAGCGGCTCACCCGGGCCTTGGGGGACGAGTCGACCCGGCTCGCGCCGGACCACGGCCACGAGACCGGAAATCGTGTAACCTGAGAGCGAATCGCCGCGTCCAAGACGATAGCGGCACGATTGCACGACGGGACGGTGTAGCGATGAAATGCGACGAGCTTCTCAAAGCGCTTAGCGACTACGTGGACGGCGACGTCGACCCGTCCGTCTGCCATGAATTCGAAGAGCACCTGGCCGGCTGCAATCCCTGCCAGATCGTGGTCGACAACGTGCGCAAGACGATCGCCCTGTACAAGGCGGGCGAGCCCTACCCGCTCCCGGAAGAGTTCCAGCGTCGCTTGCACGCGAGCCTTCGGGCCCGGTGGCGGCAGAAGTTCGGAAAGTAGACCGTTTTCGCTCGGGGGCGTCGACCCCGTTGAAAGGTAGACCCATGCCCCAGCCCATGACAAGCAAAGAGCGGCTGCTCTGCGCTCTCGACGGTGGCAAGCCGGACCGGCTGCCCGTCTCGCTGCACCAGTGGCAGCCGTATCATCTGGAGGAATACCTGGGCGGGATCACCGCGCTGGAGGCGTTCGAGCGGTTCGGCATGGACGCCCAGATCCAGTATTTCGAGTCGATGGGCCAGTTCTGGCTCGTCGAGGCCGACTTCAGCAGGTTTTCCACGTACGAGTGGATCGACGAGGCCACGGTGGTCAGCGACGACCCCGACAACCGGATCGTCCACCACGCGATCCGAACGCCCGAGGGCACGCTCACCTACAAGACGGCCGGCGACCGCAAGACGACCTGGATCACCGAGTACCTGATCAAGCAGGACGACGACGTCCAACTCTTGCGCAAGTACATGCCGGTCCCCGAGCTCGATCTTGCGCCGATCGAGGCCCTCTACGACGAGATCGGGGACCGGGGCATTCTCCGCGGGTTCGTCTGGGGCGATCAGGTGGGGCCGTGGCAGCACGCCTGCTGCCTGGCCGACGTCAACAAGCTGATCCTTCGGGCGATCGACGAGCCCGGCTGGCTGCACGAGCTTCTGGGCATTCTGCTGGAGAAGAAGCTGCGGTTCATCGAGTCGATGAAGGGGGCGAAGTTCGATCTGGTGGAGACCGGCGGCGGGGCGTCGTCGTCCACGGTCATCTCCCCGAAGCTGCACGAGGAGTTCTGCCTGCCGTACGATCGCCGGATCCACGACGCCCTCGGCGATCTCGGCTTTCGGGTGACCTACCACACGTGCGGCGGCACGCTGGGGATCGAGGAGCACATCGTGGCCAACGGCTGTGATGCCTCGGAGACGCTCGCCCCGACCAGCGTCGGCGGCAACCAGGAGCCGTGGGATTTCGCCCGAAAGATCGATGGCCGCGTCGCCCTGATCGGCGGGGTCGATCAGCACAACGTGCTCACCGACGGCACGCCCGACGAGATCCGCGCCATGGTGCACAAGCTGTTCGACTCTGTCGGCGCCGGCGGCGGGTACGTCTGCTCGTTGAGCGACCATTTTTTCGAGACGCCGCCGGAGAAGCTGCGGATTTACGCCGAGGCGGCGAGGGAGTGCGTGTACTGAAGCCCGAACGAGACCCGTTCCCCTTTTGGTGTGGCGCCACTAACCGATTTGCCAACGACGGCGAGATCGCGTAGAATGAGGTTGTGCGAACCGGACCTTCGGCCCGCTCAGGCGCCGTGTTGCCTCCAAGACTGACGAGCGACGTGATGGCCATTACCCTCGTGTGGGAAGAAGAGATCGAGGTCCCCATGGACCTTCGCTGTCTTGCCGACTTTCGCCGTTGGGCAACCTCGGATGCGTTTCCCGAGCGCGGGCGCATCGACTACGTCGCCGGGAGGATCGACGTCGACATGTCGCCGGAAGACCTTCACACGCATGGAAAACTGAAGGCGGAGATAGTCGGTGTGGTCTATCCCCGCGTCAAGAAGGACGAACTGGGCGAGTTGTACACCGATAGTGCCAGGGTCTCCTGTCTGGAGGCGGATCTCTCCGTGGAGCCCGACGTCGTCTTCGTTTCGGAGTCGTCGTTGGACACGGGCCGCGTGCGTCTGGTTCCCAAGGCGGGCGGCGGCGCCGACCGCTACATTGAGTTGGAGGGCCCGCCCGACTTGATCGTCGAGATCGTCAGCGACGCGTCGGTCCGCAAAGACGCCGAGCGGCTCCCGGCGGCCTACTACCAAGCCGGCGTCGACGAGTTCTGGCTGATCGACGCCCGGGGCGAAGACCTCCTGTTCCGCATCCACGGCCGCGGCCCGAATGGATACGAGCCGGCCGAGCGCGACGCCGACGGCTACCAGCGCTCGCCAGTCCTCAATCGCTGGTACCGTTTGGAGCGAGGCCGCAACGCACGGGGGCGCGTGGTCTTCGATCTTCATGAGAAGTAGTCGCTTCGTCTTGCCTGCAAACGATGGTCCGGGATACTGCCCATGGCTTCGGTAGGGTCCGTGCTGCTCTGCACACTGCTTTTCTCCGCCCCGGCGCCGGCTGAGGATTCCGTCGATCTGCCGCTCGGTTGGGAGGTCGGCCAGCGGTTGCAGTACGAGATCGTCAAGTCGAGCCGAAAGACGCGCGGGGACCAAGTCGCCGCGAAGCCCACGACGCGGACCGACCTGGAGATCGAGGTCCTCCGGGCCGACTCCGACGGCTATCTCATCGCGTGGACGCAAGGGGAGACGCGGTTCGACGATCCCCAGATGGCGGCCCAACCGATGGTCCAGCGAATGGCCAATATCACGCGGGGCCTGCGCGTGCTTCTCGAAATCGATTCGGAGGCCAACGTCGCGGGCGTCGAGAACTGGCAGGAGTTGAAGGAGACCGTCGGGAAGTTCATCGCCACCATCTCCGACGAGCTGAAGATCTCCGGCATCGACCCGGGCATGCTCTCGAAAATCACGGCCCAGTTGGCCTCGATGTACGCCACGCGGGAGCAGATCGAGATGATGTGCACGCGCGAGCCCCGGATGTTCTTCCTCGTGCTGGGCGGCTCGTTCTCCGCGTCGGAGCCGAGCGAGTATCAGGACCGGCTGCCCAACCCGTTCGGAGGCGAGCCGTTTCCCAGCCGGGCCGCGTTTGTGCTCAAGGAAGTCGATCGGCAGTCGCAGCGGGCAACGATCGCCTGGACGCAGACGCTCGACCCGCAGCACGCCCGACGGATCATGGAGAAATCGCTCAAGGACCTGGCCGCCCGGGTCGGCGGCCCCGTGCCGCAGGGCGACGTGCTGGAAAGCATGATGGTGGAAGACACGGCGGAGTTCGTCGTGGATCTCTCCTCCGGCTGGCTCGATCGTCTCTCGCACAAGCGTCTCGTCAGCACGGGCACTGTCACGCAGGAAGACGTCCTCGCCATCGCCCGGAAGCCGGCCGATTCCCGCTGAGAGCGGGCCTTTCCCTCGGCTCGCGAGGCGACCTAACGGCCCGGCCTTTCGACAACCTGGGCCGACGCGTCGCCCGTCTGCGGCGATCCTCACAGCCACCCGAAATCGGACGTGCCGGACGCAGCCTCGCGGTCACTCGACTTGATCGCCCGTCGCCAGGGTTGCTCGCAACTGGAGGCGGCGCTTCGCGTTCATGTTCAAGAGTAGTCTTCATACTCGGCGCGTTCCTCGGGCGACAGCTCCCCCTCGTTGGTCTTGGCCGCCAGTTGGGCGATGCGGGCCTGTGTGGCCGGGTCGGGCTGGAGGTCTACGAGCCGCCGGGCCACCTCGGGGGTGAAGCACCCGGCGACTGGATCGAGCATCCGATCGAGAATCGCGGCGCCTTGCAGGCTCATGCCGTTATTCTAAGGCGCCGCACGCTGCCGGGGAAGCACGCGTCCGATCGGCAATCGGCTTCGAGAAATCAGGCGGGCCGTCTGGTACTCCGAAGTGCGCGAAAATGGATAATACCCGAGCATGTGCAGGTATGGTCGAAACATCGCTTTCCTGCCCCCCGGAAGATCTGGTGCCGGCCGCACCCTTCAGTCCGAGCTTTCAGCGATTCTTGACACGTCCTGCAATACGTATGGGTAGGTAGGATCACACCCTGCGACAGGCGGCGCTTTTTTCCGTTCTCATGGTTATGTTCTCCAAGGATTGATAACCGAGTGGCGTCAGTTCAGCCCCCTGCATGACGAATCGCAGGCACACGGGCTTCCAGGTTGTCGAAGCGGTTTGCTTCGCCACCTCCATTGACGACACCGACGCCGGTGCCTGTTGGTGAGTGTTGCCGCTTGAGTCGCTTCACTTCCTTGCCGTCGATGAAGTAGACGAATTCGTCGCTCACCGCGGCGACTCGGAGTGTGAAACCGCGTTTGAGTGTGGGGATGACCCAGCTCACTTCCGTGGTCCGTTGGCCGCCCACGATCGCGTCGATCCTGGCGTGCACCGCGGGACCGTTGGCCTGCAGAAGGAATCGCTCCATGTTGCGGGAATCGGTGGCGCGGACCACCAAGCCGGCAGCGGCCTGGTTCTTCGTCTGTTCCAGGAAGATGTCGACGGATGCGTCCACGTCTGCTGCTCCGGTCTCCACGAGAAAATAGGTCGTCCCTTGCGTCTCCGTAGGGCGGAGTTGACCGGTTTCGACTTTCCAGGTGGCAGAATCTATTGGTTTCTGGCCCGTCGCCAGTTGAGTTGCCGCCTCATCTGGCCGGTTGAAGGGGTCGTGTACCAGCCAAGGCCGGTAATCCACCGACAGCGGCGTCTTCAGCAGCGAACCGAAACAGGCGTGGAAAGCGTGGCGTTTGAACTCCGAAAACGGCATTGCCTGGTCGGGTTCGAAGCGATGGCGGGCGTTTGACACGATCCACCGTCGCTCGATCCACGGCGCCAGGGTTCGAGCGAGTTGACTGTCGGTGGGAACGTCGGCAAACGGCTGGGGCGCTGTTGCCGGTGTTTCCAGACCGACGGCCACCGTCAACGCTCGAATCAGTTGCCCGCGAGACACGTGCAGACCGGTCGCTGCCTGAATCAACTCCAGGGCGGCCTGCAGTCGTTCCGTAGGAACCGGCTGCTCGGTGTAATCGCGAAACAGGAATTTGAAATAATCCGCCGCTTCGGCAACCGACAGTCCCGTTTCGCTCTGAAAGACGCCCTGGTCGTTTCGTTCCGGTACGCGGCGGGCGGCGAGCATCTGGTCCACCAGATGCCAGCTCGTACCCGACATCGCGTCGTCCAGATAGACCAGCGACTGGCCGTGCAGCGCCAAACCGGTGAGTTGCACTTTGCGAACGTCCACTTCGTGCACTGGCACGCCATCCGTCATCGCGTGATGAGCTGCGACCGCGCACGCGTGCCCTTGCAGAATTCGTCCCGTCTCCATTCTGGGAAACGCGGCGTAGGCCTGATGCGTGTAGGCGCCCGCCGACGAGACCAGCAAGCCGGTCGCTTCCCGGGGGCGAGGCACGAAAACATCGAACGGGATGCAGGGCGCTCCGAAATTGTGAAAGCCCGCCAGGCGAAGCAACTGTGCTCCTTCCGGCCCGCTGCCCGGTCGACGTTCAAGATGGACGCCGTGAATATCTACCAGCATCGCGTTGAAGTAAGCCGAACGGGGATGCCAGTAGCGTTTCTGGATGTAACGTCCTGAGCCGTCGTCTTCGATCAGTTTGCCGCCGAAGACGTGATCGTTCACCATGCGGCGGCCTTCCCGCATGTAGATCAGCCCCGGCAGCGGCGCATCGCCTTCGTTGGTGGCCGTCCCGAAATCGCTGAGCGAATACTTCGGCGGCAAGCCCTCGCGAAAATCCTGATCCGAGAGCCCGTAGCGGTACTGCTTCTTGACGTGCTCCAGGTGCCACAGGCCGCAAATCACGTGCGCAAGGTGCGCCCGCTCGTTCGCTTCGCGGTCGCGGATGTCCATCGATTCCAGCACGTGCCGCCCATCGGGCAAACGCCAGCCTTCGACCGTGGACAGGTACTGGTCGATGTTCCAGCGGCGCTGGGTGGGATCGAGCGGGACACCGTAGACCCCCGTGGTCCACCAGTCGAAATCAGCCGAGTCGTAGCCATCTGGCTCCTTCGCCAGGACCCAGGGACTCTTGGGCGTCCCTTCGCCGTAATCCTTCAGCGTCACCGAACCATTCCAGGCCATCGTCGCCGGTTTGTCGTCCGCCTGGTGAGTGCTCCCCTCCATCGCTGCACCCCCGGCGACGAGCACCGAACCGATCTTTCTCTCCGGCGTGAACATCCTTCCTGCATAAGACTCGTTGTCGCGAGTGGGATCCTGGCTCGGCCCGCGAGCCTCCCGTCGCAAGGTCATCGACACCCCGGCGAGGTGGCAGACGTCTCCCTCGATCTCCGCATCGATGGTGAATTGCGTGAGAATGCGGACGCGGCGACCAGGATCGCACCGATCGGCGAACGTGACGGCATCGACATGGTGCGTCTTCGGATTCTTCGCAACCTCGACCGGGTACAGGTTGGCAAGCACCGTGACGGAAGGCAGGCCGTCGATCTGTTGCCGCGTGTAGTTGAAGAAAACATGGAACGGTGCGAAGTATCCCTCGCCGTTGCGGCGACCGCCGATGTGGAAACCGGTTGTGTATCGAGCCACGACGTCGTACTCCAACGCGAGCCCACCCAGGTAGCGCATCGGCAGATCGCTGTCCGGATTGACGGCATTGGCGGAGAGTCCCCCCATATCCCGCGGCGCCCGCAGTACCCAGACCGTCGGAATCTCCAGCCGGCCCGCCGTGATGGCCGCAGCCGTTCCCGAACTCGATCCCCCGACAATCAGCAACCTGGTTCGATATTCGTCCCGCTTCGCTTCGTAGGGATTCGGCGGCGAATAATCCCCCCGCACCGTCGAGGAAACGGCCAGCAGCAGGGCGAGGAGGGTGAGGAGAGTGCGCCTGGTTGTTCTCGCCATTGGAGAATCCTCTTCTGGATCGACAGCGGTGCGGACTCTGGCATAGCCTGGGATCTTACGCCCGCTTATTGTAGCGACGACGAAATGCCGGGGCGAAATACGTTCGGCATACGGCGCGTCCGAACGACCTCGCACGGACCGTTGCTGGGACACGCACGAGCGACCACCGGATGCCCCCCAACGGGGGCGCCTCGGCTGCCGCAGCGTTCTCAAGCACTCTCGGTTCTTCGGTTCCATCTGGCGGCTATTCAGCGGTTTCGATCCCTCCGCCCGTGGCGGCACCCTCGCCCAAGTTCGTGCATTGCCGTACACTGGACATGACCATCGGGTTCCCCTGAGCATTTCATGCTCGTGATCCGAGGTGCCGGAACCGTGGATCCGGCCTCGCTCAGGTTGGAGCGAATAGAGGGACAGGACGAGTTAGTCGCCCGCCTCAAGCGTAATTATCCCGACGAAGGTCCGCCCAACGTAATCCGCAACTCGCGATTCCCGCTTGGCCTCCAAAGCGGCTGGATGCTCGGCGGCGATTTCTCCGAACGCGAAGCGGACGACGTAGTAATCGCGGCCGACGCCGCCACGATCGGTCCCTCGGGCGCCCCCACGCTAAGAATCGAGGGCACAAGCCTTTCCCTCGACAGCGAACCGTCCTCGCCCGTCTATCCAATTGTCAAACATCAAGCCAGCCTCTCCGTGCGCGGCTCCGGCGATTGGCATTTCCTCCTCCGCTCCGGCAAGAAGGACATCGATCACGAGTCCGTACGTCTCAAGGGAAAAGACAAGTGGCAAAGACTCTCGCTCTATTTCAGCCCCGAACCGACCGGTGGCCTTTACACCCTCCGCATCCAGGGCGGCGGTCGACTCTGGATCGACGCCCTCCAGGCCGGACCAAGAAGTAAGGCCGGCGACTACCGCTCCGGTGGCGAGTGCGAAGTGGCCCTGGCACTTCCCAAGTCCGACGCTGCAATCGCACGCGTGCAGTTCGATGACGAATCGGCCAGCCTGTTGTATTGCGCAACCGGCCGCTTGAACGACACCGTACTGGAAAGCAGGGTGGTCAATGCCTACGGCGATGAACAGCCGCTCTCCGATATCGAACCAGGTGGCGCAGACTTCCTCCGGCGCGGAGAAATCCAATACGACGCTTTCACCCGGCGATCCTACGGCACCTTTCGCGTCGAGGCCTGGATCGAACGCCACGGACAGAAGGTCTCGCCCGTCAACGAAATCGTCGTCCATCGACTCCGCCGCCCACGCTATTGGGGCAAGGACGCGCCCGATTCGCCCTTCGGGGCCCACTTGAACTCCCGGCGACTGCGCAACGTCACCATGAAGGCCGTCGGCGTCAACTGGGTTCGACTCCATGACTCGGGCATTACGTACATCGGTTGGCATTACCTTGAGCCCGAACAGGGCCTCTGGGATTTCCGCGACCCGGAGATACAGCGCTATCGCCGTGACAAGATCAAGGTGTTCGCCCAGATGGGTACCGTCCCGCCTTGGGCCCGCACGCAGAAGGGCAGCCACTCCGCCTATCACGACAGGTACAGCCAACCGGAAAACCTCGCCGATTGGCAAACCTACGTCCGCAAAGTCACCCAGCATTACAAGGGCGTCATCGATACCTACTTCGTCGGGAACGAACCATGGATGCGCTCGCGCTGGAACGTCTCCTACGACGAGAAAAAGGAAGGAACCGCGGGATACGTTGCCAGCCGACAGCCTCAAAAGGACTACGCGGCCCTGATGCGAGCCTCCCTCGAAGCCGCCAGATCAGTGGATGATACGATCCGAGTCTGCGGATTCAGCACCAGTAACTGGGAGGGTAACGACGACGGAATGATGCCCGGCACCGAATGGACTTCCGGCGTCCTTGAGCACGACGGCCTCAAATGGTGCGACCTGATCGACTACCACCACTACAGCCCGACCGTCAACGGCTTCCCGGACGACGATGTGGAAAAGGCCTGGCAACGTGCCATCGGACCGATCGCCGAGAGACATGGCAGCGTTCCCAAACCGGTCTGGATGAGCGAGGGCCAGGGCAGCATGGAAACGCATCATCGAGGGCTCTACAAACATACCCTCCCCGGCGAAGACGGTGAGGACGTCGTAGCCACGACCGATCGCCTCGTACGCCACGAACTGGCCCTCCTGGCGCTCGGTGTGGAAAAAATCTTCCTCTACGCACCGCACGGACAAGGCCTGGGCGATAAGTCCCGCTACGCCGTGCTGGTGGCCAGCGATGGCTCGCTACACCCTTCGGCCGCCGCACACTCGACCTTGGCCTGGCACTTGGAAGACACCACGTTCGTCCGGCGTACCGAGGCGGCCGAGGCAATATTCGCCTACTTCTTTCAGGGAACCGAGAGGTCGATCGCCGTGCTGAGCAGTTCTCCGAGTCATGACGAATACACCATTCCCCACGCCGAAAGCGTATCCGTCATGGACCTCTTCGCAAACCCCCTGCCGCCGGGCAGTATCTTCTCCGGAACGCTCGTCTACCTTTCAACGGAAGACGGAGTCCACGGAGGTGGCGCCGAATTGCCGGACACTCCAAATGCTTAGTTTTGCTGCTAAACTGAGCAGCGGAGGAGTGAGCTATGGCCAAAACTTCGAGTCGCAGGAAGCGTCGTGGTCGTCGTCTGTACAGTGACGAGCTGAAGGCGGAGGCCGTCCAGATGTTGCTGGACGGGCACCGCGCCGAATCGGTGGCCGAGAATCTCGGGCTCAGCAACGTCAGCCTTCTGTACCGCTGGAGGGCCAGACTGCTCAGGCAAAGCGGTCCGGCGGCGGCCACCCTGGAGAGCCGCGTGCGCCAATTGGAGGAGGACCTCCGGCGCGTCGAGCGGGAGGGACTGGAAAGCCTTCCCCTGTACCCGAAGAACCGCCCCTGCCGCCGGCCGACGGCCCGCCGCGTGATCGACCTGTTCGACGACGTCCACCGTCATACGCTCCGCAACGACTCCCAGGCGCCAACCGTCTTCATCACCGAGCTATCCGACCTCCAGCGCCGCATCATCGAGCTCCTCGGCGTCTCCACCACCGAATACCGCAACTGACTTGCGGCCGAGCGAGGAATTCGGCGAAAATGGAAAGCAGATCCTCGGAAAGGCGGGTGAATGCTATGAGAATGCGTTGTTTGTTCGCTGCTTTCGTGATTGTCTTTTCGGCTCGCTGCTTTGCGGCGATTGATACGATCGTTCCTCTGCCGAAGGAAATTCGGGCGGTGGGCGAGCCGGTGCCGTTGGACGGATTTCGCATCGTGGCGGCGGACGACGAACGGTCGCTGATCGGGGCGGCTGAGATGAATCAGCGGATCGTGTCGCTGGGCGGCGGGCCGTTGCCCGTGAGCCGATTGGATGGCCGGTTGCCGGACGGCCGGTTGATCGTCGTTGCACCTTGTACGGCGAAAGAACTCGCGGCCGTGACGCCGCCGCTCGGTGTGACTTCCGCCGAGCCTGGTCCTCAGGGCTTTGTGATCCAGCCAACCGGGAACGAAGACAATCTCAAGCTGCTGTTGGTCGGCAGCGATTCGCTGGGGACGCTGTATGCCGCCGTCACCTGCCGGCAACTGATCATCCAACAGGAGGGGCGACTGCTGCTCCAGCCGGCGGCGGTGCGGGACTGGCCGGACTTCAAGACCCGCTGCAATGGCGCTCCGTTCTCGGAGAATTTGCGAGGCGACTGGTACGGCATGCTGAGCGCCGAGGCCAACGGCGATCTGGTCAAGTCGCGGCGGTTGGCCGACAAGTGGGTGGCGGCTCAGAAGCGGCACTTCGACTGGCTGCTGCGGGCCAAGATCAATCTGGCTTGGAACCGCACGAGTATCGACCCCGGCGACGCACGGGAAAAGACGACGGTCGCCCGCGCGGCGTTAAAGCAAGTTCACGAGTACGGGTGGATGCGGGGCATCGAGGCGACCGACGCCGACACCACGTCCATCGGCCGCTTTCCGCAGGACCAGGAGAACACGGACTTCAACGGCTGCGTGTTGTCGAAGTCGCACGGCCGGTACTTCTGCTGGTCGCGGTTCGATTACCACCAACGGCGGGCCGAGCGGGCGGCCCGGTGGCTGGCCGATTGCGGCTATCGTGGCTACTACCTGCATGCCACCGACAGCGGCGGCTGGGCGAATCCCGCGCTTTGGGACGACCGTTGCGACGAGTGCCGCACAAATTATGGCGACGACCACGCCAAGGCCGACGCCACGGTGTTTGGCATCTACTACCGCGCGATCAAGCAGCGGATTCCTGATGCGAAGATCGTCGCGGTTGTTTATCCCTATACCGGTCGCTACCTCGATCCGGAATATGTCTATCGCGACGCGGCGTCGGCCATGGGCCAAGGCGACGCGGCCCGCGGAGTGGCCAAGCGGACGTGCGAGAAACTGACGGCGTTTCTCCAGCGGCTGGATTCGCTGCTGCCGCCCGACGTCGCCGTCTGCATTCGAGAAAGCGAACGACAACATCTCGACCTTGCCAGGCACGCCTGGGGCCGGCGTCCGTTCTACCTGTACTACGAGTATGCCTTCTGGAAAGGTTGGCGGCCGTACTACGTGACCACGCCGCTGATGACCCGGTCGCTGTACTACCCCGAGTACAACGATATCCTGTTCGGCAACGTCTCCGGATCCGGCTGGCGGGAGTTGACGCAGTTGATGGGCGTCGAGTGCGCCTGGCACGTGAACCGGCCGAACGCGACGGATTTCGACTCCGCCGTATGGCATGACTGCGGTACGGTCCGTGGCGACAAGCATCCCTGCTTGTCTTTCACGGAACGGCAAGCATTCGCCCAGCGGGCCTGCCGTTTCTGGTTCGGCGAGCAGGCCGGGCCGCTCGTCGCGCCGGTCTTCGCAGAGAACATCAGCCACCACTACATCTGTTTTCCCGACGAAGTCCTGGACCAGGTGAACCTGGATGATCCCGTGAGCACGATGCAGGAACAGGCCGACGCGGCCGGCCGCGCGGCCGCGTCGCTGGACCGGCTCTTCGCGCTTCAGCAACAGTCCCCGCTGTTGTCGGGCGACGAGTACGGCTACTTCCTGAATCTGTATCAGATGACGCACGCGGCGCGAATTCTGGCTGGACATCGGGCGGCGATGATGGCGGCGCGGCGAGCGATCCAGCAAGGCGACCGGTCGGAAGCCCTGCGGCAACTGGCGGCGGCTCGCACGTTGCTCGACGGGACAGCTTCCGCCTGGTCCGCCTTGAACAAACAGATTCCGCAGAACCAGCGATTGGCCTCGCCCACGCGAAAGACCTCGACCGCCGGCCTGCTCTCGACGCTGGAGCCGGCCGCACTGCGCCAGGAGATCGATGATCTGGCCGCTCGCACGGACGAGTTGATCGCAGCCCACACGATTCCCGGCTGGTTTGAACGCGATTGCCGCAAACGTGGGTTGATCGCCGTGCGGGCTGCGGAACCGATCATCGTCGACGGGCGGTTGAAGGAAGCCGTATGGAGCAACGCTCCGCGCATCGAGCATTTTGTCGACTGGCGCAAGTTGCGGCTGGAGAGCCTGGAAACCGTGGGCCGGCTGGCCTACGACGACGGCGCATTGTATGTCGCGATCGAGTGTTTCGATCCCCACCCATCCGAAATCGCGACGGCGATGCCGGCAGCGGATCAATACCGCCTGTGCGATAGCGTGGAAGTGCTGGTGGCGCCCGAAGCGGGTTCCCGTCACTTCGCTCACTGGATCATCGATTCGCACGGCGCCGTCTTTGACGCCCGGACGATGAAATCCGACGACGCCCCGATCCAGTATACCCCGAAGTGGAATGGCGCTGCGCAAGTGCAAGTCACGCGCGGCGCCGACCGTTGGACGGTCGAAATGGCGATTCCCCGGGCGGACGTCGGCGTGCGGCTGGAACCCGATGCAACCGCTCGTATTCTGCTGTGCCGAAATATCGTTCACACTCGGCCCGACGGCGAACACGAGCAGAACGCGTGCGTCTTCCTGGACGCCGACAAGTTCCAGACCGTGAAAAAATTCGCGACGCTGCGTTTCGGAAGCGCCCAAGCGCCGAGCCCCGAGGCTCAGGTGGACGTGACCTTGCGGCCGGTGACCTTTGGCCATGAAACGATCGGCGACGGGTCCGGCACCCGCTTTGGCGGCGACTTTGTTTTGGAGACTGACGGGAACCTGCACGACGTGCAGATCACCGCGGAGTACACCGACGGCGCGCGGCCGTTGGGCAAAGTGGAAATCGGCGTGGCGCCGTTGATCCAACTGCGTTGGTCGCCAAAGCAATCCTTGCGAATCGGCGTGCCGGTCGAGGTCCCGGGCGTCGTTTGTACCTTTGTTGTCGAAAGCCGCGAAGGCACCTGGCGAATCGAACGCCGCTTCGGCAACCCGCGACGGCCCGAAGTGCCCGCCGACCGCTTGTTCGCCCCCGGCGTCGCCAGCCAGGCGCTGGCGATGCCGGTTCACTTCAGCTCCCTGGACCCGTCGAAGTTGAACGTCGAGGAAGGCACGATCGAGTTTTGGATCCAGCCCGCTTGGGACGTGGTGCCGCGTTCCACCGGGCCGCGCGGCTCGCTGGAGCACACGCTGTTGAATGTCGGTCCCGTCCGTCCGGACCACTTGTACTTGTCCAACCACAGTTCGCTGACCATCTCGAACGTTTCTTCGGGCAACCTGTCTGCGGTTCTCGCAAACCCCAGCTACGAATCTCGCTCGGTGGACGCCGGTATCCGCGATTGGCGGGCCGCCCAGTGGCATCACGTCGCCCTGCAGTGGAAACTGGACGACGGCGGAAAGACGGCGATGGCGTTGTATCTCGACGGGCGGCTGGCGTCGGACCGCTGTTTGGGAAATACGAAGAATCCCAACGATCGCCCTTTGAAGATGAAACCGCTGCCCTTCCCCGTTCAGGTCGGATCGATGAACACGGGCTATCGCGCAGCGAATGCGTTGATCGACGAATTGCGGATCAGCTCGGTACGACGTTACGATGATTCCTTTGTCCCGGCAAAACGGCTCGACGCGGACAGCGCCACGCTGACCTTGTTCCATTTTGACGGCAATCTCGAGGCTGAAACACCGGCGGGCTGCCAAGCCACACCCGGACCCGTGCAATAGCGTTTCCGGCCGGGAACAGGACGGCTCACGTTCGCGCCGCCCTTCGCTGGCGACGCAGTCCTGTATTGAAAGGCAGGAAGACATGTCTGCAAACGATGGTCGGCGCGTGAGAGTTCACGCTGTTTTGCGGGCCTTTGGAGTGCTCGTCTCCGTCAGTTCAGCAACGCTGACTTGGGGCGTAACAGGAGCGGCCGAGGGTGGTTCCCCTCAGGCCCAGATCGTCTGGCCGATGCCGCAGTGGTCGCGGGTGAAACCGGCGGCGGTGGGGATGGACGAGGCGAAGCTGGTCCAGGCGCGCGATTACGCGGTGACCGGCGGCGGTTCCGGCTACATCACGCGGCACGGTCGGCTCGTCATGGCCTGGGGCGATCCTCGAGCGAGGTACGACTTGAAGTCCACCACCAAATCGTTCGGTTCGATCGCGACCGGACTGGCAATCAAAGACGGCAAGTTGCGGCTGGAGGATAAGGCGAAGCAGCTTCAACCGGCGCTGGGCGTCCCGCCGGAAGAAAATGCGCGGACCGGCTGGCTGGACGAGACTACTATCCTGCATCTGGCGTCGCAGACGGCCGGATTCGAGAAACCGGGCGGATACACCAAGCAGTTGTTCCGGCCGGGCACGCAGTGGGACTACAGCGATTCGGGACCGAATTGGCTGGCCGAATGCATCACACTGGCTTATCACCGCGATGTGGATGAGTGGATGTTCGAGCGGGTCTTCACGCCGCTGGGCATCCGGCGCAGCGACCTGACCTGGCGCAAGAACTCGTACCGGCCCGCCACGATCGATGGCGTCGCGCGGCGAGAGTTCGGTTCGGGCATCCACGCCAACGTCGATGCGATGGCCAGGGTCGGTTACCTGATGCTGCGTGATGGCCGATGGAACGGGCGAGAGATTCTGACCAAGGACTTTGCACGGTTGGCCCCGCGGACGCCGCCGGGCCACGAAAAGCTGCCCGTCCGCTTGCCCGAGACCTACGGCAACGCCTCGCCGCATTATGGCCTGCTGTGGTGGAACAACGCGGACGAGACGCTGGACGGCGTGCCGCTGGACGCCTATTGGTCGTGGGGACTGTACGACAGCTTGATCGTCGTGATTCCCTCGCTGGACATCGTCGTGGCCCGGGCCGGCCAGTCGTGGAAACGCGAACAGCGCGCGGACCATTACGACGTGCTGAAACCGTTTCTCGTGCCGATCGTGCAAGCCGTCCGACAGGATGGCACCCTTCCCGCTCCGCGTGAGGATCGCTCGTCACGGCGTAGAGCGACAGCTACGACCATGTGTTCCTGCCTCGGGGAGAGAGACGCGGATTATCCTCCCAGCCCCGTGATCCGGGAGGTTCTTTGGGCGCCGCCCGAGAACATCCTTCGTCGGGCCAAAGGCGGCGACAACTGGCCGATCACCTGGGGCGACGACGATTGGCTGTACACGGCGTACGGCGACGGCAGCGGATTCGAGCCGCGGCTGAAAGAGAAACTCAGTCTGGGCCTGTCGCGGGTCCGCGGCAATCCGCCGCAAGTGGTCGCCGAGAATTTGCGCGCCCCGTCGTTGGAACAGAAGGGCGACGGCGCTCGCGGCAGGAAAGCCAGCGGGCTGTTGATGGTCGAGGGCGTGTTGTACCTCTGGGCCCGCAACGCCGGCAACGCGCAACTGGCCTGGTCCGCCGACCACGGCGGCACTTGGACATGGGCCGACTGGAAGCTGACGACCAGCTTCGGCTGCCCCACGCTGCTGAACTTCGGCCGTGACTACGACGGCGCGCGCGATGAATCCGTTTACATCTATTCGCACGATTCCGACAGCGCCTACCGGCGAGCCGACCGCATGGTCATGGCCCGCGTCCCGAAGGATCGCATCCGGGAACACGCGGCCTACGAGTTCTTCCAAAGCCTCGATTCGCACGGCCAGCCGGTCTGGACCCGGGACGTCGCCCGGCGCGGGGCCGTGCTCACGAACCCGGGCCGATGTTATCGGTCCAGCGTCAGCTACAACGCGGGCCTAAAGCGTTACCTTTGGGTGCAAACGGGACCGGGCGAGGACACTCGCTTTGTCGGCGGCCTGGCGATCTGCGACGCTCCGGAACCGTGGGGGCCGTGGACTACGGTCTTCACTACCGACGCCTGGGACGTCGGACCGGGGGAAACGGCCGGTTTCCCGACCAAGTGGATGAGCCCCGACGGCCGTACGCTGCATCTGGTGTTTTCCGGAGACGACTGCTTCTCCGTGCGGCGTTGCACGCTGGTACTGGACGGCGAGGAGACGGAGTACCGGGTTTCGACCGACGGCGATGACGCCTCGTCCGGCAACCGGCAGCAACCGTTCCGGTCGATCCAACATGGCGTGCAGGCCATGCAGCCCGGCGACACGCTTTTGGTGCAGGCCGGGCGCTATGAGGAAAGCGTATCGGTCGCGGCGGAACGATCGGGTGGGCCGGGCAAGCGGCTGACGATCTGCGCAGCTTCGGGCGCCGAGTGGGTCATGCTGAACCGTCTGCCGCGCGGCATGGACAGCGGCCCCTTCCGGGTGCGCGTGGTCGACGACTGGATCAAAGTCGGCCGGATTCGATATGTGCCCATGTAGGGACTCAGGGAGACCGAAGATGACTCGTATTTCTGTATGCCTATTCTCGTTCTGCTTAGTCGTCCACGCCGGTCTGTGGATTCACGGCGCGGATGACCTTGATCTGGTGCGCGGTAACCGGCCGACGTCGCGCATCGTGCTGTCACAGTATCCGAGCAAGTTGGAGGCGTTTGCTGCGGCCGAACTTCAGACGTACATCCGAAAGGCGACGGGCGCAGAATTGGAGATCGTCGCCGACACGGCGGCCTCCGACGACGAGACTCTGATTTGCATTGGCCGGAACCGGTTTTCCAGTCAGCTTGCCGAATCGCTCGCGACGGCGCGAACCGATACGATTCTGCTGAAGCGAGACGGCCGGCGTCTGTTCTTGATCGGCCGAGATTCGCCGGACCTGGATCCGCAGACGATCGGCCGGCAGGCATTGACGTCCGAACGCGGCACGCTGAACAGCGTCTACGAATTTCTGGAACGGCACGTCGGCGTCCGCTGGTACTGGCCCGGCGAGTCGGGCGAGGTCGTGCCACAAATGAACGACCTAACGATCGGCGACCTGGACGTCGAACACGCACCGCATTTCGTCTATCGCGGCTCGCATCAGTCGCAGGAATTGATGGAC
>Ga0307378_10001100_pt1 | contig 44620 bp, 54 predicted proteins | sample UN1MG_FD_202238 | JGI IMG/M metagenome (GOLD analysis project Ga0307378, IMG submission 202238) | Soil microbial communities from Risofladan, Vaasa, Finland - UN-1 | ecosystem: Environmental > Terrestrial > Soil > Coastal area > Acid sulfate soil | place: Finland: Risofladan, Vaasa | collected... | reverse complement strand
AATCGATAGTCACCCTTAGCTCTGGGGATGAAAGGTGGCTTTTCCGGACCGACAAAATAGTCCAGTGCGGCCAGAAGATAAAAATGTAAGATATGAGACTGCAGAAAATTTGCGCCGGTTACCAGATTGCGAATAATTCTGGCGTTGGAAGGTGGCCTCACTCGAAAGGCAGATTCCAGGGTCAAGGAGGCTGCGGTTGCGTGAGATGCGGAACATATCCCGCAGGCCCTCTGCGTCAACTGTTGAGCGTCTCTAGGGTCCCTTCCTTTAAGGATCATCTCAAATCCCCTGAAGAGAGTCCCAGAGCTTCTGGCATCGACTACTTTACCGCCTTCTATCTCCAGTACAATCTTAAGATGTCCTTCAATCCTGGCAACAGGATCAATAGTTATGATTTTTTTCGCCATTTTTTATCTCTTTCTTTCAGGCCAGCCGTAGAAAGGAGACATACCATCCGGGAATTCCATCTGCACGCAACCTATGCAGGGAGCAGAAGCTCCAATACACCAGTTGACTCCATTGTGCCAGCGGCGTAAAGGACAGTCTGAATAGGTGAGAGGTCCCTTGCATCCGAGTTTGACCATACATCCTTCTTCGCTTAGGTTTTTGGCAAATTTCTGGTGAATGTAAAATGAGTAGTTGGGACAATTATCATGCAATAGGAAACGATAAAACAGAGTAGGTCTTCGATTTTCATCAAGTTTCGGGAGACCATAGAGGATAAGATGGACAAGGGTACCTACCATCCAATCGGGATGTGGTGGACAGCCAGGAACGTTTATCACTTTCCTTCCCAGAATCTCGCCTACTCCCTTTGCCCCGGTGGGATTAGGAGCGCCTGCTGGTACCCCTCCATATGAAGCACAAGTACCCACCGCTATTACATATTTAGCATTTCTTCCGAGTTTCTTGGTCCACTCCAATAATGAGACAGGTTTGCCATTCTTTTCGCCCAGCGTAGCATACATGCCATTCTCTGCAATAGGAATTGACCCTTCAACAATGAGAATGAACTTACCTTTTGCCTCCTCGGCAATCTTCTCCATAGAGAGGATGACTCTATCTCCGGATGCAGACATCAAGGTAGGATGCACTTTGAGGCTTATGATTTTTAAAAGGAGTTCGCTAATTTTGGGATGGGAAGTGTTCAGGAGGGAAACGGAACAACCTGTACACCCTGAGCCCTCTAACCATATAACTGGTGGATTCCCCGCTGCAGCTCGCTCCAGAGCCTCCACCACCTCGGGAATCAAAATCTGGGAAATGCCCAGGGCTACAGCTGATCCGGCACAAATTTTCAGGAACTCTCTTCTGGTAAAATCCATTTAAATTTTCTCCCACATTAACTGCTTACCTTTTTTCGGGAGGCCACAGAGTGCCTCCCCTACAATTATTGCGGCGGCTCTTCCTTCTTTTCCTCTTTCTTTTCTTCTTTAGACTCTTTTTCTTTAGTTGCCTTTTTGAATTCTTTGATTCCTTCTCCTATAGATTTTGCAATTTTGGGTAACTTACCAGCACCGAAGATAATTAGAACAATGACCAGGATAATTATTAGTTCCGTTACACCCAGCCCTCCCAGCATAATTATTTCCTCCTTAATTCCTCTTATCCCCAACTTCATCGAGGATTAGATTAACCATTTCCCCCGTTCTTCTCTCTATCTCAGGAGACAATTCCAGTCCGTAACCTATATCTTTCGGCTCAATCCCGATTATGACTGTGTGGGGAAGTTCGCCCATCTTCCGAGCTATGGCAAGTGTCTCCACCACACCCAGCTGGTGCAATGAAGTCATTCCCCTTGCACCTTTAAGAAGAGAGTCATCCACACGTATTTTATAAGTTTTCCCCGGTTTACCTCCCAGTTTGATAGCATCCACAATAATCAATTTGGCAACTTCTTCCGCCCGAGGAATACAATCTAAAATAGAAGTTCCTCCATCTACAAGTCTAACTCTTTTGTCGATTTCCATTTCCCTGAGTTTCTGAATAAGGTGGACACCTACTCCTTCATCTCTTAACAACAGGTTACCCACTCCCAGAACGACTACTTTATCCGCTCTCAATATCCTTTTCACCTTCTTCCCGGGAAATGTTTTCAGACAGTTTCTTTTCTACTTCTTTTCTTATCTCTTCCGGAGGCTCCTGTTCAATGGCCTCGCGAAAATCCTGCGTGGCTCTCCTCAACTGTCTCACAGCCTTTCCAATAGCCCTGCCCACCTCTGGCAATCTACGAGGACCAAAAAGTATCAACACCAGAACAAGGATAACGACTAATTCCTGCATTCCCACGCCAAACAAAGGATTTCTCACCGCCAATTCTGCAATTTCAGGTGCCACCGAAGGCAACTATCAGACCGATGTCAACCTTAGTTTCTTTCCCGTTCTCGACTTTAGCTTCTACTTTATTATCAAAAAAACCCTCTTTAGTCACCATAATTGTGTAGATTTCTGGAGAAAGACCGGAAAAAGTGAAATTCCCGGAACTATCTGTAGTCGCTGTAAGTTCTGTCTCATCCAAAGTCAAGGTTACTTTTGCGCCCTCAACGCCTCCGCCCTGGAACGTATTGTTCACTTTGCCCACAATAGTCCCACCTACTTTTCCAGCGCTACTACATCCCAGCAGTAGACAGAAACTAACTATTACTATTAGAGTGAACGGAAATAATTTCTTCATTCTCTTTACTTACCCTCCCAAGAAAGAAGCTTCCAATCTAATATTAAGTTTCTTCATCTTTCCTTGTTTGACCACAAATTCGCCAAGCGAATAAGCAAGGTATCCTGGCGAGGTAACTGTGACTGTATAATTACTGGGCTCGAGCTCTGGCAAACTATAACTTCCAGAATTATCTGTAGTTGCAGTTACAGCCCAAATAGCAGGAGAGGCTTCCGTAACCTGCTTCAGTGCAGTAATAGTTATTGTTACACCTTCAACAGGCTTCTTTGTCTCTTTATCGATTACTTTCCCATAAACACCTGTCCCTTCGGGAGCTTTCGCACATCCCATAATTAACATCCCTGCTACCACGAGCACCATTCCAAAAATAACCCACCTTTTCATTTCCACCCCCCTTTATATATTCTATAAGTCTGTGGAGTCCTTGCGAAAGCAAGGTTTTCCCTCCCTTTCGGGAGGATTCCAGACCTTTCCACATTCTTTTTCTATTCTTTAATCCCAACCAGAAATGCGGCCCCAGGCATTGGGCGCTCTCAGTTCTTTAGGACATGGCTTGAACTTTTTCATAACTTTTTCAACCGGATCACCGACGACATTTATCTCTTTCATTGTGCCCAGGCCCAACTGTTCAGCAAGCGTTATGTGTCCATAATTTTCTGGTTTAAAACCCATCACCATAGTTTCCACAGCATCGACTGCCACAGGGTCTCTGCCAGCAATAACCAAATCCATCGATACCGGGTCACCTTTCGTAGGTCCGTGCCCTTCGCAGCCCCAGATTCCACTGATAACCGCAAAGTCTATCTTCTTTATGGAACAGATGTCGCAAATCACATCAGCGATCTGGTTATGGGGCAATCCTACCTTAGGTATCCCGTAAACTCTATTGGGAGCAGAACCAATAGCCTGGTTTTTCAGAGTCCCGGTAATCCCTGTCAGATAGTGGGTCTTCATTGGCGAAACACTAATAATCTTGTCCGCCTCTTCAACCATAACTACTGGCAAAGCGTATTCCTTGAGTGCTAAAGGCCTCTCCGGCTTATACCATTTGTAGGGAGAAGAATTTATGCAATATAGTTCGGCTCCTGTCTCCCTGGCAAGTCCTTCATATCCGTATGTCTTCATATTCGCAATTCCATCAGCATCGGGAGGACCGGCAGCAATGTAGATTTTCTTGGCTCCCTTTTTCTTAGCCAGAATTGCCAGTGCCCTGACTATCCTGGGATCTGTATTATAACATTGGATTTCCTCATTCTTGGTCTTTCCCGTTCCCAGAAGCAGATTGAAACTTGCCACCGCGTTTGTCTTGATCCACACCACGTCACCTTTTTCAACGGGAAGTCCTCCGGCGAGCTTGACTGCCTTACTAACCATCTTTTCTATCTCCACCTCACTCTTTCTCGACCAGACGGGATACCAGTACTTGCCTTTTGCCCAGCGAGGACCCTGGGGAAGCATATGCCAGTCTTTGAACTGCCAGGATTTCCCCACCAATTCGTGATTGTTCGACTTAACAATCGCTACCGTTGGTCCGGCTGCAGCCGTTGTAACGCAAGTGAAAATAACTAACATAAGAATGGTCAAAATCTTCTTCATTTCTTACCTCCTATCCATTTACTATAGTAATCCTGTTGCAGACCCCTTTTCTCTCTCAAGGCCGAATACTTGGGTCTGCCAGATCAGGTTCCTCCTCCTACGACTACCATTCGAAAATCTGCTTTCCTCTTTCCTTTTTCTACCTGAACCTCATCACTAATTTCGTTAAGGTAGTAACCCTGGAGAAACGCCGAGACTTTGTAGGAACCAATAGGGATGTCCGACACAGAATATTTGCCTGAACTATCAGTAGTAGCGGTAAATACTAGCCCCTCTGCCGACCGAACTGTGATCTCGGCACCTGGTAATGGGTTGCCAGTACCAAACTCAGTCACCTTGCCAAAAATTATTCCCCCTCCCGAAGGAGTCCCTTTACAACCTGCAATTAATGAGAGTGTCAGGATTAAAACCGCACTTAAAAAAATTACTCTTTTCATTTTTCGCCTCACTTTGAAACTCCGAAGGAGTCCGACATCGGTTCGGAGTCCTGTCGGACCTGCGGCCACCGATTATTTCGTCAAGTGGTAGCCGCAACCTTCAGGTTGCGTTTATCTTCGCTCCGATGAATCGGAGCGACTACCGATTATTTTCAGATTATATCAACCCGTAGAGATAACCAAGAGCAATTCCACCGACTACAACAGTCAGAAAATAGATAAGAAAGGCTTTTTTCTTTACCAATAAGGCTACAGTGACCATAGGAGATATTCGAGTGGCAGGACCAGCAATGAAGAAAGCCAACGCTGCTCCACTACTCATTCCCATATTCGTCAGCCCATAGATTATAGGAAGCGCTCCTCCTCCGCATACATAGAAAGGTATGCTCATTGCTGCTGCCAAGAGCACAGAAAAGCGGGAAGCACCTAGGGTCATTACTACAAACGATGCAGGAATATAAGTGTCGGCGAGCGCTGCAAGCAAAATGGCAATCAAAAAATATTTTCCCGGGTATTTTACCATTTTACCCATCAGCCTGAGAGCATCAAGCCACTTATTCCCAGAAGATGTCTGAGTTAACTTGGAAATAAAATCTTTTTTCCTGTTGTTATCTGATTTTCCCGGATTACTACTCACAAGTTCAGCAAAAAAATTCTTCTTATTCAAATAGTGAAACATTAATCCGCACAATATACCCAAGACTACTGCCGACAAAAGCCTGGCTATAGCCAGGCTTGGCCCCAGAACGCCCCAGGTGGCAATAAATATAAAAGGATTAATGAGAGGAGAAGCGACAAGAAATGACATTACCGGAGCTATGGGTACTCCTGTAGAAAGCATAACAGCAAATATGGGAATAACCGCATATGAACCCAAGGGAGATATAACGCCTAAAAGACTTGCCAGAACAATCGCAGTTAAACCTTTTTTTCTATTACAAGCCTCCGCGAGTTTCTGAGTGGGAACGAAGACAGAAATTAAGGAACCAATGATTATGCCTATGGCGACGAAGTACCAGAGACGGAAAAACATATTCACGGCTACCGACCATACACCATAGAACCCACTGGATATGAAAAAATTTTGTAGACCTTCCATTGTTAATCACCAAAACTATCTTATCAACTTGATTAAAAAAAGTCAAGTCTATTACAACAATTGATATATTGGAGTGTAACCGCGTAGGGGCGACCTTTACGGTCGCCCAAGAGGTCAAACTTTCGTTTGACACTCCACATAGGTACTATAAAAAAGCTGTAAAAAATCGGGGGATAAGAAGAAATCTTATCCCCCGATAACTCATTGGACTATCCAAATTATCTGTACTACTACCAAATCAGAACACCCTACCAGGCTGTAGGTCCTGTGTGGTAAAGTCCAACTCCTGTAATAGCACTAATGTCGAACTGTCTCATGACGCTTGCGATTGAATCGCCAACTACTTCGATTTCATCTGCATTGTACGTTCCCAGTCCAGACATTGCAGCTACACGTAAGACTCCGTAATGCTCTGGCTGAAGTCCCATAACGCGGGTCCCTGTAGCATCAACAGCCACGGCATCTTTGCCAGCAATAATTAAATCCATGGAAACTGGCTCGCCATAAAAGGCTCCCCATCCTTCCACTGCCCAGATAGCATCAACGATAGCATAATTTATTGGGGCAATGGAGTTAACGTCAGCAACGTTCCATTGCGTCTTGTTATGCGGTAACCCCATTTTAATTGCTCCCACTATCCGGGTGGGAGGCATACCTATCCCCACGTTCTTCAGAGTCAAGCTGACGCCAGCGTTATCATGAGTCTTCATTTTCCCAATGGAGATTCTGACATCCGCATTGACCCAGTTATTGGGGAGGGGATACTGGCTAAGCCCATGTAGACCACTGCGTTTCGGTTTGTAATACTTCCATGTCCCATCAGCAATGGCGTCATTGACATCGTAGAGTTCAAGCCAACCACCCTTGTGTGTCCATTGATCCATCGCTGGATTCAGCTTCTTAGCCATATCTGTATAGCCATAGACAAGAAAGTATGCATGGGCATTCCCAGCATTGGGACCGGCCACAATCGTGACCTTCTTTGCCCCCTTCTCTTTGCAAATAAGAGCAACCGCCCTGGCTATTCTGCCATCGGTGAGTATCGACTGCATCTGACCTTGAAACCACTTGTCATCCCTCATCGGTGTGTTTGTCCATCTTGCTTTCTGAGATTCCATAGAAAATACGAACCACATATCCTGGACAAGATTGACTTTAATCATCACCTCGTCACCCTTCTTAACCGGGAAGCCGCCTGCGAGATCGATTGCCTTACGCACCATATCTTCAATCGCTTTCTCGCCCTTTGCTGTCCATTCCGTCGCCCATATCTTGCTGAAATCGAGGACGCTAAAATGCCAGGACTCGCCTATTACATCATGAGGGGTCCCCTTCACTATGGCTACTTTTGTCTTTGCAGCTGCAAAAGCCAGCGTGCTAACTGCAAAGATACAGACTACTGCCAAAATAAATACTTTCCTCATCCTTTTTCACCTCCTTTCTATTATGTATCAACTTCAGACAAAACATAAAAATTTATGCGTAGTGTAGCCCTTTATGGGCGTAATTTTTTACGGGGATAAACCTTTGGGCGACCATAAAAGGTCGCCCCTACGCGACCAAAACCATTACGGGGATAAACCCCTACACTACTAACGTTCCTGTAACTTACCAGCCCCAAACTTCTCCCCAAGCGGCGGGTCCATGGCCTGGAAGTTCCTTGTAAACCTTCAGAACTTCCTCAATACTGTTGCCCACTACCTGGATATCCTGGTATGTGCCCACACCAATCTCCTGGGCAACTCTCAGGTAACCATACCGTTCAGGAACACGACCCATGGTAGCAGTACCAACTGAATCCGCAGCCACTATATCTGGACTGGCAATAACTATGCCATGGTAAATACCATCGCACATTGTTGGTCCGTTTCCTTCACCACCGTATATGGCACCTATCACCGCGTAATCAACGTCTACAACCTCACAGACATCAGCAATGGTCCTGGCAAGCTTGTCATGACGCAATCCTGTTTTAGGAGCGCCATAAACACTGTTGGGAGGAATGCCTATACCAATATTTTTCATAGCTCCAGTAGTACCGGCAAAGCCGTGAGTCTTCAGAGGTGGTACACTGATCACTACGTCTGCATCCAACACCACAGTAGGTATAGCATACTCCTTAGCTGCTAAGGCATGCGGTGCTTTGACCCATCTGTAAGGCACACGGTCAAGGTCAACCAGCTCAGCTCCAGCATCATTCTCAGCCAGATACGCTCCCCACACTCTCATGTTCGGAATTGAATTTGCCAGTCCCGGAGCCTCCCCAACATATATCTTCTTGGCTCCCGATTCCTTGGCCAAGAGTGCAACTGCTCTTACCACCCGGCCATCCGAGTTCGTGCAAGTGAAGTCAGGCGCATTCCCGTGACCAGTAGATACCATATACCATTGGTCGTTATTGGCATTGAACTTGATAAATACCGTGTCACCCCTTTTCACCGGCCATCCACCAGCAAGTTTCACTGCCTGACGTACCATTTTTTCAACTTCCTTAATGCTTGCCGGAGTGTACTCCAGGGTCCATTGATGTGGCCCACGCGCCTTGTCAGGACTCTTGGGGGCATACCCCAAAAAATCGGCTGAGAGAATCGTTGAATCTTTCAATACCTTTTCGTTCCCCTGAACTATCGCCACCGTTGAGGCCGCAGAAGCAACCATAGCCACGGCAAAAGTAAGCAACACTGCAATAATCAACGCTTTCTTCATTCTTTTTCACCTCCTTTCCTATTTAATTTTCTTTAAGCCTATACATTAATACACTAATATCTTTTAAAAGGAGTAGCAGACTTCAGCCTGCGTTAGTTCATATTATTCGATATTACTAAAGTCCCTTTTCCCTGTCAAGTACAAAAGGTCTTCGCACTTTTTTGAAGAAAAAGCTACTGTGAAAAAAACTAATTTGTGAAATTTCAGTGGCATTCAGAAACTATGAGGTTAATTTTGAGAGGAAATCGGAAAGTAAACTAAATATCTCCTTGGATTGCTACGTTAAGAGAAATGAATTTCTTTCTTCGTCTATCCAAGACTAACAAAGAAATTCATCTTTCAATGAAGAGAAGGCAGGACGGCTTATAAGTTGACAGAGTCAACTTTAGCCGTCCTACCTTTACTATTAAAACTTTGCTACTCGTTCGAAGAGAAACTCGCGAGTTTCTCCCTTACCTGTTTAGAACCTGATGTGTGTCTTCACAGCCACGCCCATAGTAGTATCTCTATTAGCCTCATCAAAATACTTGCCAGGCATAAGGAGACCAGCAACTAACTCGATGGTTTGCCTCGGTCCCAAAGTATAATTGAGTCCCAGGTCAATTTCAGTCCCTATGCTTTTTTCAGTGCCAGTGGTAAGGACTATTCCTGCTGGAGCTGCATTGTACTGAGCTTCCTGGTCAGCAAAAGACATACAGGCTGAGAGAAAACCGCCCCACTTAGTATCCGGGACAACAAAGTCTATCTTTGGCCGAATGATCCAAGCGTTGCCGATGGTATTGTATATCTGGTCCCAGAGAATCAGGTCAATCTTCCACTCATCGACCCAGTCTTCGTTCGAACCAAGCGCGCCAGTAAAGTCTGTTACGCTGTCAGTCGCACCTTGGAAAAGACCAACCACAACAGCTACCTTGTCAATGTATGGCGAAGTCTCTAAGGGAACAGACGCATCAACAAAGAACTGTAAATTGTGCTTGTAGTCGAGGTATGTACCAATCATCTTACCAAAGAAAATGTCCCCCTCTGACTTGATGTCCACCGGACCAAGTTTGGTATTAATCATAACAAAGACCTGGTTCCAGATTCCGGCTTCACCTGCCGGGCCTAGACCAGACCAAACCCACTCGAAGAGACCAGCGCCGACCGTTATCTTCGGGTTCCAGAAAAAGGCCCAAGGGCACCAGGCAAAAGAATCATTTATACCATCGCCTGTGACTACATTGATGTTACCCTCAGATCTTTTGTCGTAGAACATGCCGAACATTAAGTTCTGGTCAGGTGCCGGGTTAAAAACAGGTGTGATGTAATGGTACCTGGGATAGGTATCGTCTTCAGCAATGGAATAGTTGTGGAACAAGTCAGTCTGCTGACGTCCAATCTGAAGGCTTCCATATTTACCCAGGAAAATGTGAACCCAGGCTCGGTCCCACTGGAAATTGTTAGTTCCAGATTCGCCTTGATTCGTCGCTACTATACTTGTAGTAGCGGGGTCGTAAACACCCATTCCAGGCCAGGTAAGACCAGGCACACCGTTGTCACCCCAGATGTAATCGAGAGCCCTGATGCGCGCTTTAACCTGAATAGAATCGCTGATCTTCAAAACAGGATTGAGAATCAATCTCTGTTCGGTGTAGGACCTTTCCGGACCGCCTTTTACGAGGTCAGGATTGGTTATCCAGTAACTGAGTGCACGAAAGTGGCCACCGACGGAAAATTCGATCTCGGCAAGTGCTATACTGGCTACAAGAACCACGAGAAGACCAGTCACGCCTAAAATTAGTAACTTCTTTTTCATTCATCTCCCCCCTTTACATTTAAAATTTTTGTTTCATGGCCAAATTTTTCGGGCCTAAATTTCTCACAAATAAAACTTTTCACTTCACCTCCTTTCGATTATTTTCTAACTAAAATATAAACCTACTTTCTTTTTTTCGTCGGAGCCAGATTTTTTCCCTCCCTTTCGGGAGGACTCCAGATTTTTTCGTGCTTGGGTCCCCTTTCCAAAGCTATGAAAACATTAGGTTTTGTTGATTCTACAAAGTAGTTTTTGTTTTGTCAAGTAAAAAATTCAAAAATTTTCTTCCGCATCACTCAGGTCATCTTGCAATCCTCGATTTGGAGTAGCGAAACTTGTTTCGCGATAACGCACCGCAAGCGGTGCTACTCCAATTATTTAGAGCGGGTCGGATAAATCCGACCCCTACATTCAATTACTTCAAAGCAGAGCTTCGTTAAATCTTAAGTTTGAAGAGTTTTATAGCATTCTCGCCCAGAACATTTGCCAGGTCCTTATCACTGAGGTTCGCAGACCTATACTGGAAGATTTCTACTGCCGTATTTTCTGGCAGGTCGGTTCCTAAAACTATTCTCTCCGAGCCAAGATCGCCTACAAACCATATCTTTTCATTAATAGAAATCCAGGAGCCTTCTAAATAGATATTCTTGCAAAGTTTTGCAGCAATATAAGCTTCTGTTGAATAGATATGTGCCATACCAGAATGGTAAAGAATTATTGGCAAATCTGGATAAGCCTTGGCCATAGGTATAACAAGTGAAGGCAGAGCAAATGGAATTCCCGCTCCGGTATGTATCATTAAGGGAACTTTATGCCTTTTCGCTGCCTCAAAGACCTTCTTTGCATCAGTAGCCAGAGGACTTATCGCATGGCCAATGGTGTGCAGTTTTATACCAACGAAACCTTCGTCTTTTATAAGTCTATCTACTTCTGCGTTATATTCTTTTTCGTCCTGATGGGGATTGAGACTTACAACTCCAAAAATCTTCTTGGGATACTTCTTCATAAGTTTGGCTATGTCATTATGTATTTTCTTGACATCGGGTGCGCCCGGGAAAGGTAGAACAAGTGCAGCATCGATTTTATTCTTTTGTATGGCACCCATCAGCGCTTCTTCTGAAGTATCTAAGTCAAAAACTTTACACGGCCCCAAATGACAATGAATATCAACTATTTTCATTATTTTCCCCCCTTTTTTTTGCACGATTAAAACCGTGACTGCAAATGTCATTGCGAGCCCGAAAGGCGTGGCAATCTCACGCCAAATTACGAGATTGCTTCACTTCGTTCGCAATGACAGAAACTTTTCCCATTTTTACCTCATCCCTTCTATAGGCATCACCTCCAAAATTTTATAAATAAAATTGCAGAATTTACTTCGGGATGTCTCTGAATTTCTGCCAGCATGCATAAGGGTATGAATTGTTGCTTAGGTTGCACAGTAAAACTCCGGTTAAGGAAATTAATTACTGGCCTCAGGATGGTAAACTTAAAAGCGATAAATTTATTCCAGGAGTTGCGAGATGAATTAAGAATTGCTTATGAATAGGTAAAAAACTAGAATAATTTTACTAAAGTCTTTGTCCCTTGTCAAGCACAAAATTAATTGAATAGAAATATAGCCAAGACTCCTTCGCACTCAAGCCCTAAAGAGCAAAGTGTTCAGTTTTTCCTATATCTTTTCGCTATTATTCCAGGTAGCGCGGCATAAAACATTGCTGCTTGAACAAGCTGTTCGACCTTCACTTGCTCATCAGCAGAGTGGGCAAATCTCTCTTCTCCTGGCCCAAAAACTATGGTGGGTATCTCTTTTTCACCCATAGTATAACTTCCATTACTGCAGAATGGCCAGAGGAAAATTTTAGGATTCCTCTTAAAAAGAGCTTTATAAGTCTCCACGCAAGAGACAACTAAAGGGTGTTGCCGCGGTAATTCCCAGGCAGTAAAGAACTTTTGCAAAATTTCCAATTTTCCACCCTTTCCCATAAGAGTTCTCAATTCACGTTTTACACTCTGTTCACTCTCCTTTGTATTTGTCCTCCTGTCAAGGTAGATAGTACAATTATCAGGGATGGCATTTAAGGAAGCCTTCTCGCAGTCAATCTTGGTAACGGTTATGGTTCCTTTGCCCAGAGGAGGAGCGGAGGGAAGTCTATTGTTCAATCTTTCTATCTTCTGAATTAATGGAACCATTCTGTAGATGGCATTTATTCCTTTCCAGGGAATGCCCGCATGTGCCGATTTGCCTCTCATGGAGATTTTCAGTCCCACCCTTCCTTTGTGTCCACGAATAATATTGAGACTGCTCGGTTCTGCAAGAACAACAAAATGTGGTTTAAGTCTATCCTTCTCTATTAGATATTCGATGCCTTTACCCCCAGCCGATTCCTCTTCCACGCTGCAAGCAACGTAGAGTGTATAATCTCCTCTTAGTCCGAGAGCTGCCATTAATTTGCCGCCATATACGGCTGAAGCGACTCCTGCCTTATCATCACACGCTCCCCTTCCATAAATAGTCCCGCTTTTATACTCCGCTCCGAAAGGGTCGTGCTTCCAGTTTTTTCTATCGCCAATATCCACAGTATCCATATGGGCATCGTATAGTATCCTGACTTTCCCCGAACCGATTCGTCCTATTACATTTCCAATGCCATCAGTGAACACTTCGTCAAATCCGGCCCTTTCCATCTCTTCCTTTACCCGAAGAGCAACTTTATTCTCTCCACCGGAAAGACTGGGAATTCTTACTATATCTCTCAAAAAATTAACCAAACTTTTCTGACTATCTCTTGCTAACTGTCTTAATCTTTTTACCTCCAATTGATGCCTCCTATCGATAACGGGTCCGATAAATCCCACCTACAGTCAATGTAGGGGTTCGATTCATCGAACCCGCGATTGAGAAGAGTAGCTCCGATTCATCGGAACGTCCTAATGGCGAAGTTTCGCTTCGCTACTCCAGTTAAAGTTCGTGGAAAATCGGCTTCAGGAGAGGATAGAGTTTTTTGTAAATTTTGAACAATTTATCGTATTGTTTCTGGTGTTCTCTAACCGGCTTCACTAAACTGGCTACATGGACCATCTGTTTACTAACTTCCTTCACATTTTTACATACGCCAATACCCAGGCTTGCCAGCATGGCAGCACCCAATGTCCCCGTTTCTACAACCTGCAACTTCTCTATACACCTGCCAGTGACATCTGCTCTAATTTGATTCCAGAGGTCAATCTTCGCTCCTCCGCCCGCTATTCTGATTCTATCAACCTTTCTTCCCACGGATTTCTCAGCAATTTCCAGTAAATGCCTCACGCTGTAAGCCACACCCTCAAGAATAGACCTGATAAAGTGAGCTCTTCGATGCGTTCTGGTTATACCAATAAAAAGTCCTTTAGCGTGCGCATCCCAAATTGGTGCTCTTTCCCCTTCAAGATAAGGGAGAAAAATCATATCTTTACTTCCAGGAACTATAGACTCTGCCTCACTCAAGAGTGAATCCAATCCCCTAAGAGAGAGACCCTCGCTACCAGTTGTTTCTTCCAGACCCACAAGCGCTTCCCCTGCCCATTTCAAAGAATCGCCGCCAGATTGAGTTGGCCCGTATAAAACAGAAACACTATTAGTTATGTTTGAGGGAATGGACATAAGACCGTAAGTCAATTTGGGAAGGGAAAGACTGGTAAGTCCCACTATCTCCGAAGTGCCGGTGATGTTGAAAGCCCTACCCGAAGCAGAAAACGCGCCCGTAGCAAGCATCCCGCATAGAGCATCGCTCCATCCGGCAACTACAGGAATATCTTTGGGAATCCCGATGCGATTTCCTATCTCCTTTTTTACTCTTCCAACTATTTCATACGGTTCATAGATTTCAGGAACTATCTCCTCTGAAATTCCCAGAACTTTAAAGTATTCACTGGAAACTTTACCGGTCTTTAAATTAACCATTCCCTTAGAACACCACCTGTCTGAGAAGAAACAGCCTGTAAGTTTATAGCCGATAAAATCCTTGGCCTGAAGAATCTTGAACGTCTTCTGCAAAATCTGGGGTTCATGTCTCTTCAGCCACAAAAGTCTGGCAGGAAGCCAATTGGGCTGTATAGGTAGGTCCATTCCCAGAAACTTTTCCATTCTTCTCTTTCCTATTTTTTTTCGGAGCCACCGAGCCTCCTCCACGCTCCTTGTATCTCTCCAGATAATTGCCCGCCTCAAAATTCTACCCTTTTTGTCCACAAAGACCTGGGTCGGAGTCTGACCGCTCAAGCCTATACCTACAATCGAAGACATTTTTACCTTCGCTCTCCCCCTGAGCTGTGCAATTGTCATCTTTACTGCTTTCCACCAGTCCTGGGGATTCTGCTCTATTTCCCGGGGAGCAGGTTGGTAGGTAGGATAACTCTTGAAAGATTGGGCAACCATATTACCCTTCAAATCGTATGCACCAACCTTACAGGAAGTAGTCCCTATATCAATTCCTAATAGTATTTCACCCATAAAATATAGTCCTCCCTTTCGGGAGGACTCCAAAAACCCTGGAGTCCTTGCGAAAGCAAGGTCTCCTCAGGAAATTCCTAAACGATGAACAAATTATCTTTCGTGTATTATTTCTTAGATTTTCTTAGAGGGGCAACGAGTGAACGACAGGCCCGGAAAAATATCACTGCATCCACAAGAAGGGCTATAAACTGCACGCCCAAATCTATCCATTTTTTCGCTGTTTCCACATCATCCACATATATTCCCAGAGAGAGACCTGCCTTTCTCACCTTCCCCACCACCTGTTTAATCTTCTCCACAACCTTGGGGTGGTCTATCTCACCAGGAACTCCCAGCGACTGAGAGAGGTCATAGGGTCCGACAAATATGGTATCCAGACCCTTAACCTGCAATATCTCGTCGAGATTTTCTACTCCTTTCTTCCCCTCAATCTGGACAATCAAAAGAGTCTTTCTATTCGCCTCCCTAAGGAAAACCTCCTTGGGGAGGTGAGAATAGTCAGCAGCACGAGCAAATACGTCCATTCCCCTTTCTCCCAAAGGAGAAAATTTGGATAGAAATACCACCTCTTCTGCTTGTTTTCTGGTGTCCACGTGGGGAACTAAAACCCCACTTGCTCCTGCATCCAGCGGTCCCGAAATTGCAGATTCCGATATCTCGGGAACCCTGACTATGGAATCGATGCCTCTAACTTCTGCCATTCTTATCAAATCTTCCACGCTCTCAATAGAGAGGGCACTATGTTCCATATCCAAAATGGCAAAATCGAATCCAGCAAGGCCTACTATTTCCACCATAGCTGGATCACGGGACTTCATAAAGGGACCGACAACAAATTCTCCCCTGTTCATCTTCTCTTTAATCGATAGAGTCTTCATAAGCTTTCCCCCTCAATTTCTATGGAGTCTCCTACTTTTATTTTTCCTCCCGAGATTACTTTTGCAAATAGTCCCTCTTTGGGCATAATACAACTGCCTATTAACTTCCTTATTTCACATTTGGTGTGACACTCTTTGCCCCGCTGGGTAATCTCGATTACCGCCCTATTTCCCAACTTCAGTTTTGTACCAATCGGCAAACCATTAAGGTCAAAACCCCCAGTGGTAATATTCTCTGCAAAATCTCCTGGACCAATCTTCAACTTCACACTTTTAGAACGTTTGAGCTTTGCTAATCGCGTAACGAACTTTCTAATATTTTCTATTCCTAAAAGACTCACCTGACGACGGGATAAACCACCATGAGCATCTCCCACCAATCCCCAATTTCTCTTCAAGGTCGCCTCTCCTACAGGCCTTTTAACAGTGCCCTTTTTATCACTTCTATTTATGGAAACAATCTTAATTCTTCTCATTTAATTTCTACTTTCCCCGTACGACACAGCATTGAACATACTGAAGGCTGAGTTGGCGAATCTCTTCTAATTCTTCAATTTTGTAAGGAGATATTTTCTGGAACTCGGGATCCATTGTTTCCCGGTTGGAAAAGTTCTGCAAAGCGTATTTCTTTGCTCTTCCTATTTCTCGTGCGATTTCCAGTATGTCTTCCTCGCTGTGGAGATTGGGAACCACCGTGGTGCGGAATTCGTAATCGACTCCAGAATGGATTATTAAGTCAACACTTTCTCTAACCCTCTCCAATAATTCTTTACTCTTTATCCTTGTCGATTTCTCATAGGCATTAAAATTTAAGGGCGCTTTAATGTCCATAGCCACATAATTGACCAGCCCCCTATCTATTACTCTCTGCAATATTTTTGGGAAAGTGCCATTGGTATCGAGTTTTATTTCCATTCCTAAATTGCGAATTTTTTCCAGAAATTCCGGTAAATCTTCAAAAAAACAAGGTTCTCCACCGGTAAGACATATTCCATCAATCCAGTTTCGATGGTTTATTAAAAAATTGGAGATTACTTCGAAGGGAATTGTCTCATACTGGTCAGGATTCAGGACCAGTCCTGCGTTTTGACAGTAGGGACATCTGAAATTACAATAGGGCGTATATAGAGTGGAAACGATCTTTCCATCCCAATCAAGTAGCGAAGTTTCAATCATTCCCTTTATCAAAATTTTCATCACAATTACACTGTACTTATTTGGGAGTAGCAGACTTCAGTCTGCGTGATGTAGTCAGAGGTCTCTAAGGTAATTTTTCGGAGACCTCTTCCAACAATCTTTTAACCGCCTCTTCAAAAGTGGCTCTGGGTCGGTAACCAACATACTTCTCTTTGATATCGCCTTTTCTATCGATAACAAAAGTAGTGGGAATTCCTCTGATTCCTCCATAATCTTGGGTGACGTTAACATTACCCAGGACTATAGGGTAATTAATTTTGTAATTTTTCGAAAATTGTTTAACCGCGCGGCTATCTCCTCTGTCCAGACTCACCCCGATGATAAGTAAACCTTCGTCTTTATATTTCTCATAGAGTTCTACAAAATCTGGAATTTCCTTGCGACAGGGAGGACACCAGGTAGCCCAAAAATTGAGAATAATTACTTTTCCCCTAAAGTCCGAAAGAGTTAAACTATTTCCCTCAAGGTCGGGAAGAGTAAAATCTGGGGCATCTCCCCATTCTTTCTCAGTTATTATGACCTCTTCCAGTTCTCCTATTTCTTCTATTTCCGTTTCAACCCCACAGCCTGAAGCCCAGATGACCAAAAGAACCAAAACTATCAGACCTTTTTGCAAAACTTTTCTCATCTCTCCTCCTTCCTTTTAGTAAAGCCTCTGGACTCCTTGCGAAAGCAAGGTCGATTACCTCCCTTTCGGGAGGACTCCAGATCTTTCCACGTTAAAAGATTCCTCAACGATGAATAAACTATATTTTAGTCTTATCTTTCCATTTTCCAACGTATTGCCCGGCAGCAAAACCGGCAGTTGCCCCCTCGCCACAGGCAGTCACTACCTGCCTTAACAATTTCTTCCGCACATCTCCGCAAGCATATATCCCTTTAACTGAAGTCTCCATATTTTCGTCTGTAATAATAAATCCTTCCTCGTCCATCTCCACAACACCCTTCAGGAACCCGGTGTTAGGAGCGGTACCTATGTGGACAAATACGCCTTTTGTTTCTAATGTCAAATCTTTTCCTGTCTCCAGATTTCTTACCTTAACACCTTTCACTTCAGTTTCTCCAAGAATTTCAGTCACTATTGACTTCCAGATAAATTCCAATTTGGGATTGGAAACCGCCCTCTCTTCGATAATTTTGCTTGCCCTGAGTTCCTCCCGACGATGAATTAAAGTGACTTTCTCTGCAAATTTGGATAGAAATAGTGCTTCTTTTACGGCAGCATCTCCACCGCCTACTACAACAACCTTCCGATTTTTAAACAAGGGTCCATCACAGGTAGCGCAATAGGATACTCCTTTACCAATCAGTCTCTCTTCTCCGGGGACTTCCAATTTCCTTGGTCTTGTCCCTGTAGCAACAATTAAAGCTACGGTCTTGTACTCCTCTTTCTCTGTGTTAACTACTTTCTCCAATTTATTTTTGTACCGCTCATCTTCAGAAGAAACGTTAACCTTTACCACTTCTCCACTTTTAATCTCCAATTCATATTTTTCCGCTTGCTTCCTGAACCTATCCATCAATTCAGCTCCGCCAATCCCTTCAGGAAATCCTGGATAGTTCTCTATTGTCCAGGCGAGGGCTGCCTGACCCCCGGGAGCTATCTTTTCCAAAAGTAAAGTTTTCAGCCTTGCGCGAGCTGTGTACAGAGCAGCGGTCAAACCTGCCGGTCCACCGCCAATAATAATAACATCATACTCACTCATCCAGAATTTCTCCAATTTTGGCTTCTAAGCCTTCCCTGGGCATAGCCCCGGCAGTCTGGCCGAGCACTTTTCCATTCTTGAAGATTATGAAAGTGGGAATGCTTTGAATTCCATATTTTGCACTGGTGAGAGGATTTTCGTCTACGTTAAGTTTTCCCACTTTCAGGCGACCTGCATACTTCCGGGAAATCTCTTCGATAGCTGGGACAACCATTAAACAGGGTGCGCACCATTCAGCCCAGAAATCTACCAGGACAGGCACTTTTGAATCCAGAACTTCCTCCTTGAAATTTTCATCGTTCAGAACAATTTCCATCTTTCCCCCTTATGTGAATTACATTATGAATTGGAATTTGCCGGTTAAAATCAGAATTCCAAATAGAATCAGCAGTCCTCCAGTTACTACTGATATTAGCCTTGAGTATTTCTTTATCTTCCTGAATCCCCTAAGAAAAAGGTTAACAGCCAGACCCGAGACGAGAAAAGGAATGCCCAATCCCAGAGAGTAGGAACCCAAAAGGAAGACCCCTTCCCTGACAGTCTCCTGAGTGGCGGCATAAGTAAGTATTGTTCCCAAAACAGGACCAACACAGGGAGTCCAGCCCAGAGCAAAAACTATTCCCACAATAAAAGAACCTAAAATATTCGTGGGTTTCATCTTTAAATGAATTTTTCTTTCATACCCCAAAAAACTTATGTTAAATAACCCGGAAATATACAAACCAAACACGATGACCAAAACTCCACCGACAATTCTCAAAATATTCAAGTGCGAGAGCACAAATTTTCCAAAGTAGGAAGCGGAAGCTCCCAGCAAGATGAAAACTAAAGAGAAGCCAGAAATGAATAGAACCATTTCTAAAAAAATTCTCTTGGTCATTTTACTCTTCTCTTCTCCACTACTAACTAAATCATCGATAGACACCCCAGTAATAAAAGAAATGTAAGCAGGTATCAGTGGTAAAACGCAGGGAGAAAGAAATGTTAAAAGCCCGGCAAAAAAGGCCATAACCAGTGAAACTTGTTGAGCCACAATGCCTCCTCGACTACAAACTCTGTTCTTTCTCTCTTCCCAATTTCCCAAGCATGATGAGTGCTAAAATGGCAAGAATTATACCTATAAATTGAGAAGTAGAGAAGAGCCAGATATGACCTCGAGGGTCACCCCGAAAGATTTCAATTATAGAGCGAGTCACTCCATAAAGAAGAACATACAGCCAGAATAATTGACCATCAAATTTTTTGTAGCGCCTTAAGGTGAGTAGGATGGCAAAGATGATAAATAGAGTTAACGAGGAGAATAGTTGTATGGGAATTAGAGATTGACCCAGAGAACCAGCCGGGCTCTCTGGCGGAAAGGAGACTCCCAGCCAGGAATCAGTAGGACGACCGTAACAACAACCATTCAGAAAGCAACCTATTCTACTTATTGCATGGGCTATTACAATTCCTGGAGCAAAGATATCCGCAGTTTTCCAGATATTTAAACTCTTTCTTCTCATCTGCCAGATGCCAATTCCAAAAGCTAAAATAAATCCACCATAGAAAACGAACCCTCCCCGGCCAAAAATGGTTCTCAAGGGTTCATTTAGAAAACGTTCCCATTCCACAAAAACATAGAGGATTCTTCCTCCCATAAAGCCAGAGATTAACACCCAGAGAAATAGACTCATTATCTTGTCGGTATCGAAGCCTGTTCTCCTTGCCTCTTCCCGAACATAAAAGAAACCCACAAGACAACCAATTGCTACCATTAATCCATATGTATAAATAGTGAAAGGTCCCAATTTAAGAAGTATTGGATACAATTTCTCTCCCTTGGCTGAACAAGGTTTACCTCGATAATGTCGTAGTGTAGCCCTTTATGTGCGTAATCGTAATGTAATTGTAGTGTAGCCCTTTATGGGCGTAATTTTTACCCCGTTGTAATGGGGTTTACGGGGACAAGCCCCTACACTACCAAGATCGTTACGGGCATAAAGCCCTACACTACCAAGATCATTACGGGCATAAAGCCCTACACTACCAGAATTACTACGGGCATAAAGCCTTACCCTACCTGTCATCTTGTCCGTCTTTTTTAGAATAGCTTCCTTCAACACGCTTGTTTTGTCGAGTCGAAATATAGTATCTTTTTCGATTATGGAGTTCCGATTTTATCTCCGCACGCCTTTCCAGAATGGTCAAGTTTTTCATCACCTCTTTGGGATTAACTCTCAAAGCAGACGAAATATCACTGAGCGTGCAGGGTCTTCTCTTAAGAAGATTTTTGATATCGGTTTCCAGTTTTCCTACATGTTCTCTCTTTGAGACTTTCCTGAATTTTCTGACTACCTCCACTTTCCCTGGCAGTTTCCTCTGGATCAAGCGAAGCTCTTTTTGACTTAGGGCAAAAACCTCTTCTTCCGCTGGTGGGCGAAGCACAGTGTTCAGTTGCACCTTATCCGGTCCAATCTTTTCTATAACTTCTGCCAGTTTACGAATCTCTTCCGGGCCATCGTTAATCCCTTTAACCAGTAATACTTCTAACCAGATTTTATTTTTAAATTCTTTCCTCAACTCGATCAATCCGTTAATTATTTCCTCTATCTTCAAAGACGGATGTGGCCGATTGAGAGATTCAAAGATAGACTGGCTCACCACATCCAGAGAAGGAATAACGACATCTGCTTCCCTCAATTCCCGACGCACTTCTTCTTTATTAAGAAGAGAACTATTAGTCACTATAGCTACAGGAATATCTGTGAGTTTTTTTACTTCGTTTATCATTTCACCAATCTTGGAATTTAAAGTGGGCTCACCCGAACCTGAGAAAGTAATATAGTCAATATTCTTCCTTTTTGATAAGAACGCTTTCAATTCTTCAATAACAGGAGCCTTAGAGACATACTCCTTTCTCTCTATAGTAAGGTTAGTCGTCCTTCCAGTTTCACAATAGATACAATTAAAACTGCAAATCTTAAAAGGTACAATATCAACACCCAACGACCTCCCCAATCGCCAGGAGGGAACTGGACCATATATGTAGCTGGTAACCTCTTTTGTCTTCATCGGTCTTCTCTATCCCCAATTTTAATTCTAATTTTCCCTCTCTTGAAACCCTTCAACCCAGAGAGAAATCCCTTTATTGTCTTTCGCAAAATGTCCGATACAAAGGGATTCAGTTCCATGGGCTCACCAGCCACTTGCACTTCTACATCTCGCCCCAAACGAGTACAGTCGCTCACTCTCTTTTTACCTTTCAGAATCTCTCTTGCCAGCTCGTAGCAACTATTAAAGCCGCAATCACCACAGTCAAGGTTTGGCAACTTGAATGCCTTCTCTACCACCAGATCAGCTATAGTGGAAATGTCTCTATCAGAGTTGAAATTTCCTTTCCCCACCAGCCCAATCTCCAAACCATCAGAAAGTTCCTTCTCCTCACCTTTCTCTCTTAAACACACAATTTTGGGAAAGCTCTTTTTCTCCTTGAACCCTTCCACAATTATGAAATCGGCATCCAAGGAGTCGAGCGCTTGTTCAAAATTGAGTTTACCCTTAAAGAATTCCGTTACACCCTCCTCAGAGATGGCTATAAGTTGGTCACAATGTCCTCTATATAGACTAGTATCCTTATGGGGAAGGTCAAGAGAGCCTTGCACATGCTTAACGATAGCAACCGTGTATCCTCTCCTTTTTAATTCTTCTGAGAGGTTGATGCCCAGATGCGTCTTACCACTTCCCTTATATCCTATTATACCGATAACTTTCATTTTACCCTCTCACATTTTGAGCACAGGTCTTAGATAACCACAGAAAATATGAACCAACCACCAAAACCGATAAGTATCCCCCCACATAAACCGAATAGAATCCCATGTAACTTCCTGCTCCATAAGTGTTTGCTCCTGTAAACTACCAAAGATACCAAAGAATACCAGGTTAAATCGGACAGCCAGTGAACCAAAACGAAAAGAAGAATTCCTATCAATCCAAATGTTATCGCCTTAGTCATCAGGGCTGCGCCAATTGTTGCCCACCAGAGAAAGAAGTAGGGATTAGAAACAGTTGTGAGGAAGCCGGCGGTAATCGAACCTTGAGAAAAACTGTAGGCTCTTTCGTTTATCTCATGGCGGATTCTGAACATGCCGGAACCCATATATATAAGAATCGATCCTCCAGCAACGCCCACGATAGTTTTAACCAATTCCAAATGGAAAAATCTGGCAAAGCCAAAGTAAACAATAGCTATCAAAGGAATTTCCACTACCCCATGCCCCAAAACCACCCCGATTCCTGCAACCGGAGATTCATAACCCTTGGATAAAGTCACTGCAAACACGGGGCCAGGCATCATAATTCCAGAAAGACTAATCAGTATTACGCTAAACAGGAATAGTGTTAGGGACATATCGATTTAAATTTCTTTTCCAGATGGAAAGCGATATTACATTCACTTTTTCCATATGATGTTAATACATATATTATACCCAAAATATTAGAGTAATCAAGTAAATAATCAATATGGTTAGTGTTGAGAACTTTGGGGGTCTTTTTTTGCTCTCGTATCATGCCCTGTCAGGAGATGCCGAAACAAGTTCGGCATGACATTACTTTACGAGTCCCGACAAGTCGGGACACTCCAAACAATTGCCCACCATTAAATTTTATACTATCATCGATATGCCAGAAATTTCTCTTGCCTTTCCTCAAGATGCCTCTTGATTCTTTTCTCCAGACCATTCAATGCTCTACCCACATAAAAATAGAGGCCTCTTGCAAATTCAAGAGGCCTCAATTTACCTATTCGAATTTTTCTTTTTCTTTTAACCCAGATCAAAAGAACATAAACACCATCCATTCTGCCTCAGATGCAATGGAAAAATTTTAGCAGATTCGTGGCAACTGCTCGCCTGTAAGCATATCCAAGACCCTTTCTCCTCCCACGCTCGTCTTTACTAAAACTCTCCCTTTGTGCCTGGAAACCACAGTTCCAATTATTTGAGCATCTTTTCCGTATCTATTCTTTCTAATAACATTTAAAACTTTTGCGCAATCCCTTTCAGGAACGAAAGCCACCAGTTTCCCTTCATTGGCAATATATAGGGGGTCGAAACCTAACATTTCACAGACGCCCTTAACCTCTTCCTTCACAGGAATCTTCTCCTCTTCAATCTCTATCCCTACCCCCGACTGTTCGGCTATCTCATTCAGAGATGTGGCCAATCCGCCCCTTGTAGGGTCGCGTAGAGCGTGAACTTTCTTGCTTACTTTCAGGATTTCCCAGACAATCCCATTCAATGGCTGAGAATCGCTCTTTACTTTTGTTTGGAAATCGAACCTTTCCCTGGCACTCAAAATAGCAATTCCATGGTCGCCAATTGTGCCACTCAAGATTATCCTGTCGCCAATCCGTGCATTTTTCGAGGAGATGTCAATCCCTGAATCTATCAACCCTATACCTGAAGTGTTTATAAATATCTTGTCAGCACTACCCCTTCCCACAACCTTAGTATCACCAGCCACTATTTTTACACCAGCCGCTCTGGCAGCCCTGTTCATTGAATCGACAATCCTTTCCAACTCAACGAGGGAAAATCCCTCTTCAATAATTGTTGCTGCACTCAAATATAGAGGTCTTGCCCCTACCATAGCCAGGTCATTAACAGTGCCATTGACCGCCAATTTGCCTATATCTCCACCGGGAAAATATATGGGGTCCACCACGTAGGAATCTGTAGTAAATGCAAGTTTGCCCTTGAACTTCAATACAGCACTATCGTCCAGCCTCGCCAGAGGCAGATTTCTGAATTTCTTCACAAAGCTTTTAATTAGTTGATGGGTAAGCTTCCCACCACTCCCATGCGCCAGTAAAATCTTCTTTGCATCATCTTTAAATTTTTCAACCATATTTGTAATAGGCTGCACATGTGCCTTCGGAAGAGACCATGCAGGGTCCGTAAGGTTCTTCGGGAGTACAGATTCTCCTATACAATTTGCACTGTGTTGGCTTCTTTACTCCCCTGAGCACCTCTCCACAGGCACAATCTGGATTTTCTTTACTCTTCCTTGTTTTTGGTTGGAACTCTTTCTCCGCATCGAAGTCAGAAAATTTACTTTTAAGCCTGAGACCGCTTTTAGGAATAGTCCCCAGTCCCCGCCACATAACATCACTTACCTCAAACACTTCATCTATTAGCTCCTGGGCAATCCTGTTCCCTTGTGGATGAACGGCGCGAAAATATTCAATTTCTACTTCGGCTCTCTTTTCTTTAATCTGCTTCAGTAACATATAAATAGTTTGCAAAACGTCCAGGGGTTCAAAACCGCCAATCACGCAGGGAACGTTATACTTCTGGGCTATAAATTTGTAGGCATTACTCCCTATGGTAACGCTCACATGCCCGGGGCAGATAAAACCATCTATCCTTACCTCTTTTGACTCCAATAGCGCTTCCATCGCTGGAGGGATGAGCTTGTGATTAGAAAAGATATAAAAGTTGTCAATTTTCTCTTTTTGGACATCGAGGAGAGAAGCAGCAATAAGGGGCGAGGTAGTCTCAAAACCAATAGCCAAAAAGACAACTCTCCTGACAGGATTCTCCCTGGCAATCCTTAAAGCTTCGCTGGGACTGTAAATAATCCTTACGTCAGCGCCATTCCCTCTCTCTTTCTCCAGGCTGGAATTGGTTCCGGGAACTCTTATCATATCGCCAAAGGTAGCAATTATCACATTTTCATCCTTGGCTAACTCAATTATCTTATCAATGTCTTCTTGAGAGGTTACACAAACCGGACAGCCAGGACCTGACAGGAGATTTACATTCTTGGGAAGTATTCCTTTCAGTCCCTGCTTGAATATCACCATTGTATGGGTACCACAGACTTCCATAAGGTTGACTTTTAAGGAGTCGAATCTTTTTATCTTTTTAACTATCCTTTCTGCTATAGCTCTGTCTCTAAACTCATCAACAAACTTCATATTATCTCCCTTAAGAGCTGTAGAGTTTCCTCTGCTTCTTTCTCTCCAATCTTTTCAATAGCAAATCCAGCATGGATTAAAATGTATTCTCCGACTCTCGCATTACTTACCATGCGTATATCGGCTTGTCTTTTCACTCCCGCCATATCTACCTGAGCTAAATTATCTTCTATTTTTAATATCTTTGCCGGAATAGCCAGACACATTTTTCAAATCCTTGTTCCACTACTCCTCACAATTAAAAGATAGTTTGTGATATGGAGTCCTTGCGAAAGCAAGGTGCAAGGTGATTAAATTCTGGAGTGTGAAACGAAAGTTTCACTGGGTCAAGCTTTCGCTTGACACTCCATCCTCCCTTTCGGGAGGACTCCAGACTTTTCTACATTTGTTTTTTAATTATTTCGTTAGCTATTATTGCCTGACCCAGAGAAATTCCTCCGTCGTTAGGAGGTACTTTCTTCTGATAATAACATATGAATCCTTGCTCTGTCAATTTCCTGAGAGCAAGGTCTAAAAGTAATCTATTCTGAAAGACACCGCCCGAGAGGGCCACTCTACCAATGCCTGTCCTTTCCTTGATTTTTAAGCTAACTTCCTTTATTATATCGGCAATCGAATTGTGGAATTTATATGTGATAACTGATGCAGGAACCCTCTTTTGCAAATCTTCAACAATCCCTCTCACAATCCACGCCGGCTCAACGATGAATGTTCCTTTCTCCTCTTTTATTTCATATCTATACTTTTGAGTTAGCAAATTCTCAGAAGAACTACATAGGTCTTGAGCCACACTTTCCAGTTCCATCGCCGCCTGACCTTCATAAGTATTAGCATCACATATCCCCAGAATAGAAGAAACCCCATCAAAAAATCTCCCCATACTTGAAGTCAAAGGAGAATTTACTCTCTTTTCTATCATTCCCAGAATGATTGGTATTTTCTTTTTCCACCTATCTGTAAAATCTATACGGGGAATTCTGTTACCAAAAGCCTCCACCAGAAGGCTTACGGCCATTCTCCAGGGCTCATCAACCGCCCTGTCTCCCCCAGGCATGGGAAGATACTTCAATTGACCGATTCTCCGGAAATCCCCATAATCGGCAACTAAAAACTCTCCTCCCCAGATATTTCCATCTGGACCATAGCCAATTCCATCAAAGGCCACACCGATAACTTTTCCTTTCACCTTGTTTTCTACTAAACAGCTGACAATGTGCGCGTGGTGGTGCTGAACTGGAATGCGCATAATTTTAGGCTTTCCACGGGTAATGTCCAGGGCGTATTGGGTAGAAAGATAGTCTGGATGGAAATCATGGGCAACTATTTTTGGACTGATACCAAACAGTTTCTCAAACCGCCCGACCATCTGTTCATAGTACTGTAGAGTTTTATAATCTTTTAGATCCCCTATGTACTGACTAATAAATGCATAGTTCTCTTTGGTCAAACAGAAGGTATTTTTTAATTCAGCACCACATGCCAGTATAGATTCTACTTTATAGTCTAATTCGACCGGAGAAGGAACATAGCCCCTGGCTCTACGGATAACAACAGGATCCCCTGAGAATACTTTCACAATCGAATCATCACATCTATTATAGATATCCCGATTATGGAGAAGGAAGTAGTCTGCAATATGGGAAAGGTTATTTATTGCCTCCTGGTTACTAATTTCGATTGGCTGGTCTGAGAGATTGCCGCTGGTCATCACCAGAGCGGAAGGAGAAGAAGAAACGCTACGAAACAATAGATAATGTAATGGAGTATAAGGAAGCATCACTCCCAGACAGTTGTTATTGGGAGCCACTAAATCAGAGATTTTTGAGTCTTCTCTCTTTTTAAGAAGGATAACGGGTTTCTGCCAATCGGAAAGTAACTCCTCCTCTTGTTGAGAGACTAAACAGTATTTCTTCGCCGTCTCTATATCTGGAACCATAATAGCAAAAGGCTTATATGGGCGTACTTTCCTTTGGCGAAGTCTCTCTACGGCAAAACCATTTGTAGCGTCGCAGGCCAAATGGAACCCGCCCAGTCCTTTGATTGCCACAATCTTCCCTTTTTTTAGAAGTTCGACAGTATCCTCAAGTGCCTCCAAACCTTTAAGGTAATATTCAGAGCCAATTGACTTCCTTCCAGGTTTTTTGCTTTTTATAAGTCCTATCTCTGGGCCGCACTGGGGACAGGCATTGGGCTGGGCATGGTACCGTCTCCAGGATATATCCTCATATTCATTCTGACATATAGGGCACATGCGGAATTTTTTCATCGTGGTAAAAGGACGGTCATAAGGCAAATCTTTAATTATGGTAAATCTCGGCCCACAATTGGTACAATTGATGAAAGGATACTGATGCCGGCGGTCGGAACTGTCTTTCAATTCTTTAAGACACTCTTGACAAAAGGCTATATCCGGGGAGATGAGTACTTCCTTTTTTTGATGGGAAGTGCTTTCCCTGATAATGAAAGACCGATAACCTCGAGGAGCCTGATAGACTATCTTCTTCTCTTTTATCTGAGCTGGAGGAAGTTTCCGTAAAGTAATCTCATCATAAAATTCCCTTACATTTCTCCTCCCACCTTCCACTTCCATAACCACCCCAGCTGGGGTATTTTTCACCCAGCCTCTAAGCCCGAACTCTTCGGCTAATCTGCGAACAAAAGGACGAAAACCAACACCTTGAACAACGCCCTTAACTGTTATTTTCGCTCTCGTTTCCATAATTTATTCCTTGAATACTCGGTTAACGATTGGACAAAGAGAAAAAGAGGTTTTCCTGCGAAGAGAAGAAAGAATTATTGATGGGTAGATTCCATAATTTTGTTATAACCCAAAACTTTTCAATCTGCTATCGTCCTTGAGGATTTCTTTATCTCCAGCAAAAACAACCTTTCCTCTATTTATTACCGCCACCCTCTGGCAGAGCTGTTTAATCATTTCCAGGTCGTGACTCACGATAATTTTTGTCTTATCTATCTTTTGTAAGAATTTTATTATTTCTCTTTTTTCCTTGCGATCGAGGTTACTGGTGGGCTCGTCTAAAAGTAGAATTTCCGGTTCCATCACCAGAACTGTAGCCAGGGAAACCAATTTTTTCTCTCCGAAACTCAGGTGGTGGGAGGACCGATTCTCACGTCCTGATAAATCTACTCTTTCCAATATATCTTTCACCTTCTCCTTCACCGCTCCCCCATCGTAGCCCAGATTGATTAACCCAAAAGCAACATCATCAAAGACAGTAGGCATAAAAAGCTGGTCTTCAGGGTCCTGAAATACAAGGCAAGCTTTGCTCCTTATCTTTCGTAGATTCCTATTTATAAGGGGCATGCCTAAGACTTTTATCGCCCCGTTCTTGCTTTGCAAAATTCCATTCAAATGCAGAAGCAATGTCGATTTCCCTGCTCCGTTAGGACCTATGATACCCACAGATTCTCCCTCCATGACATCCAAAGTTACCCCGTCCAGGGCAGGAGTTCCATCTGGATAAGTATAGGAGAGATTCTTAATTTCTACGACTTTATCCATTTTTACCTCCACAATCTAATCAAGAAAAGAATTGTTACCAAGCTACCTAAAAAGCATAAGTCAAATCTATTTATTTTGAAACTTTCCAGAGTATGAATAGTACCGCTGAACCCCCGGGAAACCATCGCCAGATAAATCCTTTCCGCCCGCTCGTAGGTTCTAATAAATAATTCTCCAATCATATAACCAAGAACCTTGAACCTGTAAAGCGGGTTCTTCTTGAAACTTCTTGAGTCTCTGGCATTTTTTATCTTCATAATTTGGTCAACCAGAAGGAATATATACCGATAGAAAAATGAGGCAATCAAAATTAAAACCCGTGGAGCTTTGAGAATCTCCAGCGCTTTTAACAGAGAAGAAAATTTGGTAGTTGAGGTCAAAATGGTCAGGCTTAAAACTGAAAGCCACGACTTAATCAAAATATTCTGAAAAATCAATATGCCCTTATGAGATATGGTCAAATGTAAAGTTAAAAAATTATATGAGCCCGCGACCTCGCCGCCCTTAAAGAAGGGAATAAAAATGGCTATGAGAAGAACGAAAGGAATAATGACCAGTGACCTTGCAAAAACATAGAAGAAAGGAATACGAGAGAGCAAGAGTAAAATGAGAAGCATTAAGAAATATCCCGAAAATTTGGCCAGTTGTTGAGGAGGAGTGGAAACAATCACGAGAATGAGAATAAAAAAGAATATTACTTTGATCCTCGGGTCAAGCCGATGAATTATGCTTCCCAGGTCACTATACTTGTCCAGAAATGCATGTTTCATTTTTGCCTCTTCAGAAACTAAGAGTTAAACCTCCGGTTACATTTAGCCGGGAACTGTAATCATTGAGTCCTGTCCCAATTCCAAAATCGAGAATTAAATTTTCTCTGGCGGAGAAGTTGGTTCCGATTATGCATTCTATGGGTGAATCTGATTTGTTCTCTCCTGTAAGTTCGGCAACCAAATTTAACCTTTCATCTGCAGGATACTCCAGAGCAATGCCAAAGGAGGCAGTCTTTGCTTTTGCAGTATATCCTAAGTTTCCATGCAAGGTAATAAATTGCAATTCCTTGCTCAGGATACTGTTAAAATTATAATCCATCTCTCCCGAACCGATGCCTTTATTTTCTTCTCCTGTATCCATAATTATTCCCAAAGTCACACTGAATCCTGGAGTTTTATCTCCCTCTTTCACCAGATTAAACTTAGCAATCAATTCTGCATCTCCCATCCCGCTTTCCCCATTTCCATCTTTAGGACTGGTCATTACATAGGGAAGTGAAACTCCCAGGTCCATTCGTTCAGTTAAGCCCTGCTTAATTGAGAGGGAAATCTCAGTCTCCCCATTCTCTTCTTTATCCTGAGAATAACCGATACCTGCTTCTGTCTCGTAAATACCTGAATCTACCGTGCCAGCATCGTCAACAGAAAGTGGTCTTGCACTATAAACCAAAGAAGGTATAAAGAATATAATGAAAAGATAAAGAATTAGATTCTTCATTGAATTTTCTCTTTTTTCTTCAAAATAGCTCCTAAACCAAAGCCAAGTGCGGCGACGATAATCACTCCTACCAGGCCTGCAATTGATGTTGCTAACTTCTCATTCTTAATCCCTGGCACTGCATAGTCCGGAATAGGAGAGTTAACCACTTGTGGCTCCTCTCCTCTTTCCAGGAACCCTTTATCTTCGGCTACCCTTTCCAATCCATCCGGCTTAGTAGAAGCAAATGGTGAAAGGAAAACTGCTGCCAGAACTGCAACTCCCAGAAGTATAATAATCCATTTCTCCATTTATATCCCTCCTGAAATATTTGTTTCCAATTTCACGCGTACCTTTGCAACAGGTCAGGACGTGCCTTTAAAATGAGTCTTATTACTCCCACAGTTATAATGGCTTCCCCTATGCCGATGAAAGCGTGTACACCAGCCATTGCCGGCAGGGCTACTCTTAGAGGAACAGTGCCCGAGAACGCCAGTTCTATTGAACAGAATGTAGCTGCCAGGACTACTGCCAGCCAACTGGCAATTCCCACTCCCCAGAATAATCCTTTCTTACTACCGAAAAAAATCCCGATTCCTCGGTAGATGTAGTATCCCAACACAGTGCCTATGATTCCCATATTGAAGATATTTGCCCCCAAAGCTGTCAAACCACCATCCTGGAAGAGTAGACACTGCACAATAAATATTGTGCTCATTACTAATGTAGCTGCCCACGGTCCAAGTAGCACTGCTGCCATGACTCCTCCTATGAAATGCCCGCTGGTTCCTCCTGCAACTGGAAAATTCAACATTTGAGCTGCAAAAATGAAAGCAGCCATTACCCCCATTAAAGGAATCTGTCGTTCACCAAGACTCGTTTTCGTCTTCTTAATAGCATAAGCTACACCTAAACCAGCCACTACATCCATGGTTACCCATGTCTCGGCATTCAAAAACCCATCCGGTATGTGCATAAATTCTTACCTCCGTTCGTGGTTTGTCTTTAGCCCACGAATATGTTATAATTTTCGTGGGTTCCGATGCCATTTTATTATTAGGATAATATATTTTCTAAAATCGTGTTACGAATAGAGAAAAAAATAATACTGTTATGCTATTTCCTTGCCGGTTGTGGCCATAGTCAAAGAGCCGTGTTTAACACCTTTTGTTGACTTCAGTCTATAAGCCAATTTCTCAATTTCCTTCGGCTTTCCTTTCACTACCACTATCTCCACACAATTGTCTTCATCCAGGTGAATATGTTGAGATGAAATGATAACCTGGTGAAAATCGTGCTGGACACCGGTTAATCTATTTACTAATTCTCTTTTGTGGTGGTTATATACTAAAGTAATCGCTCCCACAACCTCTTTACCTTCTATCCATTCCTTCTTAATTAGATTTTCTCTAATTAAGTCTCCAATCGCCTTAGAGCGAGTGGGATAATTATTATTTTTGATATGTTTATCAAATTTAGTTAATAGTTCTTTCTCCAGTGATACACCAAAACGAACTAAATCTGCCATGTCGGCATCCTTTGTGTTACCTTTTTTAGAAGTGTAGCACAATTTATCTACTTATGTCAAGTATTTTTTTCAGAAAAGTAGCCTGTCCCCTTTTTTACTCGCCTTCGATACTTTGTAAATAAACACTTTTTCCTTGAGTAACTTCTAAATTGTTATCCCCGCAGTTAGGACATTCTAAAGAGGAACTTTGCCGGGAATCTGTCTCTATTCCGCAAGCCAGGCATCTTGCCTGTAATGGCTCTGTTGTTATTTCTAATTCTGCTTTCTCTGCAATACTACCTGGCATAAGGTGATCCATCAAGTTATGCCTCAGAAAATCCTCTTCAATTCCCGAAGCTTCTCCAACTACCACCACAATCTTAGCGACTGCTTTTAGATTGTTCTCTTTTGCTTTATCCTCTACTATGTGGAATAAATCCTGAGCTATACCCAATTCATGCATATCGACCTCGAAGTATCAAACGGAAATTTAAGTTCTTTCCAACATTCTAACAATCTTTTCCAAGCCTTCTCTTACCGGCTGGGAAATTTCTCTTCCAAATTCTGTAGTTTCTGGCTGTATGCCCAAAAGAAATATATCTGCAGAGGTCTCTTTCTGTAAATATTTTGCTACCAGGTTCAAGCTCGCGTTATGCGTAGAAAGAGACTCATCTTTTATATCGTCCTTTTCTATAATCTTTATCGTTCCCGGGGAACTACCGAAATCAACCGCATCAATCAAAACCATTGTATCTGGTTTCTGTTTAACAATCTTTCCTAAATAATTTTCAGGGGTTTCACCGACATCAAACAAAAGTAGACGGGGTAAAGGGTTGTTTAATCTCTTTATTATCTCTGGACCGACTCCATCATCGCCGCGTAAAGGATTCCCGATACCTACAATCAGTACTTTACCCTGGAGTCTATTTTTGAGTTTTGCCAGTTCTTTATTATCAGACAATTATTTTTCCGGTTTCTTTTTGCCCCAGATATCTTCAAGGAGAACCTCTCTACGACACCTGGGACAGAGAATGCGAAAGATGTGTGCCCTCCTCAAAGGAGGACCTATTGTTGGTGGGGTTTTTACCAACTCCAATTCTCCGGATACGGTGAGTAGTAAAGGCATATTACCATATGCTAATGGTCCGAGCTTACTCGCCAAAAAGTAAAGGTGGTCTTTAGCTCCGATCACTTTGCCACACTCTTCACAAACTAACAATTCCTTTTCTACTTTAACTATAGCCTCATTCCTATTAAATAAAGCCAAATCGTATTCTCCAGTAAGCTTGACTCCCTTTTCCGTAATGCAATTCGCCTGGCACTGCCCGCAGAAAATACAGATGTCGAAATGCAAAACCAGTCTGCGCATGGGTGGTTTTGCTCTAGTGTCATCTTTGACCTCGATTGCTGTTGCCGGACAGACTTCGGCACAGGCAGAACAGCCCACGCAATCTTTCTCATAAAATTCGGGCTTGCCCCTAAACTTCTCAGGAGGCACGTGAGGTTCGTAAGGAAACTTCGTAGTATAAGGACCCTTTATAACTGCTTTAATTGCTTCTCTTAATTCCCTTAATTTAGGATACTTCATAATAACCCTACATTTCTTTTTTATCTTCTTCGTATTTATCGCAAACTGATTTATCCCAGAGTTTTACTCCGGAAATATGGGCTCCTCGAGCAATAGCATGGGCAGATACGGGAGCAGTTAATATTAAAAAGACAATACATAGTAACGCTTTAATTCCACTGGCAGTAAATCCCTTGAATAGAAATAGCCCAAATAGAATACTGCAGGTTCCCAACGTTACGCACTTGGTAGAAGCCTGAAGGCGATTGTACACGTCGGGAAGCCTCACCAGACCAAGGCAACCAAAGAGGTCAAACATAAGCCCAACGGCGATAAATATGTACCCAATTATTTCTATCATTATTCCTCAAACCCCTTTCCTTCAAGGTATTTAGCCAAGGCTATAGTAGCAATGAAACTCTGCAAAGCCCAGGCAATACCAATATCAATATACCATGGTCTTCCTGTAGAAATACCCAACACAGCGCAAAAACCAACAATTAATATTCCCAATATATCAATAGAAACTACCCTGTCTGCTGGAGTGGGACCCCTCATAATGCGATATAGACAAAATACACAGCATAGCGAAAGGATAAAGAAAAAGCGCATAAGACTGATTGACTGCCACTCAAGCATTGAAGCAGGAGGATAAAATATAATTCCTACAAATAATGCAATTATTATTAATAACCCTGCTAACCAGCGTAACCTTCTGTTCATCTTATCAGCTCTTTTCACAGTGCAATTTTAGTCTACTGGTAGTCGCAACCTTTAGGTTGCGTGAATATATGCGCAGGCTGAAGCCTGCAACTACCACATTTACTACAGCGTTGATTCTATTCGAAGATTCTCTTTAAAATGGGCTCGAATCTACCTATAATCAATTTTGTTGCCTTTTCTATATCTTTATCCTTCACATTAATCCAGTGGACATAAAGGAAACCTTCTTCCTGGTCCACATCCACACTTAAAGTCCCCGGCGTAAGCGTAATAGAATTAGCCAAAAATGTAAGACCTGTGTCCGATTTTAAACTTGTTTTTACTTTGACTATTCCTGGATGAATCGGTAGGTCTGGATGGCCTACCCGATAGGCCACATCAAAATTTGCCTTTATACATTCCCAGATAAAAATGGGTAAATAATAGAGCAACCAAAAATATCGCTTGGGATGTCTAAAAAGATGTGGACGCTTAGTAAACATATCCCCAGTCATAAAAGCAACAAATATTGCTGCCAGAATTCCAATCGAAATATGCTGCCAGTCAGGAGGCCAGGTCAAGCCCAGCCAGACTAAAATTGCCAGAAAAAATAGAACAATTCTACTTTTCACTATTTTATACTCCCCAAAATAATCTGGGCATAGTTCGTACCGTTGACCAGCACCTCAGTTGCTAAACTAAGAAAATTCTTCTGTACCCCAGGGATTAAGAGTAATCCTCCAAATATGCAAATAATAGACAGGATAATCATTGATAATTTCATTGTTAAAGGAACCTCTTTTATTCCTTTCAATGAGTCTCTTAACTCTCCAAAAAAGGCTAATCTCTGTACCTTCAAATAGTATGCCAATGTTAATATACTCACCAGGACAGCGATAGCAGCAAAGACAAAATGCTTGGCTTGAATTGCAGCTAAGATAATCAGTAATTTACTCCAGAAACCGCTAAAGGGTGGTATGCCAGAAATAGACATTGAGCCAACTAAAGAAGAGTATCCGGTAACTGGCATCTTAGAAGTCAAACCACCCATTTTCCTCAAATCTCTTGTCCCGGTAGCATACTCAATTGAGCCTGAATTTAAGAATAATAAAGACTTAAAAATCGCATGATTGAACAGATGAAATAATCCAGCTAAAATTCCCAGGGGAGTTCCCATCCCTACCGCAAAGACTATATATCCTATCTGACTAATACTGGAATAAGCAAATAATCGTTTGATGTCTTCCTGTCCCAAGGCCAGGAGCCCACCCAGAACCATAGAGATAGTTCCTAAGACCATAAAGATTGAAGAAGAAGTGGCAGTCATTCCCAGAACATTGAAGAAGATTCTGGCTAATGCATAAACACCCAGAGCTTTAATCAGTACCCCGGAAAGCATGGCTGAGATTGGGGCAGGTGCTGAAGGATGGGCGTCAGGTAGCCAGGCGTGAAATGGCACTAAAGCTGCTTTTAGACCAAAACCCATTAGAAATAAAACGCTCACAAAAAATACTGTTCGGTTATCTCCAATTTTAGCCAAGGTGCGGCTCATATCAGCCATATTCAGCGTGGATGTAAGGCTATAGAGAAACCCAATCCCTAACAAGATAAATGAGGAAGCCAGAATTCCCATTACCATATATTTAAAAGAAGCCTCTAATTCCTCGTGCTCAACCCCGAAAGCAACCAGTGCATAACTTGAAATAGAAGCAATTTCCAAAAAGACAAATAGATTAAACATATCGCCGGTGACGATTACCCCATTCATGCCGGCGAGCATCAATAAGAATAGAGTATAGAATTTCCATTTAGCTGTATATCTTTCCATATAACTTATTGAATAAATAGTAACTAAAAATGCAATTAGATTAATTGTGATTAGCATAAAACTGGTTAGACTATCCAAGACCATACAGATTCCAATGGGCGGTATCCACCCTCCAACTTTATAGACGACAGTTCCAGAATGCTTAACTAAGAGGAGAGAAAGCAAAGATATAGAAAGCAAAGAAAAAGTAGCTACATTGGAAAAAGTATCAGAAAATCCTTTTACCCTTTTTCCTAAAAGGGAAACCAAAAAAGCAGAACCCAGCGGGATAGCAACAAACAATGGTAATAAGTTACGGGTAACAGGTAATGACGCCAGATTCATCGTTTATCCTCGTAATCTCCTGATTTTGGTAATATCGAAAGTTCCATATTTTTCATATATCCTTATAGCAATGGCAACAATTAAAACAGTAACGGCTAAACCAATGACAATATTGGTCAAGATTAGTGCCTGAGGTAAAGGGTCTACCATATTCTGAATTACTTGCTGTTTAGCAAGTATTGGCGCACGCCCTTGGGCACGATAGCCAACCAGTATGAAGAATAGATTAACTGCATACTCAGCAATCCCTATGCCAATGATAATCTTGATAAGGTTCCTCTTTACCAGGATACAGTAAATGCCGATAGAGAATAGAATGAAACACATTAAATAAATCATTGGTTATTCTTTCTTAATAGGTACCTTTAAAAGTATTAGAGCAACAAATACGGCAAACAGTCCAGCACCGACTTTAAAACATATGGCAATATTACACAAGGGAATAATTCCCGCGCTAAACAGATTAAATGGTTTGCCCTTAAAAATGAAATTAAAGAAGAAATACCCCCCTATAAAGCCCAGAAGTCCAATGGTCAAAAACATTATTGCCCCAAAGTTCTCAAAGAAAGTAGCTAATTTTTCACTCAATTTTCTTAATGCCAAATCCTTACCAAAGGCGAGCATAAGATGTATAAAAGATAGAGCAATAATCACGCCACCGGCAAACCCGCCCCCTGGCGAAATATGACCATGGGTGACGATATATATTCCATACAAAAGAATTAACCCCACTGTGAGGCGTGTAATCGTCTTGACAATAAGGGTCATACCTGGCTGTTTAATTTTTTTATTCATCTTCTTCTTTCACAACTTCATCGACTTTCTTACGCCCAATGCGGCGTAAGACCGCTAATACTCCAATCACCGCGGTAAAAAGCACAGTTGCCTCGCCTAAAGTATCATAGGCACGAAAGTCTAATATCACTGAAGCAACCAGATTGGTCGCGCCGGTCTTTCTTAGCCCTTCAGCTAAATAATTTTGGCTAACCCTCATTATGGGATGCCCGAATGATGGTAAATCTTTCAAAGCGAGATAAGCAAAAAATAGAAAACCTCCAATGAACAAAAGAACAATAATCGAGCCAATAACTTCTTTGCGGCGGTTCAGCGTGGGAATGTCTCTCCTTATTGTTGCCCGAATTAAGATGATTAAACATAATATCTCTACTGCCAACTGAGTGATAGCCAAATCGGGCGCCTTTAAAATCAGGAAGGCAACGGATAATCCTAAGCCAACTGCGCCAACAGCAATTACTGAAGAGAGCAAATCCTTTATCTCCACAGCAATTATTGCTCCTAAAATCATAAATAATAGAAGAATATACAATTCGAACATAACCTTAAATCCTGAACATCATAATTATAAAAAGAATCAGCATGCCAAAAAGAGACCAAAACAGATATGTAGGCAATATTCCACTATGAATCTTTCTTAACCCACGAATAAAGAAAAATACAAATTTTGTTCCCTGGTCATAAATATCAAAAAGTTTCTTTTCAGATTTTTTATAGATTCCTTTAAGTATACCCAAATCCTTTATTGTATCATAGAAGTCCACGCCAGTTACGCGGCTCTCTTGAGGAATTATTTCGCCGCCAACATAAGCTGTATCCGTCCGCAAACCCTTGATATTACCTAACCAATAGATAATTACTCCCAAAATAATCCCGATAACAATCAATAAAGTAGCAAGGCCTGGGGACCAGAAACCAAGAAAAGAAACTCCAGGAACTGCTGAAAAAATAAAATTTTTCAAAGGAACCCTGTATGCAAAAACACCAAAAATTACACAGAGCCCTGCTAATATCGCCATAGGCATCCACATAGCAAACGAAACTTCATTTCGTTTTCGTGCTAAGCGTGGGATCCCGGGTGATGGCGCGCCTAAAAACACAGAGTGTATCAATTTCATAAAACTAGCCAGGGTCAAAACACTACCGAACATTGCTGCCACTAACCAGACAATCCATAATTTATCGCCGTCTTTGCCCAGTTGGATCACCCCTTGATAAATCATCCATTTGGACACAAAACCATTAAAGGGCGGAACGCCAGAAATTGATAATGCAGCAATTAAACAAGCAATAAATGTTATTGGCATCAGTTTAGCCAAGCCACCCAATCTATCTAAATCTGTAGTCTGAGCTTTATTTTCCACTGCTCCCCCAGAGAGAAATAAGCCAAATTTATAAATAGCATTATTTAACATATGAAAGAGCCCACCGGCAATCCCAATAGGATTTCCCGTGCCTATGCCTAAGACCATATAACCGGCCTGGCTTACCGCATGGTAGGAAAGTAGCCTCTTCAAATCATGCTGAACGAGAGCCATCATAACCCCAGCAACGATCGTTACCGCGCCAATAATCAAAAGTAACTTCCCCATTTGATTGTTCATAACGAAAATATCCATTGACATTCTACCCAGAAAATAGATTCCCAGTAATTTATCTAAAGATCCAGGCAAGAAACCGGTTATACTCACGGGTGCAGTCATTGCCATATCTGGAATCCAGGTATGCATGGGCATCACTCCAGCTTTGGCAAAGGAAGCAATAGCTAACGATATGAATGCAATCGTGGGTAACGGACCAGTTAAGTGAACGCTAATATTGTCCATCTGGAAAGAACCAGTCAAAAACCAGATAATGCCAATTCCCAAAATAAATAGACAATCGGAGCCACCGACAATAATAAATGCCTTCTTCGCCGCTGGAGTAGCTTCTGAGCCACCTATGCCGATAAGGAGATAAAGGGTCAATCCGAGAAATCCCCAGAAAACCAGAAGGAGAACCAGATTGTTTGCTAAAATTGCCCCGCAAGCTCCACCGATTGTCCACAGAAGATAAGTGTAGTATTCGTTTAAGCGCTCCTTGCCTGCCATAAATTTTAGTGAATAGACAACAATTAAAACCCCAAAAAGACCGATAGCTAAAAGAATAAATCCACTAAGATTGTCGACTTTCAAAAGAAGCAGATTATTGTAATACCACTCAACAGGCTTACGAAGAAAAATAACTATAGTGAAATAGAAAGTTGCCAGTGAACCACCTATGGCCAACAAATCTCTAAGCTTACTTAACTTTTTGGGAACCAGCAAACAGAATAGTCCCACTATAAATGGAATGATAATAAGATAGTGTAACAAATTCATCTTGTCCCCTAACTCTCAAATGACTCCGGAGTAGCAAATAATTGGAGTAGCACCGCTTGCGGTGCGTTAACGCGAAACAAGTTTCGCTACTCCTAAACTCTGATTCTTCCCATTTCCCTCTTAATTTTTAAGGTCTTTTCTTGTGATAACTTTATCAAGTCTTGACCGGTCAATCCTTTCTTTCCCGTCTTCTTATCCACAACTGCCACTCTTTCCGTGCAACAGTAACAGGGATCAACAGCAGCCAGGGTTATCGTGGCATCAGAAATAGTACCACCAACTACAGATTTCTGATTAGTGGGAACATTCATATAACTGGGAGCCCTTATTTTATATCTCACCGGACGGTTACTCCCATCACTGCGCACGTAATGAAATACTTCCCCTCGCGGAGCCTCGTGGCGACCAATCCCTTCACCAGGAGGAATCTCCTTAACCTTGGCATCTATCTCCCCACCCACTACTTTTAACTTATCCAAACATCCTTTTATAATTTTCACCGACTCGTACATCTCCAATATGCGCACAACCGCCTTGGCAAAAACATCCCCTTCTTCCTGAGTAATTACCTGCCAATCAACGAGGGGATAGGCGGCGTAAGGATCGTCTTTTCTGACATCTATAGCCACACCTGAAGCTCGAGCAGTGGGCCCCAGTGCTCCATACTCGAATACATCCTCTTTTGTTAAGATTCCTACTCCTTTTAACCGGGCATGAATAACCGGATCGTCCATAACCACACCTTTAAACATATCGAGAACTGGTAATAGTCCATCGACCATCTTCCAAATTTCCGGAATATCATCCGACTCAATGTCCCTTCTTACCCCACCAACCTTCATCATAGCATAATGCTGGCGATTTCCAGTAATTTTCTCAAAAATGTCCAGGACCGGCTCCCGGTATCTCCACGCCCACATCCATACTGTATTATAACCTATGAAATGGCCAGCCAATCCCAACCAGAGGAGATGGGAATGGAGTCTTTCCAGTTCCCCAATAATACTTCGAATATACAGTGCCCGTTCAGGAACCTTGATATCGGCTAAATCTTCAACTGCATTTACAGAGGCAAAAGGATGTGATGTGGAGCAGATACCACAAACACGCTCCACCAGAAATAATACCTGGTCGTAACTCTTTGATTCAGCAATCTTTTCAATTCCCCGGTGATTATATCCCAGTTCTATTTCCAGTTGGAGAACTTTTTCACCTTCCACAATGAGCTTGAAAAATTCTGGCTCTTCCTGCAAAGGATGGTATGGACCTACAGGAATAATTGTCTTAGCCATCTATTCTCTCCTGAGAGGATACTTCCCTTCCGGCCAATCTTCTGCCAGGAGTAGTCTCTTCAAATTTGGATGATTCTTGAATCGAACTCCCAACAGTTCATAAATTTCTCGCTCAATCCACTCTGCCCCTTTTATAATCGGAGTTATGGATTCTATTTCTGGGTTCTGTCTGTCGATTTTTGTTCGTAGAGTAACTATTTTTCCCACACTATCAAACGAAAAATGGTATAATATTTCTATTGCGTTTCGGGTATCAACTGCCGAGACAATGACAAAGCGAGCTCCCAACCTTCGGAAAATAAATTCAACCACTTCCTTTATATTTTCAGGTTTGAGATCGATATAGGCCCGCCGGAGAGATTTCTCAAAAATGTTAAGAATTTGCCAGGAAAATTTCCCTTTTATTTTTGCCAAAATTCCTTCTGCCATCAAATTAACCCTTCTTTAATGCCTTAATCAGTTTAACTACTCCCATAATCATTGCTTCCGGTTTCGGAGGACAACCCGGGATATATGCATGAACAGGAACAAGTCCATCGAAAGGTCCAGCCATATTATAAGAATCCCGAAATATACACATTGAACACGCGCAGGAACCCACTGCCACAACCAGACATGGTTTAGGAGCCTGCTCATAGAGCCTCTTTAACCTTATTGCTGCTTTATGAGAAATCGCCCCAGTGGCCAGTATAACATCAGCATGACGAATGCTTCCCACCAAAAGGATACCGAACCTTTCCAAATCAAACCTGGGAGTTAACGCATCGAGAATTTCTATATCACAGTTATTGCAGGAAGCAGCAGCAAAATGGAAAACCCATATAGATTTAGTTAATGCCTTTGTCTTAAGATCCATCTCATAGTCCCAGAAATGCAAGGATTACGCCGACAACTGCCAGAATTGTCATTGGTCCCCAAAAAAATTTTATAGCCTGATCGATACGCAGTCGAGGATTAGTATTGCGCATTAAAATAATAATCACTAAAAGAAGAACATATTTCAATATACCCCATAAAATATGCCAGCCGGAAAATACAATACCGCCCATAAACATAATTACTAAAAACATGGGGACTACAAACAACATCATCCAGCGGGTAAGTTTATAAAGAGCTAAAGGGGCTCCAGAATATTCTACATAAGGGCCAGCTATTATCTCTGTTTCTGCCTCAGGAATATCGAAAGGCACTAAAGCCAGTTTTGCCTGCATACAGATTATAGCCACAACAAAAGCAATAAATCCAGACCAGGAATTGAGGAAGATACTATTTGCCCATTGATACTGGAGCAAATCGCCAAGCCTGATTGCGCCTTGCGCTTGAATAACCGGAGTGAAAATAGCCAGAATAAAAGGTAACTCATATGCTAAAATCATTTTCATCTCCCGGGAAGCACCTAAAGAAGCTAAAGGATTTCCCGAAGCAAAGCCGCCTATAATTACACTTATAGAAGGAATTGCCAATAAATAGATAACCACAATTAAATCTCCCAGAAAAGTTTGCCCTGGTGAAATCATTACCAGCCAAAGTAGAGTAGAGACAATAGTTACTGCAGCCAATCCAAAAAGGGGAGAAAGAAGAAAGGTCAATTTCGCCCCAGCTTGAGGAACAATCGTCTCTTTACCCAAAAGCTTTACAAAATCGTAAAGTGGCTGAAGTAGCGGCGGTCCTACTCGCCACTGCACCCGGGCAGTCACCTTTCGGTCAATCCAACTAACTAATATGCCTACCAATGCTGTAAATAAAAATCCAGGAAATACTATGAAGTAGAATAGAGTCTTTGCCATTCTTATTCTCTTTCCCAGGAAATATAGTGGACTACTAAATTCTTTCCCACAGCAAAATAATTCTTTTTCGGGTCTTCTTCAATCTCTTCGTATCTGATTATCTTCTCCGGACAGGTCTCTACACAAAGAGGAGGCTTTCCATCTGCCCTATCTAAACAATAATCGCAACTGGAAACGAGGTAGGGAATAACTTCCGGATAAATCGTTCCAAAAGGGCAAGCCACCACGCAAGAGTTACACCCCACGCAGCGCATATTATATCTTTTCAACACTCCATCTTTCTGTTTCTCCAGCGCCTCTTGCGGGCAAACCTTAACACAGGGAGCTTCCTCACAATGCCTGCAGATAAGAGAAAAACTGGCTAACTCCCTTAAATTGGTTACTCCATTATTGTCAGGATGGTAAAAATAACTGCAGGAGACTGTACAGTCTTTACACTTAGAACAGGCTTCCAAATCAATAAATAACTTTTTCATAGCCAAATATCCGGGATATCCTTTATCAAATCGTATTTGAAAACCGGACCATCTTTACAAACATAATATTTACCTAATGCACAGTGTCCACATTTGCCCAGACCGCAAGACATATTCTTTTCCATAGAAAGGTAGATATTTTCGGGTTGATATCCTAAATCCAACAGCTTTAGCGTGCCGAATTTCATCATAATCGGAGGTCCACAAACCACAGCCACAGAATTTTTCAAGTCCATCTTGACTTTGTCCAGAAGGACAGTCACCAGTCCCTCAGTTTCTTCCCACCCAGGAGCCGCTTTATCTACACTTCTTAAGATTTCCAATTTATTTTTTTTCTTCCATTCAGGAAAGGCATCTTTATAAACTATATCTTCAGGAGTCTTCGCTCCATAACAGAGAACTATCCGTCTGAACTTATCTACATTTTTAAGGAGAGTAAGAAGTAAAGACCTCAGGGGTGCCATACCTACTCCTCCGCCAAGAACCAGAACTTCCTTATTATAAAAATCATCGAAAGGATATCCGCGACCGTAAGAGCCTCGAATGCCTACAATTTCTCCCTCCCTCATCTCATGCAATTTGCCAGTTAGAAGTCCAACCTTCATGATGGTTATCTCTATTTTTTCAGTCTGGTAGGGAGAAGAGGAGGGAGTAAAGGGTGCCTCGCCAATACCAGGTATAGTTAATTGAATAAATTGACCAGTTTCGAATTTGATTTTTCGGCTGGGCTTCAACACGAAGGTCTTTATGTTAGAAGTCTCATCAATAATCTTCTCAATCTTAGCTTCAACTGGTAAATAAGGATTTTCCGCCATTCACTTTTCCTCTTTTTCACTTAATTTCTTTATCACTTCTCTTTTATCTATTTTCCCCTGGCAAGCTTCCACACAGCGACCACAACCGGTACAGGCTACAATTCCAAAATTTTCTGGCCTGTACTCATATTTGCACAAATATCTATTCCTCAACCTTTCATATAATTTTGCTCGGGGATTGACATCCGCAGCGACCCGGGCAAAGCCGGTATGCTGACAGGAATCCCAAAATTTAACTTTGGGAAATTTACCCCCATCTTCTGTATCCACAAGGAGAAAACAGTAACAGGAAGGGCAGATGTTAGTGCAGGCTCCACATTCCACGCAGGTTTTGGTTACCTCTTCCCACACAGGTGAAGCATACTCATCTTTTACAATAGCGGAGAAGGGTCTTTTGGTCTTAAATTCCCTGTTTACCTCTACTACTCTCTTCTTCGCCTCTTTTCTCTTGTTCTCTCTTTCCTTAATTAAATCAGAAGTTGCTTCTTTCAAATCTTCTCTTATAGAAGCGATAAAGCTCTCCCCTTTGGGGGAACCCACTTCCAGCAAAAACCCGTTATCTATGGGAGAGACATTGAGGTCAAAGCCTTCTTCTGGAAAAGGATTATTGTCCAGCAAAGTACAAAAACATGTATC
>Ga0307378_10001099_pt1 | contig 44658 bp, 42 predicted proteins | sample UN1MG_FD_202238 | JGI IMG/M metagenome (GOLD analysis project Ga0307378, IMG submission 202238) | Soil microbial communities from Risofladan, Vaasa, Finland - UN-1 | ecosystem: Environmental > Terrestrial > Soil > Coastal area > Acid sulfate soil | place: Finland: Risofladan, Vaasa | collected... | reverse complement strand
ACGGCCTTGCCGGCAATATCCTTGGTTTCAAAATCAGGAGGTTGGCTGTCGGCCGCCTGCACCGGGTAAGAAACCGCCAGTCCCAATATGATGGTGGTTATCAATATCGTTAATTTTATTGTTTTCATATCCTTATTCTATCATAAAAAGCCTGTTTCCCGAAGCCGATATCGGGGGTAGGTTTCGATATTTGGATATTGACAATTTGTTTTAATGATAATAATAGAATATATGTAGAAAAAAGGGGGAAGAATGAAAATTGGCTTGATAACCGATTTTGGCGAGAATGACTATTTTGTGGGTACCTTGAAGGGCGTGATCAAAAAAATCAATCCCCAAGCGGACATCATCGATATCTGTCACGGTGTGCCCTCGTATTTCATTCAGGGCGGTTCCTATGTGCTGGAAAAGACCTATCGTTTTTTTCCTGTGGGCACCATTTTCCTGGTCGTAGTCGATCCCGGCGTGGGGACTCAGCGTAAACTGCTGCTGGTCACAGCCGTTGGTTTCAGTTTTATCGCACCTGACAACGGAATTTTAACTCCAATTTTCAAGCTTGGCAAGGATACCCTTGTCCGCGAAATCGACCGGGAACACTTTTTTTTAATTTCCGGGTCCTCTACGTTTGAAGCTCGGGACCGGATGGCGCCGGTGGCCGCTCATCTTTCAAAAGGGGTTGCCGCTTCGGATATCGGCAGTGAAACGACCGAATTCGTAGTCAACTCGGATTATTACCCACAGCAGATGCAGCCCGATCGGATCGAGGGGCGGATCATTCATGTAGATAAGTTCGGGAATATGATCAGCAATGTGCCGGGTAAATGGCTTTTTGAAAAGCTACTGGCCCAAGGATCCCAACATTTCAAACTGCAGATCAACAACCAGGAAATCAGCGAGTACCGTCAGAATTATGCTTCGACGAGCGGTTTGCCGTTCCTGCTGATCGGCAGTCACGGCAACCTGGAAATCGCCATGAACCGACGCCAGGCCTTCAGAGAATTAAAAGCCCAGTTGAATCAGAAATTCGTCATTGTGTTTACCTGAGCAACGAAGCGGTTCGAAATTAACTGACGTTGGCAATTGAAACCATTTGACAAAACTGCAGAAGAAGAAATTGAAAAAAAAGGTGAATTGTACTATTATGATTTTAAACTTAAATAGTTTCAATTCGGGTTTTGAGCAGAAGAAAAGTTATCTAGAGGTGAAAACATGTCATATTTACTAAGTGTGCAGGAAATTTTGGAATTCGCGATTTATATCGAGGAAAGGGGTTATGAGTTCTATATCGGAGCCATAAAGAAGTTCAGGGAAGCCCGTATCACCAAGCTTTTCCAATACCTGGCCGACGAGGAATTCAAGCATGAGAAAGTTTTCAAGAAGCTGCTGAAGCAGAGCGGCGAGATCAAGGGCGGCCGACGTGATCCGGAATACCAGGCCTACATGCGGGAATTCTGCAAAACGCATTCGCTTGGCGACCGCGAGGCAGTCAACGCCAAGCTCGCCAAGGTATCCGCTCTGGAGGAGATTCTGGATATGGCCATGGGGTTCGAAAAGGATTCGGTCATCTTCTTTTCCCAGTTAAAGGAAATGTACGCCAAGGGAAATACCGCCCCCGTAGACAAGATCATCCATGAGGAGATGGGGCATTTGCGCAAAATCTTCCAGATAAAAAGAGAACTTGTCAAAAAGTAGGTCATTTTCCGGAAATATTTTAAGGAAGTGAATATTTCATTTTTGGAGAGCACATGGAGTTAATGAAGGTTTTCGAAACGCGTCGTTCCTACCGTTCATTGGGACCGGTTGAGATCAATGATCGCCTGGTCCGCGACTTGGCAACGGCCGCTTCCCTTTCGGCTTCCTGCTTCAACAAGCAGCCCTGGCGTTATGTATTCGCCTTTGACAAGGAGGTCTTGGACCGGCTGCAGGGAGCCATGAACAAGGGCAACGAATGGACCCGGGCCGCCTCCCTGATCGTTGCCGTGGCCACTCGCCCGGACCTGGATTGCGTGGTAAAGGAAAGGGAATATTACCTTTTCGACACTGGCATGGCCACCGCCTTTTTGATCCTGCGCGCCAGTGAATTAGGGCTGGTCGCCCATCCCATCGCCGGTTTTGATGAAGACAAGGCCAAGGAGATTCTGGGAATTCCCGTGGATATGCGTCTGATCACCCTGGTCAACGTCGGCAAGCATCTTTTGCCAGCCAATTCCCTACTGAATGAAAAGCAGGTGGAAATCGAAAAAGTTAGGCCCGAACGCCTGCCTTTGACCGAAATAATGAGGATGAATAAATTCTAGAAGGACGGCAGGGTGGCGGTTCGCTATAGAAGCTTTTGAATGGCCTCTTTGGCCAATTGGTCGGCGCGTTCATTCAAAACGATATTGCTGTGGGCGGCTACCTTTTGAAACGTGATGTGGGGGAAGTGCTCTTTCAGCGCCAGCAGCCGCAGCCATAGATCCTTATTTTCTACCGGTTTTTTGTTAGCCGTCAGCCAGCCGTTCTTTTGCCAGCGCTGATACCATTTCTGGGTCAGGCAGTTATGCAGGTAGGCGCTGTCGGTGAACACCGAGACCGGCAGGGCGGGATTCTTGATCGCCTCCAGGGCTTTGATGCAGGCCAAAAGCTCCATGCGGTTGTTGGTGGTGTTTCTTTCGGCCCCGGAGATTTCCCTGGCCTTGCCCTGATATTGCAGGATGGCTCCCCAGCCGCCGCGGTTCTGAGCCTGCTGGTTGTTGCTGCAAGCCCCGTCGCAATAAATAATGATTCTATCCATTGAAGCCCTTCCGGTTTTTCAAAGCGCATTATAATTCGTCGGGCCAGGAAAAAGCAACCATTAAAACATTTTATTTTGTTTTTGACTTGATTTTTTTATTTGTGCTATAATGGCGTCACGGTTTTTGGAGAGACAGGCAAGGGGCAAGATGGGTAAGAAAATTTTAATCATTGATGATGACCGGATCATTCAGGATTCCCTGCAGGAACTTTTTACGGACGCGGGTTACATCGTCCATCTGGCCGCTGACGGCATCAGCGGTTTCGATCTTCTTATTCGGGAAAAGCCGGATATTATCGTGGCCGATATCCTTCTGCCCAGGATGCACGGGATCGCTCTTTGCGAAAAGATTCGCAGCATCGATGATCTGCGCAATATCCCAATTATTTTGATGACCGGGGTCTACAAGGATGTCAATCTGCGTATGTACGTGCACAAAGGGCTAGCCGATGATTTCATTGAAAAACCATTCCGTGAAACGGAATTACTGAGCAAGATCGAGCACTTTATCGGTCCTAGCACGGACAAGGTGGATCCCCAGCCGGCTGCCGGGGAAGCCCCCCTGCCGGGACGAAATCACAAAAGCCAGAATGGCAAGTCCGTTGACCAGGACCTCGATGAACTGATCATCTGGGCGCGCAACAAAAACAAAAAATAGGCCTTCAGGAGCAGGAGGTTTCGTGGCCGCCGCCGCGAATCATGTCGCGCCCGTGCGGCATAATGCCGGCCATCAAGGTGGCGCAGAATTCGGCGCCGCGCAGCGATCCGGGAAAATTGACGATGACCGTGCGGCCCTTCATGCCGCTGTAAGCACGGGAAAAGACGGCATGCGGGGTTTCCCGGGCCGATTCGTGGCGCAGCCATTCGCTGATGCCCGGGATATCGCGGTCGCAGATGCGGGCGCAGATTTCGGGAGTGATGTCCCGGGGCGAAAGGCCGGTGCCGCCACTGGTCAGTATATAATCCCTGTCCAGATTTCCGGCTATGGCTTGGGAAATCGCCTCCGCCTCGTCAGGGACCACGGTCAGAGAAATGTCGGCGCCGGGCAGCCGCTCTTCCAGGATATCGCGGATGCGCGGCCCGGAAAGATCGGCGTATTCGCCCCGCGCCGCCCTATCGGATACGGTAATTACCGCTACTTTGAGCATGAATCTTTCCTCCCTTGAGCACTTTGGCAAAAATCCCCTGGCTGGGCATGATGCATTCGCCGGCCTTATAATAAATGGCGCAGCGGCTGTGACATTCCTTGCCGATTTGGGTGATCTGCAGTTTCACCGCGCCGATGGCGATCGTTTCTCCGACCTTGGCCCGGCTCCAATCCACCCCGCGGGTGACGATGTTTTCGCCGAAGGCGCCGGGAGCCAGGGCAAAGCCCTTGGCCTTCATGGCGTCCACGGCTTCCCCGGCCAGCAGGGAAACCTGGCGGTGCCAGTCGCCGGCATGGGCGTCACCTGCGATGCCGAAATTTTCCCGGCAAACGATCTCGGGCACTTCGTGTTTTTGCATGCCCTTGAACGCGGCGATGTTTACCGACTCAACCTTGAATTTCACGTTTGCTTTTCTCCAGCAGGGCGATGGCTCCGATGATCATTTTTTTGTCTACCGCCTTGCACATATCATAGATGGTCAGGGCGGCGATGCTCACCGCAGTCAGTGCTTCCATTTCTATTCCGGTCCGGCCTTCGCTGACCGCTTTGGCGGTGATCTCGATGCCGTCAGTCACGATCTGGAATCGTACGTCCAAATGGTGGATGGCCAACGGGTGGCAGAGGGGTATCAATTCCGCGGTTTTTTTCCCGCCCTGAATGGCGGCGACACGGGCCACGGCCAGGACGTCGCCCTTTTGCAAAAGATTTTTTTTCAGCAGGTCCAGGGTCGCGGCGGACAGGATGATCTTGCCCGCTGCCACGGCTTCCCGATGCATGGGCGGTTTGCCGCTGATATCGACCATCTGCGCCTTTCCGGAGCCGTCGACATGACTCAGTTTCATCTATCCTCCTATCTGCCAGTTTTCGCGGTTGCGGCAGGCAACCCCATGCTTGGGTTTGGCTTGCACGGCTTTCTCCAGACTGGCCGGGATATCTGAAAAATCGACAGTAAATTCCCGGTCGGAGAAAAGGCAGGGTTTCAATTTGCCGTCCGCGGTTAAACGCAGGCGGTTGCAAACGTGGCATGAGAGCGGCCTTTCGGCTGCCAATTCTTTTTGAACGGTTTTGTGGTCGTGTAGGGAGTAATGATGGATGCGCTGCAGGAGCAAGCTGTTTTTCCCACAGAACTTTTTCATGGTTTCCACATCATTGTCATTGAATCCCGGGATCAGCACCATATTGATCTTGGTTGCTTTGAAACCCACCCGGCGAGCGGCGGCGATCCCGGCCAGGACCCGTTCGAGTTCCCCATTGCGGGTAAGTTGGCGGTATTTGCCGGCATCCAGGGTATCCAGGGAGATGTTCAAGCGGTCGAGCCCGGCCTGCTTGAGTTCATCGGCCAGCAAGTCCAGGAGCGCGCCGTTGCTGGTCATGCTTACTTCGCTGACGCCGGGGACGGCTTTCAGTTCGCGGACCAAAAAGGCGATGTTTCTCCGTACCAGCGGCTCGCCCCCGGTCAGGCGGATCTTGTGTATCTTCATTTTGGCCGCCGCGGCCACGATGCGAACGATCTTCTCATAAGACAGGATATCGGCATGGCTTTTCATCTCGATGCCGGCCTCGGGCATGCAATACGTGCAGCGCAGGTTGCAACGGTCGGTTACCGAGACGCGCAAGTAGTTGATTTCTCGGTTATAGGTATCGAACATCGACGGTGCTCCCGGCGGGGATGCTAAGCTGCCCCGAAGGTACGCGCAACAGGGCGTTGGCCTTGCTTAGGGCATGCAGATGGGCCGAACCATGGTAGGCAAGCACGGTTGCCCGGCCCTGGAAATAGCGAACGGGAACGAAAGAGGTGCGCGCTCCGTTTGAGCGGCTGAAGGCCTCGGTCAATAGCGCAGGCAGGAGCAGGGGGTGGCAGGGGTGCCCCATCAGGAGCATGATCAATGGTTTGATGAATATTTCGAAGATCACGAAGGTCGAAACTGGATTGCCGGGCAGACCGAAGACGATTTTTTCTCCACAACTGCCGAAGACCGTGGGCATGCCGGGCTGCACGGCGATTTTTTCAAAATGCAGGGTGAGACCGGCCTTTTTCATGGCCGCAGGTACGTAATCGAAATCTCCGACCGAAACCCCGCCTGAAAGGATCAGGACTTCGCATTTGTCCAGACCGGCGGCGATAGCCTCGACTGTGGCCTGGGCGTTGTCAGCGATACGGCCCATGGCCAGTGGATCGGTGCCCAGGGAGCACAGTTGGGCAGCCAGGGAATAGTAATTGCTGTTGTATATCTGGCCGGGACCCAGGGGCTTGCCGGGTTCAACCAACTCCGAGCCGGTGGTGATGATACCGACCCGCGGCGGCCTGGCTGTCGGCACTTCGGCAAGTCCCAGCGAAGCGAGCATGGCGATCTGTGCGGCCTGCAGAAGCGTGCTTTTTGACAGGACCGCTTGCCCGACCTGGAGGTCTTCGCCTTTATAACGGATATTGAGGTTTTTGTCGTTAGAAATGATCTTCATGACGCCGTTTTCTTCGCTGGTGCATTCACGCTTGACCACGCGGTCGGCGCCGGCTGGAAGCATGGCCCCGGTCATGATCTTGGCGCAGTGGCCGGGGGTGACGGCCAGGCGGGGCGGCGTACCGGCAGCGATGGTTTCGATGATCTTATAGAAAGGGGAAGCATCTCCCGAAATATAGGCGTAGCCGTCCATGGCCGATTTATCGAATTCGGGCATGGCCAAAGGAGAATGAATGTCGGCGGCGAGTATCCGATTTTGGGCGGCCAGCAGTGGTACGGTTTCACTGTGGACGGTAACCGGGAAGGCAGCGATGATCTTTTCCGCTTCTTCGACGCCGATCAGGGACTTTTTACTCATGGTGCCGGTAGCGGACCTTTATAAAAAAACAAAATGTTTCCCACATGGTTTTCTCCTTTCCAGTCAGGGAGGCGGAACCGTTTCCGGTTCGACCCTCACGGTTCAAAAGGCCTGGCCTTTCGACTTTAGCTCTTTGAACTCGGAGAAACGCCATCATAGCAAAAAACCTGCCTCTGGTCAATTCCCCGGGAGGGCGCTGCCATGATATCCGCCCCAGACCGCATGTTGTTCACATTTTGTCCTCATTTTGTTCCAGGCTTCCGGTTGACTTTCCTCCAATTATTCCAATAAATCAGTTAATAGGAAAAATTGATTTCCCTTTCAGTTGTTCTGACAGGAATACCAGATCCGTTTTCAGGTAAGCGACGTCTTGACAAAGCTGGTGTCATGGATTATATTCTCCCCATATCCCTCTGCTGAGACACGGCTGCCTGGAAGGAGCCACCGTCCGGTCGCTGTGAGGGGAGGGTTATCCCCGGTCTCATGGAGGGGCCAAAGGGTATTATGAGCGCCAAAACCATCCAATCCCTGGTTCAGAGCTGGGAAACGGTCCGTTTCGAGCTTCTGAACAGCCGGATATCCGACCTCAACCTGAGCCTTGCCGGATCCCCCGTCGAGCCCCTGGTCCGCCGCCTGCACCGGGAGATGGAGGCCAAGGGCTTCCGTTTCAAACCCACAGTCTACCTGACAGACAGTTGGGGTTGTCCCGACAGGTCCCCGGTAATCGGCATCCCGTTTTACCTGGCCGATAGCCGCCTGGCCCGGATCGAGGAGGAGCAGACCGGGGAAATTGAAGACAGCAAACGGATCATGGCCCTTTTGCGCCACGAGGCCGGCCACGCTATCAATTATGCCTACCGGCTATGGCGACGGCCGGGTTGGGAGGAGGTGTTCGGGCGTTTCACGCGTCCTTACCGGGACGACTTCAGACCCGACCAACTGAGCCGCGAGTATGTCAAGCACCTCTCCTACTACCCTTACGGCCGTACCTATGCCCAAAAGCATCCCGATGAAGATTTCGCCGAAACATTTGCTGTCTGGCTGACACCGCGCTCCGGTTGGCGGGACCGCTATCGGAACTGGCCGGTGATGAGGAAGCTGCAGTATTTGGGCGGGCTCATGAAGGAGATTTGCCGCCGCACCCCTGAAAATTCCCGGGTGCGTTTACTTCGCCCCGTTGATTCCATGACCATTCTGCTCACCGACAATTATGGGAAAAAGGCAGAACGCTACCGACGGGCCGCGCGGGGCTATGTGGATGACCAGCTGCGGGAAGTTTTTCCGCCGGTTCGCGGCTTGCTGCTGCGCCCGGCTTCGGTGCTGTTCCGCAAGCTCCACTCACGCCTGCTCGGTCGTGTCGTCCTCTGGTCAAAACTGAGCGAGCGTGAGGCCACGGCCATCCTCCGCAAGCTGGAAATCCGCTCCGACGCCCTGAAGCTCTTCTACCGGCCCGGACAGGAAGGAGAGCGAATAATGGATGTCGTATCCCTGGCCGTCGCCCTGGCGCTGGACTACGCCTATACAGGCCGCCTGACCGGGTGAGGCCCGACTGTGAAGAGCCCCTCTTTGCTGGGCGATGGGCCGGGTTTCTTGATGAAAAGCGCCAGCTATGGCGCCATGCCAAAATTTTGCAAGAGCCGCAGGCATTCCTTTCTCCTTGTCGGCTTGAAATCTCCTTGAAAAACGCGTATGCTGTCCTACTTTGAAAATTTAATTCCTTGGGGGAATCGATGTCCAAAAATCCCGGGATTGCCTTCTGGTTCGTTTTGGTTTTTCTATCCCTGTTCGCGTTCGCCGCTTACCACCATCAGGGTGAGCACGACAGCGCCAATTTCCTGAAAGTGCACCCGGCCAAGGCCGGCGGCAAGCTGGACCATTGCGTCCTTTGCCACAGCGGCGGCCAGATGGACCAAGGCGGGTCGAAGGTCGTCCTTGGCAGCTGCCAATGGTGCCATTGCAAATACGGTTACGACAAGAAAGGGCCATTGACCGCGACCCTGAACGCTTACGGACGGGATTACCTCAAGTGCGGACGTGATAACGCCGCCGTCACCGCCATCGCCGGGCTCGATTCCGATGGCGACGGCTTCAGCAACGGCAGTGAGATCGCCGCCGATCGTTTTCCCGGCAATGCGAATGATGATCCCAAAAAAACAACGGCGCCGTTCCGTGTCTACAGCCGGGCGCAGCTGGAGTCCTTGCCGCAGCACAGTCAGTTTTTACTGCAGAACGCTGCCAAGAGCGGTGATAGATATGCGGAATTTTCCGGTGTAACAATGGAAACGCTCCTGGCCGATGCCGGCATTCTCGACTCGGCCACAGGCATCACCGTGTTCGCCCCCGACGGCTGGTCGCAGTATCACCCGCTGCGCCCGCTTGCTGACCCGGCCCTGTATCCGGTTCTTGGCGCTTATGCCGAGGCCGAATATCATTTTTCCCCCCAGGCATCATTATGGTGTGATTATGGTGCTCCATCCTGCGTCGGCCGCAAGTCTGGAGAGACCATCAAGGTGCCCGGAGGCCTGCGCATGCTGCTGGCTCTCAAGAGGGAGGGCGTGCCGTTGGCGCCGGCCTCATTATCCAAAGACAACAAACTGGACGGGGAGGGCCCCTACCGGGTGATCGTGCCGCAAAAGATGCCGTCGCCACCCGATCAATCCAGCAAGGCGAAGGATCAAGGTGTGCTTTGGTCTTATAAGGCTGATTGGGATCACAATGCCGGTTCGTCGACCCGATCTGTCACCATGATCCGGGTCGAACCATTGCCTGCGGGCACAACCGACATTGATAGCATGGAAGCTGGCTGGCGCTACATAGTCGAGGAAAAGATCGTCATTTACGGCGCCATCGCCCCCCCTCACTCGTAGCGCAGGGCTTCGATGGGGTTGAGGGCAGCAGCTTTGCGGGCCGGGTAGTAGCCGAAAAACACGCCCACGGCTCCGGCAAAACCAAAGGAGAGCAGCACGTTTTCCATGGCAATGACCGTGTTCCAGTCGGTGGCCAGATGGACGATATAGGTAGCGCCAAAACCGATCAGGACACCGATCAGGCCGCCGGAAAGGCTGAGCACGATGGCCTCGATGAGGAACTGCACCAGGATATCGCGGCTGCGGGCGCCGATGGCCATGCGGATGCCGATCTCGTGGGTGCGCTCGGTGACCGAGACCAGCATAATGTTCATGATGCCGATGCCGCCCACCAGCAGGGAAATGCTGGCGATGGAGGCCAGCAGGATGGTCAGGACACGGGTGGTCTCCTGGGCGGTGGAAGCGATGTCGGTCTGGTTGCGCACGGTGAAATCAGCGTCCTCGCCCTCGGCGAGTTTGTGGGATTCGCGCATGATGGCAGTGATTTCCGCCTGCGCCTGTTCCATCTGATTCAGGGAAGCGGCCCGGGCCAATATCTGGTGGATGTGCGCTTGACCGCTCAAGCGGTAATAAACGGTGGAATAAGGGGCGATGATCACGTCGTCCTGGTCCTGGCCGAAAGCGCTCTGGCCTCTTTCTTTTAAAACACCGATGACCTTGAAAGGGACATTGCGCAGGCGGAGCTGCTGGCCGACGGGATCTTCGTTGGCGAAAAGGTTTTTCACTATGGTCTGGCCGATGATGCAGATCTTGCTCTGGGCGCGAATGTCGTTGGCCGTGAAAAAATCGCCGGAGCTTAATTTCCAGTCGCGGATGGTCAGGTAACCTTCGGAAACGCCGTATACAGAGGAATTCCAATTGCCGCTGCCGCCGATGACCTGGACACCGCTGCGGACGACCGGCGAGACAGCCTCCAGCAGGGTGCTGTTTTTCTTAAGCCACTCCACGTCGTCGAGGGTCAATCGTACACCTTGGTCGGGCCCCAAGTGTACGCCCCGCTGCTGACTCGAGCCGGGGTATACCATGATCAGGTTGGTGCCCATGCTGGAGATCTGGTTCTGGATACGTTGTTCGGCTCCCTTGCCGATGGCCACCATGACGATCACGGCGCCAACGCCGATGATGATGCCCAGCATGGTGAGCAGGGTGCGCATCTTGTTCTTGACGATCGATTTGAAAGCCACCTTGATTAGATTCTTCCATTTCATGAGGGAACTCCTTGGCCGGCGAAAGTTTTCCATTGGCCGGTTTCCAGGTCCTTGCCGGCGTCATGGGGCTGCGGCAGCGCCTGGTCGCGCATGATCAGCCCATCGCGGAATTCGATGACGCGGCGGCAGTAATCGGCGATATCGTGCTCGTGGGTGACCAGGATAATGGTGATGCCCTGGCGGTTCAGTTCCTGGAAAGTGGCCATGATCTCGATGCTGGTGCGGGTATCGAGGTTGCCGGTGGGTTCGTCGGCCAGGATAATGGCCGGTTGGTTGACCAGGGCGCGGGCGATGGCCACCCGTTGCTGTTGGCCTCCGGAAAGCTGGTTTGGATAATGATGGGCCCGATCTGTCAGTCCCACTCTTTCCAGCGCCTGGCGAGTAAGCAGGCCGATATCCTGGTTTGGGACGTTGCGCGTGTACAACAGCGGCAGTTCCACGTTTTCAAAGGCTGTGGTCCTGGCCAGGAGGTTGAAGCCCTGGAATACGAAACCGATCTTGCGGTTGCGGATGTCGGCCAGCTGGTCGCGGTCCAGGTCATTGACATGGATGCCGTCCAAGAAATAATCGCCGCTGCTCGGGTAGTCCAGGCAGCCGAAAATGTTCAGCATGGTCGATTTCCCCGATCCGGAAGCGCCCATGATCGCCACCATTTCGCCGGGGTTGATGGCCAGGTCGATGCCTTTTAAGGCTTCCACCTGCACTTCGCCGCTGTCGTAAATTTTTGTCACCCCCTCGGTGCGGATGACGGTTTCTTTGTTGTTCATGTTCCTTTCCTGGAGCGGATCATAATATGCGCATGCGCCGCGGTCCCTGCCTGGCCTGCTCTTCCGCCGAGAGCGTGATGCTTTTGATTACTTCCATGCCTTCCTTGATCTCTTCGGAAACGATCTCGGTCATCTGGCCGTCGCTGATCCCGGTCTTGATGCGGATGGCATTCGGCATGCCGGAAGGGTCGAGAACCCAGAGCATGGCGATGTCCTTGGGTCTTTTTCCCATGCCGTTCCCTCCGAATCCCGGGAAGCCGCCGCCGCTGGGTGCAGCCGCTGCGGCGGACTTTCCGGCCGGGGATTTTTCGCTGCCGCTTCCCGTTCTTGCTGCGAATCGCTTCATCAGTCCCTCGACCATATCCTGGCTGGGTTTCAAACGCAAGGCGGCGTTGGCTACACGCAGGACGTTTTTGGCCTGGCCGACAAGGAAATCGATGGTGGCGGTCATGCCGGGAAGGAGCAGCCCTTCATTGTTGGCCACATTGATGACCACGGTATAATTGACCACGTTGTTCACCGAGGTCGGTTCCAGGCGGATCTGGCTGACCCGGCCCGTAAACTTGTTGTCTGCCTGGGCCTGTACCGTGAAGCGCACTTCCTGGTTTTCCTTGATCTGGCCGATATCGCTTTCGTCGACGTTGGCCAATATCTGCATTTTGGATAGGTCGTTGGCGATCAAGAACAATGTGGGTGAAGAGAAGCTGGCGGCCACGGTCTGGCCGACATCGATGTTGCGGGCGATGACGATACCGTCGATGGGGGCGTAAATGGAAGCATAGCTGAGATTGATGCGCGTCCGTTCCAGGGTCGATTGCGAGGATTTTAGCGTAGCTTGCGCCAATTCAAAATTGACCTGCGCCTGTTCAAGGTCATTCTTGGTTTTGATATTTTCCTTGAACAGGTATTGCATGCGGTTCAGGTCCTGCTTGCTTTGCTTCAGTTGGGCCTTGCTGCGGTCGTGGGAGGACTCGGCTTCCGACACGGCCATGAGCAGGGAGGAGGTGTCGAGCATGGCGAGCAGCTCGCCTTTCTGCACGGTTTGGTTGAAGTCAGTGTAAATCTTGGCGATTCGTCCTGAAACCTGTGTTCCTACCTGGACTGTGGTAACGGCGCTGAGCGTGCCGGTGCTGGAGACCACAGCCTCCAGGTCGCCGCGGTCGATCTTGACCATGGTGTATTTCCCTTCGGTCTCTTTGCCATTGCGGGTGAAAAACCAGAACAGCGCTGCGATTAGCAGCACAACCATTATGCCGATGACAAATTTTTTCTTAGTGTTCTTCATGACCATTGCTTTCCTCCTGGGTCAGTTTCATTATAACCGTTTTATGCTTGTAAGTCGCTGTTACGTTGCCCGGGCAAAAAATGTTTTTACATTGGCAATAACAAATTTAATATCTTTTTCTTGCATTTTCATGATTGATTTTTTTTTTTTTTTTGGCTACCATTCCCTGGAGATCAATATGAAATGGATTGACTGGAAATCCGAAAACGCGGGCCCGATCCGCCGGGTGGATGCCGTGGATCTGTTCAGGTTTTTTGTGCTTTTTTTCATGATCCAGGGGCATTTGTTCCGCGCCTACCTGCTGCCGGCCATCCGCCAGGAACAATGGTACAGGATTCACGAGGTGCTTCATGGTTTCGTCGCCCCCGGTTTTTTATTCGCCGCCGGTTTTGCCGCTTTTCTGTCCTTTCACAACAAACGCCAGAATTATATCCATATGGACCGGGCTTTTTTCAAGCGCCTGCGCCGCATCCTGTTCGTGATCGCTGTCGGCTACTGGATCCACCTGCCGTTCCTTTCGCTCGGCAAAACGCTACGCTTCATGCGCATGGGCAAAGCAGATGAATTCCTGCGCGTGGATATCCTGCAATGCATCGGTATCAGTCTTTTATTCTTTATCTTATTGGCCGTGCTGCTAAAAAATGAAAGGATCGTTGTACTGTTTTCGGCTCTGGCTGGAGCACTTTTTTTCCTGCTGCCGGAAACGGTGAAGGGGATCCGTCTGCATCCGGCCGTCGATCCCTATTTCAATTACAACGTCTCCATGTTTCCTATCTTTCCCTGGGCCGGTTTCCTGTGCATCGGCATCGTTACGGCCTATATATATTCCTTGCTAAAAAAAGAGGTTTTTTTCAAGCTGGTTCTGGTGTCGAGCATTCTGATCTTTCCCTGGTTTTTTATCCTGTCCGGAAAATTATATTTCAAAACCGAACTCACACTGACCGGCAACCTGAACAAAACCGGAGGTATTTTCCTGCTGCTGTGTCTTAGCGAATGGTTGCTGCGGAAATACGGCGGCAGTTTCCTGGATATCCTGAAAAAAGCCGGGACTGAATCCCTTTTCGTCTACGTTCTGCACTTGTTCATCATCTTCAATTCCGTTTTCCGCCCGGGATTGAAACCGCTTTTCGCCAATTCACTGAATGTACTGCAGGCGCTGCTGTTGTTTTTTGCCGTGCAGCTTACAGTTTTCGCCGTTTCGCTGCTGTACAACCACGTAAAGGAAAAGTGGCCGTTGTTGTGGCGGCTGGGTTTCATTTTTTTCTGGACAGCCTTTTCACTCATATTCGTACTCAGACCCCATTAAGTTTCTGCCGATAAGGGCGGCTTGAAGTGCTGCTATAAATATACGATTCACTTTTAATTTTTTTTTTTTGGTGCTATAATAATTATTCATTTCACGATATTTCAGGAGGTACAGATGAAGAAAGTGTTGATCATGGTTATAGTAGCGATTCTCTTGGTCATTTCCCTCTCTGCCAAATCAGCGGTTACCGGTAAGGGGAAACTCAAAGGCATCGTGACCGATGAAAAAACCGGGCTGCCCTTGGTAGGGGTAACGGTAAAACTATTTTCAGTGAAAGCCCTTGGATTTTACCTACCTTCCCCGAAGACCGACAGCGAAGGTCGGTGGCGGGCTCTGTATTTGCGCGGCGGCGGCTGGAATATCGATTTTGAAAAAACGGGCTATGAAACAAAAAAGATCAGTTTCCCTGTGGATGAAACGCCCGGCGCCAAATCACCGGACATCGAGGTCACGCTGAAAAAAATCGAAGGCATCGCTCTAACCGAGGACATCGTTGCCCAATTGGAAACAGGGAATAATTTTTTCGCTGAACAAAAATTTCCGCAAGCCTTGCAGATATTTGAAGACATTCTGAAGAAAAATCCCGATGTGTTCATCATTTATAAGAATATCGGCAATTGTTATTTTGCTATGGAAAAGTACGACAAGGCCATCGAATTTTACCAGAAGCTCTTTGAAAAACAACCCGAGAGCGCGGAAACAATGACCCTGATCGGCAATTCCTATGTCAATGCCAAGAACATGGAAAAGGCCATGGAATGGTTCGCGAAGATTCCTTTTGAAGAGATCAAGGATGTTGACACCCTGTACAATATCGGTGCCAATTTGACCAACAACAACAAGAACGATCTGGCCCTGAAATATTTTAAACGGGCAGTGGAAGTGGATGCTGAGTTTGACGAAGGCTTTTACCAGCTGGGCATGACCCATACGGCGTTGAACCAGATACCCGAAGCCCTGGAAGCATTGAAAAAATTCATGGAACTGGCTCCCGACTCTCCGAATTTTGGAACGGCCAAGGCCATTGTTGATGCTTTTTCAAAGGTGAAATAAAAAGACTATCGTCGAGGCGGATCCATGACGGCGCATATGTTCTGGCGATCAAATTTATTGTTTTTGTCAATTTTGGCCGTCGCGGCATCCATGCTTTTCCCGGCCCAGGAAAAAAGTCCGCATCCGGCTTTCAATGTACTGCTGATCACGGTGGACACGCTCCGTTTCGACCGGGTCGGAATTCTAGATTCACGACACGTCCAGACGCCGAATATAGATGCCTTGGCCGCGCAATCGCTGATCTTTACCCGTGCCTTTGCCCACAATCCGGTAACTTTGCCATCGCATGCCAATATCCTGACTGGCACCACCTCTTTGTACCACGGCATCAGCGACAATACCGGGTTCAAGCTGGACAAGAAATTCCTGACCATTCCCCAATATCTTCGCCGCCACGGCTACAAAACGGCTGCTTTTATCGGCTCCTTCCCTCTGGATTCCCGCTTCGGTCTGGACCAGGGATTTGACCTTTACGATGATTACTACGGCACCCACAATGAACTGGACTTTTTCTACGTGGAGAGGCCGGCGGAAAAGGTGATCGCGCCGGCCCTGGCTTGGATCGGCAAACAATCCCAGAAGTGGTTCGGCTGGATCCACCTGTTTGATCCGCATCAGCCCTATTTGCCGCCGTCGCCCTACAAGGAAAAATACCAGCACGATTTGTATTCCGGAGAAGTAGCGTACATGGATGCCCAACTGGGGGTGCTTTTCGATTTTTTACGGAAGAAGCACTTCATGGAAAACACCATCATCATACTGACCGCGGACCATGGTGAAGCGTTGGGGGAAAAAGGGGAGGATACCCATTCCTACTTTGCCTACAACAACACCATCCATGTGCCTTTGTTCATTTATATCCCCGGGCGCCAAGCTGAGACCTTCGCCAAAAATGTATGTCATATAGACATTTTTCCGACCATCTGCGCCACCCTGGGATTGAAGATCCCGCCTGCACTTCAGGGTGAATCTCTATTGGCCATACTGGCCGCGAAGGAACGGAAGTACCCGGAGATTTATTTTGAATCACTGACCGCTTACTTGAATCGCGACTGGGCGCCCTTGCAGGGCATGGTTTCCGGTTCATTAAAATTCATTGATATGCCGATCAAGGAAGTATACAACCTGGAAAACGATCCGAACGAAGAGCGCAACCTGGCCGGCAGCAGCAAGATCGGGCCGTTAAAAGACGATCTGAACCGGCTGATGAAAAGACTGAAAAGCCCGCAGGCCTCCGTCCGCGAAAGCCGCCTTGATCCCGAAGTGCAGAAGCGGCTGAAATCTCTGGGCTACATTTCCGAAAGCCAGCCGCGGCAGCACAAAAAGCAATACACGGAAAAGGATGACCTGAAAACCATGCTGCCGCTTCAGAAAAAGTTACTTTCCGGTGTAGCTCTTTTCCAGAAAGGTGATTTCCCTGGTGCTGAAAAAGCCCTGCGTACCGTGATCTCCGCCAGTCCGAGTTTTGTCCTGGCCTATATGCATTTATCCTTTATGTATAAGGAGATGGGGAAGACAGAATCAGCCGTTTCGGTTTTGGAACAAGGACTGGAGCGTAATCCTGAAGATATCCGCCTGCTTTCCAAGCTTGGCATTGTGTTGGCTGACAGCGGCATTTGGCAGCGCGCCATCCCCATTCTCGAACTTTGCATCCAAAAAGAGGAATTCGATCCAGAGAATTTCAATTTCCTCGGCATTGCCTATTATAAGGGCGGCAATTTCGAGAAGGCGCTCCAGCACTATCACCAGGCCCTGGAGCTTGATCGCAACAACGCTTCGGTCTACAACAACATCGGCAGCGTGCATCTCTCCCTTTTTCTACGCAGCCGTAACCGACAGGCTTTTATCCTGGCCGAGCAGAATTTCAAGAAAGCCCTGGAGATCGATCCAAAAATGTTTGCCGCCTACAACGGCCTGGGTGCAGCCTACAAGAGAATCGGCCGCAATGCCGAGGCCATCGCCTACTGGCGGAAAGCCCTGGCCTTCAAGCCCGATTACGATCTGCCGCTGATTAACCTGGGTATTACCTTGCTGGAGGAAGGCCTCGCCGGCGAAGCCCTGGAATGTTTTTTGAGTTACCGTGAGAAGTTTTATCACAAAATCCCCTTGACTGAGAGAACGCGCGTCGACCGTCTGATTACCGAGGCCAGAGCCGAGCTCGGGCCCACCGGGTAGAAAAATAGCTTTTTTTAAGGTATAATTACCCATAAGAATACTAGGAGGCGTTATGCGAAAATTCATGTTGTGCCTGGCTTGGCTGTCGGTGATATTTATCCTGGGTCTGACCTTGTCCGCTCAGGAAGCAGTGAGAACTTCCATACCGGAAAGTGTGCAAAACAGTCTCGATGGCCTGCAGAAAACCAGGACTTCCAATGGTGTGTTCAATATCCAGTACAAAAACACTTATTTCTGGGCCTTGGAAAAGGCTGTTTATGTGAATTTGGTTTTCAGCACCGACCTGGATGGCGATGTGGCGGAATTAAAGAACCAGTTGAAAAAACAGTACGATGAACAAGTCGCCGTGGAAATGAAAAAGCTGGAGGAAAGCAATAAAAAAATAAGGAAAGAGGCAGACAAGAAGAAATGGGAACCCCCGGCCCTGACTTATCCGGAAGCATTCCATAACCTGTATATGCGTGTGCTCAAAGGCAGCCTGGTCATTCAGGAATACCGCTCGCAGGTCCCGGTCGACGGCGAAGCGGCGATGTATTATTCGTTCGGCACCATTTTGGCACCGGGCGAGTACGACGTGCTTGTAAATATCAACCGCTTCGACAATACCCGGGACGGCACCCAGATCTTCAAACTGCAGGTTCCGGAACTGACGCTTACTGAAATCACCAAACCCAGGAAGGACCTGCAGATTTCCACGCCGGTATTTTTTAAGGAAGTGAAGCGCTTGCTACAGCCGGAAACAAGATTCACTGTGGTCAAGAACAAGTACGAGAATGGCCCGGCCCAACTCGATTTTTATCCCTGCGGCAATACCTTCAAAGCCAGTGACAAGCCGACCCTGGCGTTTTTCATTTTGGGTGCGGTGTCGGTCCAAAGCGCTGAGCCATGGAATATAGCGGCCAATATTGAGATACGCAAGGGCAAGGAACGCGTGACCAAATTCGAGGAACTCAAACTGAGCAACCCTTATTTTTATCAGCTAATTGAATTCAGCAAAAAAGACAAAGAAGTATCCAGCCCCCTGCCGGTTGGGGATTACACGCTGGCCATGGAACTGAAGGACAAGAACCAGAGTGATCAAGCCAAAGGAATATTCGAGATCGCTTTTAAAATAGTTGAATAGCTTGTCGATCCTCAAGGACAGGTGACCCCTGAGTGATATAGATCCTGCGGTTGCGGCCGGAGTATTTGTGCCGTTCAAGATACGCAGAAAAAAATGAAACGTAAAGAGATTGTCCTGATCAAGGAAACCAAGCAGAACGAGTTCGTTAAAAAGATCATGGACGCCATTGCGCCGTTTTTGGCGATCCGTAGCGGTGACCGGGTGGCCATCAAGATCAACCTCTCGGGTTCCAAGGAGATTTACGCCAATACCCATTACGAGACCGTGGAATCCCTGATCCATTATCTGCGGGATAAGTTCGGCATCACTCAAATCACCGTGGTCGAGGGTTCCGACGGGGCTTATTTTTCTTCCAAGACTACATGGGATATTTTCTACAAATTCAAATACAAGGAAGTCGAATTGCAGGGCGCACAACTGTGTGATCTGGATGAGCTGCCCCACGATCAAATCCTCCAGGTCGAAACCCTCAGCGGGATCCAGGAAGTGAATTTCTGCCGCTTCCCGGCCGACTATCTGATCTCGGTGGTTCCGCCAAAGACGCACAACATTTTCCCGGTTTCACTCTCGATTCCCAATTTGGTGGGGTTCATCAAGCCTGAACAGCGGGTGCTCATGTTCGGGGCTTCGGCCCAGGAGATGAAGCGCATCAATTTTTTTCAGAGCGACAAGTACTTTCAACTGCTGCATTTGGCCAACCGCAATTTTGTAGCCTTACTGAAGCAGATACCGCCCTCTCTCGTACTTATCGACGGCCTGTACGGTATGGAAGGCAAGGGACCAATCAAGGGCAGCCCGGTATTTCACGGCTTCGCCATCGCTTCCGAGGACGCGGTGGTGGCCGACGCCCTGGCCACTCACATCATGGGCTTTAACCCCGACGATTTGCCCTACCTGGATTTGGCGTTCCATGAAGGGTTGGGCAACAACCGCTGGCAGAACATTATCGGCATGGATCCCCAACAAGTGAAATTCCCCTACCGCCCGCACCCGCTGTTCCAGAGGCAGCGCAAGTGGCGCGAGGCGAAAAGCCGAGTTCAGGGACATGGAGAGAGCCGCCCGCAAAAACCGCCGCCAAGCCATGAAGAAAATCATCCTGCAAAAGATTAAGGATTTTAAATCCGGGAAGCTATCAGAAAAGGAATTGTTCCTTTTTTTACAAAATTTCCCCTTCAGCATTGATCCGCACCTCAAGCTCGATTTCCACCGCAAGCTGCGCCGGGGCATCCCCGAGGTCATATTCGGACAGGGCAAGAGCGTGGAACAGTTGCGCCGCATTGTTAAAAAATTCACTGAAGTCGGCGAGGAGATGCTGATTACCCGCGTCGACGCCGAGCGCTACGCAGCGCTGAAAAATGATTTCTCCCATCTAAATTATCATGCCGCGGCCCGCATCATCACTTCGGACCGCCAACCCAAGACCGTGAACAAGGGGAAAATACTGGTCCTGTCGGCCGGTGCCTCTGACGAAAAGGTTGCCGAGGAGGCTTATATCTCTTCCCTTTACCTGGGCAATAAAACTGAAAAGGAATACGATGTGGGTGTCGCCTGCCTGGCCCGGGTCCTGAGCCTTCAGAAAAAATTTAACGGTTACTCAGTGATCATCGCCGTGGCCGGCATGGAGGGGGCCCTGCCCTCGGTCGTGGCCGGGCTGACCTCGACTCCGATCATCGCCGTCCCGACCTCGGTCGGCTACGGCAGTAATTTCGGCGGCCTGTCGGCCCTGCTCTCCATGCTCAATTCCTGCGCCGGCGGCATATCGGTGGTCAACATCGACAACGGCTTCGGCGCCGCCTATCAGGCGACGCTGATCAACCGGAAACTTTCCTGATATTTTCGATGAACTTGGTTATCTTGCCCAGATGGGTGCCCGGCCAGTAGATTTTTTGACAACTTCGGCAGCGCTGGAAACTAGTTTGAGTCCGAAAGACGTAGGGCGGGACCATGTCTTTGATCAGAGACTTGTCGATCGCCGCCAACTCGCCGTCGCATAGCGAACAACGCGGCGGCAGGGAGAATTCATTAAGGTGGAAGGCCGCAACGATCTCCTCAAGCTGCTGGCGAGGATAAACGGCCTCGACCAAGGAGCTCTTCCCCGCAGGCATGGTTTCGTGCAAGACAACGTCCTTGGTCAGCAGGACGCGATTTTCTCTGAGGCAAAGCGTTTTTAGTTCATTATCCTTGGCTTTGTTGTTGTACCACGTATCGAAACCAAGCATGCGCAGCCATTTGGCCGTCCGGCCTAGCATGACATCGGCGGCGAAGCGGGGAGGCCGAGCGCTCAACTCATCCCCCAACCCCTTCTCTTGCGAAGAGAAGGGGAGTGAAGAACAAGGGGAAAATTCCCCCCTCTCTTGCGAAGAGAGGGGGTCAGGGGGTGAGTTGTCGGCAATGATCAGTATTCCTTATCCGAAGAGGCGCGCACGGCGCGGTTGTGGGCCCAGCTCCGGACCTTCTTGATCTGTTCTTCCATGGTGGTGGCCAGCGGCACCGAGTTGCCGAAAATGACGAAAAGATCGTCTTCGCTCAGCTTGCGGTTTTCGGCAAAGGCCTCGTACATGCCGGAGATGATCACCTGTTCAATTTCCGATCCCGACCAGTTCTTGGTGATCTGGGCCAGTTGCGGGATATTGTATTGACTCAAATCGTTGTCTCTTTTGGTCAGGTGGATGGTAAATATTTCCTCCCTTTCCTTGCGCGTGGGTAGGTCGATAAAAAAGATCTGGTCGAAGCGGCCGCGGCGCAGCAGTTCGGCCGGTAGCAGGTCGATACGATTGGCCGTGGCGGCGATGAATATTTCCGAGGTGTGCTCCTGCATCCAGGTGAGAAAATATCCCAGGATGCGCGAGGACGAACCGTCTGTTTGCTTGTCGCTGATGCCGCTTTCGATCTCGTCGATCCAGAGTACGGCCGGGGCAACCGAATCCATGGTTTTGAGCGAGCGGGCGAATACCTCTTCCGGCGCGCCGGCGATGCCGGAATAGACCAGGTTCATGTCCATGCGGAACAGGGGCAGGTTCCAAAGCGTGGCAATGATCTTGGAAGCCAGGCTCTTACCGCAGCCGGTGACGCCCATGGTCAAGATGCCTTTGGGCTTGTCCAGGCCGAATTCGCGCGCTTCCTTGGAAAAAGCTTTTTTTCTTTTCATCAGCCAATCCTTCAGCTTGTCCAGCCCGCCCATGTCAGCCAGGGTCAGGGTAGGAGATAGAAATTCCAGCACGTTTTCCTTCAGGATCAGCTGTTTTTTCTCCAAATGGATCTTTTCGATTAAACCGATGTGGATGCGCGGCTGCCCCTGGAACGCCTTCATATAGGCCTTGTACGCTTCATCTAACGTCAAACCCTGGACAGCGGTGACAAAGTTTCTTTTTTCTTCGCTGCTGAGTTGAACCTGGATCCCGGCCTTTTCCATGGATTCCAGGAATCTCGAGCAAAGATTTTCCAATTCCTCGTAATCGGGGAGCTCAAAGTGGATGATGTCGATCTCTTTTTTCAGGGTGGTCGGCAGAAAATCGTCGGGCGAGAGGAGGAAAAGGAATTTCTTGCTGTTCTTGAACTGCAGGTAGCATTCGCGGATTTTGCGAATGAGGCCGGGGGAGTGGCGCAGCCGGGAGTTCAGATCCTTAAAAACAAAGAACGCCGCTTCATTGGCGGCCAGGGCAAGATCCAATGCCGCTGCCGGCTCCTTGCTGTCTGGAATCCTGGAATCGTTGCGGCTGAGGCCGTTGTGGCTCTCCCATGTATAGACATTCAGGCTTTTCAGGGTCTGCTGGCAGAGTTTTTTCAAAAAGCCTTCGATCCGTTTTTCTTCAAAAGAGACGATCTGCACGATCGGCTGCCCGGCGAGCAGTGAATCTTTGATCTGGTTAATGGACTGGTTCATCGGCAACCTCCAAATTCGCAAAATCGGTGATATCGCCGTACTTAAAGGCGATGGTCTTGATGCGATTCCTGATGGCAATGAAATTTGAGTGATAATACAGTGGAATATAAATCGAATCGTTTTCAAATGCGGCATTGATCTCCGCCAGCATGCGCGTTTCCGTGATGATGTCCACGCTGGGCAGTGTGTTGATCATGGCCTGCAGTTTGGGAAAAGCGAATTTGAAAACATTGAAATACCCGTTTTTTTCGACCAGATGGGTGAGAAAATGGAAAGACGAGGGATAATCGGGGATCCCTCCCAGCATCAAGCTGGTTTTCGTTCTGTAAATCAAGTTGTTGAAATATTCATATTGGTCGGCGATGGTAATGACCTTTGCTTCCACATTGAATTTGGCAAGTTCCCGGCGTACGAATTCGGCAACGAGCTGCCTTTCGTCTTTGGCAACGGTAATAATGGTGAAGGCGATCTTGCCCGGCGGCAGCTCGGCGCGGATTTTTTCGGCCCGGCCATAGTCCTGGCGGTAGTAGGGGTTGTGCCCCAGCAACCCGAAGGGCATAATGGAATGGGCGGGCACGGCCTGGCGGCGGAAAACCTTGCGCACCAATTCTTCCCGGTTTATGGCGCAATTGACCAGTTGGCGGATCTTTTGATTTTGCATTTGGATGTTTTCGTTGGGATTCAGGATCAGGAAATTGATGATGCTGAATGAGGAGTTGATGATCCTGAAATCGGGCTTGCCTGACAGCTCGGAAATTTCATTGTTGGAGATGTACAGGATGTCGAAATATTCCTTGGTTGGGGTGTCGATGGCAGTGTTGGTCGAGTAAAAATCGATGGCATCCAGATTGCCCATGGGTTCGAAGTAATCGCGGTTCCTTTCCATTTTGAATACCAGGAATTGCCTGGATCCTATCATTTTTGTTTCGGACCGGGTCAACTTGAAGGGTCCGGTGCCTACCGGGTTTTTTCTGAAATCCGCCTCGCTTAGTCCGGCGAAGGCGGCGGGCAGTATCGCGGTGTATTCGGCGGACAGGAACTGCAGGAAATATTTGAATTCTTTGTTGAGCTTGATCTTGACGGTGAAATCGTCGATTTTTTGGATGCCGCGCACCTGGCTGGTTTTTTTGTTTATGAAATCCTCGACGCCGTCGATGTAATGGATCTCGGCAAACTTGTCCTGGGCTTTTTCGATCAGTTTTTTCATGGTGAAGACCACGTCGCTCACGGTCAGTTGGCGGCCGTTGTGAAAGCGGACATTTTTTCGGATATGGAAGGTAAACTCCCGGTGATCGGGAGAGATCTCCCAACTCTCGGCCAGTTCGGGGGCGATATTGCCCAGGTAGTTCGCCTTGATCAGGTTGCTGAATATGATATCCGTGATCTGCCCATCGACATAGTTGTTCCCCTCATAAGGGAGCAGCGATCTGGGCTGGGGAAAAATCACAACCCTGATCTTGCGCAAGGTTTTTATTTCTGACGCTTCGGCATTCCGTTCAGCAACATCTACGCGGCAGAATAGCGGGATCACTGCCAGAACGGTAATGAAAACGAATGCTTTTTTTAGGATGGCCATGGTAATACGGATGCTCAGATCCTGAAATTCAGGGCCCTGGCGATGATGGAAAATTCGGCGGGCAGTTTTTCCCCCAATTCGCCGTCATATTCAATATGCACTTCTTCGGGAGATTCCACTTTTATATTGCGCGCTTTCAGGATATGGACCTTGGGATTTTTTGCGATGGTTCCGGAATACAAGTGGCGGGAGTTTGTCAGGATTTCGAGTTTATTCATGGATTTGATGAGCACCAGGTCGAAATAGCCGTCGTCTGGTTCCGCTTGCGGGGCAATGATCATGCCGCCGCCGAAGATCCGCCCGTTGGCCACGGCGCCGATCAGGTATTCGCCCTGAAGCTGCTCCTTGTCGTCAAGGGTCAGCTTGACTTTTTTGCTGCGGTATTTCATCATGGTGGACAGCAGGCCGCGGTAATAAGTGAAGGCGCCGCGGCGGCTGGACTTGATGTTGGAAATATTGCGGATCACTTCCGCCCCCAGGCCGAAATCGGCCACGTTGATGAAATACTGCGACCTGTTTTTTTCAACAGCGCTGCCATAGGTTATTTTCCCGATATCGATTTTTTTAATCGGGGAATTCTTGATGCGGGCGGCCGATTTATCGAATTCCCTGGGCACTTTCATAAAGCGGATGAAATCCGATCCGGTTCCGGAAGGGATGATGCCCACGGCCGCGTCGTCATTGATGACCTGGTCGGATTGGGCGTTGAAAAAACCGTTGCTGATCTCATTCAAAGTACCGTCGCCGCCGACGCCGATGAGCAGGTCGAACCCTTGCTTGAGCAGTTCCCGGGCGATCTCCGTAGCCTGGCGGGGCTTTTCGGTAAAAATGTACTTGAACTCCCGAAAATGCGAACGGATGGCATGCTTGATCGCTTCCCATCTTTTTTCAGTTTGGCCGCGGGCGGAAAACGGATTGACGATGACATGGACTTTATTCATGTGTGCTCCCGGAAGGATGGTGGAATATTTTCCTGGCGATCAGACCGGCGAACGTCCCGGCGATGATGGAGGCCAGAACGAAAAAAACGACCCCGATGATCATGATGGTTTTGAATTGGGCGCTGGCCATGGTAGAAATCGAGTCTTCCCGCAAAAACGGCGCCAGCGATCTCGCTTTTTCGACCATTTGGTCAAGCCGTTCCTGGTTGATGCCGACAATGCTCACCAGGCTGAGAATGGCGAAGATACCGCCGCCGGTCAAGCCGCTCAATGCCCCGGCCAGCATGGAGTCGCTTTTTCTGAGTTGTTGATTTTCCTTGTAGAGCAAATAGATCGTCAATCCGGCACCCAAGGCGATCCAGAGCATGAAAAACAGGTTGAGCAGGTTCAGGCCCGGAAAGATTGACAGTATCCCGGACGCTCCGCCTCCCAAAATAACACTTTTACCCAGGCCCGCTAATGGTTTGGAGTTGCTTTCAGACAAATTCTGTACCTAATTGATGATCTCTATGGTTCCAGTGATGTGGGAAGGCAACGTGTCGGTGATGATGGTTTTGCCGGTCGGGGTGGTGTATTTGTAGATTATTGTTTTTACCCGGGCCGGAGATGAAAATGTGGAGCTCATACCCATCAGCGACATGACGCGGCGTATATACTGCTTGGTCTCAGGGAAGGGAGGGACACCGTTGTACTTGCTGACGGCCTCCTCCCCCGCATTGTAGGCGGCCAGCGTCAGGGGAATGCTGCCTCTATATTTTTCGTACAGGTATTTCAGGTGCCTCACCCCGGCTTCCATGTTTTCACTGGCGTTATAGCGGTTGATCACTCCATATTGCCGGGCCGTTTCCTTCATCAGCTGCATGATCCCCACGGCGCCTTTAGGGGAAACGGCTACGGGATTAAAACCCGATTCGGTTTTGGCCACGGCGAAAACCAAATCCTCACGCATCTGGTGTTTTTTGGTCAATGATTGGATTTTTTCCTTGTAATGCAAGGGAACGGCATGGCTGCGGGCTGAGGGCAGGAAGGTGATGCTGCCTTTTTTGGCATCGACCTTGTCCAGGGTGTTGGTAAGGACGATATGGCCATTCTTGTCCTGGCGGACGATCAGTCCGGCGAAAAGGCTGGCGCCGAAAAGCCAGGCAGCGCAAAAAATAGTTATTTTATGCTTCATTGTGGTCAGTTAGAACGCGGTCGATCTTTTTCTTGAGCTCCTCCGGGTCAGCGATCGGTTCACCGCCTGCTTGGGCAAAATCGCTTCTGCCCCCGCCTTTTCCGTTGATCATTGGGGCTACCTTTTTTATAATTATATTCGCGTTGAATTTCTCTGTCAAGTCCTTGAAAACCGAAACCACGATATGAGACTTGCCGTCGTTATTGGTATACAGGACGGCAATGCCCCGGATCCTGTTCTTGATTTCATCGGCCAGGTCGCTGAGTTGCTGGCGGTCGGTGGAATCCAGGGAGGCGATCACGACCTGGACTCGATCGATCAGCCGGGTGTTTTTGAGCAAGCCGTCAATATCCACTTCCCGGGCGGACCTACCTTTTTTTAGCTGTTTTTCGTTTTCCTTGGCGCGTGCTTCCAAGCTTTTCAGGAAAGCCAGAGCGCCATCGGCTTTCTGGCTGAAATGACCGAGCACCTGATCCAAAACGGCGAGGTTTTTTTGAATATGGAGATAAGCGGCTTCTCCGGCCAGGGCTTCGATCCTGCGGATTCCTGAAGATATCGAGCTTTCAGCTGTGATTTTTAAGACACCGATCTCGCCGCTGGCTTGCAGATGGGTGCCGCCGCACAGTTCCCGGGAAAAGTTGCCCATGGAAATCACGCGTACGGTATCGCCGTATTTTTCTTCGAATATGGCGATCGCTCCCGTGCCAATGGCCTCCTCATAGCTTTGTGTCTGCCGGGAAATAACGATGTTTTCCCTGATCTTTTCATTGATGGCATGTTCGATTTTTTCTAGCTCGTCGCCGCTTAGGGCGTTGAAGTGGGTGAAGTCAAAACGCAGCTTGTCCGGGCCGACCCGCGAACCCGACTGCTTGACATGCAAACCCAACACTTCGCGCAAGGCGGCGTGCAGCATGTGGGTGGCGGAATGGTGAACGGCGATCTGTTGGCGGCGGGCCCGGTCCACTTCCAGCCAAACAAGGTCATTGACTTGCAGGCTGCCTTTTTGGACCCGCACTTCGTGCAGGATCGCCCCTGAAGGTACTTTCTTTGTATCGACTACCGAAAAAAAGGCCTCATTGTTTTTTCCGCAGCCGCTGTCGCCCACCTGGCCGCCGCTTTCTGCATAGAATGGCGTGCGGTCGAATACCAGGATACCTTTTTCATTTTCGCCGATGCGGGCGGCTTCCTTGCCATGCACATAAATCGCTTGCAATTGAGCCTCGCCCTGCAACTCTTCATATCCCACGAATTCGCTTCGCCAGCGGCTGATATTCTTCAAAACGCTGATCTCTTTGCGTTTTTCCTGAAGGCTGACCCGGGAACGTTCTTTCTGGCTTTTCAATTCGCGCTGGAAAGCGTCGAAATCGATGCCGACGCCTTTTTCCATGGCCAGGTCGCGGGCGAAATCAAGGGGGAAACCGTAGGTGTCCGAAAGCCTGAAAAGGTCCTTGCCGGAGAGCAGCGGCTGTTTTTTCTCGATTGCGCCCTGCAGCAGTTCGTCAAAAATTTTCAGTCCGTTGACCAGGGTGCGGTTGAAGCGGTCTTCTTCCACGGCGATCACCTTGCTAATGAAATCCCGGTTCTGTTCGAGTTCCGGATAAAACGGCTTCATCACTTCGCTGACCTGGTCGCTGAGCCGGTGCAAAAAACTTCCCTGCAAGTTCAGTGATTTTCCGTGCTTGACCGCCCGGCGCAGGAGGCGGCGCAGGACGTACCCACGGCCGTCGTTGGCCGGCATGATGCCGTCGGCAATGAGAAAGGTCAAGGCGCGGATATGATCGGCCACAACATGCAGATCCACTTGCCGGGCCGGATCCTTGCGGTCGACACCGGTCAGTTCGGCTGTTCTTTCGATGATTGGCAGGAAAAGATCGGTCTGGTAGTTGCTTGCCACTCCCTGCAGGATGGCGGTTAGCCTTTCCATGCCCATGCCGGTGTCGATGGACGGGGCGGGCAGGGGCTGCAAACTGCCGCTCGTGTCGCGGCTGTACTGCATGAATACCAAATTCCATATCTCGACAAAACGGCGGTTGCCGTCGAAAAATTCCCCGGGGCCGAATTCCGGGCCGCGGTCATAATGGATTTCAGAACAGGGGCCACAGGGGCCGGTTTCGCCCATCTGCCAGAAATTATCTTTTTCACCCAGGCGATGAATTTTTTGTGACGGCACGCCGATCTCCTCCTGCCAGATGCGGAAAGCCTCGTCATCATCCTGAAAAACGGTCACCCAAAGCCGTTCGGGCGGCAAATGGAAATTCACGGTCAGCAACTCCCAGGCGTAGGCGATGGCCTTTTCTTTGAAATAGTCACCGAAGGAAAAATTGCCGAGCATTTCAAAAAAGGTGTGATGAAAATCGGTTTTTCCGACTTCGTCGAAGTCGTTGTGCTTGCCCGATACGCGCATGCATTTCTGGATGCTGACCGCGCGGCGGTATTCCCTTTTTTCTTCCTGCAGAAAAACGCTCTTGAACTGGTTCATACCGGCATTGGTGAACAGCAGGCTGGGGTCCTTGGCCGGGATCAGCGGTGAGGACAAGACACGTTGATGTTCTTTTTTACTGAAAAAATCGTAAAAAACGCGGCGGATTTCAATATTGCTGAACATCAATCGATTTCGAGCAGGTTGTGATCCGGGTTAAGCTCTTCCGGAAACTTATCCGGATGGTCGCTGCCGCCGATCTCGGACATCCGTTTTTCCATTTCCTCCATGGACATGTCTTTGGCGCTCTGGACCCCGATCTTCTTCAGCTTGAACTCGTCGGGATTGCTGGCCCATTTCAGGGCTTCATCAAAGGAAATGAAGTTTTTATTGTATAGGGAATACAGCGACTGGTCAAAAGTCTGCATGCCATACTGGGAGATGCCTTGGGAAATGGCTTCCTTGATCATTTTTGTCTTTTCCTGGGTTACGATGCAGTCCTGAATGAAGGGCGTGGTGATGAGGATTTCCACGGCCGGTACCCGGCCCTTGTTGTCGGAACGTGGCAGCAGCCTCATGGAGATGATGGCTTTGAGCACCGATGCCAGTTGGATGCGGATCTGTTTTTGGTGATGGGGTGGGAACATGGAAATAATGCGGTTGACCGTTTCCGGTGCGTCCAGGGTGTGAAGGGTGGAAAGGACCAAATGGCCGGTTTCCGCAGCCAATAGGGCTGTTTCGATGGTTTCCAGGTCGCGCATTTCACCGACCAGGATCACGTCGGGGTCCTGGCGCAGGGCGCTGCGCAGGGCTTTGGCGAAATCGTTGGTGTCGGAACCAACCTCACGCTGGTTGATGATGCTCTTTTTGTCACGGTGCAGGTACTCGATCGGGTCCTCGATGGTGACAATATGCTCGATACGGTGGATGTTGATGTAATCGATCATGGCGGCCAGGGATGTGGATTTGCCGCTGCCGGTTGTTCCGGTTACTAGGACAAGGCCGCGCATTTCCTGGGAGACCTTTTCCAGGACCAAGGGCAGGTTCAGGTCGGAAATACTCTTGATCTGGGTGGGAATGACCCTCAACACCATGCCCACTGCCCCCCTTTGATAAAAGACGTTACAGCGGAAACGGCCCAGGCCGGGGATGCTGTAGGCCATGTCGATCTCATGGTCGCGTTTGAATTTCTCCTTTTGTTCGCTGTTCATCATGGCAAATGCCATGGCGATCGTGTCCTCTGGCATCAAGCGCTTCAGTTCGACCAACGGGTGCAGGGTGCCGTTGATCCTGACCACCGGATGGTTACCGACCTTGAGATGGAGATCTGAAGCGTACCTTTCCACGCTTATTTTTAATAGATCGTCAATGCTCATTTTTTCGCTCCTTTTCAGAGAATATTATACAACAATGCGAAAAAAACACAAAGGCGGGCTGCGGTCGCCCACGTTCTGTTTTTTGCCTTTCCTTTCTGCTATAATTCTGCTTATGAAAACATTGTTGCGCGTGGCTGCATGTGCCCTGTTGCTGGTTTTTTCCGCCTGCACCGCAAAAACCGGCATCCGCAGCCAACCGGAGTTTGGACCGCCGGCAGTTGCCCGGGACGGCCTCAGTGTGTTTCAGACCGGGATCGCTTCCTGGTACGGGGATGATTTCAACGGCAAAACCACGGCCAATGGCGAGATCTATGACATGAACAAACTGACCGCGGCTCACCAAAACCTGCCTTTCCACACGCTGGTGGAAGTGGAAAACCTGGAAAACAAAAAAAAGGTTCTGGTGCGGGTGAATGACCGGGGCCCCTTTCTGAAAAACCGGATCATCGACCTTTCCTTGCAGGCGGCGCAGCGGCTGGAAATGGCCGAACAGGGGACTGCGGAAGTCAAACTCCGCGTGTTGCACTGGGGAGGGGCCACTTTGAATGGAGAGATCTCCATGAGCGGCAGCTTGGAATGCTTTGTACAGGCCGGTGCATTTTCCGTCAGGGAAAATGCCGAAGATATGCTCCTGACCCTGGGCGAGATCTTTCCTGACCTTTGTTTCAGGATCGCACTGGAAGACGGCATGTTCAAGATCATTTCAGCGAAATTGACTGCTGCCCCAGACTGCCGTGAGGTGATAAAAAAACTGGCCGCTTTCCACCTGCAGGGTTTTATCCGGGAGACCGATATTTTTCCGGAAAAATGATCCCGCTTCATTGACTTTTTGTGCGGCCGCTTGAATTTATTTTTTATTTGTTTTACAATTTCCCAAAGGTTGAGAAGAGTATGTTTTTTTTATGGCGAATGAGAGTGTATAACCGTAAGCAAGGTCAGGTTCGCTAATGGCAATAGCGCAAAAACCGGACCTGCCGGTCGATAATATCGACGCGATCGGCGAGGGCGCTTATGCCAAGAAAATCCTGATCGTTGATGACGACAAAACCGTGCGGGAATCTCTGAATGATTTTTTGGAGTTTCATGGTTTTGCGGTCGCGGCAGTCGACAGCGCCGCCAAGGCCTTGGAAACTCTAGCGAATTCTGATTTTGACCTGGTCATATCCGACCTGGTCATGCCAAAAATGGACGGAATCTCCCTGATCAAGGCCATTCGTGAATCGGGCATGGATATCCCGTTCCTGGTTATGACCGGTTTCGCTTCCATTGAGTACGCCGTGGAATCCATGAAGGCCGGAGCTGCCGATTTCATCACCAAACCCTTGAAATTCGACCATGTCATGCTGATCGTTAACCGTACCCTGGAAACCTGCAACCTGCGCGAAATGGCAAGAGAAAGGGAATATTACAAGGACCTTTCCAATAGCGACGGTTTGACCCGGATCAGCAATTATCGCCATTTCAGCCAAGTGCTGCAGCTCGAGATCGACCGTCAGCGCCGCTACCACAGGCCGCTGACGCTGCTGATGGTTGATATTGATGATTTTAAAAAAACCAATGATCGCTACGGCCATTTGATCGGTGACCTGGTTCTGATCAAGATCGCCACCCTATTGACCGCAGAGATCCGCGGTTTTGATTTTGTCGCCCGTTACGGCGGCGATGAATTCACCGTGATCCTGCCCGAAGTTACCGAAAAACAAGCGCTGGCCGTGGGCCGGAGGATCATGAGATCCATCGGGCAATATGAATTCAAATCACCTGAAAACGAAGCGATCGGCACGCTGAGCGTCACCATCGGCGTTGCCTCTTTTCCCAAGGATGCCACGGCCGGGCAGGAGTTGGTCTCCCGGGCCGACCAGGCCATGTATGCCGGGAAAAGTGCCGGAAAAAACTGCATTTGTATCTTTGGCGATGAAAAGAATGTCATTCGTCTGCGCAAACCCACCCCGCAGCCGGAGCAGTTGAAGAAATAGATCTCGGAACGGAATTCCCTAAACGAATGAGTCGGGATGGATGATTTCGTTGTTTCGGATCAGCCAACGTCCATGGGCCAATAGGTGTGTGATCTGGTCCTTTTCATCCAACAACAAAAGATCGGCGTCCATACCGATGCCGATCCTGCCCTTATTATTGAGTTTTAAAATGCGGGCGACATTGGCGGTAACGGCCGGCAGCACTTTTTCCAAGGGCAGTTTCTCCTGGCGTACAGCGTCGATGAGTTCTATGAAAATGGCTTTGGGTTTGCCGCTGACTAGTTTTAGCAGGTTGCCTTCTTTATCAAAAGTGGGCAGTGAACCGCATCCGTCCGAAGAAAAAGTAATATGTTCCAACGGCACGCCGGCATTCAGGAGTTCCTTGAGGCAGCGGGAAACTTTGATCTCTTCGTCGGAATAATATGGATAGGAACTCGCGGTCAGGTCTATGTAACCTTTTTTGCCGTAAATCTTGGCCGCTTCGAACACCACCCGGTTGCGGTTGCAATGGGTTGGTAAAAACTGGGAAAACTGCAGCTCGCTTTTTTCGATCGCCGCGTAGAGCATGGCGAAAGGTTCAGGGGCGTCACCCAGATGGATATTGACAATGCCTGCCTTGGCGCCGATCATGCCGCCGACGCGGGCCAGCTTGGCCAGGCGGATCAATTCGTCCAGGGTGGGGTTGGAAGAGCGATGATCGGCGATGGCGATCTCACCCACACCGATGATCTCCTCGAACATGGCGATATCTTTGCCTGCATCACCCAGGATGGTTGGTGGCGGCACCTGATAGGCGCCGGTATATATCCAGGCCGAAACCCCTTCCTGCCTCAGTCCCTTGGCTTTCATCAGGACCGACGCCACTGAACGGGTCAAGCCGTCGGTGCCCAGGCAGCCGATAACGGTGGTGATACCGCCTTCCAGCATGTCGCGCAGGGACATTTCCGGGGTACGAGTGGCCGGTCCGCCTTCGCCGCCGGCTCCGGCAATATGCACATGGGAATCGATCAGGCCGGGAAGCATGCGCAAAGATCCCGCGTCTAAGATTTCGATGTCGTATCCTGCCTGAGATTGTATCTCGGCAGCCAGGGCGACGATCTTGCCGCCGGCGACCAGGACATCTTTTTTCCCTATGAATTCTGGAGCATAAACCCGGCATCCTTTAAAAAGTATCATGCCTACCTCCGGGTGAAAAAACCGTTTTTCCTTCCAAGCATTCTGTGAACCTGCTGGAGGCTATTTGCCGAGCGTGGCCACCATTACGGCCTTGATAGTATGGACACGATTTTCGGCTTGGTTGAAAACCTGTGAATTCCGGCTTTCGAATATTTCTTCGCTGACCTCGCAGATGTCGGGGAACTGCTTGGCTAGCGTGGTTTCGGTGTTGTGGAAGGCGGGGAGGCAATGCAGGAAAGTGCATTCGGAATTTTCGGTCTTGTCGAACAAGATGCGATTGATCTGGTAGGGCTTGAGCAGCCAGATCTTTTTGAGTATCTGGTCTTCTTCTCCCATGGATGCCCACACGTCGGTGTACAGGATGTCGGCATTTTTCACTCCGTTGCAACAGTCGTCGGTTATGGTGATCTTGGCTCCGCGTTCATGGGCGAATTCCCGGCATTCCTTGACCAGCTCCTTGGCCGGGAACAGGGACTTGGGAGCGACGATGCGAAAATCCATACCCATTTTGGCGGCGCCGATCATCAGTGAATTGGCCATGTTGTTGCGGCCGTCGCCCACATAGGCAAAATTGATCCCTTTCAGCCGTCCCTTGACTTCCAAAACGGTCATGAAGTCGGCCAGGACCTGGGTGGGATGGTAGAGATCGGTCAAACCGTTCCAGACGGGTACCCCGGCATATTGCGCAAGCCCCTCCACGGTTTCATGCTTGAAACCTCGGAACTGGATGCCGTCGAACATGCGGCCCAGCACGCGCGCCGTGTCTTTGACCGTTTCCTTTTTCCCCAGCTGGATGTCGTCCTTGCCCAGGTATTCGGGGTGGGCGCCTTCATCGACGCAGGCCACCACGAAGGCGCAGCGGGTGCGTGTGGACGGTTTCTCGAATATCAGGGCGATATTTTTCCCTTGCAGATTTTTCCCGCGCAGGCCGGCGTACTTGTCCTGTTTCAGCTTTATGGAAAGCTGCAGGAGAAAATCGATCTCCTCAGGCGTGTTGTCTTTCATGGACAGGAAATGTCTTCCTTTCAGATTGAATGGCATGGGGCAACCTCCATAAAATGAAATTCAATGTTACCGCAAAAAACAAATTTTCGCAAGTCGCTGTACGAGTCCAATTTGTGATGGACTCGTACATTTTCTTGACAGCGGAACCCCCTTCTGGTATAGTTTGTATGACCGCACTCCGGAAAAACAGATGAATCTGGATGAGATTGAAATAAAAATAATCGAAACAGCCGACCGGCGTGCCGTAAAAAAATTGTATCAGCAGGCTGGTTGGTGGGAAGAAAACGATGAAAGCGTGGATGGCTGCGCCTGGATCGACACCCTGGTCAGCCAATCATTCTGCTTCGTAGGCGCTTTCCGCAGCGGCGAAATGATCGGCATGGGGCGCGCCGTATCCGACAGCGTCAGCGATGCCTATATCCAGGATGTCGTGGTTTTAAAAAAATTCCGCGGCCGGGGGATCGGCGCCGCCATCATCCAAAAAATCATCTGGTTTTTAAAAACCAGCCGCATCGGCTGGATCGGCTTGATCGCTGAACCCGGCACGCAGGCATTTTACCAGCGGCTGGGATTCGCCCTCCTGGAAGGGTATGCGCCCATGCTGCTGAAAAGGAAAAAGGAAGATTCATGCTGAAATTCAAGCTGGAAGACTTTTCTCCGGTTATGCTTGCGGACAGAAAGAAAATCCTGCCGCTGCTGCTGGCCAACGATGTTTTTTTCTGCGATTATAGTTTTGCCAACCTCTTCATGTGGGGAGATATTTTCAAGACCAGCTGGCTTTTTCATGATGAACGTCTTTGGATCTACAACGGCTACGACGACCTGATGCTGATGCCGATTGGAAATGCTCTGAGCCTGCCTGAACTGGTTGCGGCTTCCGACATGTTGCGTCGGGAAGGAAAAAGCGGCAATTTTGTTCTGGTCGATCAGGATTTTGTCAAAGCCAATGTCGATCTCGCCGATTTTTTCAAAGTAACGATCGATCTGGATAACGGCGATTATATTTATTCCAGCCAGAAGCTTGCCGATCTGCCGGGAAACAAGTTGCACAAAAAGCGCAACCTGATCAACCAGTTCCTGGCTTTGTATCCCGGATACACCTGCCAGCCCCTGAAGCCTGCCGACCTGGACGCCTGTCTGGAATTGTCGGAAAAATGGTGCCGGCTGCGCACCTGCCTGGAAATGGATTTCGACCATGAGACATCGGCTTTAAAAAGGGCTTTGCATCATTTCAATAAATTGGAACTGCAGGGTTTAAAGATTTCTCTGGGCGGCGAACTGTTCGCGTTTTCCATCTTCTCCCGCCTGAACAGCAACATGGCCGACGTGCATTTTGAAAAAATCGACCCCGAGATCAAGGGCATCGGCCAGGTGATCAACTGGGAAACCGCGAAAAGCCTGTCCGCGACCTACAAGTACATCAACCGCGAGCAGGACCTGGGCATCGAGGGGCTGCGCCGGGCCAAGAAATCGTACAGTCCGGAATATATCGTCAGTGCTTATTTCCTGGAAAGAAAAACCGTCTGAAGGGAAAAAAATCTATTTGGTATTGAATCGCAGCCGTGGGCCTGTTTTCCCGCTCTCATTTTCCTCGGCGTAAAAAGCGGCATGGATGGCGCCCAGGGGCAGAAGGGCCAAACCCAGGGTTTTTCCATCCAGCAGGCGCTGCAGCACCGGTTCGGAAATGGTGAAATAGGTCTTGCTGTCGTTGCCGGAAATGACGGGCCAGTCGATGACCATCTGGGGATTCATGACCCGGCTGAGTTTCCACCCCCGGCATAAGCTCGCCGCCGTGACAGTCTTTTGCTCCCAGGCCGGGTCCCCGCCCAGGATCTCCACCACGCGGATCAGGCCAAAATCCTTCAGGTCCTCGGCCTTGCGCTCGAGGGTCCGGGTGGTGAGTTCCAGTAGGCCCTGGCCGGCCGCTTTTTTTCCTTGCCAGGCGCTCAAGTCCCAGTGCAAGATCGACCCCTGGGAGGCGCCGACCGCCAGCAAGGCGATCTTTTTCGCCCCATCGATGACCACCCAATCGCTCAAGTTCAACTCCCTGTTTTCAAGATCGATTGTCGCGGCCCGGTCGGTCCTGGCCACGCAGATGAAGGATCCGGGAGCGGGAACCGGAGGGTGGTAGGGCACGGCGTTCCCCAAATCCGGGCCAACCTCGGTAACATTCACCAGGTCGACCTTGATATAATCCACGTCGACGCGGTATTTCTCCAACCCCCAATCCATGAGAGCCAGGTGCGCGATGACCGTATCTCCCGGCACAGCGTCCAGATCCGGCACGGTCAGACTGATGGTATGCCAGTTTACCGTATCGGCTATGTCGAATTCCATAAGGTTGCTTTCAAAGTCGGTGGTACGCTGGGTGAGGAGCTGCAGGTTTACGCGCCGGGGAGCGTGGCTGACCCTGAGCCGCGCTTCGATGCGCAGGGCCCGGTCTGGTTGTTTCAATCGTCCCAGGTCGATGCGTTCAAGAACCTGGCGCTCGATGAGCGCCCACCAGACATTGCGCTGGTCGCCGCTGGCATCGACAAAAATGGAGGCATAGCCCAGGCCCCCCTGCCGGAAGTCCATGACGGCCTTGCCATCGCCGGTGGAAAAAGTCCAGCCGCTGATACCGTCGGGGTCGGTCTGAACAGCCGGGCCGTTGAAATCATCACGGAATTGGGCCCGGACGGGCGCAGCCCACAAGCTAACGAGAAGCAGGAACCAGTGCCATTTCTTGCCCCGGCTGGAGATCGATACGGGCAAGCTTTTTACATTCATTGCACCTCCTGCATTTCCTGAATCAACAGTCAATCCTACTGTTCTGGTTCGCGGGCGATGACCCCTTTTTCGATCAGCAGGTTCACCTGCTTGTTGACCATGTCGGCGAAGCGCAGGAAATGGGGGATGGTCAGGTGGGCGTAGGTGTGGATGTTGACTTTGGCGGCATCCTTGACGTCGCGGATGCCCATCCCCAGACAGATTTCTTCGGGATTGACGTTAAAAGAGATCAGGTTGGTATAAACGTGGTGGGAGTGAAGATCGGTTATTTCAATTTTTTCCTCTTTTTTTTCCATTTACATCTCCTTAACACCGCCGGCATTTCCTGGCGGCGGTAGCTTGGCCTGCCGGTTCAGCGACAGCTGTTTTTTTCCAATTTCTGCAGGACCTTGTACAGTTTCTGTTCGTCTGCCGTCAACACGATGCGGCTGTTTCTCTGCGTTTGCTCATCTTTGCGGATCACGCTCATGTCCACATTGAAACCGAGCTTCTTAAAGGCCTTCTTTATGCCGGGGCGGCCCTGGATCAAGGCTTCATAACTGATAACGATGCTTTTCGGTATATTTTCGTGAGCGGCGACCAGGGCGTTGTTGTTATCGAACCAGCTGAGTTTGAACTGCGATATGCCGCGCTTGAACATGCTGGACCTGACGTCGGCCGGGTTCCTGAAAATGAAGACCACCCGGATCTTTTTGTCCTTGGCGATGTGGCGGAAAAAGAACAGCGCCGGCATGTGCACGATCTTCAGTCCGCTTAGGCCCGGAGCGTTGTTCAGACGGTCGACGATCTTGTTCATTTCCACGATGTTTTCCTCGGTCATGGCCTTGTCGATCAACTTTTTTTCCAGTTCCTTGCCCAATTCCAACTCGAAGTACCCCGACTTGTTGTATTCGTCGCCGCCGAAATCGCTAGGGAAAGCGACGCCGGCGCTTTGCAGCAGCTGGCAGGCCAATGAGGTGCCGCTGCGGGGATGGCCGACGACAAAAATGCCGTTCTTCAACACTTTCGGCCGAATCTCCTCTTTGGGGGCGGCCGTGGAATTTTCCATGTTTATTCACCTCAAATTTTGCTGAATTCAAGAAAGGCCATTATACCACAGGGCGGTTCTTTCCGGAAACCAACAAACCCGCCGAAATCGGCGTAGGGCGGACCGCGCAAGGCATACGGTCAGAGAAAAAAATTGTTTAAATTTCCCATCTGGTTATTTCTCCTCCGCACGCCGTACACCCTGAACCGATTTCGTTCAAAGCCCCCATCTTTGCTTTTCGGATAGGAATCGGCTAAAATAAAAAAAATGGAAAAATTCAGGACGCAGTTGGTCGAAGACAGCCAATCCATGCAATTTTCCCTGGACAGCAGGGGCGACCGCGAATTTTCCATGAAAAAAAAAACGGGAGTCCTGATCCGCAGTTTTGATGGCAGCTGGAAGAGCCGGGCTGAAGAGACCGGTGCCAGGGAGGAAGTGGCCAAAGCCTTATCCGGGAAAAGCTCGGGAAACCGCCTGCCGGAGCTGCCTCCTCTACCTATGGACGCGGGGGCGATCCTAAGCGACAACAGCTTTTTAACTGATTTTCTAGGCCGGCTTGCCCTTGCGGAATGGAAATTGCAATTTCGTGCCCGGCGCTGCCTGCGCGCCATTCAGAACACGCAGCGCCAGAAACTGAAAACGGTTTTCAGCCATTTCAGCATTTCCGTTGCGTTCAAGATTCGCAACCAGACGGAGGAACTGGAAGTCAGCGAAGGGAGCAGCGAGGCGCTGAAATTCAACTTGAATGGCCTGACTCGGCGTATCAATGAAACGATTGAAAATCAAAAAAACCGTTACAAGACCATCTTGAATCGCGAAATCCCGGTTGTGCTTCAGGCCGGCGAGGGAGCCATTCTTTTTCATGAAATTCTCGGTCATTCGCTGGAAGCGGATTACGTGTGCCAGGGAGTCTCTCCTTTCGACCTGTCGGACTTGAACCAGTTGATCGTCCCACCCCAGATCACCATTCACTGCCGCGATGACCGCGACCCTTTTTTTAAGAATGCCGGAGCGGACGACGAAGGCGAGACCTGCCCATCGCCGCTCTTGGTCGAAAATGGTGTTCTGCGTCGTTTTATCAGCGATTTTTCCTACCAGAGAATATTGAAGCTTGCGGATCGTGGCCATGCCCGCCTGGAGGATTTTAGCCGCATTCCCCAACCGCGCATGTTCGCCACCTATGTCCAGCCCGGCCGTTTCCCGGCAGCCGAGATCATTGCCTCGACTCCCTACGGGATCTATGCTCGGGAGTTCGGCGACGGCGGCCTTGATTTCCAATCGGGACGGTTCTACTTCAACATCCGCCAATCCTATCTGATCGAAAAAGGACGTTTGACCGCGCCCGTCGGCAACTTAACCGTCAGCGGCCGGGTCAGAGAGATTTTCAATGATATTGGCATGATCGGTGATGATTTCAAGTATGATCGCGGCGTCAGTTACTGCCAAAAAAACGGGCAAGTTCTGCCGGTGCGTGTGGGGCAGCCTACCATCAAGATCAACAGGATGCAGGTCAATGGAGGCCAGGGTGCTTGAAATGGTTTTGAAGACCGGCCGGGAAGCCGGTTTTTCGACCGTCGAAGCCTTTGCTGAAAAGATCCTGCGCCAGGATTGCGAAGGGACCGACCAGCCCCTGTCGCTTCATGAAGTTCAGGGCAACCGGGTGCGGGTCAGGGCTTTCCGTGATACGGGTGATCCTCTCGGATTCAGCCTTTCCAATCCTGATTCCCGGCTGGTCAAGCGCTGCTTTGCCGAGCTCGCTCACGGTTCCGGGTTGGACGGAAAAAAAAACTTTGCCCAGCTGTTGCCCAAAAGCGTGGCGAAAAGCAAACTGGATATATATGACCCGGGCATCGAGAACTGGGATAAAGACCAGGCCGGTGAATTGCGGGAAAGGATCAGGGAAAGTCTGGTGACTTTTCCGGGGTTGAAACTGAAGAAATTCGATTTTTCCCGAGTGTTGAAAAAAGTCTACTTGGCCAACAGCCGCGGTTTCCTTGCCAAGTACAAAAAAACTCATTTCCAGGTTTCGCTGGCCTTCATGTTCAAGAACCACGCGCTCGAACTCAGCGAAAGCCGCATATATTGCAAGGATTTCGATCCCCAGCGCCTGGTGGCCCGGGGCAGGAATCTCCTGGGGGCGCTTGGCGCGGACCAGGGAACCATGGATGCCGGATCTGAATTTGTCATCATGTCGCCCGAGGCCTCGGTTCAGGTGCTGAGGGAATTTTCTCGCAACTTGAAACTCGACCAGGCGGGACCCGGGGGACGCGGCATCGCCGCTTCACCAAGGGTGAGCATCCTGGACAATCCCGCTATGGATGGGCAATCCGGCTCGGCTCCGTTCGACGATGAAGGGATGGCATCGGCTGAAAAATACCTGATCAACAAAGGGGTGTTCGTCAGCGTAGTTGCGGATATCCGCACCAGCTTCGCCAAGGGAGGAACCTCCACAGGGAACGGTTTCCGTGAAGAGCGCGGTATTTTTCCCCAAGTCCATTTTTCCAACCTGTATTTCAAGCCTTCGGCCGTATCGCTTGCCCATATGCTGAGCCAGGCCCGCAAAGGTATTTTGGTTTACCTGGTCAAACTGAAAGGCTACGGCCGCCAGCCTGGCGAATATGTGTTCTCGGCCTACGGCTATTTTTTTGAGGATGAGGAGATCTCCCGGCCCGTCCACTTCTATTTTTTGACCTCCATGCGCTCTTATCTGCTGCATATCAACGAAATCTCCAGGGAACTGCGTTTTTTTCATTCCCGTGTCAATATCGGTTCACCCTATCTGCTGCTTCAGGGGCGCTGCGATGCAGAAAATAAAATTGTCATTTAAAAATGAGATTTTTCGGATCATGTTTTATTTAGTAAGAAAAAAACGAGGTTGGGCATGAAAAAAATGTTTTGCGCAATAATGGTTTTTTTGCTGGGTTTTGTGCTGTATGGAGATGGTATTGTTATCACCAATTCCGGGCAGATCTTCGTGGGCAGCGAAGTCCATTTTCGCTTCGATCCCGACCCGGGAGCGGCAGCCGGATATCGCTGGGAATATGGCGACGGCCGCTCCGATAGCACGACCGACAACCAAAGCAGCCATGCCTTCAACGAGCCGGGTAATTACCGTGTGACCTGCATTTTTCTGGGATCTGTGGATGCCCCATTAACGGGCGAGATCGCGCTCACTGTCAACGACAACCGCAGCATCTCCCCCCAGGGGAACAATTTCCGCAGCGGCAGGAGAGTGAATTTCCAGTCGGAGAATTTTGTCGACAACAATCTGCGCTGGGACTTCGGGGACAGAACGATCGAGAGCGGTCCGAGAAATCACGGCCATGTATATCCCAACCCGGGGAATTTCACGGTCCGAGCGTTTGACTTAGGCGGCAGCAGTCCGACGGCCATCACCTGCCAGGTAGTGATCGAAGCGGACAACCGCCAGGTCACCGTCAGCGATCCTCCGGAACTGTTCCAGGGGGCCGAGGTCGTTTTTGAAAGCCGGAATTTCAACAGCGCGCAATTGAAATGGGATTTTGGCGATGGTACGGTCGAGGGCGGCGGCGCCAGGCAAACCCACCGCTATCAACGCAGCGGAAATTTCTTCCTGAAAGTTGTGGAAGCCGGTGAGCCGAACGCCCTGCCAGTGGAAAAAAAGATCCAGGTATTGAACGACAACCGCGACCTGGCCGTGAAAACCGGCATGATTTTCGCCGACAGTGAATTCGAAATCGAAGCACTATATTTTAGGGGGTCAGCGGTAAGGTGGGATTTTGGCGACGGCCAGGCTGTGACCGGCCCGCGGCTGATGAAACACCGCTACAACCGCACCGGCCAGTTCCGCATCCGGGCGGTCGATTTCGCCGGGCGCGGCGGGAAATTCATTGAAAAGATCGTCATGGTTGAAAATGACAGTCGCTTCATCAATCTGCCTGGCGAGATCATCGCTGGTGAAGCGATAGACATGCAGCTGAAAAACTCGGCGGCCGGCAATTTTATTTGGAAATTTTCCGACGGCGATACCCGCAGCGGTCAGGATTTAAAGGGCAAGACTTTTCGTCACGTCGGGCCGCAGAAGATCACGGTAACCGACGCGGCCGGAAAATACCCGCCTCTGGAAAAAACGATCCGCGTGCTCCCCGATATGCGCGTTTTGAAAAGTTCGGCCCGATTCACCTTGCCCAAAGAGGAAGTGGCTTTCACGGCCATGAATTTCAAGGGACCCGGCATCCGCTGGGATTTTGGCGACGGCACGATCAAGGAAAACGGCCAGGCGAAGGAAACGCACCAGTACGGGGCCATGGGCCGTTTCCAGGTCAAAGCCGTGGATTTTAACGGTCGCAGCAGCAAGGTTTTCAGCACTGATGTGGTGGTGGCCGAAATGACTCCCGGTTTCAAGATCGATACTTTGGAATTTGTCTTCGCCAACGGCAAGTATTACCGGGTCATTGCCAAGAACAGTCCCGGCCCCAACTACCAACTGCGCGTGAAAACCAAGGGTCGGGGAGTGCTCAGCGGCCAGTTCATTCTGGACAATATGCCCATAGGCCTTTTTCAGATCATCGTCCAGGAAAACCAGACAGGCCAGTTGCCCAAAAGCCAGATGGTAGCCCTGCCGGCCCTCGATCCGGGTTTGCATGAATTGACGGTAAAATTCAACAATTATACATTCAACAAAAGAATTCCCGTCATCAAGTATTTCGTCTCCACGGCCGGGATGATCCAGATCACTGCCCCGCCTATCGACAGCAAAGTTTCGCTTGAAGATAAGATTGAACTGCGTTGGACGATCGAGAGCAAAAATCCGCTTTTTGAGATCGCTATTTCCGCTATCCCGTTCCAATTTATGAATGACAAGCAGATCGAATGGCAGCCGGTGGCCGGCAACAGTTTCACATTCATTCCTGACTCTTTTAAGGCGGGGAGTTGGATCTATTGGCAGGTGCGTTTGCTGAACGTAAACAAGCAGGTGCAAACCACCTCGGAGATTGCTTCTTTCAAGTTGAGCGAATAAACGGTTTCCAGTTATTCTGCCGATCGGGCTGCCTGCCATGGGCGCGATTTGTAAAAATTTATTGAATTTGCTATAAAATATTCATGGAAAACGTGAAAATCCTGGTTGTCGATGATGAAAAAAACATTCTGGAATCGGTAAAAATGGTCTTGAACTATGAGAAATACAATGTTCAGGTCGCCAAGGATGGGATCGAAGCGATCGATATTTTTAAAAAATTCCTGCCTGACATCGTTCTGCTCGATGTAAAAATGCCGGGTTTGGACGGCCTGAAAGTACTGAAATCCTTCAAGACAGTGAACCCGGTTGCCGAAGTCATCATGATCTCCGGCCATTCGGGAATCGAGGAAGCGGTCGAGGCCTCGCGTCTGGGTGCTTTCGATTTTCTTGAAAAGCCGATTTCACGGGACAAGCTTGTCTTGACGGTACGAAACGCCGCCGAAAAAATTTCCCTGCTCAAGGAAAATTTCAATTTACGGAATTTAACCGCAAAAAAGTATGAACTGGTGGGACAATCGGCCGTCATGAAAGCCCTGCAGGAGACCATCCGCCGCGTGGCCCGCAGTGATTCCACGGTTTTGATCTCCGGCGACAGCGGTACCGGCAAGGAATTGATCGCGCGCCTGATCCACCAGCAGTCGGTCCGCAGCCAGAGCCGTTTCATCCAGGTCAACTGCGCCGCCATCCCCGACGAACTGATTGAAAGCGAACTTTTCGGCCATGAAAAGGGATCGTTCACCGGGGCTTATGAAAAAAAGATCGGCAAGTTCGAAAGCGCACACCGCGGCAGCATTTTTCTTGATGAGATCGGGGACCTGAGCATAAAAGCCCAGGCCAAGGTCTTGCGCGTGCTCGAGGAGGGCGAGGTACAGCCGGTGGGTTCACCCGAGATCAAGAAGGTCAACGTCCGCGTCATCGCGGCCACCAACAAGAACCTGGATGAGGAGATCAAAAAAGGCAATTTTCGCGAGGACCTGTACTTCCGCCTGCACGTGGTGCCCATCCATTCTCCTTCCCTGCGCGACAGGAAGGAAGACATCCCGCTGCTGATCGACCATTTCATCTCTTTTTTCTCGGAAGAAAACAATTACCGGAAAAAATCATTTTCAGTCGAGGCGCTGGCCCTGCTGCTGGATTACCAGTGGAAGGGGAATGTCCGTGAATTGCGCAACCTGGTGGAAAGGATGCTGATCATGTGCCGAACCGACCAGATTTCCACCCTCGACCTGCCCGATTACATCAACCTGCGCAGCGAGACCGGGCAATTGTCCCTGCTGCAGATAGGCAAATGGAAGGAGTTCAAGGCGCGATCGGAGAAAATGTTTTTGGAACAGAAATTGAAGGAATTCGGCTACAATGTGGCCAAAACCGCCCGGGAGATCGCCTTGCCGCGCAGCAACCTCTATCAAAAAATCGAATCTCTTGGTATAATGGCAGGGCATCAGCAGGATGCGGATGAAGAATCGCCTCTTCCCTAGAGGAAGGGGAGGAAAGTCCGGACTCCGCAGGGAAGGATGATCCCCAACAGGGATTTTCCCCCGCTTGTACGGGGGAACAGGACAGTGTCACAGAGAACAGACCGCCCCGCAGCCGGAAACGGCGGCGGAGCAAGGGTGAAAAGGTGAGGCAAGAGCTCACCGTCCCGACCGGCGACGGCAGGGACTGAGACAAACCCCATCCGGAGCAAAGCTAAACAAAGGGCGCTTGAGGCTTTCCCGGCCGAAGCCCTTGGGTTAGCTGCTGGATCCCGCCGGCAACGCCGGGACCAGATAAATGATTCTTCACGACAGAATCCGGCTTACAGTCCGCATCCTG
>Ga0307378_10001097_pt1 | contig 44686 bp, 55 predicted proteins | sample UN1MG_FD_202238 | JGI IMG/M metagenome (GOLD analysis project Ga0307378, IMG submission 202238) | Soil microbial communities from Risofladan, Vaasa, Finland - UN-1 | ecosystem: Environmental > Terrestrial > Soil > Coastal area > Acid sulfate soil | place: Finland: Risofladan, Vaasa | collected... | reverse complement strand
GGAACTTCCTCAGCACGTCATAGTTCAGAATGACCATGTCGGTCATCGGGAACGCGTCGCCAGCAATGCCGATGCTCATCGGGCGTGTCAACCAGGCCCGCGCCTCCCGCTTCCAGTTCAGTTTGAGGGAGGCGGGGCAGACGACGAGCACTGACCGGATGGACGGCTCAGCGTTGATCAGCGCCAGAGCCTGTATCGTCTTCCCGAGGCCCATTTCGTCCGCAACGAGAGTGGTCTGGCGTGCCAGCGCGTAGGCGACGCCTGCTTTCTGATAGCCGAGGAGCGCCTTGCCCTGCGGCACCGGTATCTCTATCTCGGCGTCGACCGCGCGGGATTCATCCAAGGTCTTCTCGGTCCGCACCTGGTGGCGGTCGATCTCGGCCCGCGCCTTCTCGTCGCAGTAGGCGGAGAGCTTGGCGGCGGTTTGCCAGTCAGGGGTCCACCAACGCTTGCGCGTGGGATCCCAGCGCAAGCCCTGCCGCTTGCACAGATCCCGCTCCATATAGGAGGCGATGGCCTCGAAGCGGCGATCAGCGTAGGTCAGGATCACAAGCCAAGCCTCCCCTGCTCGCCCGCCTCAGTCTCCGGCTCCGGACCCAGGCGTCTGCCGTCGTGGGATGTGGGGGAGGGCCTAGTAGGGACGTTGGCCCGATTCGCGATCCCGGTCTCTTCACCGGCTTTCCGCTCGGCGTCGGGCCTAGCGGTCTTAAGCCCGTTCGACCCTCCCCGCAACTCCGCTTCTCTCCGCTTGATCTCCTCGCTGGTCCGCGCTATCTCTCCGCTCAGCTCTGGCCGCCTGTACCGCCGCACCGTCGGGTCTTTCGGATCGCCGGTCAGCATCACGACCTCGGCCCGCCCCTGCTGCCAGGCATCGTGCGCACGCGGGACCGCTTCCTCGGTCACAGTCCAGAGGCGGAAAGCACTGCCGTCTCCCGTCATGTCTGCGTTCACATCCATGTACTGCCAGCACAGGCCGCCGAGCAGTGCCCGCAGCTTTGCATTCCTCGTCGCTCCCTGGACGTTGTTGTAGGCCGTCCGCTGGCCGATGCGCTCCGATTCGATCTCGACGTGCGACATGATCTCCTGCCCGCTCCGCCATCCCTTGCTCAGGTAGTCGATCACCAGGCCGACGCGCACGAGGCGGCCCGGTGATCGTCCTCCCCGGGTTGTGGTCGGGGCGGTGGGCATCAGGTCACATCCCCAAAGCCGCGAGGTTGCGTTGTGTGGCAGAAGAGGTCGCGAGGTGTATGGAGAGGGAGAGGGCCCCCGAGAGCCGCAGGGGGAGCGTGTGGTGCGACGTACAGCCCACGAGAGCCCGGGGAGAGAGTGCGGACCCGACGTCCAACTCGCGCGCCTCGGGCGGCCATGATCTCCAGGTCGATGATGTTGGCCATCAGGCGCTCTGCTCCCTCAGCCACAGGATCAGGGCCACGTCGACGACCGCCATCCAATAGGACGATAGCCGCAGCGATCGCAACCAGTCCCGGCGGTAGATGCGGCCCTTGGGGGGAGCGTCGGGGCATCAGTCCCGCCTCCGCTTGTGCTCCGCGTTGACCCGCTTGAGGAAGCCGGAGATGTCATCGAGGCAGGAGGCCGCCAGCACGAGCAATCCAATGGTGAAGAAGCAATACTGCCGCCACGGCGGATGCCAAGCGACGTAGCCGAGCACGTCCTTGCTCTCGCGGTTCCGAATCAGCCACCGCTTCGTCTTCCCGGACGGCGGCTGCGCCGGCGCCAGTTCCACGACCATGTAGCGGCCCAGGTCTTCGCGGGTCGGGGCGGCGGTCTCGGGCATCAGTCCGCCTGCCCCTCGATCGGCTCGTCGCCAGTCTCGGGCTGCTCCTCCGCCTCTGGCTCCTCCTCTGGCTGCACCAGGATCCGCACCGGAGGGCCGACCAGCACGAAGGCGGCGCCGTCCTCGCCCAGGGTCACGCGCAGGTGCTCCAGGGTCTCCGCGCCGTTCTCGTGGTAATCGCCATCGAACTCGTCCATGGGGACCGCGCTCCACGCCTCCCATGTGATCGGGTCGGAACCCGTGATCTCGGTGACGACGAAGCGGTCATCGCCCACAGTGACGATGGCCTTCGCCTCCTGATCGTTCTGCAGCGCCAACCCGCAGACAGCATCAGCGATCTCATCCACCCGGTCGGGGCCCACGAAGCGCACGAGCTCGCCGCAGGCATCGACCACGGGGGCCACGCCAGCCAGGTATCGGCCCTCCTTGCAGAGGGTGCAGGTGTCGCCAGGCTTGGCGGTGGAGAACTCTGCCGGCTGCCGGCACTCCGAGCAGTAGAGGGGCACCATACCGACCAGCACGGTCTCGCCATTTAGGCAGAAGGGGCAGACCCGGCCGGGCTCCGCGCCATCTGTGCGGTCGATCTGGAAACAGACCGCGCAGGCCACAACCTCGATCGGCTCGGGCTGCTGCGGGGCCTCGAAGTCCATGGCCGCCTGCCCCGGGAGGGCCTCCGAGTCCGGCTCTTCGGCGGCGAAGGCCAGGAACACCATGACCTGGCGGCCCTTGTGTCCGACGAACTGGTCGCGGTGCAGTCCCCAGGGGTCCGCGACGTTGGGGACCAGCGTAACCTTGAGCTCGCCCTCATCGCTCATTACGCCGCCCTTGAAGGTGGCGTCGAACTCGACCGTCGCGTTGTCGGCCGCCCTCTTCCTCCGCAACAGGGATGCGATCGCACCAGGCACATCGGCGACGTGACAGTCCAGGGCGCAGCAGGCCTGCCCGTCATGCGACCCGTGGGGACAGGGAAGCTGCTGCCCATCGGTGCTCTCGGCCGCCTCTTCCGGCTCGGCATCCTCCGGGTCCTTGCGGGCAATCCTTGATCTCTTCCGGCGTCGGCTCTCTTGCCGGCTGCTCCTCGGGCTTGTGCTCCTCGTCCTTCGGCTTCTTCCCTCTCGCCATCGCTATCCTCGCCTCCTGTGATTAAGCTGCTCGTACGGCAACCCGGCTCCGCGGTCACGTCCTTTACGTCGTGCCTCTCGGCACCGTCGGGACTTACCGCTCTGCGCCGCTTACCCGGTCCTCAGCGTGACGCCGGGCCGCCGAACCAACAGCCGTCCTTCACGGCTAAGCCTGTGGGAGCTCCTCTGGCATCTCGGCCGCCTTCTCGATCCGCAGGCGGATGAGGTTCGCCAGGTTGGCGATGTCCGCGGCCTTCTGGAGGGCAGCGGGGGCGCACGCCTCGGTACCGTCGTCTATGCCAGCCGCGTCCTTGAGCTCGCAGACATTGGTGTGCAGGCGAGCAAAGAGGTCCTTCGAGCTCGCCTGTCGGAAGTGCGGCATATCACCGGCGTCAACTGCTGGCACCTTCTCGCGCATCCGGCGCTCCATCTCCTGCCCCAGTTCGCCGATCTCCTGGCGCACCCGGACTGTCGTCTGCTTCTCCTTCTCCTTCTCGTCGTGCTCCGCCATATCTCCTCGCCTCCTTGGTAGTGACTGCTGCTCACGTGGGCCGGCTCAGTGTCCGGCATTACGCTGCTCTCGGTGGCATGGCCGGCCCACGGACAGCAACAGTCCGCCTTCACGCAGGGCCTTTAGGGTGCGGCGTCGGCCGTCGATTGCTCCTGCGGCGCCGACTTGGGCTCGACGAGCACCAACTGCCCCTCATCGATCCAGACGGTTCGAGGCGCAGTTCCGTTCACACTCAGCGGCGTGACCTCATACCGATTCACGCCGCTGAGCTGGTCGTAGCGACCGGTGATGACGCCCTCCACCCCACTGATCTCGCACCTCGCTTTCTGGCGCAGGGCGAACTTGAACGAACTCTTCGCGGCATCGTCACACGTCATTGGCTGATCGCCTCCTCTATGATCTCGGGCAGTGATTGCTGCCCGGAATGCGCCGACTGTGAACGCGAACACGTCCTGCCGCATCGCTCCGGGCCATCCGCAGATGACCTGGGCATCGTCGGGGAAGGGCAGTAGCTGCCCAGCCGACCGGGCCATGTGGATGTGGTTGCCGTCGATCACTACGCATGGCGTCATGGCCCATAGTGGAGTGATAGGTGATATGCTCAGCTCCTCGCCTTCCAGCTTCGCGAACAGCGCCTCGGTGTCGTGGCGCAACCCCTGGGTCTCGTATGGCATCAGTCCCGCCTCCTCTGTTTTGTGAGCGGCCCGGACCCGGCGGGAAAGGAGGGTAAACCGCCGCTCAGATGGGTTCTCATCGCGATAGATCCGGGCCGCGCCATCAGTCCTTGACCTCGTCGCGGATCGGCGCCCGCTTATCGGTCGGCAGCTCGTACCGGAATTCCAGCGCCTCGCCGTCCTCACGGCTCAGCCTCTCCGGCCCGAAGGATTGGCCGAAGCCGGCCACAACCGACGCCCCACATTGTGCGCAAGTCCACTGATCGCCGAGCCAGTAGGTTGACTGGAAGCCTCCTGCCTCGGCGTCGTGTACCAGATAGTTGTTCTTCGTGATCGTCATTTGCAGGCGGCACGGAACGCAGATCGGGGGCAGCATCAGTGGCTCTCCTCGCGACATTGTGCCGCCTTCGCTTTCTCGCGCTCGCGGAAGTAGTCTGCCGTCCCGCGCCGTGTGTACTGCTCCCCGGTCGGCACCATGAACTCGCCCTCGTCGGTGAAGAACAGCCGCCAGTGGTGGACCGGCGATCCGGGCCGATGCTCCAGACAGAGCAACTCGTGATGCTGCGCCGGGAACACCGCGTCGATGACAGCCCGTTCCCGCTCCGCGTCCGGCTCCTTCGGGACGTGGGCCGTCTCGGACAGACTCAGATGCAGGCAGTTCTGCCAGTCCTCATTCGGGAACCAGTGGCCCTTGTCGACAGTCACGATCACCGTCAGGCCGCACTGGAGGAATGCCCGGTGGGGGGCGATGGTCTCAGCGGTGGCGGGCCGCAGGAACGGCGCTCCGTGCGCCCTGCCTTTGAGGAAGGCGATGCTGGCGAGGTCCTGGGGGGAGAAGGGAAAGGCGCTCATTGGTAGATCACCTCCACGTTGCTCAATCCCTCAGCGTCCAGGCTCACCTGCAAGCGCACGGGCAGACTTTCCTTCAGGCGGTCGAGGTGAGTCACGAGAAGGATCGGCGAGAAGTAGGTCTGCAACTTGCCGATGCACTGGATGAGCTCGTCCTGTCCGCGCTCATCGAGGTAGCTCGGTTCATCGAGCACAAAGAGTTCGCATCGGGCACCAGCACGCTTGGCCAGGAATCGGGAGAGTCCGGCGCGCAGGCCAATATCAGCCCGTGTCTTCTCGCCGCCTGAAAACGTCCCGTACTCTCGTTCCCCCCGCTCACTCAGGACAACTATCTCGAGGGACTCCGCCACCTCCCCGCTCTTATTCTCCTGCTGAGTCCGCAATGCCAGGCTCATGCGCCCATCACTGAGGGTGTCCAGTATCTCGTTCGCCGCCGCCTCCAGTTCGGGAACCGCCTGCTCGACCAACAGGGCGGGAATGCCAGGAAGGCTGAAGGCTCCGTCATGTGGATTGCTCAGGATTTTGAGGATGTTGATGTGACGGTCCAGGTCCGCGATCTCCTGCTCGAGCGCCTTGACCTGCTCGGCGGCCTTGTTCGCCGCCTCCAGCCGTTCGGTGAGCGCACCCTGGTTCTGGCGGGCAACGTCGAGTGACCGACCGAGGCGGGCGTGCTGTTCATGCACCGCGGCCCGTTCGCTGTCGATTCTGGTGAGCTTGGCAGGCCAGTCCGGCATCTGTCCAAGCTCTGTCTCGAGCGCCGTCACCCCGTCGCTGACCTGCTTCAGTTCGGCCTGCGCCCTCTCGAGCGCCTGCTGCGCCTCGGGGATCTGCGCCTGCGCCGCCTCGATCGCGGCCAGGCTCTTCTGCAATTCGGGGAGCTTGGCAGCGTCCGCCTTCGCCTCAGCGTGCACCGCGGCATCATATTCGATAGCATCGTACGCCGCCTTCAGCCGAGCGAGTTCGGTGACATCGGCCTTCCACGGCTCCTCTGCCAGCAGGGCATCGCGCTCACTCTCCTGCTCGGCCCAGGGCGTCTGACCCGCGAGCGCCACCAGTTCCTGCCGCTTCGAGGGCAGGAGAGTGCGGGCGCGCATAGCGTCTTCGATGAGGGGGCATTTCTCAGCCATCGGCGTATCGGTACACGGCACGTCGGAGAGCAGCTCCTCCCGTGTTGCGAGAGCGTCGATCTCTATGCCCAGGGAATACGCCTCTCTCTCGTGATCTTTGCGCGCCGTCGCGACAGCTGTCTCGAGCGCCAGGAGGCTGCTGGCGTGTGTTGCCTTCGCACCCTGGACCTTCTCTGCCAGCACCGTCGCCTCTGAGCGCAGCCGCGTCCGCTCCTTCTGGCGGGTATCCGCGACCGCGGACGCCTTCTCTGCCGCCTCGGCCTCCTCGATAGCGACGAGGGTGTCGCCTGCGCCGGCAACCTGGAACGCCAGGTTCTCGACCCGGACCTTCGCCCGGCCTTCATCAGCGGTCAGCGTCGTCTGTCTCGAGCGCAGGTCCATCAGTTCCTTGCGCGCCGCCAGGTCCTGGGCCTGCGCCCTGACTGTCTCCTCGCGCTCAGCCCCCAGGGCGTCGATGGCTTTGGTGCCCTCGGCCCGCTGCTTCTCGATGCCCATGACTTCCAGCCCCACCAGCGCGAGCTGTTCCTCGATCACAGGGATGGCAGCGGCGGCCGCAGCGGCGGCTTGCAGGGCAGCGTCCTTCGATCCCCGGTCGGCCATCGCCAACTTCTGCTTGTCGCGGGCTGCCTTGGCGAGGGTCTCAAAGTGGCCGAGGCCGAGGATATTGCCGAGGATGCGCCGGCGGTCAGTAGGCTGGGCCCTGCCGAAGCGACTGGCATCATCATCTTGCATAGAGATGGCCGTGGCCTTCAGGAGCCCCGCGGTCAGGCCGGTGACGCTCTGTATCTTCGCCTCCGTCTCTGCAATCGAGTTGCCGTCGAGCGTGATAGGCTTCCCGTCAGGCCCGATGGTAGGCTGCCCATCCGCGTCAAGCAGCATGAAGGTGAGCGTAGACTTCCCGCCTCCCTTCACCGAGTATTGACGGGCGACGAGGTACATCTGTCCGTTCAACAGGAACACGTACTCCACCCGGCACAGTGCCTCGCCATAGGTCACCACGGATGCCAGGGTTCCGCCCCGGCACTCGCCAAACATAGCGAACAGGGGGGCATCCACGATGGCAGTGGACTTGCCGGCGCCGTTCGGGCCGACGACAACCGCGCGCTCGATACCAGACAGGTCGATCTCCGTGCGGCCGCTGAAGCTCTGGAAGTTCTCCATCACTACCCTAAGCGGACGCATGGAGCACCTCCTTTATCACTGCTACGGCGGCCATTGGGTCTGCCGCGACTCGCGCGGCGTCGAGTCGCAGAAGGTGCCATCCTTGATCGGCTATAGCAAGAGCCTTTGCCGCGTCCTTCTCTGCCACGCCGGGCAGCGAGTGCCAGAAGGCACTGTCCACCTCTAGTGCGGTAGCGCCCGCGATGAGAAAGTCAACACTCCATCGGCCGACCGGAACCTCCCGTCTGAAGCAAATACCCTCCGCTGCAAGTGCCCCTTCGAGTGCTAGCTCGGCACCGCTTGGGCCCATGCCCGCGTATCCGTAATAGCACTGCTTGCCGCAGAAGCGTCCCCTTTCAGGGTCCTGAGCGCGATGCCGGGTAATCTCGAATGCCTGGCCGCATTGGGCGCACTGGCGGGTTACGCGGTCGCGTAGGGCACTGAACTTGCACTCGTTGCCGCAGTAGAGGGCGATGCCGCGACGGACCCTGTTCTCTGGCGCCTGGAATGCCCGTCCGCAGGCCAAGCAACTCCGCGTTACCTGTCGCTCTGCCCCGCGAGCACGACATGCCATGGAGCAATATCGACGGCCATCGTTGACCTGAGACCGCCACGCCCAGAACCGTTTCCCGCAGACGGCGCAACCGAGCTCCTCGCCCGTGCGCTGACCTTCTGCCTGACATTTCCGAGAGCAGTATTTTGCTGTCAGCAAGCGCCGGCCACTGGCGCGGATAGCCTGTCCGCAGATGATGCACATAGGCTGGGGTGCATGGTCGATCTTGTGCGCAGGCATTAGACCGCACCCCCTCTCACCGCCTCCTCGATCTTCAGCGCCTCGGCGATGATCGCTTCGGTGAGAGGCTGGAGTTCGGGCTTCTGCTTGAGCCAGGCACGGAGTTGCTCCTCGAGCCCCATGCCGTGCGTCACACCGGTCTCCCGCCGCCGCTCCGTCTCTGCCCGGGGCTTCGTCACCCGCGCCTCGAAGGCGCCGGCAGCCTCGATCGCCCGTACCGCCTCTGCGATCGTCAGCGTCGAGCCGGGCGGGATCTCCAGGCGGACGATGGCGCCGTTGGGGAATGGTTCGCACTCCCAGTCGGCGGAGCCGTCATCCCGGACCTGGAAGTCGGACGCGCTCAGGGTGACGAGCTTGCGAAATGGGGTCTCGATGAACTGGATTGTTCCTCCACCGGGATCATCAACTCCAGCGGCTTGGTGGAGGTAGTAGCCTTTCTGCTCACCCTCCTCGCCGAAAGAGCAGGCCTCCGGACTGCCACAGTAGACAACCGGCACCGTCAGGTCGCCGATCTCCTGTCGCTTGTGGATGTGCCCGAGCAGCACTGCATCGAATCCGAGCGCAGAGAGCTCGTGGGCGTTCAGCGTGAACTCACCACCCAGGAGCATCAGCCGGTTCTGCGTCCCTGCCGCCGCCGTGTCTACCGACCAGTGACCCAGCAGGATCCTCGGCACGCCCGCCAGTCTATCGGCCGCCAGCCCCCGGGCGCAGTCCATGAGCTTTGCGCGAATCAGCAGGTTCCGATCGCCCGGGCTGAGCTTGCGGGTCTCCTCGTCGCGGAGGAGGAACTGAGGGTTTGGGAACGGTAAGCACGCCAACTGGAGTTCCACGTCCTGCATCGGCCCCTCCCCTGCCGCACACACCCGGAGCCCATCCTGGCCCGAACGCCACACATCGAGCAGGCACGGCGTATCGACGATGGTGAGCCCCGGAATGCGTCGTAGCGGGTCGATAGCGTGTAGCTCCCAGTAGGAGCGCGACGACTCGTGATTGCCGAGTAGCTGAATCCAGGGCACATCGCGTGAGGTAGCCGCCTCGATGACTTGCCGCGCAAGGCCGAGTTCGGTTGGCGTCGGCTTAGGAGAGTTCAGCAGGTCGCCGCAGGAAACGACCATCGCGGCACCGCGCGCCAGTCCGTCATCTACGCAGAACTTGGCGCAACGGAATCGGTCGACCAATCGAGCATTCATCCCCGTGGTGGCATCCAGTTTGCTCCCGGAGGGGGCTAGGTGCTGATCCGCACAATGGAGTAGGATCATGCGGCCCCGCCTTCCTGCTCCTTCAGCCACGCGACGCAGCCGGCGAGCTCCTCGGCGGTGAGGTCATTCGGCGTCTTGACCTCGCGCTCGATCTCCGTTCCGGTCAGCCAAGCCCGGAGGTTGTCGAGCCGGCTTCCGCCGATACGCTTCCGCTCAGTCTCGAAAGCATTGAGCAACGACACCTTGTCAGTGCCGCCGCCTTTGCCTTCCTCGCCCGGCTCATCCCCGGAGGCCTCCTCGGCAGAACCCGGACCCGCATAGCCCTGGGGCGGCCGCTGCTGGCAGTATTTCCCATCCACCTTGCCGGGGCAGGACCAGAAATCGTAACTCTGACCGGCCTTCTCGTGCGTCTCCTTGTAGACGCCGGTCACATGACGCCATGGAAGCTTGTGGACCGGACACTTGTCCGCGTCGGCCAGGGGGATGTCGTTGCTCGCGCCGCCCTCTGCGTCCTCAGTCTCCATGAGTAGCGCGGCCAGTATGCTGTGCCGACGCCCATAGGAGAGGGCTCCGACCGCCCCCTGGGCGGGTTGCGGATACTCCATCAGGCACGGCAGACTCATTGTCTGGGCAATGAACTCTCCGTCCTTGTGCAGCAGCATGATCGTCAGCTCAACCTCGCCGAGCGGGTACTCATCGATCTCGCCTTCCTTGCTGATGCGGCGAACGGTGACGCCGAGGGACTTCGTCCTGCCGGGCAGGTGGATGATGCTGATGCCCTGGGCGGCGAGGACGGGCCGACACCCGTCAAGGATAGAGTTGAGGTCCGCGTACCGCTTGCCGAGGTGCGGGTTCTCCGCTTCACGCTTCACGGGCTCTAGGGCAGCCTGTACCTGGCACAGTGCTGCCGCCAATGTGGTGATCGACTCGCTGCGTTCCATCAGGATCCCTCCAGTCGCGCCGCCTCGAGGTCGAGCGACCCGAAGTCCCCGACCGGCAGCTTGGCTGCGAGGCCCATCTCCACGGTGCCGACGAAATCCCATTGACGGGACGTCTGCGCCGTGCTAGTCTGGGGCCTCGGTGTGTTGTCGTCTCGACCGCTCTGGGAGTGCAATCCCGGGGCGGTTTCGCGTCTACTCCGCATCAGCGCCCTCCTTCCAGTTCACTTGTCCGCTCGGCCATCTCGTCGCCGAGTTCTCCGAATTCCCGCGTCAGGCGCTCAAGCGTCCGCCTTACGGCGAACAGCTGCACCTGGACTTCTGCTGCCAACTGCAATGCTTGCATTGAGTCCGCGGGGCCGCCGCAACCGATCCGGCTCGCATAACCGACTCCTTTCTCGGTCGCCTCGCCCCTCGATCCGTACATCGTCATTGTCCGACCTCTTGGGTCGGCATCTCCGCCACGGCCGCCGGACTCAGGGTCCCGCGACCGACCATCCTCTCCTCGCGTGTCCAGGCGATGTGGAGCACCGCCGCGACCAGACAGACGGCGATCAGCGCCCATGCCGCCGTCACCCGCCAGTCAGACCGCCTGTTCGAACTTCGTACGAGCTTTCGTTCGAAGCGCCTGATCCTCGTGCTTCCGGGAACGGCATCTCCTCGATCTAGCATGTCTTCCTCTCCTACGATCAGTCCATTGCGCCGCAGAATCGGCCCCAGGAGGCCGAGCGCCGACGCAGGGACCCACGCCAGCACCCGGTCTCCCTGTGGGCATCGCACAACCCGGCCGGCGAACCCGTCTGCCGTGGAAGGCTGGTGATTGGGTCCGCCGACCGGGGGCTTCGCTGCCGGGCCGCACGGTTGTGCCAAATAGGCGTCGTGACTTACCTTGCTTTTCGCTTCGTTAGGTTGTGGCGCGGCCCGACTGGTGGGGTCTACAGCATGTCCGGTGCCTCCACGATGGATTCCCGGCGATCGCGGAGGAATGCTCCACTGCGGTCCGCCGAGTGACCGACCAACAACCGCTCCGCAAGAAGCGGGATGATGGCTCCCGCGGACACAGCCGCTCTCAGGGGTCACGCCCGCGGGTCGCGCCGCTGGCCGCAGCGCAAGGAGAAGATCGGGGCCGGTTGATGCCTCTTCCCAGGGGTTGAGTCCGACCCCGCACCGGGCACCGCCCGGTGAAGTGGTAGTGGGGGCACGAGTCGAACGTGCGGCCTCGGCCCCGCTCCGGGACAGGGTCCCGAAAGTAGGATTGCTGGCGCCGCCGGCACCCCGCAGGGTGACCTCATCCGGCGACCCCGATCGAAGGAGGATCTCCGCCGCGCTTTGGCGGGCGAAGACTGGAGTGCTCGTGGACGGACTGGGGCAACATGGAATAGGCATGTAGGCGGGCGACAGAGGGGGGCCTTGCTCGACGGCCGACCGTAGGATGAGGGGATAATCCACGTTTTTCGCGCCTCGGGCGTTCATGGAGCCACCGCCTCCTCCGGCTCCACCGCCTCCTCGGGCTCCACCGGCTCCTCAAACATCTGCCGCAGTTGACAGATCGTGAGTTGCTGCGCCGGCGTCCGGGCGTGCCCCTGCAGGAACAAGCTCAACTGCCCATGACTCAGGCCTAATCGCTCCGCCGCGATGACGATACCGGGACCCCCGTTCGCCTTCTTCATGCGGCGCCGGGCGTTGGCCAGTTCCGTCGCGTTGGCCTTCCTATCATACTCCGCTACCGCCATTCCTTAGAACCTCCGACCGTAGTCTACCAGAAGGGATGTACCATGTCAAGCACTTTTTTTCCCATGTTTTCTCCAGGGCTGTCGCCATCCCGTGCTATGGTGAATTATGGTTTCTACCTATACAGGTTGTGGGGAGAACATGGAAATGATTGCTAGGCTACCAATGTACAACGCAGAGGAGGGAGTCTGCGGGGCGATCCCCCAGTTCTTGAGTTACCTTGAGTCGTACCGCAATCTGGCTCCGTCCACAATTAGAGAATACAAGCTTGATCTCGCCCGCTTTGTGCGCTTCCTGCGCCAGCGGGGACTTCTCGGTATCGAAACAGATACCATCACGAGGGAGATTGTGCTGGAGTATGCCCAAACCCTCACGCAATCGCCCTCGACGGTGCGGCGGCGGCTCTCTACCCTGTCCAGTATGTTCAACTACCTACAAGCCACGGGGAAGGCGGCGCGGAACCCCGTCCGGCTGATACCCCTGCCGAAGCAGCGGAAGACCGTCCCGCGGGCACTGACGGCGATTGAGGTGGACGCTATGATGATGGTGGCGGAGCGGCCCTCGCACAGAGTGGCCCTGTGGCTTCTCTGCGGGACGGGGTTGCGGGCGGCGGAGTTGGCGGGGCTGAGGATGGACGATGTGGACCTGGAGGCGGGCGTCCTGAGGGTGGTCGGCAAGGGCAACAAGGAGCGCATCATCCCCCTGGCGGAGTCCGTCGTCGGTGCGATCCGGCTCTATCTGCCCTACCGTCGTCCCCGCCCAGGGTTCGAGCTGCTCATAGTCAATAGGTACGGGCGGCATTGGACGGCACAGGCGCTCTACAACACCATGCAGCGGTTGGCGGTGAGGGCTGGACTCGACCCCGGCCGTATCAGTCCCCACGCCTTCCGTCACACCTTCGCCACGCAACTTGTGAGGAACGGCGTCGATATCAGGACCGTCCAGGAGCTACTCGGGCACGCGGATCTCTCGACCACGGCGCGCTATCTGTCGGTGGATACGGGGGCGAAGCGGGCCGCGGTGGAGACGCTGAATATCGGCGAGGCGAAGGGCAAGGCAGTAAACCAGGTGCAGGCAGTCGGGGCGGGGAAGGTAAGCTCGCTTTGACTGGGCTGAGGAATAGGCGGGCTGAGGAATGGCGCGGAACGGGTGGTGCCAGAGAGGAGGCGAGGCAGATGGGCAGAGGTCAGTGGGCGGTTGTGCTGGTGCTGATGGTCGTGGCTGCGATGGTGGCTCCGGGATGCGGTGCGGTGCCCGGCCCCACGCCGACGTCGACCGCGTCGGAGGCGGTGCCGATTGAATACAAGCTTGCCTGCATCGAGGCGGGCCACCGCGTAGACCGGAATGACTTTCGGGTCGGGCTGTTCGATGCCTTGCTCGACAGGCTCGAGGCCAAAACGGTCAACAATAGGAGCAACATTGCGGACATCATTGTGAAAACCTCTCAACTTGCAGCGGAGGATGGTATGCCCATCGGCGTGCTCGCCGTGGCCCAGGCCCTCGATATATCAATCCCGCGTGATGCAGCAAGTCTCGACCTGAAACTGGAAGAGGTGGCGGCCGCGTGGCTGGTTCTATACGTGGCTGGAGGGTGATGCCCCCGCTCGGGACGATCGGGTGACGGCGCGGGCGATCGGCGCGGAAGGGACGGCGCCATAAGGGAATCGCTCATGGATCGGAATGACGAGCCAGAAATCGAGATAAGCACAGACCGTGGCTTGTGGGCGGACATCGGCCCGCCGCTCGTCTACGTCACGCCACTCCCCACGTTCTTCCACCGCCAGGACTGCGAGGTCTGCGAGGAGCCGCTGTCCCCGGTTGACCGGCAGGCGGCTATCGAGCGCAGACTGACGCCCTGCCCTGTGTGCGAACCGTAGCCCCGACTCAGGCAGTCAGACGTGCTATAATGTCAGTCGAGGAGGGAAACATGCTTAGGCTTAGAGGAGTTCTGCTGTTGATCTTAGGCGTATTGGCCTTAGCCGGGATGGTGGCGGCCGAACCCGCTGAGATGCCCCTGGTGCTGGTGGCTGATGATCTGCGCGTCACCAACCTCGCCACCGACGGCACCTATCTCTACGCGACGACCATCGATGAACAGCTCGGGCCAGCATTGTGGAGCATGAGCCTCCGTATCCTCGATGCGAGCAGCCCCACGGCGCCAGCGGAGATCGGCCGCGTGGCCGCTGCCGCGAGTAGAGGGGGCATGATAGTCAATCCGCCCGACGCGTTTCTCGCATGGAGCACCGTTGCGGGAACCACCATCATTCATGTCGATATATCCGACCCGACTGCCCTGGTTCTGGGCTACGGCTGGAGCTTCGGCGGCTCCATGGGCTTTCCCCATATGGCATTCACGGACGACGGGAAGACATTCGTGGCGACAGACAGTACCGATCTCCTGATCTTCCCGCTATCGGATACGTATACCCCGTTCTTCCACCTTGACGTCTGGGACGGGCTCATTGACGACCTGGCAGTAGTGGGGGATGTGGTGTTCGCGACGGAACTCGTCTACGTACAGAATGGTGGCTGGGATGGCCTCTGGCAACTCGATGCCGTGGACATAAGCAATCCGCTCGAACCAACAATGACCAGCACTCCTGGCGTTCCCTATGAGATTGGGCCGATGGCCGTCAAGGGGAACACCCTGTATATGCTCGACCAGAACGCCGTGCTCCACCTCTGGGATGTGTCGGCACCGACGTCCGCGGCGCCGACGCCCGCGGCTCTGACCAACACCACCATCGATCTCGACGCGGACCCCTTGTGTGCCGTAGGGATTGACGGCGTGAACGGCGATTACATGGTCGCCCGACTGGGTGACCGCGGGCTGAGGCTCCTCGACGTATCAGGGCCCACTGCGCCGGCGGTGATCGCGACCTACACCCCGCCGGCTGACAAAGACGAACGATTCGTCGCGGCAGTTTGCATTCCCCCCTACGTCTATGCTGCTGTTGCCGTCCTCCTCGGGCCCGACGTCGGGCAGGTATCTACCGCAGAAGCAGTCTTCGATGACGCTGGCCCTCTCGTCCGCTTCCGCGCCATCTCCGCCTTCCTCGATATGCCACTTAGCCACTGGGCGCAGGCCGAGGTCTGGGCCTGCTCGCACGCGGGCATCGTCGGTGGCTACCCGGACGGGACCTACCAACCCAGCGCGACAGTCACGCGGGACCAGATGGCGGTGTACGTGGCGAGAGCGATGGCGGGCGGCGATGCCAACGTGCCCGCCGACCCGATGACGACCAGCTTCGACGATGTGCCGGTGACTCACTGGGCGCACCAATACGTCGAGTATGCTATCTCCCATGATGTGGTGCGCGGTTACGATGATGGTTTCTATCGTCCGGCGGAAGACGTGGATAGAGGGCAGATGGCCGTCTACGTTGCCCGGGCCCGCGGTTGGGTTGCGATCGACGACGACATGACGACGGCGCCACAGGTGTTCCCCGACGTGCCCGCAGCGTTCTGGGCCGGGACAGCAGTGCAGGCGTGTGTGGCGCATGGGGTTGTGCAGGGGTACGACGACGGGAACTACTACCCGGCAAACATCGTGACGCGAGATCAGATGGCGGTGTACGTGGCGCGGGCGTTCGGGCTGTAGGCGAAAGCGGAGGCCCGCGAATCCAATTGCACTCGAAGCTGTTGCCGCATTGGAGACAGACCTTGATGCTCATTTAGTTTCACGCGATAGACGCTGGATGGCGTCGGCATTCCGCCGGTCCGGTTTTGCCCCTCCCTGCTCCCATAGGCAGACGGTGGAGTAGCCGACGCTGAGTCGTTCCGCAAAGCCCGCCCTCGTCAGCCCGAGGCGTTTGCGGAGAGCCTTGATTTGTTCGGGGGTCCAGTGGGTTACTTTGTCGGGCATGAGGTCTCCTTCTCGTCGGGTAGTTTCTGCACATTCGCCCCACAGAACAGGTCCCCGCAGGTCCAGCGCACGCCAAGCGCGCTCGGGTCCTGGTAGAGTTCGTTACCATCCCAGACCTTCTTACAGGCGACACATCGGAAACGTCCCTTCGGTTTATCGGGCATGGTTCTCTCTTTCTCCCCCGCGCGGCTAGGATTCGTCTTCGGCAACGACCGGCTGCACCTGAATCGTGCAACCCCAGGGCGTGACTTCGTGGTCGACTACGCCGATATACTCCATGTCGTTCGCTTCGCACCAGTCGCGCACTACCTGTGTCGCGAGCGCGGTGCCGACCTCCCGCGACTCAGCCTCTTCGTCTTCGCCAGGGATGTTCTCGCCGTAGATGTGCAGGCGATGCTCGCCGCCGGTCTCGAAGTGGTTCGCATAGACGATCAGGTCGCGTTCCTCAATCGTCATCCACTCCTGCGGCGCTTCCGAGTCAAGCTTGCTCTCTTCCATCATCCGCTCCTCGCGCTCTCGCGCTGTCTCCCGCCCCACCCCACCAGGACCGGCTCACGCGGCCGCTAGTGCCTCGGCGTCCTCATGGACTGCATCGGCGCAGAAGACGCAGGAGGTCGGGCTGCACCCCTCCCGGTCATCGTAGTAGTGGCGGACGGCTTGGGCCGCTTCCGCCGCGGTCGCGGCCAGAGAGGAGAAACTTCCGAAGATATCCTCTATGGCGCTCACTCGAAACTTGTTTCCTACTCGCTCAATCTGTATCATCGTTCTCTCCCTTCGCGCCTCTCGGCGCTCGTCTGACTTTCCGACGCTGCTGGCTGGGGCAGGAGTCAGGCTATGCGGGAATCAGCAGCGCCTTGCCCAGCTCCGCCATCGTCTGCGTGACCGCCAGCCGTAGGGCCAGCGAGACTGCGGGGTCCCACTCGGCCGCCTCTCCACCCAGGGCGCGGTAGATCGTGGTCGCCTCGTCGAGTGTGAGAATGCCAGAGGCGTGCGCGTGGCTCTGCCACTTCTGGTAGATAGGGCCCTCGCCCGGGGTCAAGTCGGTCGTCTGCTGAAACGCCGCCAGCTCAGCCTCCGACTTCCCCTCGAGCAGCTCCCTGTACCGCTCTGCCGCTGCCAGGATCCGGTTTGCCATTGCTCTCTCGCTCCTCGGGCATTCGCCCGTCGTCTGTCCTTCCGGCTCTGCCCGCCCACCGCGCGACGGGCAGAACGAGGGGACAGCCTACATCTCGAACGCGGCCACCTGCCTGGGGTCGCTGACGACTTCCTCGATGGAGACGGGTCTGTCAGTCACTTCGTCAATGAGGCGCTCGATCTCGATCTCGACCTGCTTCCGGGTCGGGTTGGTGGGGAAGCACAGCACCCACTGCGGACTGCCGACCGTCAGGCGGCCCTCGTCAACCTCGCGGAGCATCGCCTGCATCATCCCCGCCCTGTCGAACGGGATGGTGCGGCTGATCGGCCTGAAGCCCTGCGGCTTGCCTTCGTCTCTCTCGCCGTTGGTGCAGCCGGTCACAGCCGCCTTCTCCTTCCGGTCTATGCAGCTCTCACTCTTCGCGCACTCGGTACACTTCATCGATCCCTCGCTCCCTTCGGGCTATTGCCCATAAGCCTTGATTCCGCCTCTGCCAGCGCGCACCCAGGATTGTGCTGCTCGTACACGGCGACGAGGTACGGGTGACCGTCGAATTCTCGCCGACGCCAGATGGCCGTATGGCTGCAGTGGGGACAGCGGCGAGACTTTGCCTCCCGGCCTTCTCGCTGGTAATGCCGCGCCTTCATCGCTCTCTCGCTCCAGCCTGCTGCCTGTTTCGGACGACTACGACGACGGTGAGGTAGCTCTGCTTCGGCCAGGCTCGGAACTCGTCATGCACTCGCGGGTCCTTGTAGCTCTCCAGCGTCCGCTCCGGCTCCTCGGACATCTCGACCACCAGCTCCGGGTATCGGCTCTCGACCGATCGCTTGAAGTCGGCGAAGCGACGGGCGATGCCCGACTGGATCTTGTAGAAGTAGCTCGCCTTCAGCAGGTACACCATCTCGAACGGGTCGCCGTGCTCATCATCTCGTTGCCGCTTCAGGTCCCAGCCGTTGTCCTCCCACTGTTGGTCTCTCATCATCGTTCGGAGGTGCCGGTGGACTGTCGGCTTGCGGAGTTCGCCCTCGGTGTCCATCAATCTCGACGTCATCACTGTCATCGCTCTCGCTCCCCTTTCGCTCTCTCTCAGTACCGCCGACTTGGCTGCACCTGGATCGTCAGGTACACGTCCTGGTCGCCCTCGAGCTTGACGACGATTCCCCGGTCCCTCGTCATCACGTGCGCTTCCTCGAAGGTCCTCTGGCCGAGGATCCTCGGCATCCCTTCGATCGGCTCGCCCGAGTCGATGGCGTTGTCGAAGAGGTCCATCAGCACCTGCTCCATCGCTTCCGGCTCGATCTCGGGAGATTCCATCTCGTCCTGCTCTTCCAGCTTGCTCTCGGGCATCGCTCTCGCTCTCCTTTGGGCTGTGGTCCGTTCTTTACTACAACTATAGTACCATAGTTAGTACCATTGTCAATAGGGGCACAGAAGAAAAGTCCCTTTTTTGTCCAAAGTGGGGCCATGCGCGAAAGCCGCGAGAATGCGTTGTGTGGTGGGATAGGCGGCGAGGGGTGTGGAGAGAGGGTGTGGGCTCGAGAGCCGCAGGGGGAATGCGTGGTGCGGCGGGCAGCCCACGAAAGCCCGGGGAGAGAGTGCGGACCCGACCGGTGGCTGGGGCCGATCGGGTCCGCGTGTGGCGGAGGCACGAACTGAGCAGAGGCTACGGCCTCAGGACGTTCACTCCAGCCGCTTCGAGTAGACGACCATGACGGCACTCGGGCCAAGCCCGAAGCCGAGCTGGGAATCAGGCGCCATCGGTTTCCCTGTCAGCGCGGAGATACTGGGCTCGGGTCGATAGTCCATAGTCAGCAACCCACTCGGCCCGACCCCCTTCACATAGGCCCCGCCGAGGCGTAGCTGCCATTGCGTACCATTGGCGTACACCGGTAGACTCGCGCCGAAGTCGACATCATCAGCACTGATTCCGCCAAACAGGATATCGACGCGCGATGCACCGAGCGCGTACTGCCCGAGGTCCAATAGGAATCGGTCGATGTCGTCGACGCTGCGCGGGGGCGCCAACGTCTCCGGTGGCTCGATCGGCAGGAGCTTGACTCCCACATCGAGGTAGCCACGCGCCGGCTCGCTACCCCACGGAACGACAACAGCCGGCCCTGCCCCGAGTTCGCCCAGGGGCATGTCGAGGACCGCGGCTGCCGGCGCCGCACACCATGCCAGCATTCCAACCATTGCCAGGATTACGAAGTGTCTCAACTGCATCTGCTTCTCCTTTTGGGCGGTGTCCCGCCCGAATTATGGTATCGGTACTGCTGTCGCCGTCACGTCTACGGTGTGCGGTATGATCTCCGTCCGCACGACGTTACTCCACACCGTCACCTCTGCCCCGGTGTAGGGGTCCGTGTACGTCATCGAGGCGACGTTCTCGAGGTATTCCGGTTCACTGGATGGGGTCAGGTGCTCCGAGATAACGAAAGGAGCGGTCGAGATACACCGCCATCTGCCCCCGGTCAACGGGCCACTCGGGATGATAGGTGCCGTCGCCGTAGCCATTGACAATCCCGCGCCGGTATACCTCGGCAATCTCAGCCGCCGCCCAGTAGTCAGCCGGCACGTCCAAGAATGGCCCGCCGTTCTCCATGAGCGACAGCAGCACCAGTCTCCCCTCCCCGCTCGCCGGATAGGGCGACTTGACTGTGCCACTCACCCACACCGGGACGCGGCCGGGTAGCGAGGGCCAATAGCGCGGGGTCGCACTGGATGGATCGTCAAACCGCCCCTGTTCTGCCGACCACTGCCAGGACACGCCAAGCTGACTCGACTCGCCCAAAGCGACCACGAGCGGCACGGCGGTTGCCTCGATGGTGATCGTGTGGGACTCGGAGAATACGACCACCGGCACACCCCCCGAGCCGTGGATACCAGTATCATCGGAACAGGTGGCAGTCACCGTCAACGTCACAACCACGTCCGCCCCGGTCAGGTTCTCCTTGGGGGTGTACACGGGATTCCGCAGGGCCGCGTCGGAGAAGGTCCCGCCCGCCCCGCCATCATCCCAGAGGAACGTGAGCGGGTGCCCATAGCGACATACATCCGTGTCTGTGCCGCACTGCCACTGCTGCCCCGCGAGCGCCCACCCTGGCCCAGCGCACAACGCTAGAACCACTGCTACGATCACCGCTGCTACAACCACTACTGCGACCCATGTCTTCATGTCTTCCTCCGTGCTGCTATCACTAGCCCTTCTGCACCCTCGTGTCCGTCACGAACTTGACCCGCCCCTCGCGCAGGTCAGCGAGGAAGGAGCGCACGTCGCTGACGCAGGCCTGGAGCTCCTGCGTAGCGTTGCTCGCCCGCGTCCCTACGCGGATGCCGTGGTCTATGGCCCCGCGGAAGGCCTGCGCCAGCGCCCTGAACTCCTCCGGCACGCTCTCCACCGCCGCGTCCAGGTCCTTGATGAGTTCGGTTTCGGTCACGTCATCGGCAATCTGCCCGAGCTTCCCGAGCAGCTCGTTCGCCGCGTCGATGGCCGCGTTCGCCCCGTCCACATCTGCGGCCGCGAGCTTCTCCCGCGCCTCTCCCATGAGTCGCTTTGCGTCTCCGATTGCGCCCACCTCACACCTCCTTTGTCAACGCCTTGAGTATCGTCGCCACGATCCGCCAGTCAGTACACTCGATGACGACAGGGGCATTGTCTCCGAGCTTGGCGGCCTCGCGGCACAGTTCGTGGTTGTCGTCGATGTAGATGAGGCAGCCGGCGGAGCGCCGGACCCCCGCCATCTTGAACTCGCACAGGTCCATGCCCGGCGGCCGGCAGGTCAGCGAACTATACTCGAAGCAGTTCTGCGCGAGCCATTTCTCGGTGATCTGGCGGCTGGACTCTAGGCGGCCGGTCCGCAGGTCTACCGTGAAGCCGAGCGCGCGCAGACGGTGAATCCACTCACGGGCGAGAGTGTCCGGGACCGCCTCTCGCATCATCCGATCCGCGACGCCGACAGCGCGCAGACCCCACCAGACCGCTTTCCCGAACGGCCCGATCCCGCCGAAGCGCGAGAACTGGTCTCGGGTCAGCACGCCGTCACAATCGAATACGACGCTGCCGGGGGTCATGGCCTTGCCTCCCGGTACACGTACAGCTTCCGGTGAGATGGATGGAAGCGGACCGTCTGCGCTCCCAGCGCCCGCGCCAGCATCCCGACCGGCGCCACCACCTCGCCGCGCACCACGCGGGCCGCGTCGCTGAGCACGACGTCATCCACCACGACTTTGTAGGTCAGCGTCCCCAGGCTCATCGACTGCACGGCCTCGAAGTGCATCGGGTCGGGTGCGCCCCAGTCCTGGCCAGCCTCAAAACCGAAGCGGCGGAATGCCTCGACCAGGCGCGCATCCTGCTTCTTCGGCGAGCCGTAGCCGAAGGTCCGAGCGTTCACATCCACGGCTATTCCCCACGAGTGACGGGACAGCGCCCGCTGGGGATTCCAACTCATGTGCCGCGGCACAAAGCAGCCGTCGAACGTGTTGACGAGGTGGGAGAGTCCGTCATCGCGCAGCCCCACGAGCACCCCCAGGAGCTGGTCGGCTATCGCGTAGTGGCAGCGGATCTTCCGCACCGCCAGCCCGCCGCCCGTCCGCAGCGGGAACGGCGGATCGACGAGAGCGATGTTCTCCGCGACCCAGTTGCCGCCGATCACGACACGGCCCTCGAGCGAGGAGTGGTCGCTCCATGCGAAGTCGCCGAATAGCCCAGTGATCTTCTGCGCGGGCAGCGGCATATCAGTGTTCCTCAGCCTCACCATTGAGCAGACCGCCCGTGTGCACGATGCAGGGACGTTGCTCCAGGGCGCGGCAGAGCTGGCGCATACTGCGCGAGTTGTCAGCCATCGCCTCGGACTGCTGATTCACCAATCGCTCGTACCGATCCGCGGTCTCTGTCCGCTCCAGGCGACTCGCCGTCCCTATCTCCGACCGTTCCTCGCGACCGGCCTTGATCTCGTCGGTGAACGCGCCGGCTATCTTCCGCACGTACCAGAAGAACGCGCCGATCAGCGGCACCAGCAGGAGCGTGATCACGATCACGATCAGCCCCATCGGTCCGTATTCGAGCAGTCCCTGTGCGTCGGTTGGCGTCATGGTTGTCTCCAGTGCTGCTATGGTCGCGGCGGTAAGTTGCCCTGCGTCGGCTGTGCGAGGAACGCCGGCAGGATGGCGAGTTGCGCCTGAATCGTCACGCCGTACTTGGCCCCGATTGCGTCGAGCGCGGCCTGCGCCTCCCGCCCTACCGCCTGGCGCTTCGCCGGCCACGCCTGCGCGTACATCCGCTCTGCGTCCTCGGCGGTTACGACTGGTTTCTGTGATTGCTTGTCCTTCCTCACGATTCGCCTCCTATACTTCCGGTATTGCATTCGCGGCTGCTATGACGAGAAGCCGTTGTGCGTTCAGCTTGGCCCGCGCCGCCGCTATCACTTGAGCGTCCGTCATGTCAGCGATGAGGAAGCTCGCCTTGCCCTCATCCCAATCCCGCACCATGCGGAGCAGTCGGTTGTACTGGTGGACCGCCCCCTCCACGACCTGCTTCGCCTCGTCGAGTTCCGTCAGGATTGCTCGCTGTGGGTCAGTGAGTGGCATGTCGCGCCTCCAGTGTTTCTATCCGCGCCGCCAGTTGCAGGATCGTATCGCGGAGCAGTCGGTCGTGGTTCAGGATGTCCCCTCTCGCGAACGGGAGCTTGCCGCCATCCCGCCAAGCGTGCAGCAGGGCGAGGTCGTCGTACTCATCGAACACATGATCGGTCGCCCCGGTCTGGTTGCCGTTGACGGTGAGGGTTCCAGCGACTACCATTGCCGTTGCGGACAATGTCATGGCCGTTGTCACGACCCATGTATCATCGTTGGTGTCATTGGCCGTAATGAAATTGAAGGTTCCACTGGCCGCATTGGGGCCAGTCATCACTATGCCCGATGCTCCGAGGGCAGCACTTTCCTTTGCATAACCAACGTGTGACCCGGCGACAACCGAGAGATCGTAATACAGGTTGTTGCCATACATACAGGCTCTTATGCTCGGAGCAGTAGTAGAGTTAGGGCATGAAACTATTGCTGTGCCTCTAGCTGAACCTATTTGGCCAACAAGTAGATATCCTGCCAGGTGTACTGCAAGGGACGCATAGCTTGTTCCTGCATCTACATATCCATTCACCGTCAGCACACCAGGCGCTAACCCGAGCAGGTCAGCGTCGGCGGCCGGCCCCACTTGGGGAGTCAGCAATCCAGTGGTGAGCGTCACCGTGGCGAATTGCACCGTCGCCGAGTCGGTCGAGTAGTCCTGGTTGAGGATGGCGTTGCCCTCGAAGGTCAGGGTCCGCGCCGCGTCCCCCGTCGTCAGCGTGAGGATGCGGTCGGCGGTGAGGTCCGACCCCGGCGCGATGATGAGGTCGTGGGAAGCGTTCGTGTCGAGCAGATGCAGCCCCGTGTTGTTCAGCGTCGCGCCGAGGCCCTTCCCGTCGAAGGTCAGGTGTGCCGCGGCGCCCATTGCCATCTCGACGCGCCCGATGTTCAGCGAGGCGAGTTTGACATGCCAGGTCTGCCCCTTGGCCGGGATGGGTAGGCTCACCCGCGCCTGCAATGAACTCAGCATGGCGAACCGTTCGCCTATGGGGTGCAGGACAACCGCCGTGTCGAACCATCCGCGCTGGAACCCCGTCAGCCGGTACTCGTTCGCACCGATCAACGTTGCATCGACGAAGGAACAGACCTCGTCCCCGATCAGGCAGAGATTCACACCCGCCTGGCAACTGGCCGCGTCGGTCGTCACGAGGGTCCCCGGCGACACCGTTATGTCCACATCGCAGGTCGCCGCCGGTTGCCAGGTTCCCGCGCCCGCCGGAAGCGCCGCGCTCAGTTCGCCGATGATCGAACGCTGTGACGTGGAGGCGAAGAGGGCATAGCTCAGATCGTCATAGGAGAGGTAGACGTTACAGCCCGCCCACGGCGCGTTGCTCGCGTTCGGGTTGCCGAGAATCAGCCGCAGGATAATGTGCCCCTGCGCTATGTCCGCGGGCTCCTCCCAGAGCCAGCCGACCGTGTCGCCAGGATCGCTGGAGTAGAGGCCGGGGCGGCCCGCGCCGGGCGCAGAGCCTTGGATTTCGTATTCCCAGATCCGCTCGGCCATCGCTTAAGTTCCCTTGTGGGTTCCCTTGAGTCTCGGGGCGCTATCGTCAATCTCTATTGTGTTCCGGTCAGCAGTGCGGTCATATCTGAAGAGGAGGCGATCAATGCCCTCAACTTCAACCCAGATTCCCGCGGCCACCCTGGCATCTATTCCCTCGACCATATCGAAGAGAAGTTCCTCGTCTGCCAACTCGCGCGCCCAGGTATAGAGGCGGTTGGGCAATGGTTGTTCGGACACGCGGTCTTGCAGGGTACACGGCCCCGCCGTCAATATGAGAGGGTCCCCAACGGGGTGTGGGCTGACCAAGTCGCCCAGGTCGCCTATGTTAAGCCCATACGCTCTGTCAGCCATGAGCAGGGTTTGCAGGCTATAGTAGCCATCGGCATTCCTCTGCGGAACACCTTGCTGCCGCCAGGATTCCGGCCAGTCGGGGTCGCCTCGGTAGCCCTCTATGCTCTGGCATAGCATCTTGGAAAGGACAGACCGTTGGAAGTTGGGCGTCGTTGTCCAGGCCGCAAGACGAGCCAGGCCCCATAAAGGCAGTCGTGCCGCCGATATAGTCAGCGCGCTCCATGTTGCGTACCCCATGAGAGCCACGTTGGCTTCCGGCGCAGGAATGCGAATATCGCATCCGAGAATCGAACAGACTTGACTCTTCTCCACCATGCCAAAGGCGGACTCATCGCGTTCGATTAGATCAACCTCAAGATCAATGCACGCGCCTCCCGGCAGGCGGAGCAACCATTCGTATTGCTCGAACTGTGTTGATTCGGCCCCCGCTTCGATAGCGATTGACAGGATGGGTGCAATTGAGTCGGCCGTCCCGTACATATCGAAGTCGGCCCACGAGCGCGGCCACCCACTAATCCCCAATGGAGCATATTGGGCAGGCCCTCCCTTCACCACATGGGGCAGCCCTGCTCGTTCGACCGCCGCCTCGAATCTCGCGAATTCCTCCCACCTGGGCCGATTGTAGCCGGCAAGGTGGTCGACGTATCTCTGGCAGTCATCACGCACGATGTTCGGCGCGATACCGTCCATGCGGTCGTCGAGCAACCGCCAGGCCACCACGCCGTCGAGCTGGTGGAGGAGGGCGGTTCGACGAAGCACGCCATAGTCAAGCGCCGTCCGGGCGATCTGCCGCATAGATGCCCAATCCGGGTCAATCATCGCGCAGAGGCGGAGGAATTCCCGCTCGGGGACACGGAAGACCCAGGACTCCCTGCCCGTATCAACGGGACCCGAGGGCGATGCTATGGCCGGTGGCGCCGGTTGCGGCAGCGGCTGGAGGTAGTTCGCCGACATGGTGCAGTTCCGGCAGGGCCCCGGCATATCGCCAGTGAGCATCCGCTGGCGGAGGCCCTCCATGCCCTGCTGCCAGACCTGCTCGACGTCGTCCGTGTTGGCATTGCCGAAGGGCGGCATGTTCCCGGGCGCAAAACAGCACGGATAGATAGTCCCGTCCTCCTGGACGTAGATGCCCACGAAGGGCATCGTGCAGTAGGTTTCAGCGCGTGCCGAGGTTGTCATAGTATCTCACTCCCTCTGGCAGTCGACCCCGCAACCCTTCGATCCGCGCCCAGCTCTCGGCCGCCCTGTCGGGTAGGAACGGGTCCTCGGCGTTCAGCGAGCCGTCGTGCATCATGCGCAGCCAAGCAACGGCCTTCACGCCTAGGATCTTCCCGCGCTCGGCGATCGGAAGCAATTGCTCCATGGTGGACTGCATTACGACCGTCGCCAGTATCACGCCGATTCCAGCGGCCCGGCACTCGGCGATACCCCGCCAGACCGCCTCGCTGTCAACGCCGACCTGAAGGCGCTCGTGAGTAGCCGCGTCGGCGCCGTGGATAGAGATGGACACGCCGGCAAGCCCCGCATCAACAAGGGAAGGTATCGTGTCTGCATTCAGTAGCGTCCCATTCGTGGTGGTGCTCGGCACGCCGCCGCGCCCCGCCACCGCCGCCACCATGTCGCGGAACCGCGGGTGCAACAAGGGTTCGCCCCGGCCGAACAGCAAGGTCTCGCATCCCGGTCCCACCAGCCGCAGCACGCGCTTGAAAGTCTCCCACGGCATCAACGGTCCGTCCGGCGTCGCCCCCTGGAGACAAGACAGGCAGCGGATATTGCACGCGTAGCTGATACCGATATGGACCCTCGTGGGCAGTCCGATCATCGCGCCAATGCCTCCTCGTAGACCCCCATCAGTGAGCGGGCCGCCTCTACATAGGTAGGCGGGCGACAGTTCGCCCAACCGCGTCGCCGCTTGAGTTCGGTGTCGATCGCCTCGGCGATGCTGTCCACATCATCGGGATCGCACAGGCTGCCGACCTTCCCGAACATCTCCGCGGCCCAGGAGTTCTGTGTGTGAACGACATTGCAGCGCCGGGCCAACGCGTCGAGTGACACCTGCTCGAAAGGTCCGAAGCGGCTGGCGTTCGCGTGAACCCACGCACGATCGTACGCATCTCGCAGGTCCTCGCCGTGCAGGAAGCCGAGGAACTCGGCCTTAGGATAGGCGGCGACCGCGGCCGCGAACTCGTCGAGATACGGATCGTGTATCGGATCCTCATTGAAGCCGGCGAAGCGCACCGGCACGTCGAGGCGTTTGCAGGCCTCGAGGACGGCGAGCTGGTTCTTGTAGTCGCAGATCTTCCCGCACATCAGCACAGACCGCTCCGCTTCCACTTTCCCGTTCGCCGAGAAGAGTGCTGAGTCAACGCCCATGGGCACGACTCGCGTCCGCCCCTTCTTCTCCGGGAAGCGGTGCTCGATGAAGGCGGCCTCGGATTCTGAGTAGCAGACGATCAGATCCGCCAGCCCAACTGCTCTACCCATGATGTCGCGGGTGGGCTTGCCGTGGGTGATTGCCGACAGCACCACTGGCCGCCACCCATCGCAGGTCTCGGCCGCCTCCCATGCCCAGTCGTATTGGTGGTGGTGCAGGTGGATGATCTGATAGGCATCGTGCCACCAGAAAGCACCGCTCCGCAGGTCGGCATAGACCCCCAGCGCCCGCAGGCCCTTGCGGTAGCCCTCGATCTGCGTAAAGTCACCGCCGAAGCCAGGCCACGTGCCTCGCCAGCGGTCCCGGTTCAGCATGAGTACTCGGTATGGACTCACGATGCGTCGTCTGTCCCGCGGCGGGCTATAGGCGACTGGCTCTTCTGATCCTAGATAATCCAGGCAAGCCCGGTCACTGTGGTGCTCATGCCAACCCTCGGTGCAGAGCCAGGCTCGCAGGGCATCCAGTTCGCCAGTCCTGGCGCCCCTACACGCCTGTAGGCGCACGAGAACGCCCGCCCCCGACGCAGGAGTCATCCTCCCGTCCGAACGCCTCTGGTAGCCCCAGACAGAGCCAACCTGGGGGTGCCAGGTTAGGTGGTCGACCAGCGCGTCCACGTAAGCGGGGGTCACAGCCTGTGCAGGCGAGACGAAGAGCGCATATTCAGCATCTCCGAGGCGGTTTATGAGTTCGTCTGGGCTCACGCGACCCGCCACCTCGTAGCGCGTGCCGTCTCCGGGATCGGGGCCAGTACCCACCAGAAGCACTGCCTTGGCATTCAGGCGAACCTGCTGGATGCCCCCGCCAGTCTGCTTGAGGTGCACAGAGCCGATGCCCCAATGGGCGACGATCAAGGCGCCCTTGGCCGCGATATCCATGCAGAATTGGTGATCGTAGCCGCCGGCGACGTACGCGTCCCCACCCGGCGCCAGGGTAGCGGAGTCGAAGAGGTCACGCGATACCATCGCACAGGAGAAGGAGAGTCCGCTCACCTGGGCGGGCCCGAGCCGGGGCATTGCCTCCCGCGCCGCCACGCCGTCCGCTATCAGGAATCGCGCATCGGTAGTGGGCCCGGCCGTCTCGTAGACCCAGGCGAGCGCCGTCACCTCGCCCAGCATATAGGTATGGGCGACCGGCACCCCGACCATGTCCCGACCCTCGCGCCGGCTCCACTCGCGCAGTAGCGCCTCGAACGCCCCTGCATCCGGGAGAACGTCGTCCTCGAGAGACATGACAAGCTCAACCCCGTCGGGCATCCGCGTCCTAAGCTGCTGCCAGAGGTAGGCGACCTGCCGGTCTTTCACGCCGACCCTGTGCGTGTCTCGCCACAGCTGGATATGTGGGTAACTCGAGGCGAGCAACGCCGCCTGCTCCTGCAGCGCCCGCCAAAACTCATCGTCGTCTGAGTTGCAGAGCCAGAGGAGATGCGCATCGCCGGGGATATTGAGGCGCAGGAAGGAGGCGATCCAATCTCCGAGCGCCCAGGCCTTGCCCGAGAACGGCGTGCAGACCGCCAACGGAGGGCAGGCAGGCAGCGCCCGCGCCGCCACTCTCTCCGCGAGATCCGCCGGCTTCGCACCCCACCACTCAATCGGGCAGAACGGAGCGAGCACGTCGGCGCCTATCGCCTCCTCGAGGCCGACCCCCTTGTGCGAGAGCTCCAGGCCCTCCCCTTCTCCCGCCAGCGCCAGTGCCCGCCGTAGCCTTCCGCCAATGCTCGCGTCATGCCCCAGCGCCTGCGGACTGACACGCACTTTTCCGTTGAAATCCAGCGTCTCCCCTATGAGTTCGGGCCAGCGCTCCTGCATCTGCGAGGGCAGCAGGTGCAAGTCCCGCGTCCACGCATACACCATGCCGGTCTTGGGGTCCAGCAGCACGGCGTCATCGCTGAGGTACTGCGCGCCCGCGTCCATCATCGCCAGGAGTGCCGTCGTCTTTCCGCTTCCCGATGCCCCGGCAATCAGGGTCACGTCCTGCTGGTCCGCCACCGCCGCCGCGTGCAGAAACTCCCAACCCTCGGGTTTGCAGAACTTCGCCAGGGCCAGCCACAGCCAATCGAGAATCACGCCAGCGCAGAAGCTCGGATCGGGCACCTCGGCGTAGATACCATCGGCGTCCGCGATCACCGTGGCATCCATGATCAGCAGTGCGCCCTCGGGAGCGGACTGCATCTGCTCGACGGGCACCTGCCTGACCGTAACCTCTATGGGCTTCTCTCGGAACCGCTCGCCCCCGCAACGCCGCCGGAAGACCAGGTGCAGCGCCTCCCAGTTGGATGTCAGCTCCACCGGGCCGATGGCGGTCGGGTAGGTTTCGGTTCTCGTCTCGTTCACTGCAGCCTCGCCTCCATCATCTCTCCTCGACCCCCGTCACCATGAATGTCCCGTCCGGGTTCTCCTCGATCCCAATGATGCGGATATGCTGATCCTGCACCGCGTACACCGAGGAGCCCGAGGCCATCAGAATGTCGCCCGCCTCATAGCAGGCCGCCTGCGGCCCCAGCTTCAGCTCCACGTTGAAGGGTGAGGCGACGCGGCTCCATAGGAGCTTGCTCGCAATCTTCCCGGCGACCACCGCAGTCGTCACCCCGCCGAGGCTGATCTGTTGGCGATAGGCTCCGCGCTGGCCCACATCCCAATCGTCGGCGAGCGGGGGGCCGACCTCCTGGTTGTAGTCGTTGGCGCGGTTCCGATACTCGATAGCGATGGTGTTCGCGACCTGCGCGCTGATCGACCTCGAGAACCGGGGATGCTCCAGCCAATCCGTCTCGTACAGGTTGTGGTAGGGCAGGGCCTCGCGCGCCGGCGAGCGGCGAGAGTGGATCTTGAACTTGCCCTGCGAGAAGACCAACAGCCCGTCGAAATAGCTCAGCAGATGCTCGATATGGGCGAACCCGTCCTGCGCCGAGTCGAGGACCGGAGAAACGTAGAGCTCGTTGAACTCGCAGTAGAGCGCCTCCTCAATCCAGTATTCGGCCGCCAGGTCCGATGCCGCGAAGCCGAGCCCATACCGCGGGTGAGTCAGGAAATCGGCCAGACAGACGACCGGATTCATGTCGCCATTCGCGTCCTCGACGTGCGCGTTCAGCCCGAGAGTGGTAAGCGCGGGATTGTCAGCCACGAGGTCGGCAGTAGAGCGGAATATCTCGAACGTGAGATTTGAGAGGCTCGTGCTGTCCAGCACGATGTAGCAGACATATGGATAGGCCGCGCTGACCTGTCCGGCTCCGAGGTACAGAGCCATATAGGCATCCGCCGTCTGCGCGCCAGTCCCCGTGTAGAAGCTGTAATCGATGTCGCCCAACGGCACCTCGTCGCCGCCCGCCCAGACAGCGAAAAGGTTGCTGACCCTTCCCTCGCACAGCGCGACTCCCAATCCCCAATTCGCGCTGTCGCCGCTCTTTTTTCCGCCGCCTCCGCTCCCCTTCTTGCCAGCTTCCCCCGCCACGACGTCGCCATACCAGAGGATCGTCCCGGGTATCCGCGTGCGCCCATAGACCACCGGCAGGACCTGCCCCTGGTGCGCGGCCGTGAAGCCGAGCGGGCCGAGGCTCGTGGGCCCGCCTTGCGCCTTGGGGGGGTACAGCGCGCTGCCGATCATGGAACCCGCCATGTAGCCCCACTTGGCGCCTGTCGGTCCAGCAATCGCGAACCCGACGACTGCTCCTACGATTGACAGCGTAGTCTGCTGGCCCATCAGCCCCTCAGCCTGTAGGCGCCGGCGAATCTCTGCGCCAATCCCGCCATGCTGATCTGCGAGCGATTCACGATCTTCGCCCGTCCGTCTGCGTGCACGATCCAACCCTCTCCGACGTAGATGCCGGCATGAGACACGGCCCGCCCGAAGCGGTAGGTCAGAATGTCTCCGATCTCATAGAGAGGCTCCACGGCATCCGCGTATTTCGTCAGCTCCTCCAGGTAGCGCTCGCGATCACGATGCAGGAACCAGTCTGGCGGGTAGCTCTCCGGCGCAAACGCCTCGATGAGATGCGCCGCGGAAAAGACGGCGACGAGGAGCTGGCCGCAGTCCACGCCCACGCCCTTGATACGAGCGCCATGCCTGAACTTCGTGCCGATCCAGGAGAATGCTTCGGCTTTGACGGCGGCCCGCTGTGCTGGGGTCACAGTATGCTCTCCGGGACGGGGATATTCGGAAACCCGCGGTAGTGTCCGGAGTTATCGACCTCGAACCCCGGCGGCCCGAAGGCCGCGCACTTCGCCCACGTCTTCGGGCAGCCCGCGCAGACCGTGAAGCGATCTCCGGGCGCCACGTCGTGCCGGACCGGGATGTTCCAACTCAACCGCCCACTGGCATTCAGGTGCTTGCCGACGGTCATCACCGCCCCGATATTGCGACCGCTCGTGAACTCTATCTGCCCGAGGTCGAAGTAGTTGTCGGCCTGTGCGAGCGCCGAGGTCAGCGTCGTGCGCGTGCCGGTGATGGCAGAGCTCGTCACCGTGTAGGTCGCCCTGTTCAGCCCGCAGAAGGCATCGTACAGGGCGTTATTGCAGCCAGCCTGAATGACAGTGTTGGGGCACCTTCGCACGCAGCGCCCGAATGCGGAGTGCAGCTGCAATGACACCTCGGACCGGGAGATAGTCGGGGCGCCGACCACGTCCCAGCGCGAGTGCGTCATTACTCCGAGGTTGCGCAGGTTGACCTGATAAACCCAGAGCTCGCAGTTGTCGAAGACTCTGTTCAGCGAGAGGTCGGCCAGGCAGGTCTGCTCGGGCCCACCGGCATCCGAGATCAGGATCTCGACGTTGGGCAGCTCCAGCGTCATCTCGTCAACCTGGAGGTCCCCGCCGGTCTGCATGGGTGACCGCCGCACCGGCAACGGCTCGAAGACCTGCGGGCCGTCGCCATCCGCCACGTCGAGGGTAAGGCTGCCCCGATCCGGACTGATGTCGACCGTGCGGAACACCGCCTCGGCATAGGCGAAGCGCCAGACAAAGGCATCCGCGATCTCGCGGCGCTCGTCGAACAGGGCGGAGGCGAAGCGCGGGTCTATATCCTTCAAGCCTCCCACCTCCCGCGGCACCGCACCGTCCACGCGCCCCGAATCTCGATGGGATAGGTTAGGCCCCCATCATGGGAGATCAGCGCCATGCTCTCGTCCTCATCCCACCGCACCGAGTCCCAGTTCGCATTCCAGCCCGCCGCGTAGTCGCTCCAGGAGTCGAAGTGGCCGTAGACTGTCCAGCCATCCGGGGCCACCGAACTCGTCGAGTAGAAGACGATGTAAACGGTCTCGCCGGTGGGGATGTCCAGCGGCTGTTCGAGCCGCGTCTGGATGTAGGTTGGATCCCCGCCCGTCGATCTGGGAGTAGCCAGCGTGCCGGTCCGCTGTATCACGAGCGGATCGCTGTCGAAGACAATGGCGTAGTACAGGCTGTCTGCCGGGGCTGTGCCGGTCGAGAACACCGCACCGATCCTGTCGATGGTGAAGTCGTGCGTGGTCTCGACGACAATCTTCTGCCGGATCCGGTCATCGCCGGCCAGCACCTGCGTCATGGGCGCCTGACAGTGGCCGACGATCGTGAGGGCAGAGGTGTTGAGAAAGAAGGCCCCGTGCCCGGCGCGGTCATGCGTCGACCAGTCGCCTCCGGCCTCGCTGCCCTCTACCCCGAGCCAGGAGTTCGGGGTTCCATCACAGCGCAAATCGGCGATCTGGTAGCTGCCCCAGAGCATCGAGTCCTGGAGGCCGAGGGGAGAGATGCTGGGGACACTCTCTGTGAACTTGACCGCGCACTTGTGCGAGGCGTCCCAGGTGCCCGACAGCGCCTCGACCACTACCCAGTAGCGAGTGCCCCGGGTGATTGCCGCAGGCGTGCTGACATTCACGGTCCGCCAGGTAGAGGCAGCCCCCGGCGTCTCATTGCCCGAGGCGACGATGTCTCCGGGTTCGCCGTCATCGTCCTCGCGCACCGAGATCCGCACGACCCCCGGGTCGGTCATCGAGGCGAGATAGTAGCTGATGCTGGTGACCGTCACCCCCTTGGGAGCCACGAAGCTGAATGCCACCGCGTCGCCGACGGCCGAGAGCTCCTGCGTCGTGATGATGCCACCGAACATCACCTGCCGGATCGGGTACTGGTCCTGGTCGTCCAATGTCTGGTCGAGTACCACCTCCAGGTTTTGGAACGCACCCTCCATCAAGCGCCCATAGTCGAAGGTATCGGAGAAGCGCACCCGGTAGCCCGCCGCGTCTGCCGAGTAGGTAAGGACTGCGCCCGCAACCGGCGCCGTCTCGAACACGACCCTGCCGTTCGTGGGGCTCACGTAGACAGCCGTGACCGCCTGCGCGTCTGCCTCGATGGTGGGGTTGTCGGTGTAGTCGTGCCCGAGCTTGAACACGCGCGTCTCGCCATCGCCGACGCCGAAGACTCTGTCGACCAGAGTAGGATCCGTGTAGTCGTCGAAGCGGAAAGTATCGTCGGCCCCGCGGTGGCGCAGCCAGAAGTTGCGGAGCTCGTCCAGCCAATCAGCATCGAGATAGCTGTACCGGATCGTGAAGCGCCACAGCGGATGGTTCCAGACAGCATTCCGCTGCACGTAGCCGGTCTCGAAGCGGACCTGCTCGGTCGAGAATTGACCCTGGGCCGAGAGCTCGCCGACGAGGAAGTCGATGGGGTAGGTCTCGTCGCTCATCGATTCCTCCTCCCCACCGGCGAGTTCGTGCTGAGGGCGGCGTGCAATGCCTGCCCGATTGCGCGCTGGTTCTGCAGCAGGAAGTCGATACCGCTCTGCGTGTCGATGGCCTGAATGCTAAGGTTGACCGTCATGGGCGCGCTCCCGCCGGCACCGGCCGCCGCTACCTGGCTGAGCGGCGTAATAAGCTCGGGCACCTCGCCCACGACCGCGAGCATCGGCTTCGTGACGATCCCGCCAGCCGCAAACGTGGGGATCGCGCCCATCAGTTCGAAGGCCTGGCCGTACGCGTCCGCGTCTACCCCTCCCCCGCCTCCCCCCAACATCCCCGACAGCAATCCGAAGATCCCGCCGCCAGCGCCGCCAGCGCCGCCACCAGCTCCCGCCGCTGCCATCGTATTCGCTGCGAGCTGCATCGCCAGCGCCGCGAGGCCCATGACCCTGGCCGCCTCCTTGTTCCATTCCGCAGCCATCCCCATCGCGGTTCCGGCCAGCAGGTTCGTATTGGCCGCGGCCTTGCCGCTATCATCTGAGGGCTTCTTGCCGAGCTTCTCCTCGGCCCACTTGACGATGTCTGCCATCGCGGACCGCGAGATATAATCCAGGATGGCATTCCAGGCAGCGAGGAAGAAGTCGCGCCAGGTGGCGACGCCCGTCATCATGCCGCGGATCGTCGTTTGGAACGCGTTCAGGATGTCCGAGATCATCGCCCTGCCGGAATCGCCCGCAGTCTGCCACCCCTTGGCGACCTGGCGGAACATCTCGGCCCACGTAGGTTCCATCGCGTGGATCGCCGCGTCCATCGCGTCGAGTTCGTGGCGCACGTCGGGCAGAGCCTCGTCCGCAAGCACCGTCCACTTCTCTAACTGCCGCCCGAGCCAGACATCCTGCTCCTGGAGTGTCATCAGTTCCCACTCGCCTGAGCGCGTGAGTTCGCCCCGCGCCTCCGCGATGGCAGCGTAAGCGTTCTGCTCGATCTGCCCCCTCAGCTCTATCTGATCGAGAATCTTGCCGCCGGCCGCTATCTCTGCCGCGACAGCCGCTTGCAGCAGCTCGTTCTTCTTCTCATAGCCCTGAGCGGTGGCGGCTATCTCCCGGTCTATCAACGCCAGGTCGTATGCGAGAAGAGCCTGCCGCTGTTCCCTCTCCAAGTTCAGCCGCGCCTCTGTGGCGGCACCCGCTGCATCCTCAAACAGACCCATCTCCTTCCAGTTGTCGATGATCAACTGCTGGTAGGCGATGCGCTCCTCAAAAGAGGCGTTGATCTCCTGCCGGTTGCCAGCCGCCAGCGCCCGAAGGACGACTTGCTGGTTGATCTCCTGGATGTTGAGCGCGACGATGGCCGCTCGAATTGCCCGCACCCGCTCATGCGCGGCTTCGTGGGCGGCCTCGTCGAGGACAGCGGTGACAGGTTCGGCCTCTATCATCCGCTGACGCGCCAGTTCGACGCTGAGGAGTGCTCGCCGCTGCTCGTAGGTCTGGGCATCGGCGAGGTTGATCGCATGGACATTCTGGAGGTGCTGCTCGTCGAACGCGGCGAGGTCCTTCTGCAACGCCTTGATGTCGGCGAAGCGCTTCCGTTCCTCGTCTCCGGTCAGTCTCTCGGTGGCGAGTTGGTTCTCTTGAATGCGGATTGCGTGTTCCCTGACCGCGCGTTCCTGTTCATAAGTGGCGACCATCGCCTTTTCGACCGACAGATTGGACGCCGCATATTCAGCCCTGGCCGATTGCAGCGTCTTCTCCGTGTCCAGCATCTTGTCGGCCGCCGCTTGGCGGTCCGCATCGGTCAGCCGGCCCGAAGTCGCCATCTTCTGATAGAGGTCACTCTGCGTTTCGAGCGCCTCTGCCAGCGCGGCGAAGCTCATCGCCTTCCTGATATTGTGGGCGTTTTCGCTTTCGGCAATCGCGAACGCTTCCTTGCCCATATCCCGCTGTAGATTCTGGGCTTCGTGGAGCAATTGGAGTCGCGTCAACTCCTCAAGGGCCGCCTCGTGTCCGTATCGGGTCAGCAGCGCGATCAGCTCCTTCTGTAGGGCAATGCGGACCGTATCTGTCGTGGCGGCGTCGAGCTTCCCAGCCAATATCTCGCGGGCGAGGGCGAGTTCTTTCGCCAGCTCGGCCGCGGTGGGCGCAGTCGGTTTCGGTGTCGGCTTGGCCTCCGGTTCCTTCGCCCCGGCCCGGCGCGCCCTCTCCAGTTCTGTGAGATGTGTCTCTAGGGCAACAAGTTGTCGCAACTCAGCATTGAGCTTGGCCACTCCCTCTGGATCCTCCGCCCACTTGAGGTACCAGGGAGCGCCGCCCTTCTGCCGCTCAATCTTCTCCGTCAGGTCGGCAATCTGCTGCCGAACCTTCACCAACTCAACTATGCCGCTCAACCGCTCCAGGTTCATCTCGCGCTTGAGCGTCAGAATGTAATCCTCATGCGCAGCCCGCGCCTTCTTCACAAGTTCGGTGAGGTCGAAGATGGCTTCGCCTTGCGCGTCATAGCCCTTCACGACATCGGGGTAGATTTGAGCAAGCTCCTGGAGCGCCGCGTAGTACCGCTTGTGCTCCTCCACCGTCAGGTGCGTCTTCTTGCCAAGCTCCTCCACTACCTCATAGGCATCACTTACCCGCGCATTCAGCGCCCGCTGTTCTGCCGTCATCGGCTTGACCGCGCCTGAGTACGCATCCCATGCCTTCTTGCCGCCCCATACCGCGGCCGCCAATGCGGCGATGACGCCGATCGCTATGGCGACGGGAGCTGCTAGCCCGGCGGCCGCCGCTCCGATCGCCGTGAGTCCGGCAGAGACAGCCCCTAAGCCACCCGCGAGAACAATCGCCACGATCACAGACATGAGGCTCGGCAGAGCGATCAGCAGGGGCCCGAGCGCCAGCATAAGCCCGGCGACGGCCGCGGCACTCACAACCAGCGCTCGAGTGAGTCCGGGGTGTTCCTTCATCCATGCGGCCACGCCCTTGGCGATCCGTCCCACCAGAGCCACGAGAGGGCGGAGTGCCGGCATGAGCTGTCCACCTATCCCTATAGCGGCCGCGCTCATCTGGTTCTTCATCAGACCGAACTGGTAGTTGAAGCCCTCTGCCTGGCGCTCGAGGGCCGCCTGCGTGGCGCCGGCAGCGTTGGCCTGTAACTCCAACTCATGCCGATAGATCGCGCCGCCTTCTCGAGTCAAGCTCATGGCGGCCCGCAGAGACCTCTGCTCGAGCCCCACGGCGGCAAGCAGTTCCGGGCTGTCGCCGGTCACCTTGTTCAGGATCTCGACCGCGCCCGCCAAGCCCTTCGTTTGGATGATCTGCAAGGCGGACTCATCGGTCACAGTTTTGAGTGCCTTGGCGAGTTCTTTCGGCGGATTGAGGAACGTCACCATGATGCGGTTCAGCGATGTCATCGTCTGGGCCGCCGGCACGCCCGCCTTCGTCATGGTCGCGATCGCTGCTCCGACCTCTTCAAGGGGAACGCCTACCGCCGCGGCCGAAGCGAGCACTTCTCCGATACCTCCGGCCAGCTCGGGGAAGCTGATAACACCGCGGTCCACAGTCTTGAACAGCACATCGGAGATGTGCCCGGCATCCGCCGCACTCATGCCATAGGCATTGATCGCGCCCGCGATAGCCCTGGCGGCGGTAGCGGTGTCAGATATCCCGGCAGAGGCAGCCATCGCCGAGGCCTCTAGGACCGTCAAGCCTTCCGCGCCCTCAAACCCCGACGAGGCGATGTCATAGAGGCCGGCCGCCAGCGTGGCGGCGGACTGCGGGAGGCGGAGCGAGAGCGCGATGACTGCCGCGGATGTGGACTTGAACTGCGCCGTCGACAGCTTCATGATGCTGTCCACGTTGCGCATCTGTGTCTCGAAGTCGGCGGCCGTCCGCACCGCGCCGAAGAGGCTAGCGGCGATCGCCGCACCACCGGCGGTCATGGCGACGCCCGCCGCCCGGATCGCCCCGGCATTTTGCTGGATCGCCGCGTTCGCCTTGGCGAAGCTCAGCGACATACTCGCGCCGGTCCGCGCCGCGGCCGAGTCCACCTTGCCCAGCTCGCCCATGACCTGCGAGGCGTTCGTGACGATCCGGCCGAATAGCGTGAAAATCTCAGCGCCCACTGCGCGCTCTCCTTGCGTGTCGTCGCGCCCTGCGCTTCTCGCGCTCAGCTATCTGCTTGCCCCGGCCCTCGACCCGTTTCGGATGGGTCCTGAAGTAGGCCAGGGCGCGCTCTGCGCTCGCCATCGACTCATCCTTGCTCACCGCCCGATCGAGCGGCTTTTTTCCGTCGTCGTCAAATCCGAGTCCGAGCGACCTCAGATACTCGAGGTGGCTCTTGCCTTTGCCACCGGCGCCCAACTGCCAGCCGATCAAGGCCGCGTCCCGGAGACGGTTCCGCTGCTCCTCTGCCTCCGCTTCAGCCGCCAACCGCACGAGCTGGCTCAGGCGGACGAAGCAGATCCCGCGCTTCAGATAACGGTCCTTCCATCCGGTTTGGCGCTGGAGTCGGTAGACAGCAGTCTCGAAGCCAGTCTGCGCCCGAGCGCCGCGAACGCGTCCTTCCCGCTCTCCAGTTCGGCTAAAAAAAGCAGGAAGTCGGGGTGTGTGGACAGCGCTGTCAGCCACCGCGGCATCCAGTAGGCCGGGAACGTGTCTGGGTCGCGGAACTCGCCCAGATCTATCCGGTCGGTCTTGCCATCGGCGCGGCGCCGCCTCAGCGTGTCCCCGGCGAGGGCAAGCAGCTTCTCGCTCTTCGTGGAGGCGGCAGACATGAGGGCCCCAATGGCCGCCATGCCGAGACTGCCCTCCGAGGCGAAGCTGGCCACGGCGCTGGATTGGACGCCTGCGTCGCGCAGCACCTCTCCGATCAGCGCGAGTAAGGCGAAGCAGTCATCCCAACCCAACCGCCGCATCTCATACTCGACGCCCTCGACCTCGAAGACCGGCTTCTGCGCCGCGAATGGGGCAGAGCCCCGGTCCGGCCCCTGCTCTGTTTTCTCGTCCGTTCTCTCTTCAACCATGTCTCAATCTCCCGCGTTATGGTCTGCGCACGCGGGGCGGGCCTGGAGCAGCGCGGGTCTCTGTGAAGGCCCGGCCCCGCGTCGCAATGCAAGCCTACGATCCGTTCAGATCCTTGGGCAGCCAGATCTCCCACGGCTCGTTGTACGGGTCGGTCAGCGCGGCATGACCCGTCCACTTGGCAGGAATGACCGCCTCGTTCTCGCTCACAAGCGGAATCGTCAGCGGTGACTCCGGCAGGCCGTTCAGGATGAGCCCGATGAACGGCAGGTCGTTCCCGTGGACGGTCCCGATGAGGGCCACGTTATCGAGGTAGTCGCCCGTCTCGACGGGCCCACCCGTGATCACCGTGTAGTCTGGGTCGCTGTCGTCCACGTCCGCACCGGCGATCAGCCGCCGGATGTTGTTGGGGAACACCTCCAGCGCGCTCGCCTCGATCGTCGCCACGACGCGGCGACGCCGGCGCATGTCCTTGATCGGCCCGATGGCTCCGTCGACCTCGATCTCCCTGATCTCGCGCTCGACGGTGAAGGTGCAACCGCCGCGCGTCGCGCCGATGCAGATTCCGGGATTGTCCGCGTCGGTGAAGTTCGCGAATACGGCCCCGGAGTCGATGAGGATTCTGGTGGGCGTGTCGGCCGAGAGGCCGGTTAGCCCAATGTCGCCCGGCATTACTGGCAGGCTCATCTCTCTGTCTCCTCTGCGGCACTCTCGCCGCTATTGATCTCGGGCATAGCCCGGAACAGCCATCCGCCCGGAAATGCGAAAAGCCCCGTCCCCCCTGATCAGGGAAACGGGGCTCTGAAAATCCGCAGATGTGATCGCCTGCCGGCGACCTATCCGGGCGTGTTATGCATTGTCAGTGTGCGCCTATCCGCGCGCCTTCATGTCCGCCACTTCCGCGCTCGGGTACAGCCGCATCGTCCAGCTCGTCGACCGCCTCCACACCTCGGCCTCCGGCTGGCTCAGGTCGAAGTCTCCTGCAAAGAACAGCCGCCCATAGAACTCATCGCACTCCACGACGCGGCGGTTCAACAGGCCCTGCACGCGTTTGCGGATCTCGAATAACCGCGCGGCCGACGGGTCGCAGTCCCACACGTCGAGGCGCAGATCGATCTCCTGGTACGCGTCCTCCGTCCTGAGCGGCCGCACCGTCCCGTCGACTGTCATATACGGAAACGTGGGGTCAGGCGGCGCCCAGACGTAGTGATAGCGCAGCACTCCGACCACCTCGTCGGCGTTCTTCAGAATAGCGAGTAAGTCGTCGTCGGCCGCCAGGAGCGCGCCAACCTCTTCGATCACGGCCTTGACTGTGTCCCTGTCGCTCATATGATTCGCCTGCCGAGGATGCCGTGGACGGCACCACGCGTATGCTCGAGCGCGGGCCGCAGCGACGGCCGCGGCGCCATATTGCGGGTCCCGAACTCAAGCCAGGGTGCCTTCTCCATGTCCGAGCCCACCAACGCCTCCCAGTTGCCATCCGCACCGCGCCGAGATACCGCCTTGACCGACCGCCGCAGGTCTCCGAGCGCCACGGCCGGCGCCTCGCCCGGCGCCGATGCGCGGTAGAAACCGCTTCTGCCCGCCGTCGCCAACAGGCTGGCTGCTCCCGTCGAGGTCGCGGACTGGCCCTTCTTGAACTGCGCCCTGACCCTGCGGGCCGCTCCGCTGCGCCGCGCTCGGTGCGTGCCTGGGATTCGGTAGAACCGCCCAGTGCGCGCCCCGCTGAGCTGCTTCAGCCAGTCCTGCTTCACCACGTTGGCCGCCGCGAAGGTGCGCTCGCGCGCCTCATCCTCCAGGCGCTTGGCCACCTCGCCGAGGAAGGAGGTCAGCTTCACGTTTCCGCCCGGCCCGAATGCTGTGATGGTCGGCATTATCGAGGCACTTCCTGCGCTATCAGCACCGTGCTCGTGCGCTTCTGCGTATCAACCTCCGGCGGCTCGATGGCCCGGTAGTAGCGGCTGCCAAGCGCGAACCGCGTATCAGCTATCTCTATCTCAAGCTCGCCCCGGAAGATCAGCCGCTCCACTCGCTCCGTGTGTCCGCGCTGCGCCAGCACCATCGCGTACTGCGCCGAGACCGGTGCCCGCCGGCACCACCGCGTCTCGGTGGTCGCCCAGTCCGAAACAGTGCTGCCGAACGTCCCGCTGGTCGCGGTCCTGGTCTGTATCTCTACTCGGTCTCGGTAGGAGCCAGCTTCCATCATGTCCTGACTATCCCGTGTGCATCGCGCAGGTGGCGCAGGATCTCAGTCTCGCCGACCCGGCTGCCACAGTGCTTGCAGATGCAAACCCGGATGCGCGTGGAGGTATCTCCCCTGTAGAAGGCGGCCTGCGTCGCCCGTACCACCGACCGCCGGGCATGCGGCAGTTCCAGTTCGTATGGGTCAAGGCGTGTCGTTACCAGCCTCGGCACGCCCGCTTCTCGCTTGCGGCGCGGTACCTGATTCGGCCCGCGCGGCCCGCGCGGCCGATCCCTGCGGTAGGGTCCGATGACGTAAGGCTCTCCGTTGATCCCCACCTCTGTAATCTCGCCCTGAGCCCTCTTGTCGAAGGCGTCGACGTGGTAACCCGTCGCGATCAGCCGTGTGATCCTCTCGTCAGTAAGGCAGCCCGCTTCGACAGCCTGCTTGCCGTTCATCGGGCAGTGCCTCCAGTTCTCGCCTTCGTCTCCCGCGGCCCCGGCGCTACCTGGCGCTCTGCCGGTCGGCGGGGCTTCCTCTTCTTCGGGCGCCGCCCTCGGCGCGCTGGTCGGAGCGCCATGGTCGGTGCGCAATCGCAGGTGCCGCCATGCGCCGTCGGGCACCTCGGCGAGTGCGTGATGCAGAGCTGTCTGGGGGTGCTTTCCAGCGGCAGGCCAGAGACCAGATGCTGGAACTTGCTTATTTCGATCCCGCATATGAATGACTGCCCGTCCTGCATCAGGCGCTCCTATGTCCCCGGCATTTTCCGGTGGGGCCACCACAGCTTTTCGGCCTCCGCCGGTGCGCCGTACGTGGTCGCGCCCTGTCCGCTGATCGCCTGGGCCGCGATCCCGTCCTGGCGCTGGTCGTACAGTGCGGCGATCGTGCGGAACACGCCCTCCCGCACCACATCCGGAATGGGCTTGGCCGTCCGTCTGCCTCGGACCGAGAGCGTGCTCACAACCTCACTCGCCCTTACCGGTTCCTTTCGGCCCGTCCGCCAGGTCAGCGCGATCTCCGTTCCGTCCTGCGTCGCGAGCACGTTCAACGCCCCGTACATCTCATCGTTTATGATCTCGGCCAGATTCTCCGCCGTCTCCTCGTCGTTCGCCCCAATGGCAAAGTCCTGGAGCACCACGTCCTGAGTTCGCGTCGCCGGCGCTTCCGCGGCCACCCTGAACGTCATCCCGTCCACGCCCACCGAGTTGCCCACCGCGGCGCCGCTCACGAAGATCACGGCCCGCATGACCTCGAACGAATTGTTCAGGAAGTCGTCTGCCCGCTGCTTCGCCACGGCGATCAGGCCCGTAATAAGATCATCGTCGGCATCATGCTCGACCCGCAGGAATGCCTTCACCGCGTCGAGCTCAGTGCCGGCGTCGCTCCCGCTGCCTATCCGCAGGTCAAGCCTGTCAACGCATGCGCCCATCACTCAACCTTGCCGGCCGTGCCGAGATGATGCTCTTCAGCCTCTTCGCGGGTGGGAAAGGACGGCCCCCCGTCGATGCGGTAGCGCATCGTCACGCCCTGCTTCTGCTCCTCGGGCCCGCCGCTCTCCTGGGTCTCCTGCGGATCCCTCTCCTGGGTCTCCGCTGGCTCGAGGCCCCTCGGTGTATCGTCCTCCACGACTTCGACGAGGCCTCGGCGTAGCAGATCCTTTGCGATCGCCGGCGGAAGCTCGATCACATCGCCCCGCCTCGCTCGCCCAGCCAGTCTTCGCAACGCTCGTACTATCACCGGTCCATCCTCCTTTATGGCCCCGACCGCAGCGTCGCCTGGTCGGTCAATATATCGCTCTTCGGCTCGCCACTCGGCGCAGATCCGCTCGAGCTCTGCTTCCAGCGCGGCCACCTGCGAGGTCGGCTCTAGTTCCCCCGATCTCTTCAGCGCGGCCGCCGACGCTTCGGCATAGGCCTCCTCGTCGTCCAACTCCCGTATCGCCTCCATCCACTGGCTCTGTTCATACCTGTCGCAGAAAATGCCAGCATCCCCCAGCGACTCCACCAGGCCTGGCGTCGGGTGCGCGATTGTGGGGATCCCGCTGGCCGCAGCCTCGATGCCGATCCGCCCGTAGCTCTCCGTCCAGTACTTGGTGCCAGGCGTCCCGAGGTCCTGAGACGGCATGAGGATGATGCGCGCCTTGCGGTATATCTCCCGCGGGTCCAGGCAATGCTCCATCACTTCGGCGTTCGGCGGGAGCGGCTTGGGCACGATCTGCCCACCCCAGCCGCCGTGCACGCCCAGAAACTTGTGCTCCGGCATCCGCCGCGCCAGCTCCCAGAAGACCTTGCCGCCCTTCTCCTCGCAGATGTTCACCAGCACAATGGCGTCGCCCGTTCGCTCGACCCGGTAGTCTGCGGGCTCGACGATCGGGTACACCACCATGGCATTGTCTGTGCGCCCCTTCTTTTCGGCCGCATCCTGGACCCATTGGGCATTGTAAATGGCCAACTGGACCTGTGAGGGTTTCGCCTTGTAGTGGTCGAGCTGGCCCTCGTCGTGGATGAGATGGGCGAGCGGCTTGCTGTAGGCGCGGCACAGGGCCAAGGCCTCTGGAGTGGCCTCTCCCTGCGTAATCACGAAGTCGGCTTCATGGTACCGCCGCCTCTTCGCCGCGGGCAGCGGGGCCGAATACACGTCTTTTATGCCGAACTGCCGCGCCCCGTGGCTGCGCGTCGACTCCAGGTTGCCCCGCTGAAGCATCAGCCCGACGCTGTGGCCGCGCTCGCGCAGGGCGTCCAGGGTCAGCACCATCGTCACCACGCCGCCGCCCCAGCCCCAGCCGAGGTGGTACATATGACCGAGAATCCTCATGGGGGCCGCCTCCTCAGGATTGCCAACCCGTGCTTGATCTGATAGGTGTACCGCGCCGTCGCCAGTAGCCGATCCCGGATCGCCTTGGCGACGCCCCAGTGCTCGGTGTTCGCGTCGTGGAATGCCATGACACCATCCGGGGTGACCCGCGGGGCCCACGCTCCGATGTCCCGGCAAATCCCCTCGTAACTGTGATCGGAGTCCACGAAGAGCAGCCCGACCTCGCCGTCGATCTCCCGTGCTGCCACTTCCGTATCGGCCTGCACCGCCACGACCCGCCCGACCAAACCGAGATTCCCGACGTTGGCCGCCCAGGCGATGCAGACCTCCGGGTCGGCATACTCAGGCCAGGGCGCTCGGTCCCACAGATCGACCGCGTAGACGAGAGCCCCGCCGCCGGCCTTCGCGCCGGCTGCTAGGTAGCAGCTCGACTTGCCCTTGTAGGCGCCGATCTCAACGATGATTTGCTCGCTGGGCACCTTCGCGGCAAGTTCGGCCAGCAGCAGACCCTCCTCGGGCAATATCTGCCCGTGCACCTCGGCGCAGCGCCGCTGCATCTCATCCGACAGCACGCTCTGTATACCGACCATGCTCACCTGCTCACCCTCCTGAACCATGCGGAGAATGGTTTGACGAAGTCCAACTCCTCCCACTCGCCGCTCGCCATGATCTGCTCCGCGATCACCCTGTCGACTCCCGGCCAGGCCGGGCTCCTGGCATCGTGCATCATCAGCAAGCCGCCGGGTACGACGTGCGGCAGCCAGGCTTTCACGTCTGCCGCCACATCCTCGTATTCGTGTCCGGCGTCGATCGCGAGCAGTCCGATCGGCTGAGTGAAGCCCGCGGCCGCATCCAAGCTCGCAGAGCGAATGAGCGTCACCAGATCTGCCAGCCCGAACCGGTCCGCGTACACCCGGCTCACCTTCTCGTTCCGCGGATCGTCATAGGTCGGCCCCTGACCGCTGGGCCGCAGGCCGAAGAGGTCGATGCCCACGACGGGCACCTTATGGCCGAAGTTCGATCCACAGCCCAGGCAGCAGATGCCCTGCCCGCGCAGGACACCTAGCTCGACGATCACGTTCGGTTGCTCCACCTGCATCGCGTAGCGCAGCCGTGCCTCGCACTCCGCCCGCGGTCCGCCACCGATCACCTCCAGGAAATCAAGCGCGTCCTCAATCTCGCTTGCCGCAGTCATCAAAAACCTCCCGCCGCGGATACCCCGTACTTCAGTGCG
>Ga0307378_10001096_pt1 | contig 44693 bp, 39 predicted proteins | sample UN1MG_FD_202238 | JGI IMG/M metagenome (GOLD analysis project Ga0307378, IMG submission 202238) | Soil microbial communities from Risofladan, Vaasa, Finland - UN-1 | ecosystem: Environmental > Terrestrial > Soil > Coastal area > Acid sulfate soil | place: Finland: Risofladan, Vaasa | collected... | reverse complement strand
GTCCTAACAAGCAATTATGAAAATAAACCGCCCCGCCGACGCCCCAAAAACAAACCCAATCAAACCCAATTCGAGCCCAAACAAACCCAATCCCCCCGCCGCACATTGTCAGGAAAAAACGTCTTTTTGCGGATTTTAGTTGCAAAAAGATGTTTTTTGGGGTACAATCCGGGCTGTTTAGAGGTGCTGAGGACTGATAAAGGGGAGGAAAAGGCAATTTTTATGGAACAGGACGGTGTTTTTGCGCATCATATACAGGATTGATGTTACAATGGCGGTGTGGTTTTAGAGGAGTAAAATTGACGTAATTGGTAGGAGTAGCCGGATTATGAGTGAGAAAAAAGGTTTTACGCTGGTTGAGCTTCTGGTTGTGATAGCCATTATAGCCCTTCTTATGTCGATATTGATGCCGGCCCTGGCTCGGGTCAGGAAGCAGGCCAAGACGGTATTATGCCAGACAAATCTCAAACAATGGGGAGTCTGTTTTTCGATGTATATCAATGACTGGGACGGCTATTTTCCAGAGGGCTGGATAGAAAAGGATTATGAAGGTGCCTATAAAGATTACTGGATGGATGCCCTTCGCCCCTGTTATGGGGACGCAGGTGACCTTCGTCTTTGCCCTTCAGCGACGAAGCCCGGTACCGAGCTTGGGCTTGGTGAGTATGGTAATGGCGGAGGGCCGTTTTCAGCATGGGGAGTTTTCAGCAGTGCATGGTCCTATGCGGTTCCCGGTGACTACGGCAGTTATGGCTGGAACGGTTTTGTTGCCAATCCTCCGCCGGGTTTTGGAATTTGGGAAAGAAAAGATGTAAACTGGCGCAGGGCCAACGTTAATGGTTCGGGTAACATACCGCTTCTCTTGGACCACCAGTGGGTGGACTGCTGGCCTACCGAGTATGATGAACCGCCGGAATATGATGCTCAAGATTGGAATAACACGAGCCAAATGGGCCGCTTCCTCGTTAACCGACACGATGGATTTTTAAATGCGGTTTTCCTTGATTTTTCTGTGCGGAAGTTTGGTCTTAAGGAGCCGTGGACTTTCAAGTGGAACCGCGGTTTTGATTTGAAAGGACCCTGGACGATAGTAGGTGACGTCAGCCCGAGCGACTGGCCTGAGTGGATGCGAACCTTTAAGGACTACTAATTAATTTAATAACCTGAGCGGACAAGGGGCCGGCTTATTGAAACCGGCCCCTTTTATTTTAAGATAGAAAATTGCGAGTTTCCTTACTTGCGGTTCGAATTTTTGTAAAAGTGTCACAGGGTGGGCACTGGCTAATAGACAATCGCGGTCGTATGTTCGATTTCTTCGATGATTTTGTTGATGTCGGCGGGGTTTGATACATAGCCGTCAAATCCTTTTTGGAGCAGTGCGGTGGCTTCGGAGTCACTTAACTGATTTGCGATGGCAATAACCTTGATGGCGCGGAGGTCCTCATCGCAGCGGACAGATTTGCAGATTTCGCCGGCGTCTATGCCGTCGGCAAAGAGGTTTATCAGCAGAACATGTGGGGCGAATTTTTGAGCGACCTGTCCGGTTTCAAAATTGCTTGAGACGGTCTGAACTTCGTAATTGTTTCTGCTGCTGAGTTCGCGGGCCAGAGCCGAGGCAGCTTCTTCGCTGCAGTCTGCGATAAGGACGCGGATTTTACCAGTCGGGATTGAAGGCGAAGGCATATTGTTTTCTTTCATGAAGCGGAGTAGTTCGTTTAGAGGAATTCGGCGGTCCTTGCTGCCTGGTATACGGTAGCCTTTTAGCTGTCCGCTATCGAACCACTTTGAGACAGTACGCGGCGCGACATTGCAGATTCTGGCCACGTCGCCGGTGGTCAGGACGTTTTTGCCTTTTGCCATGTTTGTAATCCCCGTTAACCGTTATTTTTCTAGGTGCTGTTGAGTTATTCGGCCTTAATTGGAGCTCTGTTTAGTATGTAGGCCTCAATTATTCCCCTGTGGTCGGATAATCGTTGGCAGCTGAAATAATGGGTCCTATAAATACTTTGGCATTTGAACAATTGGCCTTTGGAGATTGAAAGTATAAATTTCTTGCCTAAGGACGGGGCTTTACTATAATGTGAGTTCGTGTTTTCGGGTTGGAAGATTTTTTCCTGCGGGAGTCCTGAAGGCGTGAATTTGGGATAATAAGGTTCATATTGGAGAATAAGGAGAACATGTGCGATGGCAGTAAAAATTTATTATGAAAAAGACGCACCGATAGATGCCTTGAAAGGCAAGAAAGTTGCAGTCATAGGTTACGGTAGTCAGGGACATGCGCACAGTCTGAATTTACGTGACAGCGGCATTGAAGTTGTGGTGGCGGAATTAGAGGGTACGGACAACTATCGGCTGGCCTTGGAGCATGGGTTTAAGCCTGCTGATATAAAGACCGCTATGGAAGGCGCGACTTTGATTATCGTGACAGTTCCGGATGAGGTTCAGGCGAAGGTTTACGAGTCGCAGATAGGGCCGAATCTGGCGGCGGGCCAGACACTGGGCTTTTGTCACGGTTTTAACATTCACTTTAAATATATTGTTGTCTCTGAGGATGTTAACGTAGTGATGATTGCGCCGAAGGGCCCGGGTCATCTTGTTCGCAGCGAATTTGAGAAAGGCGGCGGGGTTCCGAACCTTGTAGCTGTTGAGCAGGACGCGACGGGCGAGGCCAAGCAGATAGCCCTTGCGTGGGCGAACGGCATAGGCGGCGCCAGAGCGGGCATCATTGAGACGACCTACAAGGAGGAGACCGAGACGGATTTGTTCGGCGAGCAGTGCGTGCTCTGCGGAGGGCTTACTTCTCTTATCAAGGCCGGTTTCGAGACGCTTGTCGAAGCCGGATATCAGCCTGAGATTGCCTATTTCGAATGTCTACACGAGGTCAAGCTTATAGTTGACCTTATGTACCAGGGTGGGCTTAGCTACATGCGATACAGCATTTCCAATACGGCCGAATATGGGGACCTTACCCGCGGCCCGAGGATTATTACGGAACAGACCAGGGCCGAGATGAAAAAGATTCTGTCGGAGATTACGTCAGGTGATTTTGCCAAGGAATGGGTGAACGAATATAAAACAGGTCTTAAGAACTTCAAAGAACTTTACGATAAAGATCACGGTTCGCAGCTTGAAAACGTCGGCAGAGAATTGCGAAAAATGATGGAGTGGATAGATTCGAAAGAAGTCTGATTTATTTGTGTTCTTCGAGTTAAAATATTAAAGGGGAAATTCGGTGAGAGTTGCGAAGATACTAATCGTTGTTTGTTGTTGTGCATTGTGTGGTTGTTCATTTTTTGAGCTTTTTGAGGAGGAGCAGCCGCCATATGACAATGAACTTTCAGCGGGTTATTTTAAGACGGTTCTCGAGCAGAGCGGTTCAGCCGATGTGCTCAGCACGATGCACATGCCGGGGTATGAGACGCTTAGCCAGAGCAAGAGCGTTGTAGCTTCGGTTGGTCAGAAGGACGAGGGGCATAAAATCTGGTTCAAGATGGCAGCATTTGACGAGAACAAGCTGACCGCGAAGCGAAAATACTTCTTTATGATAGATGAGAAGGGCAAGGCGTTGTTTGGCCCCAGGCGGACCCTTGTGTTCAATAGTGAAATTGTATTGGGCAGGGAGCTTTTGAATAAGCCGTACGCAAGCGAGAGCGCTCGTCAAATCGCGATAATGAAACAAGTGCGGACGGATGTCCGGGCGGATGTAAGTGAACTTTCCGCGGATGACAAGAGGCTTGATGTTTGCGGGATGCTTATCAATCAGACGTTGGAGACGATATTACGTAAGCTTGACGAGTCACCGGTACTGGCGTCGAAGCTGAGCGACGGCAGCGGTCTTGATTTCGACCATATAACGCTGGGTGAGGGCAGGGCTATGATGGATGTTATTGGTGGCGTCGTCAAAGTCAATGTTAACATATCCTCGCTGACGTGGGACTTTAAGGATGACCCGTTTGCGATTGAGCAATAGCTTTTAGTGGGTGAGAGAGGTGTCCCTAAGCGATTAAAAAAAGAGCGGGTCTGTAAGCCGAGTTCAGTTCCCGTCATTTCTTCCGGGCGGCGGCCATTTAACTTGACCGACCGTTGCCGGCCGGCTCTGCCAATTGGCAAGCGACCTACCCGCTGACATTACCCGGGCTGAGTATCTGGCCAGCAATGCCGGCCGTATCAGCTGTTTGGTCTTGCAGGCGGTGGGGTTTGCCGTGCCGATATCGTCGCCGATACCGCGGTGCGCTCTTACCGCACCATTTCACCATTGCCTGTGTCCGCAAGCGAACCATCGGCTGTATATTTTCTGTGGCACTTTCCCGGAGGTTGCCCTCGGTGGCAGTTAGCCACCACCGTGCCCTGTCCTGCTCGGACTTTCCTCCGGCTTTTAATAAGCCGGCGGCCGCCCGACCCGCTCTTTAAATTTTGATAGTGCTGATTTTATATGCAAATACGATGTATGTTTTAGCTTATTGTATATTATAGCAAAAAGGGGGCTTATTTTGCACGTGATATTTCGATGTGTTTTTTAAACTTATTGTCGTTGGTTTTTGGGAAATCGCTTCTGAAGTGCACGCCCCGGCTCTCTCGTCTCATTTCCGCCGTCTTGGCCATAAGGAGGCAGATTGTGAGCATATTCTGACATTCCCAGCCCTGTGGTGAGTCGAATGTTTTGTCCATTACATATCGCTGCCAGAACTGGATTATTTCCTGTGCTTCGTTGAGCAGTCTTGCCTTTCGTGTGATGCCGATGTTTCGCCACATAAGTGCGCGGAGCGAATTTAGCACGTCGGAAGTATCGAGGCGAGTGCGGTCGGAGTGCGGGATTTGGAATTTTATCGGGGGGTGCATGATGTACGCGGAGCCGGTTTTCGCAATCTCTTTTGTGGACTGGCCTGCTATTTTTCCAAAGACCAGCCCTTCGAGCAGAGAGTTGCTTCCAAGGCGGTTTGCGCCATGCAGTGCGGTGGAGGCGACCTCGCCGCAGGCGTAGAGGTTTTTGATGTTCGTTTGGGCGTGGAGGTTGGTTTTGACGCCCCCAATCATGTAGTGTGCACTTGGACGAACAGGAATCAGGTTGCGGCTTACGTCTATATCGAAACTTTCACACAGTTCGTTTATTGCCGGGAACCTTTTAGTGAAATGCTTTTTGTCCATGTGGCGGACGTCGAGGTAAACGTGAGTAGAGTTTGTTTTGAGCATTTGGCTGAGTATCGCCCTGCTTACGATGTCTCGTGGTGCGAGTTCTGCGGATTCGTGGTATTGTTTCATGAAGGCATTGCCCCGGCTGTCGATGAGGATGGCCCCTTCTCCTCGCAGCGTTTCAGTAATGAGCGCTCTTGATGCACCTGCGACGTAAAGTGTTGTGGGGTGAAACTGCATAAATTCCAAATCCTGAAGTATGGCACCTGCGCGGTATGCCATGGCGACGCCATCGCCGGTTGCGACTTCGGGATTTGTGGTTTCTCGGTATATTTGTCCGGCACCACCTGTGGCTAATATTGTCTTCGCGGCCCAGATTACCTGCGTACCCCGCCTGTCCCTGCCGATGATGCCGATGCAGTCGTTGTCGTCATTTGTGAGCAGGTCAATGGCGTAGAAGTTTTCGAGTATTTTTACGTTCGAAGTTTTTCGTGTTTTTTTTATTAGTGTTTCTGTGATTACCTGGCCTGTTTCGTCGCCGTGAGCGTGTGCGACACGGGCCTGGCTGTGACCTCCCTCGAGGGTTGTTGCAATGTGGCTGTGGTCCATGTCGAAATCTGCGCCCCAGCTGAGCAGTTGCTGAAGTAGTTCCGGTCCCTGGCGGACAGTGAAATCGACCACTTTTTTTTCGCTTATGCCACAGCCGGTTTTAAGCGTGTCGGATATGTGCGATTCGAAGGAGTCTGTTTCATTTAGGACCGAGGCGATGCCGCCCTGTGCGAGCCAGGTGTTGCTGTCCTGGAGGGAGCCCTTACAGAGGATTATGACATTACAGTGTTGAGCGGCTTCGATGGCGGCGCGAAGTCCGGCTATACCGGCCCCGACTATGACGCAATCGGTAAAGAGCTGATGCGTCGAGGCCGAATCGATATTCACAAGATACCTTCTAAATTCGCTCTGAGAAGCCATAAAACCCTCTGGGCCTGCTGTTTAACAATATTGTTATCCTGTCTGCTATGATACCTGCCGCAAAAGCCCCAGTCCAGAAAAATGCAATTTGCAGTGGAATGTGTCATCTATTGAATTGTGCCAGTTTTTGCCAGTTGCAGTCGGCCAGGGACTGAAGAACGAATTGGCCCGGATTTGCGTTTTCCATATCTGTGGTTTCATCAAAGGGCACGACGGAGAGGACATTTATACTGCTGCACCGGCTTATTACATGCTCGGCGGTTTCTTCTGCGGTGGTTGCTTTTGTGGCATCGTAACCGTTGATGATGACGCCGGCGATTTTAAGTTTTGCGGCATGGACGCAGTCTATTGTCATGAGAGTGTGGTTTATTGTTCCGAGATTAGGCCGGGCGACTATTACGAGAGGAAGGTCGAATTCGACAGCCAAATCCAGCAGGTCGAATTCATCTGTCAGAGGTACACGTACGCCACCGATTCCTTCTGTGATAACTATGTCGCTTTGCTCGCAGATTTTTTTGTAAGCGGTTGCGATTTTTTCGAAGTTTATTGCAGGGCCGTCGCAGTCGGCGCTTACAATAGGAGCTGCGGGTGTGGGATAGCCGAGAGGTGTTATTGTCGAAAGGGCCAGTTCGCTGTTTGCGCAGTTGGCGAGGAATTCGGTGTCATCGCTTATCATGCCGCCCCAGCTTCGCTTGCAGCCGGTAGCGATTGGTTTGAATACTCCGACATTCAGGCCCTTTGCTTTTAGTATCATTGCGATGGCGCCTGCTATGATTGTTTTGCCTACGCCGGTATCGGTGCCGGTTATGAAAAGGCCTGGTTTTTTCGGCAGTTGTAAATCAAGCGGCATTTAGTTTGTCTCCGTTGGTTCCTGCTGAGATTTAGTGTCATCAGATTTGTCGGCATCTTCGGTTTTTTTGCGAGAGAGAACAATTTGGTCACCAAATACTCTGCTGTCGTCGGCGTATTCGAGGACAAACTTCTGTAGTTCTTCTGTCGGTGCGGTCAGTAAGATATCACTATCATAGCCTTCGACGATTTGATGTTTTACGGCATCGGGTTTTTCTTTTAGCAATTTTTCCATTTCTTCGTCATCTGTTATGCGCATAGCCAGGTTTGGCTCGATAGCGTCAACTTTTATAAAGGTATGCGCCGGTACGAAGAAGAAGGCGTTGTAAACCCAGTTGACTTTGTTGGGGTCGTCGGTGTCGCATGGCAAATCGGTGGGGTAGACATCCAGAAAGAGTTTATCTTCGAGTTTTACCAGGTGTGCGGCGAATAAACCTTTATTGTTTTTGTCATCGCAGAGGATTAGATTATAGGTTTTCTCACTGAAATCTTTGGAAGTATTACGTTTGAATTCCCATATTGACTTATCGTTTGGTTCTTCGGTCCATGTTCCGAGCAGTTTTTCCTCAAATACAATGGTTTGGTTGTTATGAAGCGGATGCAGTGACATAACGGGGACACAGCCGCCGGCAAGTACAGCCAATATGTAGAAGAAGAGTTCTTTAGTTTTCATTTTTTCATCCCTCTTTAATTTTTAATTTCATTTTTCAACCGATTCAACTTGTATTTTAACGGTTACAGGGCCAATATCAATAAAGTTAAAGTTTTTATGTGGTTGTTGCAAAAAAGCTAAAAAGCGATAGATTGGGGCCCAAAGGAGCGGGGCAGAGATTTAGAGAAAGGAAGATTTGTGCCAGAATTGAGCTGGGTTGGCTGGGTTGTGGTGGCCTTTTGTGCGGTTATGGTGGGTATTGCCAAGACGGGGATACCGGGTTTTGGTATTTTGGTGGTGCCTTTGATGGCGATGGTTTTGCCTGCGCGCAACTCGGTGGGGATTTTACTCGGCATATTGATACTGGCGGATTTGTTTGCTGCGGGCTATTACAGGCGTCACGCCCAGTGGGGGCATGTATTTCGTTTGCTTCCTGTGGCATTTACGGGTGTTGTAGCAGGATATTTTGCATTGGGTGTGGTCAACGATGAGCAGCTAAAGCGGATTATCGGGGTAATAGTTTTGGTTATGCTGGGTGTAAATTACTGGCGGATGAAAGATAAGGGTGATGAGGCTTCGATTCCGCGTCAATGGTGGTTTGCGGTGGGGCTTGGTTTTATAGCCGGTGTTACGACGATGATGGCCAACGCGGCCGGGCCTGTTATGATTATTTATCTTTTGGCTATGCGGCTGCCGAAGGTCGAGTTTGTCGGTACGGCTGCCTGGTTCTTTTTTGTTATAAACTGGCTGAAAGTTCCCTTCAATGCGAAGCTGCAGTTTATGACTCTGGAGACGGCCAAGCTTAACCTTCTTATGCTGCCTTTTATTGCTGTGGGAGCGTTTACGGGGATTTTTATACTAAAGCGCATTCCACAGAAGGCTTTTGGTGTTGTTGTGCAGCTTTTGGCGGCGGCGGCGGCGGTGAAGCTTTTGTTCTAAATGGGTCTGTCAAAAAATGTTTTGCAAAACCATCCTCGAAAGGCGATTATTAGGCTATGTATAACAGCAAAAAAGATGACAGGTTGACGATTGAGCGCAGGCGCATGGTCAGGTGTGACCTTAAGGGCCGAGACATAACCGACCCGGGGGTTTTGAAGGTGATGGGGGAGATTCGCCGCGAAGATTTTATGCTCGAGTCATATCGGTCAAAGGCCTATGTTGACGGGCCAGTTCCGATAGGAATGGGGCAGACTATATCTCAGCCGTATATTGTCGCCTTGATGACGCAGGAGCTGCGGCTTAGCAGTCATTGTGAGGTGCTGGAGATTGGGACCGGCAGCGGGTATCAAACGGCTGTATTAAGTAAGCTTGCAAAGGAAGTCTATACGATAGAGAGATTTAACCAGTTAAGCGAATCGGCGCAGGCGGTTTTGGAAAAATCAGGCGCTGATAATGTTAAGTTTTATATCGGCGACGGCAGTTGCGGCTGGCCTGAGCAGAGGACGTTTGACAGGATAATTGTTACGGCGGCGGTGCCACAGGTACCGATGCCGCTGACAGTGCAGCTTGTCGAGGCTGGATTGATAGTTGCGCCGGTCGGTCATGGCGATGTTCAGCGGCTTGTGGTTGGTGAGAAGAAAAAGGGCAAGCTTGTGTTTAGGCCGATTTGTGACGTTCGGTTCGTCAAACTGATAGGCGAGCATGCTTTCGAAACCCAGTGAAATCAAATTTATCTGTAATGGCTACCACTGAGAAAACACAGAACAGATTCAGCCCTTCGATGCCTGTTCAGTATTTAAGAGGTGTGGGGCCGGCCAAGGCGAAGGCCTTTGCGCAATTAGGGGTGGAGACGGTCAGTGATTTATTGGAATATTTTCCCCGCGACTGGGTTTTTGTGCCTGAAGCTATAAAGATTAATCAAATTAAAGCCGAGCAAGAGGCCACCGTTGTGGGGCTGGTGGAATCTACGGATTTTCAGTCTTTTCGCAGGCCGGCGATGTTCGAGGCGATGCTGGCAGATGATACAGGTCTTCTGCGCGTTGTGTGGTTTCATGGTGGTTATCTGAGAAACCAGTTAAAAGCGGGGCAAGTGATAATTGCTTCGGGCAAGGTATCTTTGTATAAACATCAGTTGCAGTTGACCAACCCGAAGTTTCTGGTTGTTGACGAGAATGTCACCGAGCCGGAGAGGTTTTTTAGCGGAGGGGTGTATCCGGCGTGTGCGAAGCTAAGCAGCAGGCAGATAAAAAAGATAATTTCGCCATTACTCGATAACCTTGAGGAACTTGTGCCTGAGTTTTATGAGGACAGTTTTTTGAAGGAAAAGAAGCTTATAGGCAGAGAAGAGGCGTTTGGCTGGATACATCAGCCTCCTGATGAGGAAAAATTGTCGAAGGCCAAACGCAGGTTGAAATATGACGAGCTTTTCCTGATGCAGCTTGGTCTGGCGCTTCGGCGGTACAAGACGCGGCATTTTTCGACCGCGGTCGTGATGAATCACAATGAAAAAATAGACCATCGAATACGAAGGCGGTTTCCGTTTTTGCTGACCGAAGACCAGGACAATGTAATTGCCGAAATTGTTGCGGACATGGGCAAGAGCAAACCTATGAACCGGCTGCTTCAGGGTGATGTCGGGTCGGGCAAGACTGTAGTGGCACTTTATGCAGCCCTTTTGGCAGTAGCGAATAAAAAGCAGGTCACAATTATGGCGCCGACGGAAATTTTAGCCGAGCAGCATTTTTTGAGTATCCAGAGGTATCTGAAAGACAGCCAGGTAAAGGCGGTGTGTATAACCGGCGGATTGACAGGACAGAAAAGGAAAGAACTGCTGAGGAAAATTAAAAGCCGCAGCATTGATATCGTGGTTGGTACGGTAGCATTATTGCAGAAAGATATTGAGTTTACTTCGCTCGGTTTGGTGGTGATAGATGAGCAGCATAAATTTGGGGTTCATCAAAGGGCCCAGCTTCGAAAGGAGATAATGCCTCACTGTCTTGTTATGACGGCCACTCCCATACCGAGGACACTGGCAATGACCGCTTTTGGTGATTTGGATGTTTCGATTATCAGGCACTGTCCACCGGGCAGAGGGACTGTTATAACTCGCTGGGTCGAAAGGGCTAATCAGCAAAAGGCCGAGGAGTTTATAAGGCAGCGCCTGAAGGCGAAGAAACAGGCATACTTTGTGTATCCTCGGATTGCTAACACAGACCAGAAGGCACAGATAAAGGCGGCGACCGATGAGTGGAAGAATCTTTCGACTAAAGTGTTTCCTGAATTTAAGGTTGAGTTGCTGCATGGGCAGATGCTGTCTGTGAAGAAACAGCGGATTATGGACGGATTTCGAAAAGGTAAAATCGACGTGCTGGTTTCTACTGTGGTGATTGAAGTGGGGATGGACATTCCCAACGCCACGGTAATGGTTATCGAAGGGGCCGACAGATTCGGGCTGGCCCAGTTACATCAGTTAAGAGGACGAATCGGCAGAGGTGCTTCCAAATCGTATTGTTTTTTATTTTCCGATACCGAAAACGAGCCGGCGCGGAGCAGGCTTGAGCTGATGTCGAGGACGCGTGACGGTTTTGAGATAGCCGAGCATGATTTGCGTTTTCGCGGGCCTGGGGAATTGTTCAGTACGAGGCAGCACGGGTTGCCGGATTTGAAAATAGCCAATATTATCGACGATTATGAGCTTTTGACCATGGCGAGGAAGGACGCCTTTAAAATGGTGGAATCCGACCCTATGTTGACAAAGCCTGAGCACAAAAATATCCGTTTTGCGGTAGTTAGCAGGTTTGCGGAATCGCTGGGATTGGCCGATGTTGCTTAAAAGTGCTGAGGGACACGATATATGGGAGCCGGCAATAAATTTACTGGAACTTTCCCGGGAAAAAGTGTAAAAAGTCAGCGTTGATTTATGCAGATACATTACAAAAACAAGCGGCTGGAAAAAGTTGTAATCGGCGTTAACCTTCTTGTGGCGGCGGTTATTGCTGCCACTTTTGTCGTGCGTTTCGGTTTTAGCGAGCCGCAACTTCCGGTTCAAGTCCTTTATATTTGTCAGCTTGGCCTGTTGGCCGTATTGATGGCGGAAAAAATAATCCGGATGTTTAATGTGGTTTCGAGCCGGGAGTTCTGGCGTGCGAACTGGTTCGAAATACCTCTTTTGCTTGGTCTTGGCTTTTCGGTATCCGGTGCGGGGTATTGGTTTGCCAAAGACGACCCTGATACGGTTCGCCACTTTGCTGTCGGGATTTATCTTGTTCTGCAGGTGGTTATTAAAGTTTGCAGGACTGTTGTTAACTTTGCAGCATCGGGGCGAAGTCCGACCAGGACGCTTATTTTAAGCTTTCTTCTTTTGATATCCTGCGGTGCGGGCCTTTTGATGCTTCCGCGGTCCTCGACGGGTGAAAGAACGAGTTTTGTTGACTCGGTTTTTACCGCCACGAGCGCTACGTGTGTTACCGGCCTTATTGTAAAGAACACCGGTGAAGATTTCAGTCAGATGGGTCAGGTGGTTATCCTGTCATTGATTCAGCTTGGCGGTCTTGGAATAGTGGTTTTCGGAGCGGTCTTTGCGCTGCTGCTGGGTCAGGCTTTTAGCGTTCGTGAAAGGGTGGCGATGCAGGACTTGCTTAGCGCGAGAACGCTTGGTCGAATAAGCAATATCATAGCTTTTATCATTTTCGGAACGGTTGCTATCGAGGTGGCAGGTGCACTTTTGCTCTTTAATATGTGGGACAATGTTCCTGGAAACGTTGAGAACATAAATCAACAATGGTTTTGTACCATTTTTCATTCTATCAGCGCTTTTTGTAATGCAGGCTTTAGTCTGTTCGAAGATAGTTTTATCGGCTACAACAAGAGCTGGGGTGTCTATGTTGTTGTTTGTCCGCTGATAATTCTCGGAGGGCTTGGGTTTGGAGTTCTTTATGACCTAGCCAACATAGCTGCAGATAAAGTAAAACGGCTTTTTAAAAGGTTGTTTAGTAAAAGCCATGTTTTTTCGATGGAGGCGCCTAAAAGGCTGCAGCTGCAGAGCAAGATAGTTCTTAGTGTCAGCGCCTGCCTGATAGTTTTGGGGATGCTTGGGGTTGTTTTATTTGAGAGCTACACAGGCGAGAGGTCGGCGGGTGGAGGTTCGCCGTTGGTGCTTGGGGCATTTTTCCAGTCGGTTACGGCCAGGACAGCGGGGTTTAATACGGTTAATATTTCGACCTTGTCACCTGTGAGTAAGTTTATCCTGATTTTGCTAATGTTTATCGGGGGTTCACCGGGTTCGACCGCGGGCGGTATAAAGACCGTAACCCTTGCTGTGGTGCTTATGACGGTGATAGCGGCGCTTAGAAAGCGCAGCGAAGTGGAGATGTTCAGGCGTTCGATAAGGATAGTTGTTGTGGGCAGGGCGATTACCGTGACGCTGCTTTTTGTGTTTGTATTGTTCGGTGCGGCGCTGGCCCTTGTTATTACGGAGCGTGCAAGCGGTTTTGCGATGTCGGACATTTTCTTCGAGACGGCATCGGCGCTTGGTACGGTGGGTTTGTCAACGGGGATAACAGCTTCTTTGACAACGGTCGGAAAATGGATTATCATTTTTGTTATGCTAATCGGCAGGCTTGGGCCGCTGACGCTGCTGGCGGCTCTTACGTTTAACCTTAAGCCTGTCAAATACAGTTATCCGGATGAGGCCGTGATTGTCGGCTGATTAGGAGATAATGCTATGAAGCGGTTTGCAGTAATAGGATTGGGTCGTTTTGGAAAAAAGCTGGCCATCGCTTTGGCGATGAGCGGTGCCGAGGTTATCGCCGCCGACAGAAACAGGGACGAGATAGAGTTGATTCGAGACCAGGTAAGTCACGCGGTCAGGCTGGACAGCACCGACGAAGAAGCGCTCAAGGCCCAGGGGATAGACAAGGTTGATGTTGCCATCATCGGTATAGGACAGGGGACGGGAAAGGGTTTCGAGTCTGCGATTTTGACGGTGGTTAATCTGCGTCAGATGGGCGTAAAGCAGATATACGCGCGGGCAGAAGACCTTATTGCGGGGGAAGTATTTTCCAAGGTCGGTGCCACGGACGTCATATATCCTGAGATTGAATCTGCGCAGAGGTGGGCTTATAAACTTATCGCGCCGCAGATTGGCGAGAAGATTGATTTTGCGCCGGGCTATAGTCTGGCGAGGATAAAGGCCCCTGTGAGTTTTGACGGCAAGACGGTTATGGATTTGCAGTTGCGGCAGAAATACAATGTCAATCTCGTTGCCATCAAAAGAGGAGAGCACAGCAAGGCGAAGAAGCAGGAAAAAGGCGGGGTGATAAATGTCCCCATGCCCAACACCGTCATTTACACGGATGATATTCTGATGGTAGCCGGCTCCGACGCAGACCTGGCACAACTGCCACAGGAATAAAAGATTCGCCCTGCCATGTCAGAGCTTTCTGTATTGTCTTAGCATATCGAGGAGATTTTGCATATCCTGGGGCAGCGGGGCTTCAAATTTGACTTGTTTTTTGGTTGTGGGGTGTTTGAATTCGAGCGTATGGGCGTGCAGGGCGACACGGTCAATGATGGGTTCCTGAACGGCCGGTTCTTCGTCAGCAAGCTGCCATGGATATATGAGTTTGCCACCGTACATATCGTCTGCGACAATTGGATGCTTGATGTAGGAAAGGTGCACCCGTATCTGGTGTGTTCTTCCGGTTTTGGGGGTCAGTTCGAGCAGTGAAAAACCGCGGAAGCTTTCCAAAACTTTATAGAAGGTAATCGCCTCTTTTCCTGTTTCGGGCCTTATGGCGTATTTTTCCCTGGCCTTGGGATGAATTCCCAGTGGCGCATTTATTTGGTCGGCTGTAAGTTCCGGTGTACCGTGGACTATTGCGATGTAGGTTTTTTTGGTCTGGCGGTTTTCGAATTGTTTGGCAATTTTCCACTGGGCGATGTCGTTCTTTGTAACAACCATAACGCCGGTGGTGTTTTTGTCAAGCCGGTGAACTATGCCGGGGCGGAATTCCCCCAAACCGCTGGAGAGTTTGTCTGAATAAAAGGCCAGAGCGTTTACCAGTGTTCCGTGTGTGTTTCCGCGGGCTGGATGTACCAGTATGCTCGGTTGCTTATCGAGCACGATTATATCGTCGTCTTCATAGATAATGTTCAGCGGCATGTCCTCGGGCATAATTTCTTTGCTGGGCGATTGCGGAAGTGTCATTTCGATTGTGTCACCCGGGCTGAGTTTGAAGCTGCACTTAATGGCTTTTCCGTTGACCTTAACGCAGCCGGAGTTAATCTGCTTTTGAATCATAACCCTGCTGAAGTTGCTGAACCTTCCATGGAGGTACTTATCAATGCGGCGTTGCTTGATTGTGGTTCCTGCCTGCAGCGTCAAAGGTTCATTCTCAGTGCCGTGGTTTGGTTGTGGCTGACTTTTGTTTTGTTCCATAGGAACCATGAAAATTACTGGCCGGGCACTAAATTTGGAGCCTCATTGACCTGTGGGCTTTGTAGTTGCAGTTCAGGAACGAGCAGGTCTTCCGGTATCTCCAGGGCGGCGTCGGTATCGAGCGGTGCCAGATCGAGACCCGGCTGTATTATTTCCGCCGGTTCAGGTCTTGGCGCGGGTCTAAAGGTCACCTTTTGCCTGTAGTCGTCCGCTTTTTCCAGACGTCGTTTGGCCTGGACGGCGGCGACGGTTCCGGCGAAATCGGAGTTTGCGGCGACATTTTTATATATCTGTTTGGCCTGCTCGAAATTGCCGACCTCCTCTTCACAGAGTCCCAGGCCGAAGTTGGCCATAGCCATAAGCGAGGGGTTGGCTGGAGCCTTGGCAATAGCTTTATTATAGCTTTCTCTTGCGAGTGCTATCTGAGATATGATGTCCTGTTCGGATACCGTTCCGAGGCGGTAATGCAGTTCTGTTCGCAGGGCCTCAGCCCTTTTGATGAGCGCCAGAGCCGACATCTGGTTGTCTTTTAGTTGTTCGGCAGTGGCTTCCAACTCATCGGCATTTTGGATAAGCATATAAGCGATATCCAGTCCTCTTGCCTGTGCTTCGAGGATTCGCAGTTTGCCCTGTGGTATCTGTGTGATGAGATTCGTTAGCTGACTTGTTCTTCGAACGGCCACTATGTCTTTCTGGTACCTGTGCCATATGTATGAGGCTATAACCAGGACCGTTACTACAGATGCGTAAATAATCATTCTTTGATTTTCTCGTGCCCATTGCGGCAGGTGCACTATCCAGTCGGCCAATTCGTTTGTTTTAAGTTCGTGCCGGTGCTCAGATTTCATTTTTTTCTCCGTTTATTCTGACATTGTTTAAATTGCTGGAGCTACATCGACGTTGGCGAATCAGCAAAGCATTGTAGCAAAAATTGTTTTATCTTGCAATGGTTCTCCGGGGCGACTAAAATTTTGCTTAATAGCCGGATAAAGGAGTTTTACTATGCCGAAATTTCGGCCTGTCCGGCTCTGGAGAGTCTTTGATGTTTTCGTGATTATTTTTTGTTAATTAAGGGTTTGAGGATGTTCAAATCTTCCGCGAAGCTGAGAATCGGACATTTTTTGTTTTGCCTGCAGGTCCTGTCTTTTTCGGTTTGCTGGGCTCAGGGGCAGCAGAACGAGGGTGCGGCAGATGCCGGAGGGGCTGTCTGGGACCCGAATAAATATATTGCCATTGATGAAATTGAACCCGGGATGGAGACGTATTGTCTGACCAGCTACCATGGCACTGAAGTTGAGAAGTTTGGTATGGAGGTTCTCAGCGTAGTTCGCAACATTGACCCGGGCAAAGACGCGATTTTGGTCAAGGGCACCGACGAGCGTTTTTTATATACCGGTCCTGTAGCTGGCTGCAGCGGTTCGCCTGTTTATGTGGAGGGCAGGCTGGCCGGAGCGTTAGCCTTCGCCTGGACTTTCAGTAAGGACCCGATTTATGGCGCGACTCCAATCAGGGAAATTCTCGGCATAGACAAAACTGAAAGTTCCGGCAAGACTAAAACTTCGGCGGGCTTTGCAGAAGTCGGGGGGAAAGATATTTGGGGGCCGGGGTTTGTTTTTGATTTTTCCGGGCCTATTGATTTTGAGAGTATTTACAACCAGATAACAACCGCCCATGGACCGGCGAAGGATAATCTCAATGGGGTTGAGGCATTACTTTGCCCGTTGGTTATGAGTGGTTTGCCATCAACGGTCTGTGAGCAATTTGGTGCTTCGGTCAGAGGTCTTGGGTTTATAGCTGTTCCCGGCGTTGGTTCGGGAGGGGGCTTATCAGAATATCAGGCGAAGTCCGGTACTTTCGGAGGGTCAGCCGAGAGTGGTAGTACTGTACTGAGTCCGGGTGCTTCTCTGGTTATACCTTTGGTAAGCGGTGACATGAGAATCGAGGCGGTCGGCACGGTGGCAGAGGTTGTGGGCGAGAAGGTTTATGGTTTTGGCCATAGCTTCCTCGGTTACGGGCCTATAGATTTACCGATGGCTACCGGCCAGGTGCACACGGTTGTACCGAGTATGATACGTTCTTTTAAGCTGGCTAGCGGACTTGAGATAATAGGCGCTCTTACCGAGGACGAATCTTCCGCTGTTCGGGGCCGCATCGGTGCGACAGCAAAGCTGATACCGTTAAAGATAACCGTGGAGCGTTACAACGCACCCGAGACAAAGGTGTATGAATGTCGTATTGTAAATAATCGTCTTCTTACCCCCCTGCTGCTGCGCACGTCAGTTGCCGGCGCGGCGCTTAATCTTGGGAGTTTGCCGCCGGACAATATGGTTGAGTATAAAGTTGCTATCGGAATGGAAGACGCCGAGCCGATCAAATTCTGGAATGTCTCAGCGAATGTGGGAATAAGCGACGTGGTAATGGAGGCAGTCAGTGCGGTCGCGCTTTTGATGAATAACCCTTATGAGAAGGTCCAGTTGAAGTCGTTTGATTTTGACATTAAGATTGTTCCGAAAAACGTTCTTTCGCACATATGGTCTGTTGACTTGTCCGATTCAAGAGTAAGACCCGGCCAGAGTGTCGATGTGACGATAGTTATTGAATCTGCGATGGGTGAGAAAAAACAGTATCGATACAGCCAAGAGATACCGGATGATTTGCCGCCCGGCACATATGAATTAATTGTCTGTGATTCGTGGATTTATGAGCAGTTTCTCAGGGCAAATGTTCCTTACAGGTTTGTGCCTGAAAATCTGCCGACGCTGGTTGAATCGCTCAACAATATTCTGGCTATTGAAAGGGGCAAGTTGTACTGTCTTTTGGTTTTGCCGCCCAGCGGGGTTGCCATGGCCCGGGCCGAGCTGCCCGATTTGCCCGCAACCAGGGCCCTGGTATTGCAGGATGCCAAAAGGACCTTGAAAGCGATGCCTTATGTACAATGGCTCGAAAAGACCTTTGATACAGGTACGGTAACCAGGGACAGAGAGGTTTTGCATATAAGAGTGGAAGATTGAACGAGGATAAGGAGTTGTTATGAGAGATAGAAACGGCAGACGTTTTAAGCGTTATGTGCTAAGTGCAGTTCTGATTTGTTTGATTATGAACCTGCCTTGTTTGGGGGTTACCAGCGGCATTACGCGTCACAGCACAAATGTTGATTTAATCAAGGGCAAGACGGTTGATGTTGTGGTTGGCTCAAAAGGGATTTTACAGCTCGGTCGCGCGGCAGAAACACTGGTTGAGAATTTCGAAGATGTCTGGTCGATTAACAGCGTAGTTGTCAGCGGAGGTACGGTTTTTCTTGGGACAAGTCCCAATGGTGGCATTTATAAATACAGTCTTGGAAAGCTGACAAAGATTTATCCAACTCAATCGCAGGACAACAAAGATGCTGATTCGAATCAAACCGGAGATGCCGATACCGTTAAGGCCGAACAGCATTTGTCCAATGAGCATGTGTTTGTGATGTCGAGTGATGTTTCGGGCAGACTTCTCGCCGGGGTAAGTGGTGAGAAGTGCATTTTGCTGCGTCTGGAAAAAGGAGAAATGAAAACAATCTTTGAACCGGAAGGCGCCAAATATATTTTCGACATAACTGTTGATGATACAGGTAGCATCTATTTGGGGACAGGGCCGGAAGGGAAAGTATACAAGCTCGATTCATTTGGGAAAAACCCGCAGGTTATTTATGAAAGCAGGGACAAGAACATACTTTCGCTGACTGTTGGCGCTGACGGGTTTGTTTACGCCGGAAGTGACAGCCGAGGGCTGATATATCGGATAGACCCGGCAGGCAAATCGGCGGTGGTTTTGTATGATAGTGAACAACCTGAAATTACCTCACTTTTATTTACCAAGTCGGGAGACGGCGATTTGTATGCAGCGGCCACTTTGGCTGAGATTACACAGGCCCAGAAGATATTTACTCCCAAGATGCCTTTATCCGGGCGCCCTGAATCCGAATCGGAAGAAGAAGGAGGTCAGAGCCAAAGTGAGGGCGAACGAAAACTTCAAATCGCAAACACAAAGGATGCTTCTAAGGATGAAGCCTCGAAGATACCGGTTCCACCTCGCAAAGATATCAAACCCGAAAAGGCAAGTTACATATACAGGATAACGAAAGACGGCTATGTCACTGACGTGTTTAGTGAGGGCGCGGTTTTCTTTGCGCTGGAAGAGCAGGACAACAATCTTATTCTGGCTACGGGCAATGAAGGCCGTACATTTATGATTGAGTCGGATTCGGAGCAGCATGTGGTCATTTATGAAGACAAGCAGTCTTCACAGATAACGGCAATAGCGGTGGTGGGGGCCGATGTTTATCTCGGTACCGCAAATCCCGCCAAGCTAATAAGGCTTAAAAGGACTTTCGCTGCCGAGGGGACCTATGTTTCCGACCTTATTGATGCGAGCCAGCCTGCAAAATGGGGCAAATTGCAGATTGATGCCGATATTCCAAAGGGGTGCAAGGTCAGCCTCGCCTCACGCAGCGGGAACGTCAAGGACGTCAACGACCCGACCTTTTCAGAGTGGACTAAGTCTGTGGAAGTGACAGAGCCGGTGCAACTGCAGTGTCCGGTTGGCAGGTTTTGTCAGTACAAACTTATACTCCAAAGCAGTGATGGTGCCTCGACGCCCGTTATAAGAGAAATCGCTGTTGCCAATACTGTGCCGAACCTTGCTCCGAAGGTTGAGGCGGTTACGGTCGAACCGGTCGAGGGTAAGGACAAAACCGGTGTTTTCAAAATCGGCTACAGGGCCGAAGACAAAAACAACGACAAGCTCGTTTACAGGATAGATTTTAGAAAGGTAGGTAGAAAAGGCTGGATTGAGATTAAGGACCAGCTTGAGGAGGCAAGCTTTGAATGGGACGGCAGGACCGTCGAAGACGGCCGATATGAAATACGAGTAACGGCCAGCGATGAAAAAGGTAATACAACGGCAACGAAATTGACATCAAGCAGGATAAGCGAGCAAGTGGTGGTCGATAACACCGGGCCGGTCCTTGATAAGTTTACTATCGCCCGCAAAGGTGAGATTGTAACTTTGAAACTGTTTGTATCGGACAAATTCAGTGCGATAGGGAAAGTCGAGTATACTGTGGACAGCAACGCTGATTGGGCAGGCGCTATGCCGGATGATTTGGTTTATGATACCGTGCAGGAGCGTTTTACCATTGTTATTGAGAAGATAGAACCGGGTGACCATGTGATTGCGGTTAGAATTGCCGATGACCTGGGCAATACAACTTACAGGACATTTGACCTTGCGGAATAAAGAGCTTGGCTTTTATGCGAAATATAAAATACGAAAAAGTTGTTGAAACCGTGGAGTCTCTTTGCATCGCGTCTGCTTATGAGCTGCCAGAGGACATTCTGGAGGCCCTGGAAGCGGCGGTACAGACTGAATCCAATCCGGCAGCAGTCAGGATATTAGAGCAACTTATCGAAAACGCTCGAATAGCAAAGACTGAGTCAGTATCGCTTTGTCAGGACACCGGCCTTGCGGTTGTTTTTGTTGAGCAGGGTGCCGAAGTTGTTGTCGAGCCCCCTGCCGGCAGGAAGCAGGCGACGCTGTTTGACGCTATCAACGCGGGCGTCGAAGCTGGTTACGAAAAAGGTTATTTGCGAAAAAGTGTCGTTGCCGAGCCTCTTGGCGAGAGAAAGAACACCGACTCAAATACGCCTGCTATAATTCATCATTCGGTTGTTCCCGGCGACAAACTTACGATAGCTGTTATGACCAAAGGCGGAGGATGTGAAAACAAGAGTCAGTTCAAAATGTTCAAGCCCACCGCCGAAAAAGCAGAAATAATCGACTGGGTTGTTGATGTGGCCAGGACAGCGGGCGCCGACGCGTGCCCCCCCTTTGTTGTTGGCGTCGGAATCGGAGGTGATTTTGAGCTTAGCTGTTTGCTGAGCAAAAAGGCTCTGCTGCGAAATCTGAATGAGAAGAATGCGGATGATTTCTGTGCTAAGCTGGAAAGCGAGTTACTTTCACGAATCAACGCATTGGGTTTGGGGCCGCAGGGTCTGGGAGGTGATACAACCGCTCTGGCCTGTTTGGTTGAGACCGCACCGTGTCATATCGCTTCACTTCCTGTCGCTGTTAATATCGAATGTCACAGTCACCGTCACAAATCAGCGGTTATTTAGATTGCCTGAAATGGCGGCGGGTCAGCCCGTTTTGCTTATATGTTCGTGGCACAGATTGGCGATAGCCAAAAAATCCTCGGGAGCCAGTTGTTCGGGACGGAGGTGAGGGTCAATACAGGAATGCTCAAAAATCTGTGCCCAGTTATGGACCGCTGCGAGTTGATTATCTGCGAATTTTACGCAGCCTTTTAACATCTTTCTGCGGTGTTGCATAAAGAGGTTTACCGTTTCACTAAACAGTTCCATACTTTTAATCTGACTTACTTTGTTTTTGCGGCGGACGAAACTTATCATTGCGGAATCCACCTGCGGCTGGGGCCAGAAAACAGTCGGTTTAAGGAACCTTTCTGTTTTTACTTGGCCTGTTGCGGCGAGACAAATACTCAATATACCATAATCGCCGCTGCCCGGCACGGCGGTCATCCTCTGGGCGACTTCTTTCTGTACCGTGACATACATGGCATCGGCTGTTATATCTCCTGTAACCAGGTTAAGCATTACAACTGAGGCCACACTATAGGGCAGGTTCGCAACCAGTAGGATTCTTCCGGAACAGTTATTGCAAGCCGATTCGAGGGCTTTGGTTACATTTCGATTGATGACATGTTTGCTTTCGAGCACATCGGCGTTGATGACCTCTGTGTTTGGATAGTCCACCAGTTCTTTTTTGGCTATTTCAGCCACCGTATCATCGAGTTCTACGGCAACGACCCTACATGCTTTTTGCGCCAGTGCCTCGGTTAAAGAGCCCGTGCCACAGCCGACTTCGAGCACTATATCATTGCTGTGGATGTTGGCGGTGTCTATGAGGAGACGCATAAGGTTCAGGTCGATGAGGAAATGCTGACCGAGCCTTTTGTTCGGTTCGATGCCGGCTGAGGCAAGTAGCTTTTGTATGTGTTGCTTAGTTTGCATCTGCTTTAGCGATTTTTTGCGCAATCTGACAGGCCTTTTTTGTTTTTGCCATTTGGATTGCCATATTTATTGCAGCTTTCATACCTGTGGGGTCTGCCATGTTTTTGCCTGCGATGTCAAAGGCCGTGCCATGTGCTGGGGACGTCCTGATTATATCAATGCCGATAGTGATGTTGACAGCATCTTCGAATGCGAGAAGTTTAACCGGTATCATTCCCTGGTCGTGATACATTGCGACGACGGCGTCGAATTGGCCCTGTGCGGCCTGCAGGAAAAGTGTGTCAGCCGGGTAGGGGCCCGAGCAGTTGATTCCCTGCTCCTGTGCAAGAAGGATTGCGGGCGATATTATTCGCTGTTCCTCGTCGCCGAATTGCCCGTTCTCTCCGGCGTGGGGGTTCAGGGCTGCGACGCCGATTTTGGGATTTTCAATATCGAAGTATTCCTTCAGCGTGGTATTGAGTAAGTCTATGGGTTCGAACACACAGCCGATTGTAAACTTGTGCCTGACTTCAAAAAGCGCCTCATGAATTGTTGCCAGCGCGACCTTGAATGAACCTGCAGTGAACATCATCGCGAATTGTTTGGTCTTGCACTTTTCGGCAAGCATTTCCGTATGTCCGGGCCATTTAACGTTGGCTAATTTCCAGCTGCTTTTGTTGATTGGAGCGGTCACCACCGCATCGATAATCCCCGCCTGAGCGGCCTCGATGGCATCGAGACAGAACTTTACGGATGCCTCGCCCGCGAGGCTGCTTGGTCTTTTTATCCAGGGCGGAATAGAATATTCATCATAATCGGCCACGACCACTTTGTATGGATAGTCCCTGCTGATTTTTTCGTGCTGGTGTCTGCCCCAGAAAGGTTCAATCTCTGCCCGGTCGGCAGTGTAGCAAAGCTGTTCGTGCATACCGAAGATTATAAATTTCGCCGAACGCCTTATCTGAGGGTCTGCGAGGGCTTTTATGACGACTTCCGGGCCTATGCCGACCGGGTCGCCCATAGTTATGCCTATAACAAACTGCTCTGCTATCGAATTGTTATAACTTGTCCTGTCCATTGGAGCATTAAGAGGATACGGGCTCAAAAGCCAAGTTGTTTTAGTTTTTCGGCCGTCAGTGTTTCCTGCGTGGGCAGGATGTTGTCAAGATGCTTCTTTATCGTTTTTACGATTAGGTCTGTTTCGATGTTGACTTTATCTTCTATTTTTGCATTTCCAAGCGTAGTTTTTTTCAACGTTTCGGGTATTACCGCGACGCTGAAGCTGTTTTTGTCCATGTCCGCTATTGTCAGGCTTATCCCGTCGACGGCAACAGAGCCTTTGGCTATCATTTTATCAATCAGCTCCGGGTCAGCGGCGAACTTCATTTCGGCAAAGTTTCCTTGTTTTTTGATTGATGTTATCTTTGCGGTTCCGTCGATATGGCCACTGACAAAGTGTCCTCCGAGTCGGTCGTTTGCTTTGACTGCCCGTTCGACGTTGACCTGTGATGACGGAGTGCATTTTCCGAGTGTCGATTTCTCCAAAGTCTCCCGGCTGACGTCAAAGTCCGCGACGGTTCCTTGGAGGCGTGTTATCGTCAGGCAGGCGCCGTTTATGGCTATACTGTCGCCGACTTTGCAATCCTCGGTGAGTTTGCCCAAGTCCACTGCCAAGACCATCGTCTCGCCACTTTGGCGAACCGACCTGGCAATGCACAATGCTTCTATAAGTCCCGTGAACATCGATACTCCTTTCAAGGGCTCTTTTTAACGAAACCTACTGTCTATGCTAAAGTTACAGGCCTTAAAAGTCAAACAATTGTTCAGACGCCCATTTTGTTGTATTATCTCAGAATAAAACTACTTTGCCGTAGTATCGAAACGTGGTATCATAATATAGGTATTGTTTTTTTGGGGGAATATCGGTTGGAAAAACAATAATGAGGGCACGGTTATGAAGGAATTCTTGATTAAAATAGCGATACTTGCGGTTATCGTCATTGCGATAGTTGTTCTGATAAGGAAGTTTTCCAGCCCGTCGGAGAAACCGGAAAACAAAAGTTTTCAGGAGGTAATTGCAGAAGATGACCGCAGGTTGCGTGCGGATGTGGAAGAGCCGCAGGAAACTGAACCGGCTGCAGAGCAAAGCTCCGAGCAGCTAAAGCAAATCGAGCAGCAGGCCAAGGCTGTTCAGGAACAGACCTCGCAGATGCCTGTAGAGGACCAGGTTCAGGCCCAAAGGCTCTTTGAAATGGCTTTGGCGCAGAGGAAGATGGCCAGATTGCCGGGCATTGGCTACAAACAGATGATTGATTATTGTCGCGAGATTATACAAAAATATCCGAACAGCCCCGAGGCCCCGAAAGCACGGAGGATGCTCGGTGAGGTGCCGGAAAGATATCGTGAGCTTTATAATATCACTGACGAAGAAATGGGGCTTTGAAACAGAGCGTTATATTAAAGTAAACATATTTATGGAGGAATATGAAAAATGACTGCTCGCACATCTGCCACTGATATACCTGTGCTTGCGGTTACCGCCGATTGTCTTCCCGAGGCATGGGAAAAGGCGGTGTTGGCAGTCTGGGACAACGGTATCGAAATCAAGACTCAGTACGACAAGCCCGAAGATGCTCCCAGCAGGGACGCGACGGTTGTTATTACGGTTAAGGCCCCATTTTCAGAGCCCAGGATTCATAAAAACTTCCCCGGCGGACCTGAGGAGCTTGAATCGTATCGGCAGGAAGTTATAAACGGCATTCACGACCACTGGATTGACCCTGCCGCAGGCAAGTGGACTTATACTTATCATGAAAGAATTTTTGCTTATTGTCCGGTCGAGGATATACGCAATCCGGACTCGCCCCGACCATTTAAGAAAATTGACCAGATTCAGTACATTATCGACAAGCTTGCCGAGACCTCGCACACGAGAAGAGCTCAGGCCATTACCTGGATGCCCACGGCAGACCCCCCTACCGCCGACCCGCCCTGCCTGCAGAGAATATGGTGTCGTTTGGTGGCGAATAATGACAATGGTTTCGTACTTGATATGAACACGCATTGGAGAAGTCGCGACCTTTACAAGGCTTGGTTTATGAATGTGTATGCTATTACCGACCTGCAGAAGATAATTGCAGAAAAGATTTCAGAAAAAATAAATAAACCGGTGGCCGTCGGCAGGTATGTTGATATAAGTGATTCGCTGCATATCTACGGCAGCTATTTCGATGAGGTGTCGCCGGAGATTGAAAAGATGCGTAAAAGTCCTTTCGCCGAAAGGGCATGGCCGAGCAATCACCCGGCGTTTGAAATGATGACCGTTGAAGCCAGGGAGAACCTGGCCAAAGACCCTGACTGGTACGCAAAGGCTAAAGGCTAAGCAGTGACGTTAATTGTTAATGGCGAGAGAATAGAGGAATCGGCGATAAGGGAGGAGGCTGAACGTTTAAGGCCTGATTATGAGCGGGTTTTTGCCGAGATGGAACCTGAAAAACGCGAAGCCCAGTTGCTCGACTGGTCTAAAGAAAACGTTATTGAGCGAGTTTTAATCCAACAGTACGCCAGAGAGCACGCAGAACCTATACCTGCCGAACAAATCGAAGCGGCCCTTGAAAAAATGAAAAAACAGTATCGTGACGGCGAAGAGTCTCCGCGGAAACTTACATCAGAAGATGAACAAAAAATAAAAAAGGGTATCCAGTTGCAGATGGAGGTTGAGCAGGTACTTCAAGGTATCGGAAAAGATGTCCCTGAGCCGTCACGGGGCCAGATCGAACAGTTTTATAATGAAAACAAGGAACGTTTCAAGTCACCAGAGCAAATCAGGGTCTCGCACATAGTAAAACATATTAACTGGCAAAATGACGAAGCCGTCGCTCATGTCCAAATATTAAAAGCGCAGAGTGAATTGAAAGGCGGAAACCTTTTTGAGACGGTGGTTGCGGGATATTCCGACTGTCCTGATAAGGGCGGCGACCTGGGATATATTACCAGGGGCAGGATGGTGGAGGAATTTGAAGACGTTGTTTTCAACCTCGGCGTCAACGAGGTAAGCGATGTTTTTCGGACGCGTTTCGGATTTCATATAGCAAAACTTTATGATAGAAAACCACCGGTCCAGCATGACCTCAAACAGGTAAAGAATTCGGTCATCGGGGAGCTCAAAGGGCGGATGCAGGCAAAAGCGGTTGATGAGTTTGTAGACTGTTTGAAAAGCGTGGCCAAAATCGAAGAGTCGTAATCTTTATCGGGCTTAAAAAAAACAAAAAATGTATTTTAGTCGATTTGTCACTGTGCAATTTGTGTAGTATACTTTACTTGAGGTTGGGTGAATAAAGGGGGCAAAAGCGCCTGGTTTTTCAGGCATAGCTGCTCAACTGTAAAATCATAATTCCCAACCTACCTGTCCTGCCTCTGGCGGGAGCCGTCAAGGCGGTGCCGGGCAGGAAAGGAAAAAGACACCTTTGCTTAATGCGAAGGTTTTATCTGGCTGAACTTTATGGGGGGGCCATATAAGTTTCTTTCCGAGTGGGTCCCTGTGCTTTCGGTGCAGGGACCTTTTTTTTAAAAAAAAAGTCACCCCTACAGTTGCTGTGAGTTTTTTTGCTTTTTCCCCTTAGTGCTTGTCCTCAAACAGATTGCAAGCCTTGGGAATAAAATTTAGCAGTTTCCGATGAGACCAATTTTACATTTCTGCAATTTTTTTTTTGACATACCATATATTGCACTTAGAATATATCCATTGACAATATGTAGTACCATGGTGTATTGAGGTCATTATAAAATTAGGTGGGTCTGACCCGTGAGGTGTCCTTTTTGCAAAGAAGACAAGGATAAGGTTGTAGATTCGCGTTCCAGTGATACCGGCAGGGTAATCAGACGTCGGCGTCAGTGCCTTGCCTGTGAGAAGCGTTTTACCACATATGAAAAGGTGGGCGAGAGCTTTAAGCTGTACGTGGTCAAAAAAGACAGCTCCCGTGTACCTTATGACAGGGATAAAGTTATTGCAGGTTTGCAGAAAGCATGTTATAAAAGATCGGTTTCTGCCGAGCAGATACAGCAAGTAGCGGACAAGGTAGAGGAGGACGTTTTCAGGAATTTCGATAAAGAAGTCTCGTCGGCTTTTATAGGTGAAAGTGTCATGAAGCATCTGCGCAACGTTGACAAGGTCGCATATATTCGTTTTGCCAGTGTCTATCGCGACTTCAAGGATGCGGGTGAGTTGATAGATGAGGTAAGCCAGGTTATTCAACAGGTCGAGCACGCCGGACAGCGAAAGCTTTTCGACGGTTAGGACAGATGATAATATCCGGCTTTTCGGGCGATTAAAAATTTGATAAGGCTGTTAAGTTTTGCATGGAGGCAAAAGGTGGGGACGAAAGTACAGCTTAAAGTTGTGAAGACTGACGGTACCATTGAGGAGTATCTGCACACAAAAATTATTGGTACTATCACCAATGCTCTCGCTCAGGCAGGTCAGGCTGACATGCACGTTGCCGAGCATCTCGCTGAAGTTGTGACATATTTTCTTTATCACAAGAAAAATGTCCGCACTGTAAACAGCGGTGAAATCTTTTCAGTAATAAAGGCCGTCCTGACAGCTACGAAGTATGAGGATGCTGCGATTGCCATGAGCGAACATCATTACCAGCGGAAACTCAAGCGGTCCCGCATCGAGGTTGTGCCCATAGATGTTGAGCAGCTTGCCGATGCCGAGATGCTTTTGGGCTGTGAGCAATCAATTCGCCGGGCACGCTGGGACAAGTCCAGGATAGTTAATGACCTTGTGGGCAGGCACGATGTTGAAAGGCAGACGGCGCGTACGATTGCTTCGATGGTTGAAGAGAAGGTGTTCAGCATGGGCCTTACTGTGGTGCCGGCCAGTCTGGTCAAGCAGCTTGTCCTGGGTGATACCGCCTCATTACTGCATGCACAAAGACAACTGCAAACAGTATAGAAAAGCAACTGACTTTGAGGCTGAATTTGGTGAAAGCCGTGTTGCAGTTCACGGGGCAATGCACATTGTACCTACCGCAAATTATCCAGTAACTTTTTGGTTCGTTTGAAAATTTCTCTGGCAGGTTCTTCGGGTTTGATATCGAGCCAGTTGATGTTCCTGAATCTTTTGAACCATGTCCGCTGGTGTTTTGCCAGTCGCCGGGTGTTCTTTTTTATCTGCTCGATTGCTTCTTCGAGAGTTGTTTTGCCTCTTAGATGTTCAATTATTTCGGCGTAGCCGATTGCGCATTGAGCCTGTTTGCTAAGAGGTTTTTCTTCGGCGAGCAAGGCTTTGACTTCGTCAATAAGACCTGCCTCAATTATCTTTTTGACCCGGGCACTTATTCGGCTGTTTTCAACACTCTTTTCTCTTCGCAAGCCTATTATCGTCCAGTCATGCACTGTTTTTCCCGCTTCGAATTGCTTCTGCAGCTGCGAGATGGGTCTGCCGGTTATTTGATAAATTTCCAGTGCGCGTACGATGCGTCTGAGGTCGTTTGGGCTGATACGCTCGGCGGCGGCGGGGTCGATTTTTGCTAATTGATTATATAGCTTCTCGAGCCCTTCGTTTTCAGCTTTTGCACGCAGTTCAGAGCGGATTTTCTCATCCGCGCCCGGACCTTCAAATAGACCGTAGAGCAGCGCCTTGATGTACAATGCTGTCCCCCCTACCGCAATCACACGCTTTTGCCGCTTCTTTATCATTTTTATCGCTTGGTAAGCCAACTCAACAAAAGCCCCTGCGCTGAAGGCCTCGCTCGGCTCAACCACATCAAGCAGGTTGTAATTAACGCACTTACGGGCTTCTTTTGGCGGTTTGGCCGTGCCGATATCCATTCGCCGGTAAACTTTCATAGAGTCAATGCTGATTATTTCCGAATCGGCCTCTTTTGCCAGTTCAAAGGCAAGTCTGCCCTTTCCGGATGCTGTAACGCCTGTAATCAGAATCATATCGTCTTTGGTATTCATAATTTGCTGTAAAAGTCCTTTAGAGGTGGATATAATACTTGTTTTGGACTAAAAACGCAAAGTTATAGCTTTAAGATGTACAAAGGAACCTTTTATGGCCGAGGCAAAGGCCCTCAATGATTCGGAAATTCTGTTTTGCGGCCAGCCGGAAAAGACCGACGCCTTCAGCACCGGACTGAATCAAAAGGCTCAGCAGGTAAATGAGACGCTGAAAAGTCTCCTCGCCGAGCAGGTTGACGTTGAGGGCGAGTTGAAGAAAGCCCTTGAGTATACGCTTTATGGCAAGGGCAAGAGAATCCGCGGGGCTCTGGTTCTCTGGTGTTGCGAGCTTGTCAGCGGCAAAGTGAATCGGGATGCCGAAATTGCTGCTGCCGCGATTGAAATGGTGCATACTTATTCGCTTATCCATGATGATTTGCCAGCGATGGATGATGATGACATGCGCCGCGGCGTGCCCACCTGTCATAAGGCTTTCAATGAGGCCACCGCCATACTTGCAGGTGATGCCCTTTTGACGCTTGCCTTCGAGGTTTTGTCTGAAAAGGTTGACCGTCCCGATATCGCGGTGAAATTGATTTCTCAACTGGCGCGTGCGGCCGGACCTGCCGGGATGATTGCCGGACAGATGACCGACCTGAAAGCTGAAAACGGCCGCGGCACCGAAGAATTGCTTAAGCATATACACACAAACAAAACTGCCAAGATGTTCCGATGCGCTGCTGCGTGCGGAGCTATTTGTGGAGGTGGCGACAAAATTCAAATTGAGCGGCTCTGTGAGTACGGCTTGAAGATTGGGCTGGGCTTTCAGATAGCGGATGATATTCTCGATGTATGTGCTTCAAGCGAGCACTTAGGCAAGACAGCGGGCAAGGACACTAAGGCGGGTAAAATAACTTATCCTTCTATCATGGGCCTGGAAAAAGCGAGAGAGCTGGAGAAGAAACTTGCCAAAGAAGCTATCGCGGTCCTCGAACCGTTCGGCCCCAAAGCTGATGCCCTGTGCCAACTGGCAAAGGCCCTGCTTGAAAGAACAAAATAAAACAAGGATTTTTAATGAGTCAGTTCCTGGAACAAATAGACAGCCCCGATGATTTGAAGAGGCTTTCTGTCGAGCAGGTAAAGCAGCTGGCTGAAGAGATACGCAGTTTTATTCTTAGCTCGGTCAGCAAGACAGGCGGGCATCTGGCCAGCAGCCTCGGTGTTGTTGAAATGACGCTGGCCCTGCATTACGTATTCGATTTCAAGCACGACAAACTACTTTGGGATGTCGGGCATCAGTGCTACACTCACAAAATACTTACCGGGAGGAAAGACAAGTTTGAGCGTCTTCGCCAGGCTGACGGGATAAGCGGTTTTCCCAATCCGGACGAGAGCGAATATGACCAGTTCGCCGTCGGACATGCCGGTACCTCGATTGCTACCGCGATTGGAATGGCTTTGGGCCAGCGGCAGACCAATAAAAAAGATAAAATTGTCGCGGTCTGTGGAGATGCGAGTATTGTTAACGGCACTTCCTTCGAGGCACTGAACAATCTTGGTTTGGTTAGAAGGCAGTTACTTATTCTATTGAATGACAACTCGATGGCGATTGACCCTACGCAGGGAGCACTGGCGAAATATTTTGCAAAATTTCGACTTAGCCAGACCTATGAGGACCTGCGAAAAACCACTAACACCATACTTGAACACATGCCGGTCATTGGCAAAGGTGTTGAGGAAGTGATTGAGAGACTCAAAAAGGGTATTCGTATGGCTTTGCCTCCCAGCCAGATGTTCGAGAGCCTCAACGTTCCATACTTCGGCCCTGTTGACGGCCATGACATCGAATCGCTGATACAACTTTTCACCGCGCTGGCGGATTTGAACCATCCGGCCATGTTGCATATCTATACCAGAAAAGGCAAAGGCTTTGAGCCCGCCGAAAAGGACAGACCGAAATTTCACTCTACCGGCCCATTTGAAATTAACGGCGAGGCGGTCGAACCCGGACTGCCGTCGGACAGGCCGACTTTCACAAAAGTGTTTGGTGAACATCTAGCAAAACTGGCGGAAGAGAAAACCGAGGTTGTGGCTATAACATCCGCGATGTGTGATGGAACCGGCCTGGGGGAATTTCGGGAAAAATTTCCGGATAGGTTCTACGACGTTGGTATTGCCGAAAGCGTGGCCATCGACATCGCCGCCGGCCTTGCAAAGAGCGGTGTAAAACCCGTCGTTGCTATTTACTCAACCTTTTTACAGCGGGCTTTCGACCAGATATGCCAAGAGGTGGCTTTGCAGGATTTGCCTGTTGTATTTTGCATCGACCGTGCCGGCGTTGTCGGCGCGGACGGCCCGACCCATCACGGCATGATGGATATCGGTTTTTTGAGGATGATGCCGAATATGGTCGTGGCTGCTCCTGCCGATGGGCAGGAAATGAAGCTGGCCCTGGAATTTGCTCTCGGTGCAGACAAACCTGTCGCCTTGAGGTATCCGAAAGACCTTGTCCCGCCTGAGCAGCCTGAGAGGTCAGCTTGTGCCGAGCCGTTTGAACTGGGCAAAAGCGTAGTTGTAAGAGAAGCCGCAGATTCTGCTCTTGCAATTGTTGCGTACGGCGCTGTTCTTACAGAGGCCATAAAGGCCGCCGAAATATTACAAAGCGAAGGTATCGGTGTTGATGTCATAAACGCAAGATTTGCCGCGCCGGTTGATGAAAAAATTATTTCCCTTCTTGAAAAGGGCAAGGCTATAATTACTGTCGAGGACCATCGGCTTAGCTGTGGTTTTGGTTCTGCTGTGCTGGAGGCTGCTGCTGTGAATTTGCCGGACCACGTTGTAAAGAAAATAGCCGTAATCGGCATGCCCGGAAGATTTATAAGGCATGATTCCCGTGGTGCCCAGCTTATGCGGGCGGGCATAAATGCCGATGAAATAGCGCAGAAAGCAAAAAACATGCTGGTTTTCACCAAATAACGAAAAAAGCTCAGGTTTGAAATGTCAAAGACCGCTCTGCCAAAATTGGTGTTTTTCGGCGATTTGCAAAAACAGAACGTCGGGCAGGTAATCGATGAATTTGCCGGGTTTGTAAAAGGCAAGGCCCAACTCATCGCCAGTTGTGGTATCGACAAATGCACGGTGGATATTCTCGGAAAGGCGGATTTTGCTGTTGTATTTGGCGGCGATGGAACGATTATCTCGGCCGCAAGGCAGCTCAGCAGGATGAGCGTGCCCGTCATCGGCGTTAACCTTGGAAAACTGGGCTTTCTCGCTGAATTCAGCGTTGATGAACTTAAGGAATTTTTCCATCGTATAATTTCCGGTGAAGTGGTCATTGAAAAAAGAATGATGTTGGGCTGTGAGATTTTGCGCGACAGTAAGGAAAATTTCCGTTCCGAGGCTATAAACGATGTTTTCATCAATGCCGGGCCTAATTTCAGGACCATCGAGTTAAAGATTTCCGTGGACGGTCAGCCTCTTGCCGGCTGCGTAAGTGACGGCCTTGTTATTTCCACCCCCACAGGTTCGACTGCATACAACCTGTCAGCCGGCGGGCCGATACTGGCGGGAAAAATGGAGGCCATGGTTATTACGCCGATTTGTCCGCACTCGTTGAGTTTCAGGCCCATAGTTATAAATGCCGACAGCACAGTCGAAATATTCGGTGTCAGACTGAACGATGGGACGACAGTTTCGATTGACGGCCAGATTCAGCACAGCCTTTCAATCGGGGACGTCGTGAAGGTCAAAAAACACAAAGGTGAGTTTCTGGTTGTAAATAATCCGCTCAGAACAAAGTGGGACACATTGGCTGCTAAATTGAGTTGGGCCGAAAAACCGAAATATGAATAGGATCGGCGAGTAATTCGCCAGTTTGCGGCTTAAGGGTTTTAATTATGATAAGGTCCGGTCTGATATTTCTTTTGGTACTGGCTACGGCCCTGCCGACTACCAGCCGGGCCATGGAGAATCCCTCGGTCAGAAATCCAGTTGGCTCTGGGACCGTTCCGCCGAGTAGCTCCGGAGCAGGCCTTATCAAAACGCCAAATCCTATCGATACAAGCTTCAACAGGGTCATTACCGGCAACGTCGGGGGAGGAAAGCACTTTCGTGGGGTTGTTCCCTATGGCTCAACCTCCGATTTTGGGGCTGCTACCGGCTCGGGGATGCTTGATTATTTTTTAAGACGTTCTATTGGCACAACAGGCACCGAGCGTTATATGAGAAGCTATGTACCGTTTTACTCACAGACAGGGACGGTAACCACGACAAGGCCGGGAAGCACAGAAATAATCAGACCGCCTTCTATGGCAACTCAGTCTCGTCCTCATCCTACCGGCATCGCTTCTTTGCCTCCTTTGCCAAGGAGCCAGCCCTCGGATCAATTACAGCCCCTTACCTCCCCAAGAGTACTCAGACCAATGTCCATGACGACTCAACAAATGGAACAGGTAATTTCTTCTGAGGTTGACACATACTTAAAAGGCATTACTATCGCTGAAAACCGCCGGTATCTCGAACAGAAAAGTATTCAGCAGCAAATCAGGCCGACCGGCGAAAAGGCCATTGAATTGGAGAAAAGCATCTCCGCCACGCAGAAACCCCAGGCCGAGCCTCTGCAGCTATTGCCTGAATTGAAAACACAAACTTTTCAAGAGCAACCTCCGCAAAGCCGGGCCAAGTCCGACTATGAGCAGATGGATGTTTATGAACGCATGAAGCTGCAGTTCGACAGGTTGAAAAAGGGTATTATTGAGTTGCCGACCGAAAAGCAGGCCGGGGCCGCCGCGGATGCTCAGCGGGAATCGGCCGCCTGGCAGGTAAAATCCGACCAAACCGGCAAAACCGATGACAGTGTCGCCGAACAACCTGCCGAAGTTCCTGATGTTGATATGACTGTTGCAAAGGCTGCGCAAATCAGAGGCCCGCACCGGACTTTTGCCTCTTTCGCAAAAGACAGATTCAATCAAAGTATGCGCTCTGCCGAGGAATATCTAAAAAGAGGAAAATATTATCGTGCCGCAGACGCCTACACCCTGGCGTTGATTTACAAATCAAATGACCCTCTCGCATACGCCGGAAAGTCTCATGCACTTTTCGCCGCGGGGGAATATATGAGCAGTGGCCTGTTTCTTTTGCGGGCACTGGAAATTTTTCCTGAGTATGCCGCAGTAAAGGTCGACCTCGAATACATGCTTGGTGACAGGGACAAAATCGACAACAGGGTAGTTGATATCGAGCGATGGTACCAAAAGAGTGGCGCTGTAGAATTAAAGTTCCTGCTCGCGTATGTTTATTGCCAGATGGACAGACTTGAACAAGCCGGGTATGCGATTGACTCCGTTTACGAAAGTATACCGGACGCTCCGGCTGTAGTTGCCCTTAAAGATGCTATCTATGACGCCGTCAAGTCAAATGAACGATAGCCCATAGAATCTAATCTAACCCTGTTGCGCCGAGCGCTGTTGATGATAAAAGCCAATATATCTTTAGACGTCCGGCAGGTTTTAGCACCGGGTGGTATCATTTCTCAGTCTTTCCCCGGATTTGAATCAAGGCCTCAACAGGTACAGATGGCCTGTCATATTCAAAAGGCTTTTGTGAACTGCCGCCATTTGGTGGCTGAAGCCGGAACCGGTGTGGGAAAAAGCTTTGCATATCTTATGCCTGCTATAGATGTTCTTGCCCGCAAAAAAGGCAAAGTGCTTGTAAGCACATTTACCATAACACTGCAGGAGCAGCTGATTAACAAGGACATTCCCTTTTTGGCCGAATCCCTGCCATCGCCCTTTAACGCTGTTCTGGCAAAGGGCAGGGGAAATTATATTTGCAAACGCAGACTGGCCTTTGCCCTGAGAAGGCAAAGTTCCCTGTTCGACCGCTCCGGCTCGACACTTGCCGCGATAAGCAATTGGGCCTCTCAAACAAAAGACGGCTCACTTAGTGACATGCCTTTTATACCTGCCGGGGATGTTTGGGACGTCGTTAAGAGCGAGCACGGCAATTGCCGCTCGAGAAGGTGCCCCCATTTCCAAAACTGTTTCTATTGGCGTGCAAGACGCAGGCTTGAAAACGCTGACATCATCGTCGCCAATCACGCACTGATGTTCAGCGACCTTGTATTAAAAGAGCAGGGAGTTTCTCTGCTGCCCGATTACCGTTTTGTTATTGTCGATGAGGCGCACAATATTGAACACGTTGCCGAGGACCATTTCGGAATAAATACAAGCAATTACACCGTAAAATTCATGCTCGACGGCCTGTATAATCCCAGAACCCGCAAGGGGCTGCTGGCTTACAAAAAGGCCGATGATGTCATTGATACAGTTGTTCGTACCGGCCGGCAGTCCGTTAAATTCTTTAAGACGGTTCGAAGCTGGTACCAGGACGCGAAAGGCCAGACCGGCGGCAGGTGCTACAGTAACTTTGTCGAGGACATTCTCTCGGAACCTCTGAAAAAGCTACGCTCCAGTCTGAGCAAGCTTGCAAATAATGCTGAGGACTTCGATGAAAAATTCGAATTTACCAGATATGTCGACCGGTGCGCATCTCTGGCACAGGAGGTGGATTGTTTTCTATCGCAAAAGGACGCCGGCCATGTTTACTGGGTAGAGGTCGCGGAGAAAACCGGCCGAGCTACGCGTTTAAGAAGCGCACCGATAAACGTCGGCCCTAATGTCAGAAACTGTCTCTTCGATAAATACGACTCGGTAATACTGACAAGTGCCACTCTAAGCAGCGGTTCGATAGAGGCCGAAGAGGGCTTTGATTTTTTTGCCGGCCGAATCGGGCTTGATGAATTCGATGCTGTAAAACTGGGCTCTCCTTTCGATTATCAAAAACAGGTCACCATTTACATCGAAAAGGACCTGCCAAATCCGAACGACCCGGCTTTTATCGAAGCTGCGACTGAGACCCTGAAGAAATATCTGCTTGAAACCGCAGGCAGGGCTTTCGTGCTTTTTACAAGCTATGACATGCTCGGTAAAATAGCCGAAAAACTTTCCGAATGGCTCGGCGAAAATGACATTGAACTGCTCCAGCACGGCGCAGGCATTGACAGAACAACGCTGCTAAAGCTTTTTAAGGAACAGCCCAGGTCCGTCTTGTTTGGCACAGACAGCTTTTGGCAGGGTGTCGATGTTCCCGGCGAGACGCTCAGTAATGTTATTATTATGCGTTTGCCCTTTGCTGTTCCGGACCAGCCTCTTCTTGCCGGCCGGCTCGAACAGATAAAAGAACAGGGCCGAAACCCCTTTTATGACTATCAACTGCCTTCCGCGATTATAAAGTTTAAGCAGGGATTCGGCCGGCTGATTCGAAACAAAACCGATACAGGCATCGTTGTTGTTCTCGACAGCAGGATTATTAACAAAGCCTACGGCCCGAACTTCCTCGCTGCCATTCCTAAGTGCAAAGTTGAAATTGTACCAGCCTCGAAATAATCACTTTTGCGACGGTTACAATCCATGGTTTTGACGGTTCGTTTGAGTGTCAGCGGATTCTGCTTGTCTGAAACCTCGTTTTCAGATAGAATTTACGGGCAGCTATTGTTTTTCGAATGACGAGGTAAAAATGCAGATAAAACTGAAGTTTCTCGGTGCCGCACAGAATGTTACCGGTTCCCGCCATCTGCTCGAAGCAAACGGTGTCAAAATTCTCATAGACTGCGGCCTGTATCAGGAAAGGCAGTTAAAAGACAGGAACTGGGACCCATTCCCAATGCCGCCGGCTGACATTGATGCGGTACTTTTGACCCATGCCCATCTGGACCATTGCGGCTGGCTGCCCAAGTTTGTTAAAGACGGTTTCAAGGGCAAGATTCATTGCACGCAAGCCACCGCAGAGATTACAAAAATCATACTGCTTGATTCGGCTAAGATACAGGAAGAGGACGCCGAGCATAAACGCAAAAGGCACGAAAAACAGGGCCGAAAAGGCCCATACCCGGAGGTGCCCCTTTACACCATCGAAGATGCCGAGGCCTGCCTGCCGCTTTTAGCCCACGTGCTCTACCGGGAGGTCGTGCCCCTTGGCGAGGGTATCGAAGCTACTTTTTACGATGCCGGCCACGTCCTGGGCTCGGCGATTATAAGAGCGAAGGTCAGGCAGAACGGAGAGGAAAGGACAATTATCTTCTCGGGTGATATTGGCAGGCCGGACAGGCCCATAGTTTGTGACCCGACCGTATTTGATGCCGCTGACTATGTTCTGATTGAGTCCACATATGGCGACCGGGAACATCACGAGACAGCCGACATTAAGCAGCTTATGGCAGAGGTGATAAATTCGACCAGAAAGGCCGGCGGAAATATCATTGTGCCCAGTTTCGCTCTCGAACGCTCACAGGAGATACTCTATTACCTCAACGAGCTGCTCCGTGAGGGCAAAATACCGCGGTTGAAAGTTTTTCTCGACAGCCCGATGGCTTCGAGAATTACGAAGGTATTTCAGAAACATCCCGAATTGTTTGACGAGAAGATGACCGAGCTTGTGCGCAATCACGAATCACCTTTCAACCTGCCGAATCTAAAGATGGCCGGCACCGCCAAAGAGTCAAAAGCGATAAACGACGCCAGGGGCACCATAATGGTAATCGCAGGCTCTGGAATGTGTGCCGGCGGAAGAGTAAAATATCATCTTGTAAACAACATAGCCAACCCAGCCAACACCATAATGTTCGTTGGTTATCAGGCGATAGGCACTCTCGGCAGGCAGATTGTCGACGGTGCGCAAAAGGTCAGGATACTCGGCTCCGAATATCCCATAAAAGCGAAGATAGTAAGAATACACGGTTTCTCGGCACATGCCGACAGGAACGAGCTTCTCGAATGGCTCACCAATCTTGAAGTTCCGCCATTAGGTGTTTTTGTTGTGCATGGTGAGACCGAAAGCGCAAAATCCTTTGGTGATTTTGTAAGGGAAGAAACCGGCTGGAAAGTGACCGTCCCGGACTATGGAGACGAGGCCGTTCTCGATTAGTCTTTTGGCGGGGCTATTCCCCGAGGTGACGAACCAGCCCGTAGTTTCGGGACGCAACAATGTCGGCTTTTCTAGCTGACTGTTCACGGTCAGGAGTATAGTCGACGTCCATGATTTCGACAAAGTCTGCAGTGTACTCCTTTAACACCCCACAGTATTCGAAAATCTTATCGCCCCTAATCAGTTCGAGCACCACTTTTTGCCCGATATGTTTTTCCAGCAGGGGTTCATATGAAGTTCCAACCGAGCCCATGAGGTCCTGTTTCATTTGTGATACGTATTTGTCCTGGCTTGTCAGCACCCCCCCTGCCGGCGTGACTTTCCTGGCGTGAGTCATAGCCACGTTGAGGATTTCCATGACAGAATCGCGTAGCGTCTTGAAAAGGTTCACTGTTTTTCTTTTGAGTTTGCGAATCGGGCCCGGGTGGTAGGTCCTTTTCAGTTTCTTCTGCCTTTTTTTCCTGTTCGCCTCGCTTAACTGGTCGTGGTAGCACAGCAGTGCCGTCATATTGGAATACTCGTGTTTGTACAGGATGTAGCTGGTCTCATCGTGCCCGTCTTCGTCGGCATGTTTTTGAGGATAGAGGAGTTCCAGTCCGGTGGTTTCCACGTTCAGTTTGCCCCAGACGGTTTTTTTGTCGGTTCTTTCCAGTGTCACCATATTGCCGGTGAAGTCCCTGAGGCACTTGTCCCTTTTGCATCTTCTGATAAAGGCTCCGACTATGGTGACAAGGATTATGAAAAGTATAGTTATCGTAAGCGGGTCCATAATGGTTTCCCCTGAAAAATATTTACTCACCGCCCTGCTGGTGGGCGGCTCATACAGGCTGGAATGATAAGTAATCGGTGCGAAATAGTAAATTAAAAACCTCCGGCGTTATTTTTTTGGCTGTTTTTAGCTGAATTATGGTGGTTTTGTATTTTTTTTCTAAAAATCTCAGAAAAAGTGTAACGAATTGCCTGTCTGGCGCACCTGTATATATAGGAAATACAAAATACACATAATGAACCAAGCACATTTGCTTGTGCCTCTTCAGCCGGTCGCCTCTCTGTACCCAAGGCTGAAGAGGCCTTTTTATTGGGTTTTGTGATTTGTCGCAAATGGGTAGGTTTGGGGCGTGAATGCGGCAGAAAAATTGGTATTTTTTGCAATTTTTTGCAATTTTTTTGTAAAAAGCGCGCACTTTTTTGTAAAAACTGTGCATTTTTTGGTAATTCTTTGCATTTCTTTGACAATTTTGGGCGGTTTCGGGGTGGTTGTTACATGAGCATCTAGTAAATGGACACTTGGTTAAATAGGAAAATGTGAAAGTCAAAGGTCGGGGGTCGGGGGTTAAGATAGGCAATTTGTTTTTGGTTTGACGTTGTCTGGAAAGTTGGTTATGATTTTTGTTGGAGCGGACGGCGGTCCGGGAAACTCTTTTGTACTTAGCAAGTTGTATTTGTTAGGAAAAAGTGTTGTATAATATTATGTTGGAAGCAAAATGGAATTAGCCAAATTTTTAAATCTTTGTGCAATTCTTTTTGGAATTACGGCAGTACTATTTCTTTCTAAAGCGTTATTTATGAGTGCAGAACAGATACTCCGTACCACATACCATTACTCTTCGATGGGCTGGCCGTCAGTTGCTATTATATCAGACAAAGCTGGCCAAAAGGCTGACACCATAGCAAGTATTATTCTTGTTTCCTTTGTTCTCGTTCTTCAGCTATGTTCCCTTTTTATCAAGGAAGGTATATCCTTCCCATCTACCTGGCAAAAAGGAGTTGTCATTGCCATCATCTTTGTAGGTGTAGTATCGGTGGTCGTTCACAAAATTGATGTTTGTGCCAGAAAAAGCTTTGAGCTAGAAATCAAGATGCTTGCCGCAGGAGATCGTATCAAATATTATTTTGAAAGAAGTAGTGGCCCTTTGTATTTAGATGTTGAAGCTATAGCTAAGCAATACTTCGATTTTAGTAAAAAAGATGATGAAGATAACCCTTCTTTTGTGAAGAGATTTGCCTTTTTTCTTGGCTACCGTATTCCCGAAGATGCAGACTTTTCAAAATTCAGATAAATAAAATGGATGATTTCAATGAAATTTGGCAGGCATACATTATGCCACTAAAAAAAAAGAAAGTTTACACCGTTAGTAGGCACGCTGAAAATACCATAACTAATGTAACTTTGGGATATGTAGAAAGAATTAGTTCCAAGGAAAGAAAAAGCAAAATTGAAATTCATTATTTCCGGTCATGCTACTCACATATTTTAAAAAATGGAAAGATAACAAGGGATGAAATACATCGTTTATATGCTGAAAAAAAGAGAGCATCATCTATTATTTTTGCGATATTAGCAAAAATTCCGTTTTTTGTTATTAAATCGACTCCCAAGGCCAAGGAAACATTAGTATGGAACAAAGAAGAGTCTGGCAAATAAACAATTAGGGGAAAATTGTTGTGGTTTGAATTTTAGTTTTGTGTGGTGAGGGATTTGGAAAGGCGGAAATGAAAAATAAGACAAAAACAAACAGGTTGTCAATTTACTTGATTAAAGAAGAACTCGACGCGCTTGAATCAATTCTAAAAGATGCTGGAAAAGTAACAGCGCATAATCTTAATGAGGATGAATCGTTTGTCTTGTACACAAAAGATTCGTATAGTCATCCGCCCGAATGGATACAGAAGTTTTTCCTTGAAACACCTGCAGATTTTAAGCTTGAAAATTCGTCTTCGCAGGGATTGTTTCTGGCCAAAATAAAAGTTAGCAACGAGAAATATAGGTTTTTCGCCATCCCATTCGGTGTAGGTCATCACTTATTAAAAGCCGGAGTTATCGAAGAGAGATTTGGCCTAAAAGTAGTTTTAAATGCTGTGGATGAGACGCAGTTAAGAAGCATCGACAAAAAAAATATGTCAAACGTTCCCAAACAGTCCTGGGAGCAGGTCAGCTTGAATAGCGTTATCGCTGATTTTGGAATTGATATTGAACAGGATTTGATTCTGGGTATAACAGGAAAATCCCAAAACGAAGTTTTCGGAAAAACTATTACCGGCAAGGATGCTTTAGGAGTATCCGTAAAGGTTAATATAAACACGATAGAGGGTTTTTTAAAGCAATGTTTTGAATATTACTGCAAAGATGATTACAAGGAAAATTTCGGGTGGATTGACCAAATCGCAGAAATAAAAAGCAAGACAACAATCAATGCGCTAAATGAGAGCATGATAGAGAAAGCAAAGGGTAAGGATTTCAATAAATTATGGATGGCAATTCCTGAAATTATCGACTGGGAAGATGTGGAAGGATTTTGTTATTCACATGAAAAAACAGATGAAAAACTGGATGATATTGAGATTCAGGGATTTCTAAAAGGACTTTTAACCAATGAAGATTATAGTCAAGCCTCTATGGATATGTTCACAAAGCGTAAGATCCTTTGTTACAGTTTAAGTTCTGATATCATAAAACACCAATGGAAAGCGTTTAATTGCCTTTATTGTGAAATGGAACAGAACAATTCTACATTTTTGCTGACCAACGGGAAATGGTACAAGATTGCAACCGATTTTGTTGCACAGGTTAATGAAACGTATCATGGACTTCTAAGTAAAGAAATTAATTTATCGCTACCGGAATATAATCATGATAACGAAGCAGGCTATAACGAAAAAGTAGCACAAAACATGGATGACATTTGCCTTATGGACAAGAAGAACATTCCTTATGGTGGTGGGCATAGCAAAATTGAGTTTTGTGATTTATATTCAAAAGATAAAGAAATGATTCATGTCAAACTTTATGGGGGGTCATCGGTTCTAAGTCACCTTTTTAATCAGGGTCTTGTCTCTGGTGAATTGTTCCGGGCTGAAAGAGGTTTTCGTGACAAGGTAAATGATAAATTGCCGAATGATTACAAACTTTCTAATACAGCAAGTATTCAACCATCCGAGTATAAAGTTGTTTACGCAATTATAAGCCGTATTGATAAAGAATTAAATATACCCTTCTTTAGTAAAGTAAGTCTTAAAAATGCTAAAAGACGCCTTGAAATGATAGGGTATAATATTTTTCTAATAAAGATAGGTACAACTGCACGTGTATAGGATTCAGAAAATGAATGAAGAGGTGCAATTATGAAGGAAAAAATGTTCATTTGTAAAAAATGTGGATGTAAATTCAAAAAGGTGGCTTATGAGCCGGGCGAAGCAAGATCAGAGGGCAAACAGAGTTATCCTATAGTTTGCCCTAATTGTAAATGCCAGGATATAAAGCCTTGCTAAGTTAAACTTATAGGTTTTAAACGAACCCCTCAAATTTCATTGATAGAATAAATATCTTAAAATCGATTGGAGATGAAAAATGTGGAGACTCAGAAAGAAACCTAGCGGCATTCGCAAGCCAAAGGTGCCACAACCGCCCAAGCCACCAAAGCCACCTCAAGCACCAAGACCACCAAAACCTCCAGCACCACCGGGTTATACATACTACTGGAAACCATAAACACAGACGGAAGAAGCACAGATAGCCCTCGAATTTCATTATTAGAGGTAACAAAAGAGTTTTATTGGAGAACATAAAATGCCCCTAGACATCGAATCGATTGAAATCTCTGAAGATGTAGAAGAAATCTATGTCTTTGATGTCGATGAGCCGAACGATAAGCATTTGGCATATCGCATAGACAAAGCATCTCGTCAGATTGAGTTCTTCCCACGAGAAGAATTTCCTGTCTCACAAGTATTACTCGAGGGATTCAGCCAGTTGCCCGCCCAATTCTCTGAAAAAGGCTATATAAAAGCTGGCTTGATGTACTATCTCAACAAGAAGTTCAGCGAGAGTGGAGTGAATGATTTTATTATCTCAATGAGCCGTAATGACTCCTTCCGCACGACAGGTAGCCGAAAGCGAATGGTGCTAAACTATAAATCCTTCAAATGGCTCAAGGAACAGATTACTCAGATAATTAACGAAGCCAAGGCAGATAAAAGCAGTCTCATTGAAGAGTTCTTTGCCACAAAGTTTCCCACGAAGTACAAGGCAAAATCTGAATCGTCAGCTCGGCGAGCTGCTAAGGTGATGAAGTACCTTGATGATACTATCGTAGAGCACTTTGGCCCGGAGGAACAGGATCGTGTGTTCGATTTTGTAGAAGCTTTACTCAAGACCCGCTATACAATGTCATCCAGAAAGCAGAAACTCTTTGCTGCCGCAAAGCTCAAGGTTGATGATATTGCTGTTGGTGAAGTCCTCGATGAGTTTGAGAAGATGCTCAAAGACAACCCACACGAAACAAAGTGGGGGAAATTCTTAGAGAAAAACCTATATTTGCTTGATTCAAAATACGTTGAGGTTGTCCCTGAACTCAATGTTGTATTGGCGGGCGCCCGTAAGGTAGACTTTGGACTAGTTGATACACAGGGTTTTCTTGATATCTTTGAGATTAAAAAGCCATCGACACCATTGCTCTCGGCAAAGACTGATCGCGGGAATTATTACTGGAATACTTACGCCATCAAGGCTATTACGCAAGCTGAGAAGTATCTCTATAATGCAGAACGAAAAGCAGCCAATCTTGCCGAGGACATAAAGCGAGAAGGTCGAATATCTGTAACTGTTATCAAGCCAAGAGCATTCTTGCTCATTGGAGCGAGTACTCAACTCGATACCGATGAAAAAAAAGAGGATTTCAGGATTCTCAGAATGTCCTTGAAGAACATTGAAATCATTCTTTACGACGAACTCCTTGAAAGACTCAAAAATCAGAAAGGAAAAATCTATATAGAATAGCTTGCTATCGCATCTCACGAAGTAAAGTTTGCATTAACAATTGACTATTTTTTATTTTGAGGATGCGGATACTTCTTACAAAGTACAACTTCAATATAACGGCAACACTTTGGCAGTAAGCAGCGTTGCGTATTTAAGAAGTAAGGGGAAGTTGTTAAATATACCCCCAAATAAATTTGGGGGCTAAACACAAAAGACTATATTCAGTGGCTTATTTCCATTTGTGGTGGCAGATGTTGCGTGAACCCCCTAACGCCCTTCTGGGTTAGAGGGCTAAACAGGTGAGGTTTTCAACCTCATTATGGGTGGCCGGCAAATAAATTTGGTAAAGAAGACAAGAAGACCCCCAAATAAATTTGAGGGCTAACCATTAAAAGATAACGAATAAACCCCCTAACGCCCTTCGGGGTTAGGGGGCTAACCATATAAATTTTGCTGAAAGAGGGGCGTAGAAGCCGAAAATACAGTCAGAAGCGTTGTTTTTTGGTGTTTTTTTGGCTTATTGCAGGGGTCTGGTTTTAAGTGGAGCCGCAGGCGCAGGACAAATCGTACGCAGAGTACATCGCGATGGTAGTTATTATGCTGATGGCTGTCGGGACGGTGTTTGTTTTTTCGTCTTCTGCGAACGTCGGTCAGGACGTTCGGCTGGAGCGGTTTTATGATTTTCCGGCGCTGCGTCAGATACTGTTTTTCCCGCTGGCGGTTTTGGTTCTGTATGCTGTCTCATGTGTTGATTATCGAAGGTTGAGTTTATCTAAAGGCTGGGTCAAATCGCCGGTGGTTTATTTGCTGGGTTTGAGTGTAGTGTTGTTGATTTTGGTACTGATACCGCGGTTCGGTACGGAGGTGAATTACGCGAGGCGGTGGCTTCGAATACCGGCTGGGCCTATTATGGTAAGCTTTCAGCCATCGGAACTGGCGAAATGGGCGGTGGTTTTCTTTCTGGCGGCGTTCTGCGCGAGG